>Ga0209515_10000441_pt1 | contig 76924 bp, 59 predicted proteins | sample Subgroupgradi54m_FD_187454 | JGI IMG/M metagenome (GOLD analysis project Ga0209515, IMG submission 187454) | Subsurface groundwater microbial communities from S. Glens Falls, New York, USA - GMW60B uncontaminated upgradient, 5.4 m (SPAdes)... ...
CAGTAGACTGGTGGCATGTTCGCTTCGCTCCCCCCCGCCGTTTTTGAGCGTGCTCAGAAATATACCACCTTCCTGCCCGGAGGTGGACGTTGTCCACCGGTCAAATAGACCGGTGGTATATTTCTGACACATTAAATTTATAAACAGCACCAGCCGCCAGATACAAATGTCCACTTACGAAGAGCTTCTGGAAAGCGCGTATGCCCGCATGCCGCAGGCAGTCGTCGAGAAGCATCGCTTCGAGATCCCGAAAGCCAAGGGCCATCTGCAGGGCAGCCGGACTGTCGTGAGCAATTTCCTGCAGATCGTGAGCCTATTCCGGAGACGGCCGGAGCACATGCTGAAATACATTCTCAAGGAGCTCGCCGCGCCCGGCAGCGTCAAGGGCGGCCTGTTCATCATCGGAGCGAAAGTGCCCGCATCAAAGATCAATGAGAAGATCGAGAAATACGCGCATGAATTCGTGCTGTGCAGTGAATGCGGCAAGCCGGACACGGAGCTGGTCGAGGAGAAAAACCTCAAATGGCTGAAATGCACCGCATGCGGCGCAAAGCATCCGATACGGTAGCGCATCTGAATGGCCTGCGCTTCTCCCTGCCATCAGGAGAAGGACAGGCGACGAAGGCGAAAACCACGGCGATCATCGTCAAGATCCACCGGAGCCATGATGGGAGGCGGCTCATCGCGGTATGCGACGCGGATATTCTCGGCAAGCGATTTTTTGAAGGCAATCGGCAGCTTGATCTCACCGGGTCGTTCTACCGTGGAGAACCGTCTTCAGAACAGGAGCTCCGCAAACGGCTGTCGAGTGGGTATATGCTGAATATCGTCGGCAAAGAGGCGGTGGCGATGTTCATACGTCTTGGGCTTGTGAGCAAGGGGGCCATCATCACCATCGCCGGCATACCACATGCCCAAGCGGCAGTAGACTAATAGGGTCTACTGGTAGGAGTAAGGTCTATGAAAAAAGCGGATTCGGCGTGCTCTCTTTCACCAGATGGATGATCTCCACTTCTTTTATGGTCGGATGCGTCCGTTTCAGCTGCTTCAGGAAATCCTTCAATTGATAGACATCGGTCATGTGCGTCTCGACCTCGATATCCACATCACCGGCAAGGTCGAGGATGAGCGTGACGTGCCTCTGCTGCTGGAGATAGAAGACCACCTTATTCTTCTGCGACAGGTCGTGGAGCCAGAGACGGAGGATGAAACGCTGCAGGCCGAAGAGCGAATAGTTCAGCTCGAGGCGATAGCCGCGGATGACTTTTCCCTCGAGCTGCCTGAAGTGATAGTTCACCGTGCTGACTGGCTTCTTGAGCTTCACGGCGAGGTCGGCGATATTCATCCGCGCATCGTCGAAGAGGGCACCGATGATCCGACGGTCGACCGCATCCAGCTTCCTCGCCGGCGGTTTGAGGAAGGAGATGGTGATTATCCTCCTCTCTGCGGCGGGGAAAAGATAGGCATGGTCGAGGAAATGGATGCTCCGGACAAGTGAAAAATTCTTCTCGGCGATGAGCGGACCATACCGCTTCACCAGGGCATCATATGCAGAGAGGAAACCTGCCTCATCCCTGCTGTGGAAGAAGAATCCGAAATCCCAGTTCTCGAGGAAATATCGGATACGGGAGATATGCTCCTTCTGGCCGAATGATTCGATGTCCTCTGTCTGTTGGCCGGAGAAATGATGGAAGTTGAGGAGGAGATAATACATCTCCATGCCCAAGGCGGAAAAGTCAAGGATAGGATGGAAGCCGAGGATGACCTTGTCTTTCAGGAGACGTTGCACCCGATAGCGGGCCACCTCCTTGCTCACCTGCACCTTTCTGGACAGCAGGGAATAGGGTATCCTCCCCTCCTGGTCGAGGATACGCAGGATTCTGGTGTCTTTCTTGTCGAGTTCCATGGCGATCAGGCAGGCTGGGTGTGCCTGTTTAGTATATAAATCTTTGGCATTTTTTACCTTTTTTCAATAATACATGTAATAACATACGTTTTGATAAATTCTTGATGCCAAAGTTTTATGAATTTCCTGGGCGTATAGCTAGAGCAAGAAGAGGATAGATGGAGATGATGAACATGAAACTGGTTCAGCGATTAAAAGATGTTGTGCATGCCCTCACCAACAACTGGGAGGCAATCGCCCTTGACCGAACTGTCGAGGATGTCATGGAAGGCAGGGCGGCGAAGGTTGATGATGCAGACGGGATCGGCAGGCATGTGAGTATCCATGATTACCTCCGGGCACTGCCGGTGATCGCGGAACGATACGGCCAAAAAGAAGCTGAACGCGTCGTCTGGGACACGCTGTACTGGAATGCTCCCTTGGAAGACCAGATGTTCATCTGCAAAGGCGTCGGCTTCTATAGCCTTGCGCGTCAGCTTGAAGCAGCTGATGGAAACACCGCTCGGGCGAGCGAATTGTATTGCCGAGCACATCGGCCTGATCTGCTCAATGCGATCCTGGCCCAGAACCACGGTGTGAGGAGCGCAGAAGTGGCGAGAAGCGGCGTACGAGAAATCGTGCCGGCAGCACCGCCAGGATACCACACGAGCAGCCTGGCAAATTAGACAAAAAAGATCAACCCCCAACCTATTTTTGTTTTGTCTCCTCTTCCCATAAGGTAGGAAGAGGAGACAAAACAGATAGTTTTTCTCTATCCGAACCAGGCGCCCAGGCCTATCTGACGGTCGCGTTCCTTGCCAAAGGTGCTTTCGATCCTCCGTTTGGTGATCTCGAGCACCTGCTGCAAGTAAGCGGAAACATTATGCTTCTTCGCGAGGCTGATGGAGGGCTCGAGATACTTCACCACCGAGCCCTCCGTCACCGTGAACGCGATATTCCCGCCGCATTCCGTGCACTTGCCGATGAGCGGCGGCCTGCGGAACTTCTCATTGCACTTGAGGCAGCGGAACTGCTGCGTGGAGAATTTCCTCAGGTTGCCCCTCGTGTCCTTGAGGAAATGCTTCTCGATGACCAGTCTCGCCACCTCGGTGATATCCACCGCGCGGACCTTCTCGGCGATCTCCATCTGGCCCCGCAGCTTCTCTTCCATAGACGGCAAGGTCTTGTAGGCGGAGCAGGTGATGCCGAGATTGAAGTTCCCCACCGGATGTGTATAGCCCATCTGCTCGTATTGCTTCTCTGTATGGAGGCGCTGCCGTATCTGCTCGATAGGGACTTCCCATGGCTGCTTGTACTGCATCGCGCCTTCATAGAGTTCGATCGGATAGCGCCAGACGACATCCAGGCCCAATGCCTGGTCATCCACCTCTGCCGGCACGAGCGTCGTCGTGAGGACAAGCGGTGAGTCCATGGTCTTGGCCCCCCGACGGTCAGGCAGGAACTGACGAGAGAAGTTGAGCAAGGCGTCGAGCAGCAGGATGACGCACGCCTCATCGCCATCACAGTCCCTGCGCATGGCCGCGTGGAACATGGGATGGCAGAACATGCCCTGCGTCTCGGAGAAGCCGATGATCCTGCCGACGATGCCGGCGGAGATGTGTGGAGCGATGCCGACGACAAGATGCCCGACAAGGTCATCCTTGGACTTCAGCTGGTAATACGGCCGCAGCCCATAGAAGCTCACGAGCAGATCGTCGATGAAGTTTGCCAGACGAAAAAGCACATCGTCGGCCAGCTCGTCCAGCGAGCTTGAGTTTGCCGGAAGGATGATGTCCTGCGGCTTGATCTCCACGACCTGCTCATCGCTCTCCAGCGGCTTTCCCTGGATATCCTGTGTATAGCCGAGCTCGATCAGCTTCGGCACTGATGTCCTGATCTCGCGCGGCTTGAAGTGCGTGATGGGGAGCTCGCTCATGTCATAGCGCGTCGTGCCATCCTTGTTGACGAAGACACCATGTTTCGCGCGGAGGATGCCCTTCGCCAGATGTTCAGGGGTGTGGCTCTTGTTCGCTGTGCCATGGACCCCTTTGATGAGTTCAGGATAATTCTTCATCTTCAGCTTCGCGAGGACGGCGTTGAAATGCTTCGCTATGGGGATCGGACGCCGCTGGTAGGACTGCGTCTCTCCGTGCTGCCTGCAGGTCGGCCCCTCTTTCGGTCCGCACTGCTTGCAGAAGTAGAGCCTGATCGTCTGGGAATCGCACATTTCACATATACTATACACGCAATCCTTGTCGCATGCCAGGCATTTATAGAGCGGAAAGTCGCTCGTGACGACGCCGGCCTCCATCGCCGCCTGGAAGCTCCGCAGCCTGCCCCCTTCCTCACCAATAGGGAAGAGGACATGCGGGCTTCCGGTGAGCTTGCGCATCTTGGCCTTCTCCGGTCTACCCATGCGCGCGCCGATGAACGTTCCTGCCTTGTCACGAAGAGGGACCCTTGACACGACGTTGATGATCTCGAGCGTGTTTTTCCCCGGGCTCTCGGCGATAAGAAGGGACAACCGTCTGATCGCATCGCTGAAATCCTGGTCGCTGGTTATGCCAAGGCTTGCGAGAAACGGCGCCGCATGCTTCTCGATGACGATGAACTCGTTCGTCGCCACGATATGCGGAACACCGAGCAGCTCAAGGACGCGCTTTCCCTTCTCTTCGATCGGGACGATGAGCTTATCGACCGCGCCATCTCCTTGGATCTTCGCTTTGACGATGAGCGTCAGGAGCTCGAGAAGGTCGTCTGGAGTGATCGTGCTCCAGTAATAGGTGTACATCGGGTGGAGGGGGACGCCGAAGGCCAGGGATATCTTGATGGCGGCATCGGTTGCCGGCTTGATGTAGAAATAGCTCTCGATGAAAGCGGCGAGCTGATCAAGGGGGATGTCACATGCGGCGGCCGCAGAAACAAGATCAAGACGCCCGAAGCGCTTCTTGATCGCGCTCTCGAGCTCGAGCGCCCACCACTCCTCGCAATAGCCCACGGGAACGAGCATATGGCCATTCTCGGAAAAATCGCCGTAGTTGAAGAGGAGGTCCCCTAAGAAAAGGATCTCCTTTATCTCCGCCTGATTCTCGCGGACATCATTGATGGACTGTATCTGGAAGACATTGCCATTGTTGAGCTTGACCGTGGGGCCTTCCAGGATCTCGCAGATGGTGATCGTGCACGCCTTCCCTGGCCGTTCTACTTTCAGCTGCGTCCCTGTCGCCAGGTATTTGTTGAGGAGATATTGCGTCGCCGGATGGATGGCCGCAGCGCTGAAACCAGATACGCGTGTCCGACCATACCGGAGACGGAAGCCACCGGGCCGCATCGGAAAAGATAACACCGGCCTGCCCGCCACAAGATCCTTGATATAGGTGAAATTTAGAGACACTTTCGGCTTGTCTTCCTTCTTCTCGCTCATCGCCTTGATGCGCTTCTGGAGGGCGAGGAACTCCTCAAGGAAGCCCCATTCGAGACCGAAGTCCGCGCCCCACTTCTGCAGCCGTTTCCATAGCTTCGTCGCCTTCTGCGCGAGGCCCTCAGCGCAGACGAGGCACATGCCGCCGCGGATCTTGTCGGTCTCCACACGCGGCAGGCCGCGGTGATTGGAGACATCAAATTTCTCCGTCGGGTCGCCATTGACCTCGACAGGCAGGTGTCGGAGGAGGAAATCAAGCTCTTCTTCCGACGGCATATACTGCAGGTTCGATACACGCTCATGATAGTCGGTTATCTCGACTATCTGGCGTTTGACCTCCTCATCAGATGGATCATATGGTTGGTAGCCCATCCGGATACGGATATAATCAGCGATAAGGACAGAGACAGATGCCGCCGTGCCGCCGGCGCCTCGGATCGGACCGGCGTAGAACGCGGAGAAATACTCTCCACCATCACGCCGTTTCTTGATCTTGAGCTCGATGAATCCCTCGAGCGGCGCCGAGACGATACCGGAGGTGACGTAGGCTATGCCTGTCCTGATCCCAACTTCCATCGCCAAACGCTTGTCTTTGAACTGGCAGAATCGCTCTTTCGCGACATCCTCGGCGATGAGGAGTCCCACCTCCCATGCGCTGGCACCGTATGTCTGCTCGAGTTCGATGATGCGGTCGGGGATGCCTTTGCCGGCAAGTTCCGGTGCGACGGCGGATATCAGGCCCTCGACGCGCTCTGCCATATTCCTCGCGAGCGGGATATCCACTTTCGCTTCTGGGTCATATCCCTTTTCCCGGGCTTCTTTGGCGACGTCGTACGCATGGATCACTCCCCGATCAAGAGTGTCAAGATACTGCTGCATAGCCGGACTTGCGTCAGCCATCGGACCTCACCACCCACCCATATCTCGTCTGAATGTGCATCCTAAAACCTCAGCATCTTCACCTGCCGTGTCTGCAGGTTGACCAACGGCACCCGCGCCGGTTCCGGATTGTGGCCCATCTTCTCCTGAAAGCCTGTCTTGGCCTGCCAGCAACTGCCGGAGATGAGGGTGATGTTACGGTACATGGAAGCGACGGCCTTATGGATATGGCCGGTGGCGAAGAAGTCGGGGATCTTGTCGATGACCAATGGATCCTTCTTCGGGTCAGGGATATAGAGTGTCGCGGTATGCGTCGGGGACATGTGCCGACGCTGGAGCAAAAATTTCATGACCAGGTCAGCACGGTCATAGCCTCCCTGTTGGCGTATCGAGTCCACGGTCGCGATAAAATAGTCAAAACTGTAGCCATGATACATGAGGACATCAAAGCCAGGAAAGTCTGGGCTCGCATGGATATTGACATACGCGGGGTTGGTGACGAGGGTGACATTCGGCAGCTCACATAGCGGCCCCGCGTATTCCTTGTCGAAGACCGGCTGCGGCTCTGCCAGGCGTTGCGTATCATGGTTGCCTGGGCAGATGAGGATGCGCTTGTCTTGCGGTATCTGGCTGATGAGCCTGGTGAATTCGGCGTACTGGTCCTTGATATCCGGTATGGCGAGTTCACTCTCCTGCCCGGGGTACACACCAACACCATCAACCAGATCGCCGATGACGAATATATATTTCACCTTCTTGGCGACATCCCGCTGGGCGTCGCTGCCCATCTCGCCGCGAAGCCACTTGAGCAGCTTCCCGAACTCATCTGGAAGGAAGAGCTTGCTCCCGACGTGGATATCCGAGATGAAGATGGCATAGCATTCATCCGGGGATTTCTTCAGCTCTTTGTATAGGGGGATATCCGGCTGGAGGATGGTGTTCGCGAACAGGATGTTCTCTCCGGTGACGCCGACGATGCCGATGACCTCATCGAGGACGGTCTCCTTGGCCGCGCTGAAGAGTTCCGGCTTGCTCTTGTTCACGATCACCTTGATGACGCCGGTCGGATCCTCGATGGTCAAGACGATATTCTCGTTCTGCGTCGTCCCCTTATCCTGCACCATGCCGATGATGGCCGCCTGCGCCCTCTCTTTCCTGCCGAGGAGCCGATTGATGGAGGTGATAGACTGGAGCTCTTGCCTGTTCTCAAGGACGGATTTGATCGCCCGGTAGCGGGTGTTGTAATGCGCCACAAAATCCTGGACATCCCATTTCTTCGGCTCGTCTTGGTAGGAGAAGACCACTTTCACGTTCCCTGAAGGATCCAACTGGAGACGGGGAAGCGGCTTCAATTCTGTAGATTCGGCTGCGGATCCGACCGAGCCTGACGGCGCGATCGTGGGTGCGAGTCCGACGGCAAGCGGATGGGCCTCAGCCATCCTCTGCGTCTCGTAGAGGGCCCTGAACCGCTCGAGCTCTGGCTGGTCGATATGATCTACTGTCTGGTCGTTGAAGAGATGGACCATGCCTTGGTCGAAGAACAGGAACGTAGCATCGTTGATCTTCGAGGCGATAAAATTATAGAAATCATCAACATTGAAATCAGCAGGCAGATTGTTGATGAAATCATCGCTGAGCAGGATCTTCTTGCTCATGAAATAGTCGACGACTTCTTTTTTCAGGTCGGCAGCGGTCATTTGAGCTCGAGCTCCTTCTCTAATATCTCTTTTGCGCGGACCACCATCTGGTCCGCTATCGCTATCCGGATCTCCCTGGTCCGGCCGTATCTCCCTTTCGACAGCACTTTCGCGTTGATGATGCCGAGCATATCCAGTTCAGCAAGGATATCGGAGATCCGACGCTGGGTCAAAGGACGGAAACCGAGCCTGGTGCAATGCTGCTTGTATCGGTCATATATCTCGCCGGTGGAGATTGCGTCTTTTTGCCGGTCAAAGAGGGAAAGAAGGGCATGCAGCGCGACCTGGTGCTGCTTTGGTTGGGCTATGATGATATCGAAGACCCGTTCACGCTCTATCTTCTCTTCTGCTTCGTCGATGTACTGCATCTTCACGACGCCAGCGCCATTGCGTTCGGCGAGCTCCCCCGCCACGCGAAGAAGCTCCAGGGCTCTTCTGGCGTCGCCATGCTCCCTTGCGGCAAAGGCGGCGCATTTCTCCACGACGCCTGTTTCGAGCACACCCTCCCTGAACGCGACCTTGGCTCGGCTTCGGAGGATGTCCTGCAATTGCAACGCGTTATATGGCGGGAAGATGATCTCCTCTTCAGAGAGGGAACTTTTCACGCGCGGTTCAAGATTGTCAGCGAAGATGAGGTCATTGGATATGCCGATGAGCGCGACCTGTGTCCTCTTGAGTTCTGCGTTGACCCGTGTGAGGGTGTAGAGGATCTCATCACCGGTCTTCTTGACGAGCTGGTCTATCTCGTCCAGGACAAGGATAAGGAGCTGTTCTTTTGCGTCGAGGACACGGGTGAATAGCTGATAGACCTCTTGTGTCGGAAGGCCAGTCGCGGGTATCTCCTGCCCAAGGTCCCTTGCGATCTGGGCGATAAGGCGATATTCCGTATCCGCCACTTTCTTGAGCTTGCAGTTGACATACACCGTCTTGACTGCGATCTTCTGGCGCGCGGCCACATCAGAAAGATTTTTTAGCGTATGCAGCACAGAAAGCGTCTTGCCTGACCCGGTCTTGCCATATACGAATAGATTTGAGGGTTTGTCCATGCGAAGCGCCGGAGCGAGAATCTTTGCTATCTGCTGGGTCTGTTCTTCGCGGTGAACCACCACAGAAGGAGTATAATTGGTCTGGAGGGCACGTTTCTCTGCGAAAAGATTGTCCTTCGCCAAGAAGGTCTCAAACAACCCCACTAATTTTTTATCTGTCATTTTACCACTTTATCTCTTTTTTGTTTCCATCTGAAGCGAAGGTGCTCCCTTTTTGAACCCTTGTAAAATGGTTTAATAAAGGCTATGGTTATTCAAAGTATATATTATAAACTATACCAAAAAAGAAGAGGACCCCTTCATTTCTTATGGAATGCTCTTTTTATTTAGTTTTTGGTTAGATTATTTTAATAAAATAAGATTAATATCTTTTAATATTTTTAATTTATTTTTCTATATAGAATATATTATATAATCATTCTTTCAATCATCTTACTCTTTCTCTTCTATTTTAGTTCCAAAGGAAATAAAGGGGTGTGTTTTCGTATTTTCATCACTCACCAATACTAAAAATAGAAACATTTAAATACTATCTACTTCTTTACAGAGACAACTAGCTATGTCGCTTGTTTCAGGAAGAAACAAGAAAAGGGGCAGGCGAAGGGGCAGAAACAACCCAAAAGAGATAAAGTTAGACTCTTTTGGCTAAAAAGAGCCCCAAACAACCTTTAAACACAAGAAGAAGTACGGTGGGTTGGTGAACAATGATCATCCAAAAACAATTTTTGAACAAGTTGAAGGATTTTGGCCTGAACACTTATGAAGCAAAGCTGTGGTCTGCGTTGCTGTCGCGTGGTGTTTCTACGGCTGGTGAGTTGAGTGATATCGCGAATGTACCGCGGTCGAGGAGCTATGACGTTCTCGAATCTCTTGAGAAGAAGGGATTCATCATCATGAAGATCGGCAAGCCGATCAAATACATCGCCGTGCCTCCAGAAGAGGTTCTCGAGCGAGTCAAGAAGAAGGTCCAAGAGAACGCAGAGAGCCAAGCGAAGCTTCTCGACACCCTGAAGACATCAGAGATCCTTACCGAGCTGAAGACCCTTCACACGCAAGGTGTCGATCTGGTCGAGCCGACGGACCTCAGCGGCGCTCTCCGTGGGCGAACGGCCATCTACAACCATCTGGATATGATGATCAAGGGAGCCAAAAAGTCCGTCGCTATCATGACAACGACCCAGGGGCTCATCCGGAAGGCTGAGAACTTGAGGTCCTCGATGATGAAGGCCAAAGAGCACGGCGTCAGGATCCGTATCGCCGCACCCCTAACCGAAGAGACACGACGTGCGGTCGAAGAGCTCAAGCTGGCTGCTGAAGTGCGTCATATCGATTCCATCCGTTCAAGATTCTGCATCATCGACGAGAAGGAAGTGGCGTTCATGCTATTGGATGACACAAAGGTGCACTCGACCTATGATGCGGGCATCTGGGTCAACACACCATTCTTCGCGACCGCCTTGCAGAAATTCTTCGATAACGAATGGGCGAGTATGCGGTTGATAGAGAAAAGCCGCTAAATACTTTTTTATCTTCTCGCGATCAATGACGCTTCTTGATGAATGATTCTATCCGCTTCTCTTCACCCTCGATAGTGACCTCTTCCTTAAGGATATCGCGCGCGAGACGCTCGATGTTGATGTCTATCCTCCCGATGCGGCGTTCGAGCAAGACAAGAATCCGAAGGCTGTAGACGATCGCGGCCAGCGTACCGATGATGACCGCCAGGATAACCCCTTGAAGTTCGAGACCAGCCATGACATTTCACCCTCTTTTTGGTCGATATATTCTTTAAATATAATCCATATATAAATATGATCCCTATAAATAACTTTCCATCGTTTTTCGCTGTTTCTTTGCTTTATATAGGCTAACTAACAGGTTTAACTCAAAAGTGGTAAAAAAGCAAACATTTAAATATAACATAATATTTACTGTTAAGTAATAACACTTTTGTGCGTTTTAGACTGATTGAAACGCCTACGTTATACCACACCATATCGCAAAGGAGGCCACCATGAATATCGTGAAAATCATATCATTGCTGCTTGTTTTCACGCTCGCCTTGAGCGTCGTTTCCGCTTTTGTCCCAGGCGCCAGATTCCAACCCGATATGAGGAGGCAGCTCCAATCCGATTATGGTCGTTTCCTCGATTTCAACAAACCCGATCTTGCAGTTGTCGACGTCCATGTTTCCGATGAGACGCCAGCTATCCGTGATACGCTTACGCTGAGCTTTACCGTAAGGAATCAAGGTGCGCTTCGCGCGTCTGGCTTTAAGGTTTTTTCAACCTTCATGCCTGGCCCGATCGCTTTTGGCACCCCTTCCCCCGCAGCTCCGACCTATACACTTGTGCCAGGAGAGTCAAGAAATTTTACAAGGACGTTCATCATCAACCAGGCAGGTCTCCATAGCTACCGTATCGAAGCTGATGTCAACCACGCCGTCGTCGAGCTGAACGAAGCGAATAATGTCGTCACCGGCAGCATCTCTGCTGATTATAATTTCCCCGATCCGTATGAGCCGCCGTTCGATCCTCGGGATATCCCGGGTGCCGGTGGTGGTGTCGCTCCGGTTCCGCATCTTGCGGACGCTGATGCTGATGGTAAGCTTGACAGTATGGATAATTGTCCGTTTATGCCTAATGCAGACCAGATGGACAGTGATAGCGATGGTCTCGGCGATGTCTGTGATTTCGCGGACCTTTCCGTGAGTGATGTAACTCCTGTCCTTTCCACAGTGACTGAAGGTGATGCTCTTGAGTTCACTGTCTCGGTCGAGAATCGCGGCACAGAGCATGTGTCTGGATTTATATATACCGTGTTCCTGCTCAATCTCGAGAACAATGAGCTGCAGACCATCATAGAGGGCAGCTCCAATTCCGATGTCGGGATCGGCAGCACATCAACATTCCGATTCAGCCCTGTCTTCAGTGTCTCCGGCGTCTACCGTGTCATCGTGGACATCGATACCGCTCGCGCTATCCCGGAGATCAATGAGCAGAACAACCGTGGTCTTGCCAAGGTTATCGTGCAGGATGCTCCTGGTGTCGTCCAGCCGCCCAATCAGAATCCGGTGAACAATGCGACGAACAACGGCAGCAATGCTAACGCCAATACACCGAACGCGAACAATAACAACAATCCAGCCGGCGTGACGCGAAGCCGGGCGAAGAATGCCATCGATGACGCCAAGGCAGAGCTCGACGATGCCAGCCAAGCCATCGATGACGCCAAGGACGCCCTCTCCAATAACATCAATGTGGACTTCGATAAGCGTGATGTCAATGACGCCAAGGACGATCTCCGTCGGGCAAAGAGCCTCCTCAATGATGCGAAGGATGCCTTTGTCAATGGAGATTACGCACGGGCGCTCGATCTCGCCGATCAGGCGAAGGCACTCGGCCAGCGCATCCAAGATGCTCTGCGCATGACGCGGAGCCAGCGGAATGAGCTGGAGAACGCGAAACACGGGGGCAATGCCAATCAGGCATCCTCAAGGACAAATGATGTTTCTGGCTTTGGAAGCGCCTCGCGCTATCCGACGAACCAGCGCCCTTCTGCCCGTGGCGCACCAGCAGAAGACGTTGCCAGCGGTGATGAGGATGAGGTTGTCCTGCGTGGCGGCGCCTCCACGCTGCCAGCTATGCCTGCAGCGGACAGCGAGACGAAGGACGACGGCGTGTCTGTCGTCTATGTGGCCTTGCTGGTGCTCATCATCGTCGGCCTTATCGCGGTCGAACTCTTCCTGGTGAAGAGACTGACCGCCGGCAGCGACGATGCAGGAGAGGTCCCGGTGTCTGGCGAACAGGAGTTCTATTAGAACTTTTTTTGTTCTTTTTTCTTAACTCTTCTTTCAGGTCTTTTCTTGCTTCGGGCCGACGCTATGCGCCGTCATGGATATTGATGAACGATTATCGCGTGCTGAGATCGTTTTCCAGCCGACGGATATCATCCTCGAGCCGGGTTATCATCACGGCATTGTCCTCTTGCGTCATCAGCTGCCCGCATTCAGGGCATTTGTAGAAGAAATCCATGGCCTGCTCGAAATTGAGGCGCATGCACTTGTTCTGGCAGATGAAGAAATGGCCATCCTTCTCGCGTCCGACGCGTTCACGCAGCTTCTCCAGGCGCTGTTTCTTGAGGTCTTCCGCGAGATATCGGATATGCTTTGGCTTGAAGGTCCAGTAATAGATGTACCACCCCTTCGCCTTATCTTTCCTGCGGATGAAGGAGACGAGATTGGCGTGGTAGAGGCGGTAGAGCATGTTCCTCGTGATGTTTATCTCCTGCTTGATCTTTTCCGCAAGCTTGAATTCGGAGACATTCTTCTTGTTTTTCAGGGCTTGCACTAAGGGTAAGACATCTTCGCCTGCAATCTGCGCGATCACTTCATCAATAGCCTTGTTCGGTAGCTTCATGGTCCGTTTATGGTATATAAAGTACAGTTAAACTGGATTATACCCCTTTTTATGCATTTTTATGCTCTTCCTACCCCACTACTCCTTTTGGGTATTCTTTTTTTAAAGGTTTCGGTCTTTATTTGGGGGTAGGGGTGACATCCCTTCAAAACATTTATAAATGACCCCCTTTTTCACTTGAAAAGTGATAACGCATGGTCTCTGGGCGATTTAAATCAAGGACATTCCGGCGGGTCTTCCGGCGCGCGCCGAGCGGCAGGATACTCCTCCATCATCGGCGTCGAAAGCCGAGTAGGGCCACCTGTGGTACCTGTGGCGCCAAACTCCCCGCTGTCCCCCGATTGCGGGTGTCCGAGATGGTCAATACACCCAAGACGGCCAAGCGCCCGGAACGCCCCTATGGCGGCGTCCTCTGTTCTGCCTGCACACGGAAACTGATGATCGCGAGGGCGAGAGCATGATGGAAGTCGGCAGGCTATGCCTGAAGATCGCGGGCAGGGACGCAGGCAAGAAATGCATCATCGTGGATGTTCTTGATGATCATACCTTATTGATCGATGGTCAGACGCGTCGGCGCAAGTGCAATATCATGCATATTGAACCGACGCGGGAAGTCCTGAAGATCAAGAAAGGCGCGTCTCATGCCGAGGTCGTCACCGCGTTCAAGAAGCTCGGGCTCGAGATGAGAGAGAGCAAGCCGAAGAAGGCAGGTCCTCGCCCGCATCGCCTACGAAAAGCTGGAGCAGGCAAGGCGATCGCGACATCAGCGCCTGTAGAGACGCCGACAAAGGTAAAGAAGGCCGAAAAGAAATAAACCATTTATCCTGTCTTCTCCTCCGCATTTTTTATCAGCTGTTATTAGCTGTTCAATCCACCACACTCCACCAGTACATCCCGCTTTTCAGTTTCTTGTTTTGGTGCGCTCCTCAATGTATAGGGAGCGCACCAAAACAAGAAACCAGCAGGGCAGAAGGATAGTGTGCCAGAAGGGGGGTGGGTTGGATTGGTATGTGGCGCTATTGTTTTCGGACCATCGCGAATAATCCATCCAGGTCCAATTCAAGCGCACATACAGGCATCTCCAGTCCGAATGCCCGGAGTACTGCCGGATGCAGCTCACCGATGAGCGCTACTTCTTTCCCCTGCGCGATCACCTTGCCGACACGGCCAGAGATGAAGCTTGGATGCTCGGTCTCCTCTACAGTATAAGGTATGTTGATGGAGTGGAGCACATAATCGAGCATCTGCCGCGCTTCAGTGAAGCCAGCGTCTGGATTAGCGCTCATGGCGCATAGTCGCGTCGCTTCACGGATCCCGGTCTCCCCTGCTCCTTCATCGCGGAAAAAGACTTTCCCTATATCAAAGATCCGCTGCGGGTATTCATGGTGCTTGTTCCCCTGCAGGACATGCAAGAGGGAGGGGACCATCCAGTGGCGGAGCGAATTGTAGTCGAGGCTGACTGGATCGAGTATTTCGATTGGTTTTATGGATTTCATGTCGAGTCCCATCCATCGCGTCTGGATAGTCTTGTCGATGAGATGGTAGGTGCTCGTCTCCAGCAGGCCTAGCCCGACGAGCTGGTCGGCGACACGGTTCTTGAAGCCTTCAAGGGGGTTCTCTTCGCCGATCGTCGCCATATTGGGGATGGTCTCTTCAAAATTTTCATACCCATAGGCGATGGCCATGTCCTCCATAAGGTCTGCTTGGTGCAGGATGTCTGCCCGATACGCGGGCACGAAGACCGTGCCTTTCTCATAGCCATAGCCCATCATCCCAAGGAGCCGAGCCGCGTCCCGTTCGGAGAGCTGCAGGCCGAGCCTCTTGTTGATGTACGCGAGGTCGAGCTTCATCTTTTTCGGCGTCAGGTCAGGCGTGGTCAGGATCCTGTCGGGGTAGACGATGTCGAGGCTCCAGATCTCACCGCCCATATCCGCAAGGGTGGTCACGATGATCGTGAGGGCGACCTGCACGTTCGCGAGGTCGACGCCGGTGCACTCGACGAAGACATCCTTGGTGTCTGGTGTGACCTTTCCCGTGTCCTCGGAGTTCGTGAATGGCAGCATGCACATCACGTTCTCCTTCGCGTCGATGAAGAAAGGGTATCGCTTCCATCCTTCGGACAGATGGCGATATTCTCTCCCTTTCGGATGGTGTTCCGGCACATCGGACGCGAGCATCTCGCGGCTGGAACCGAGCGGCCTGAATTTCACCTTGCCCGGGTCCTTCGCGATGTATCGGATCGGGAAGGCGATGCCATCTGTGGGGTAGATGCCGTATGCGGATTTCTTCCTGTTCCGCCCATGGGTGGTCGCCAGCTTCTCCTGCAACTGCATCAGTTCGCGGATGCGTTCATCGTCCAGGGTGAGGCCGCGGATGATGGCGCATGCGGTATATGGACGCATGGTGACGGACGGGCCGACGACGACCTTGAAGCCGCTCCGCTTGATGGTGTATTGGCGGAGGCCTGTCTTTGTCCCAATGAATGAGCCGAGCGCCCGGGCAAAGCCCTGCTCAGAGAGCAGGTCAGGCCTGTTGGGGAAGATTTCCACATGGATCTTGTCCCCTTCGATCCCCTCAAGGTCTGTTCCGAGCATCGAGATGCGGTCCTTCAGCTTGTCCAAGGGTAGTTTTTTCCCTATCAGCTTCTCGACGACCGGTTTGTTGAGCGTTATTGTTGGCATAGTGCACCTATTATCATAGTGTACCTATTATAGTACTTATTAAATATTTATTATAGCTATTTATTATACTGTATACTGGCTTATACCCATTCTGTATTTCTATATTTATCATACCCGCATCCAGGCCTTAATCTCCTGGAGCTGTTTGAGGTCGTTCTTGTAGATATCGCGGATATCTGTGATGGAGTAATAGCTCGCGACCGTGCGGGCGAGGCCGAGGCCCCACGCGAGGACAGGGATGTCTTTGCCGAGCAGAGGGATGACGACTTCCGGGCGGAATATCCCCGCCCCCCCAAGCTCAATCCATTCTTTCTTGATCGGGTGATAGACATCCACTTCGACGGATGGCTCCGTGTACGGGAAGTGCGCGGGTCGCATGCGGACATCAGGATAGCCCATTTTGCCGAAGAAGCTGCGGAGGTATCCCTTGAGGTGCTTCAAGGTCGCGTTCTCGTCCACCACGATGCCATCCACCTGGTAGAACTCGAAGAGGTGCTTCCAATCGAGCGCCTCATTCCTGAATACCTTGCCGGCGTTGAAGAATTTTCCCGGCAGCTCTTCAGCTTTGAGGGTCGCGAGCTTCTGCGCGCTGAGCACGGTGGTGTGCGTCCGGAGGAGGAGCTTCCGCGCCTCATCTCCGTTCCACGGCGTTTTCCATCCAGTGCTGCCTGTCTTGCCTCCATTTTCGTGGACTTCTTTTATCCGCGCATGCCATGCAGGCAGCTTGCCCCGCTCGGCAGTTCCTGAGCCGAGATAGAAGGTATCCTGCATCTGTCGCGCAGGATGGTCCTGCGGCACGAAAAGGGCGTCGAGGTCCCAGAATGCCGTCTGCACATAATTGCCCGTCATCTCCTTGAAGCCGAGGTCGAGCCAGATGCGCTTGATGTATCCCAGGGCCTGGTTCTCGAAATGTCGCCTGCCGCCCGCGATCCGTGGCACATTGATCTTGATGTCATAGCGTCGGAAGCTCTTGTCCTTCCAGCTGTCTTCTTTGAGCATCTCCGGTGTCAGGCGGTCGTAGATGTTTTTCGCGTCAAGCTTCATCGTCGCCAGCTTTTTGCCGAGGGGCGTGAGCGTCACCGTCCGGATCCTGGCTGGTGTCGTCTTGATGATCTCTTTTCTTCGGCGCATGCGTTCATAGACTTCCTTCTCACTTCCATCAAGGCTGGTGAGTTCGCGGCTTTCTTTCACGAGGCTTTCCAAAAAGCATTCTTGCGCGGTCTTTTCTCCAAGAAGCGCCTGTCCAGCGTCGGTTATCCTAAGGTGGAGGTCAGCAGGGATGGTTATGGCTCCCTCGGACCGAAGGATACCGATGGATGCGCCGACCTCTTCATGCGTGAGGCTGGCCTCCTGCTCTATCTGCGATAGTGTGAGCTGCTTCTTGCTGATCGCCTTCAGGAATCGCTTCTCAGGAAGTCCATGCTTGAGGTATGTCTCCCCATTCTTGCCAAGACTGATGAGCTCGATCTCTCTCGTATCGATTATCGCGAGTCCCTTGTTCGATAGCCATTGGATGGCGCGGATGACCTCTGTCTCGCTCAGCTTGCTCACACCTATCAGCCCAGGGACGGTCGCGTGCTTCGTGAGATGGGGGAGCACCTTCCGTTCGAGAGGGTGCAGCGTGTGGAGAATCTTATCCATATCCACCAGAGGTTGCGCCATGGAGACACGACAGGGGCTGGGTATTTAAAAAAGTATTGAAAAGAAGGGCGCTATCCCGAATCTCTCGCCTTCGTCGCTCGGCCATATTGGTTTGGGGTTATGAGTTTGTGGTTAGGAGTACTCCCGACTCCGAACCAATGACCCCGAACCAGTATCGGCTCTATTCAGGACAGAACCGAAAAGAAAAAAGAGAAAATTTACCGGACGAGCTCTTTCGCCGGTTTCATATTCTTCCACGCCAGCTCGAACAGCTCTTCGAGCGCTGAGGCGAAGAATGGCGTGTTGACCCAGATGCCCACATCATAGGTCGGATGGACTTCCGTGTCGTTCAAGACCATGAAGATGAGCTCATTGCCGTCGACGATGCAGAAGCGCGCCTTCGATTGGGTATGGCGGACTTCAGCGATGTCAGCGATCTCCTTGAGCGCGTCGCCGCATTCTTTCGTGATGGGCGCCGCTATCCGTATCTTCACGCCTCGCTTCTTGATCTTCTCGAACGTGGGCTTCAATCCTTCGACCTTGCGGATGAAGCCTTGCGTCGTGGTCATGACCGTGACGGACTCCTCCGCGTTCCGGATGGTGAGCTCGAGATGGTTATAGAGGTTATGCCTACCTTTCAGCGAACCGCTCAGGTCAGATGGTTCAACCAGGTCGACACCCTGTGTATGCAGCGTCTTGAGCTCATCGATGACTTCCGTGCTCTTGAGGTCCTCAAGGCGCTTCACCTTATCATCAGCCTCTTCCCTCATGTTCTTCTTGACTCGCTCGACGACTTCTTCTGGAGGCACGGCGATGTATTTGATCGGCTTGCCAAGCTTAGTGATGGCAAAGCCTTTCTTCTCTAAGGATTCGAGAACGTCATAGCTCCTCGACCGCGGCACATTCGCGATATCGCTCAACTCACCAGCCGTAGAAACACCACGCGACAGCAACGCGGTCCAGATCTTGACCTCGTAGAGGTTCAACGAGAAATACCGTCGCAACTTGCTCAAAAATTCTTCCTTTACGATCATGTTCCAACCCCCTCTTTATTTTAATTTCTTGTTTGTTAGTGGTTAACGATGTGGTACTACTATTAATATGTTACGTTTTTTTACCTTTCCGCAGACACAAAAACAGCATCCAAATTTTAAAAGCTCCTACCCTCCAGCACGAATCCTACCAGGAAACATGGTTTTAAGCCAGTATACCGTCGGAACTCCACCGCAAAAGGTTTAAATACCGACAGCCCCAACTTTCTCTAAAAAAAGAGGTAATAGATGCGAGATACGCTTAACCAGATCAGAGAGAAAGCGCGAGCAGGCCCGAAACGGATCGTTTTTCCTGATGCGTATGAGGAACGTATCCTCCGGGCGGCCGAGATCCTCGTGCGTGAGAAGATCGCCTATCCTTTCTTCATCGGTGACCGGCACCAGATGGAGCAGAAGGCGCGCGAGCTCGGCGTGGAATCCCACAGTTTCGAGGTGCGTGATCCACGCTATGACGTGAACGCCGAACGCTATGCGCAGGAATATTATGCGCTCCGGAGACATAAAGGCATCACCTTGGAGCAGGCGCGCGAGGCCATGCGCAAGCCGCATTACTTCGGGGCCATGATGGTGCATCTTGGAGATGCTGATGGCATGGTGTCCGGAGCGAGTACGGAGACGAAACCATTTCTTCCCGCGTTCGAGATCATCCGGGCCAAAGAGACATTCCATAAGGTGAGCGGTGTCTTCCTGATGATGTGGCCCGATGGCCGGCTGCTCTTCTTCGCCGACTGCTCGACCGAGATCGAGCCGGATGCCAAGGACCTGGCGGAGATCGCCATCGATACCGCGGAGACCGCGAAACGCTTCGGCGCCACGCCGAAGATAGCGATGCTTTCATTCTCCACCCACGGTTCCGCGAAGCATCCGTCCGCGGACAAGGTGCGCGAGGCCACCCAGATCGTCAGATATAAACGACCAGAACTTATCGTGGATGGCGAACTGCAGGTGGATGTCGCGCTCGTGCCTGATGTCGCCAGGCTCAAGGCGCCTGACTCCCGCATCCAAGGCGACGCGAACATCCTCATCTTTCCCAGCCTGGACGCGGGCAATATCGCCTACAAGCTCGTCGAGCGTCTCGCCAAGGCGCACGCTGTCGGGCCTATCCTGCAAGGGCTGCAGAAGCCGGTGAACGACCTGAGCCGCGGCTGTTCGGTGGATGATATTGTGGACATCACTGCCATAACGGTCGTTGAAGCGCAGCGATCATCTTAGCGATCATTTTTTAGCAATCATTTTATACGGTCGCATCCAGAGACCACAGGAGACCACCCATGAACATCCTTGTCCTCAATGTCGGCTCGTCTTCCATCAAGTATGAGCTCTTCGCCAATGAGCGATCGGTTCGCGCGGGCACGATCGATGGCATCGGTGCCCATGCACAGCATACAGTCCGCGGTGAACGGATCCATGGTGAAAGCAGGCCGGTCGCCGCCGCCAATCATCATGAGGCCTTGCGTCTTCTCTTCTTCATGCTGCGGAAAGAGAAGATCAGGCTGCACGCCATCGGGCACCGGATCGTGCACGGCGGCATGCATGACCGCCCCATCCGTCTGACCAGAAAGCTTCTTGCCGAGCTTCATACCGTCTCGGAGCTCGCGCCCTTGCATAATCCTCCGCAGCTTGAGGCGATCGAGGCGTGCATGAAACTATTTCCAGTACCGCAAGTGGCCGTGTTCGATACGGCATTCTATCACGCGCTGCCGCCGCGCGCCGCCATGTATGCCATTCCGTATGAGCTCGCCCAGAAATACGGCATCCGTCGCTATGGTTTTCATGGGACCAGTCATCGCTATGTCCTGGAACAGGCGGGCAATCTGCTCAGGAAGATGCTCCGGAAGGACGTGCGCAAGCTGCGTGTCATCAGCTGCCATCTCGGCAATGGTTGCTCGATGACAGCTATCGCGAAAGGCAAGATCATGGACACCTCTATGGGCTTCACACCGCTCGAGGGCCTGATGATGGGGACGCGCTCCGGTGATCTCGATCCCTCCATCGTCGCCTTCATCGCTGAGCATGAGCATCTCTCCCCTCTCGATGTGGAGAGGATGCTCAATTTCCAGTCTGGCCTTCTCGGCGTCTCCGGCCTGAGCAATGACATGCGCGTCCTGCTCAAGGCGACGGGCGCGAGGGTCCGGCTCGCGCTCGACATGTTCGTCTATCGCGTCGTGAAATATCTCGGCGCGTACACGGCCGCCATGGGCGGCATCGACGTGATCATCTTCACCGCAGGCATCGGCGAGAACTGCCCGCCGATCAGGGAACGCGTCCTGGCACATCTCACGCATCTCGGCATCTCGCTGGACAAGCGGAAGAACAGCGAGAACGCCACCATCATCTCCGACGCGAAGAGTCGGGTCATTGTGATGGTTGTCCACACCGATGAGGCTTTGCTGATCGCGCGGGAGACCGCGAAGGTCATGCGGTCGCGTTGATCAAGAAAACAGGACAAAAACCAAAACAGGATTAAGGACGGCATCGATATTCTATCTTCTATCTAATACTCCATCTTATATCGTAATATCGCTCCGATGCCGCCAAGGCCGTCGAGCTTCTTGCCGCATTCATGCTCGCTGGTGATGAGGTGGACCTTGCCTTTCGCGTCCTCCACGGCGCGCATGACCTGCTCGAGCTTGCCGTACGCGTTCGCTTCCCGCGCTTCCTGGATGCGGCTGTCAGTCACCAGCAGCGTGCCCACCGCACCGGCTGCGGCCTTCTGCCCGACGTCCGCCATACCATACGCCGCGAGGCCGCCTTTTCCGATCTCTGTCAGGAGCTGCTCGACAAGCTTGATCTCTTGGGCGACACGGTCTTCGCGCAGTGCCTGCTCGACCTCTTTGCGCTGCAATATCTCATTGATCGCCGCCGGGTCGCAGCTCGAGCAGGAGGTGAGGATGATCCGTTTTTTCAGTTCGGCATCCTTGAGATGCTTCGCGAACTCTTCCTTCCAGAATGCGGGACTGGCCATGATGATGTGATCAAGGCCGTACTGCTTGACGTAGGCGGTGAGCATGATGATAATCTCCTCATAGAAATTGCGGGCGCCCGGTACCTTCTCGGCCTTCTTCTCTACCGTGCCATGGATATGGGAGAGTACCTCATGGCCATACCGCTTCATCAGGGCGAAGTACGCCTCTTCTCGGTCGAAGACACAGATGAGCGTCTTGCTGGCCGGTGTTGTCGACGCTTCATGCAGCCGCTCAAGGTGGTAGCTGAGCCATCGCTCTTTGATGATGGTGATCACCGTCCCCTCATCGATGGCGAAGCTGTGATGCTCACCGTGCGGGACATCCTCCGGGCCGTCGATCACCGTCCCCAGCACCCGGAGCGTGTCCGCCTGCCGGGAGAATTCCACCTTCTCCACGCGTATCTTCAGGAAGATGGCCTTCTTCACGATCTTCGGCGTCTGGCCCTCGTCCCCTATCCTGATCTTCCGGACCGTCTGCCCCTGCACCGAATCGCCTTCCTCGATGAGCGTGCTGAGGTACCAGAGGTCATCACGCTGCTCTACCTTGATCTTGGCCTCGCCGTGCTTCATGTCAGAATGGATGATCTTCATGCGAGCCGACCCCCTAGGTATGGCTAAAATGGTCAAATCAAGGTTTCTAGACATAAAACAGAAAAACATTTATATATAAAGGTATTTATTTTTCCTCGTGAAACAGATGGTGATACGGGCACGTGGAGCACAGGCGTCAGGGACAGGCGCAGCGGTGCTCATCGCCATCATCGCCGCCTTGATCGTGGTGTACATCCTTTTTCTCCCTCCGGAGACGCGCGAACAGCTCCTTGAAGGTGGACAACCTGGCCAGGGAACAGCCGGCGTGAACTATGGCCAGCCGCTGCTGCTCGCCACGCCTGGCAGGCTCGACTACCAGCCAGAGAATGAGATTGAGCATACTGTCTCTCCAGTCACCTTGTTCAGCAGGACGAGCTCAACCGTGCTCAAGTCGGTGGCCACGATCTTTACGAAGAACGCCTGGTTCGACAAGGCTCTCGCCACGGTGACGTTCTCTATCACCGACCTACCGAACACGGACAATGTCCTGCTGTCCTTCAATGTCCGCTCGCATTCAGGACGGCTCATCATCACGATGAACGGCCAGGAGATATTCAATGATGAGATCACGACGCTCAATGTCGAGCCCATCCGGCTCTCCAAGGATCTCCTGCAGGCGGAGAACACGCTCGAGTTCCGTGTATCCGACGTGGGCTTCTCGTTCTGGCGGTCCAATGGATACTCCCTGGAGAACGTGCGCGTCACGGGCGACGTGACAGACATCTCCACGCAAGAGGCGCGCGCCGTATTCCTGGTCACGGCCACCGAAAAGGATAATCTCGAGCGGGCCAAGCTGCGCTTCTTCCCTGACTGTAGGCCTGAAGAAGCGGGCATCCTGGAGATTTCGCTGAACAGCCATAACCTGTTTTCCGCCGTGCCTGACTGCGGCTTCCTGCGTGAGCTGGAAGTCTCCCCCACGCTTCTTACCCAAGGAGAGAATACGCTCCTCTTCCACACCAGCCGCGGCGCGTACCTCATCGACACCATCATGCTGAAGTCAGAGCTCAAGGAGGCAGGTTTCCCCACCTTCTATTTCGAGGTGCCGGAAGACCTGTTCGCCGCGGTGCGGGCAGGGTCCGCGAACATCATACTCTCCATGGAGTTTCCGGACAATGTCGAGCTCAAGCGCGCAGAGCTGTTCATCAATGGTCACCAGCAAGGTGTCGACACGCGGGAGCGCGTGTTCCTGCTCGGCATCAACCCATTCCTCCAACCCGGCAACAATGTCATCGAGATCAAGCCCCACACGACGCTGGATATCGTGAACCTCCAGGTGACTGTCGGCCCGGTAGGATAAATCAGCAGATAAACAGAACAGCAGATAGGCAATAGACAAAAACGATAGACGGATAAAAAAGCGGTGAGATCGTTCTGTTCCTTTTGGCCCGTCTCATCCGTGTGGTGATTCGCGTATCATGATTCCTCTACTCTTCGCAGCGCAGCAAGGGCGTGACGCAGGAAGTTCTGACGAGGATTCTCCAGAGGAAGAAGCTTCTTCTTCAGAAGAGGCTTCCAGAGATGGACGGCCGGAACGACGAGGCGTGTTCCGTCGCCTTGGCGGCTGGTTCAGCGGTCTCGGCGGAAGCCGCGCGGCAGCGGTCTCTGGCGCCGCGTGGGGTGTCAGCGCAGGAGCGGGGATGGCGGCCGGACGGGCCATCACCAATGCCGGCGCGCGGACCCTGCGGTTTGTCGGCGGCGGCATCCTCGATCCGCTCAATATCTTCATCGTCTTGGCGTTATGCATCCACATCATCGATGTCATCGCTTTCGGTTTCAATCCTATGAACCCCGCGCGATGGTTCATGCATGCGTTCCTGGCCTTGCTCGCCTGGTTGTGGGTCTTCAACGTACAGGGGGAGAGCAAACTCTACAGCCTTTTCCGGTATCTTCTCATCGGGCTTCTTGCGGTCTTCTTCGTGTACATCGGCAACTGGGTGGCCCATGTCACCGGCTGGCTCTTCGGCGGGATGGAGCAGGCTATCGGCGGCCTGCTCCAGGCGATCGTGGTCGGGATCACCAATACGATCTTCGTTCCGGTCTGGGCGTATTACGCGATCTTCTTCCAGGATATCCGTCCGCCGACGAGGATCTCGAAGCTCATCGCGTTCCTCTTCCTGCTGTTCTTCATCATCGCCGCTTTCACGGCCGCGTCCCGCTCCAAGCTCATCCCCTCTTCATTTGAGGAGATAAGCCCGGAGCAGCGCGAGCAGGCGCGTGCAGTTGCTGGCGATGTCCTCGTCGGCGCTGGTGCCATCAGGAATGCTGCGCCCGCGGCGGCGCAGAGCATATGGCAAGGCTTCACCGCCACGATACGCGAGGTCATCATGGGGCCGCATGGCCTGGTCGCCAGCGCGGTGGGCGAGGATATCTATGCCTCACAGGTGGACAAGAACAAGGACGAGCCTTTAGGTGTCTATCTCGAGAACCTCCAGCCGGCATCAGAGGAATTCTATGAGGATGAGCCGGTCAGTGTGTGGGCGACCCTCAAGGCGAGGACGCTTGACCCGGACGATAACATCAGCGTCACGGTCTCGTGCTATGCTGATCCAGGCCAGCTCGGTTCTGGTGTGGCGTGTCCGGTGACGCCGAAGGTCATCGGGGACACGAATCCTGATCCATCATCAAATTCCATCACGTTCACGATCTTCGGCTTCGAACAGCAGGACATCGGCTGCACCATCCAGCCGAACAAGCTTCTCCATGGCTTCAGGCCCATCACGTTCAACGCGGACTTCAATTTCAGGACAGACGCCTACATCAAGGCCTACTTCATGGAGATCTCGAGATTGCGCGCGACACGCCGGGAGAGCATAGATCCTCTCGATCTCTATGGCATCACGGACAAGACGCCGATCGCCATCCACTCCAATGGCCCTATCGCTGTTGGCATGATCACGACGCAGCCATTGATTGGCATCGATGAGAACGCGAGCTTCAGGCTCGGTGTCTCGCTGAACAACCGCTGGGAAGGCCAGATCAAGCGCATCAGGAATGTCGTCATAAAGATACCGGAGCCCATGGAGCTGTACGGCTGCGACATCAGTTTCAAGAGGCGCCCCTGTGATGAAGGCAGCGGCGAATGCGAGCATGGTAAGTACCAGACCGTCTACGAGCTTAACGACACCACCTTGCGGCAATTGACAGATATCAAGACAGCGAAGTCATTCAACTGCAATGTCCGGGCAAGACCAGGCCAGCTGGGCGTTGTCCTCGGCAATGTGCCCCTGATGACGCATTACTTCAAGGCCTCTGTCGTCTATGATTACGAATTGGAAAAATCGATATCGGTGAATGTGAAACACCCGCCGGACAAGCCAGGCATAGAGCCTCCGGGCGTATCGTGCATGGCGCTCGCCAACATCCCAAGCCAGTATGAATATCTCTTCTCTGAATACACGCCGACAGGAAACGAGGAGGAGCTCATCAGCACCATCCTCGATAATTACGGCTACATCATCGATGAAGCGGTCGCGGCCAACCCGACCGTCCCCAAGGCGCTTATCGTCGCGGTCATCATCCAGGAATCAAGGGCGAATCCGCTCGCGGTTTCCGATGCCGGAGCGGTCGGCTTGATGCAGCTCATGCCGCACACCTCAAAGGGGTTGGGCAATACCCGTGTCATCGACCCGAATGATCAGCTTGATGACACGACATTTGACAAGCGCGGCGCATCATGGGGCGACTATGCTGCCTCACTCCGAGGATATATGCAAGGCAAAACGCCGGAGGAGCTTGCCGCAGCGGATGGCCGTTTCGATCCACGGCAGAATATCTTCTGGGGCACCGCATACCTTACTTCGCTCCTCCGTACGTTCAACAACGATTTCTACAAGGCTGCCGCAGCATACAATGGAGGGAGTGTGGGTACTTGGGTGGCGAATGGCAAGTGGGAAAGCTTCACGCGCTCTGGCTATCAGTGCGCAAACCCTAACTGCGACAATGGTCCAGCCCAGCGGCCGATCCTATCTATACCGAGCGTGCAGAACTATATCAACAAGATCATCGCCACCTTCAAGCTGACAGACAGTATCCTCAACCCAGGCAGGCAAGGGGTGGTGACCCCGGGTGTGTATTCATGGCCGATCGATCCGTCTGCAGGAAATCATGTCTTCGATTGCTTCAGCAAGGTAGATGTCCCTGGCGGCAGGGTGCATTACGGTACGGATATCCCCATCCCGCAGGGCACTGATGTCCTCGCCTTATCCGATGGCATCGTGCAGTCCATCTGCGGTCATCCGACAGTCCAGTGTGACCAGCAAGGCACACCAGCCTGCACGCGGGAGAATTCATGCGGTGGTCAGGGCAACTTTGTCGAGGTGATGACTGATCAAGGATGGTACTATCGCATCATGCATCTCCGTCAGGAGCTTGTCGCCCCTGGTGTCCATGTCGCTAAAGGCCAAGTGATCGGAAAATCCGGCACCACGGGCAATTCCGCAGGACCCCATGCCCATGTCGAAGCATATGGAAGTACGGCGCGACGTGCGGAGACAGCCTTCAATTTCCTCTGCCTTTATGAGCCAAATTTTGTCTCCCGCCTGACCTTTGAGCATACTGCCGATTGTGACGCGCTCACTGGCGGTAGGGGGAGTTTGACGGCAGATAGCCCGACCTATCAGCAACAATGCCTTGAGATGGAACCAGCATTGTCTGGGGCGGTGTGACCATGATGCCTCATCGGATCGCAACTCGTCAGGTTACCATTGTGCTTATTTTTTCCCTCTTCATGCTCGCCTCCTGCCAGTTCGGCGGCAAGAGCGGCGGCATCAAGCAAGTGCCCATCCATGTCGGTCAAGAAGGGCTGGCCCTGCATTTCCTCCCGAACCTGCCACCATCAAAGTTCTACGCTCCTGAAGAGGGCGAGGACATCCAGTTCGAGGTCGGCGTGGACCTGGAGAACAAAGGGGCTTACGACATCGTCGGCGGCTACCTCGCGCTCGGCCTGGAACGGGAATACCTTCAGTTCAGCCGATGGAATCTTGAGGGCAAGCCGCAGTTCAGCCAGATCGATGTCGCCGGCCAGCGCGTGCTGTTCAACCTGCTCGGCAAATCGCAGCTCGATCCGCTCGGTGAGCGAGCCATCGCCACTGCCGCCATCACACCGCTGCCGATAGATCGGCTCACCGAGCAGCACACGACCACCATGATGATGACCGCCTGCTATCCCTACTCCACTGAAGCATCAGCGCAGATCTGCATCGACACGGACGTCTATGGCATGAAGGCGACGGAAAAGGTGTGCAAGGCAGATACGGTCTCGCTCTCTGGCGGTCAGGGCGCGCCGGTCGCGGTCACCAAGGTCGAGGAACGTATCCTCTCATCAGGAGGAGAATACGTCCGGCCGCAGTTCGTGATCTATGTGCGGAACCTCGGTTCCGGGACCACGGTGCGCACAGACAAGGTCGAGGCGGCCTGCTCCTCTGCGCATCTGAGCGATGATGACAGGGCCAAGTTCTTCAATAATGTTGCCCTGGAAGAGCTGCGCTTCTCGGAGTTCAGCCTTACTGGCGGTCATTTCGATTGCGTCCCGGCGGAGATCAAGCTGAAAGATGGCGAAGGCTTTGCCAAATGCACCCTGAAGCCAGAGCTGTTGAGCGCGAGCCGCGATACTTACGCGACGCCGTTGTTCGTCCGGCTGCGATACGGCTATTTCCAGACGATAACGAAGGAGATCCTGCTGGAACGTCTCTTGCCGTATTGAGGAGAAACAAGAAGAGAAACAGCGGCTCTGTCCCGAATGTAGCTGGCGCCGTCTTTTTCGCGCCAGCGCGCTCCGCGGGATGTACGCGATAACCCGAGCCGACGTTTCGGCCTTCCCCTTCCATGAGGAAGGCCGAAACGTCGGCGAGGCGGAGAAATCGGAAGGCGTTCGACGGCGCCGGTCGAGCGAAAGCGAGATTCGGGACAGAGCCAGAAACAGCACAAAGTTTATATAGCTAAAAAAAGAGATGTTCCCACATGAAGGCCGTGGCATCGATATCCAAGAAACATATGCTTCTCCTCGCCGCACTGCTGGCCCTGCTCTTCCTTTCCGGTTGCGCCGGGGGGCTTATGGGTCGGGGCAAGACGCGCGCGACGCCGTATACGTTCCACACTGGGACGCAAGGGATGATGCTGGAGTTCCTGCCCGGTTCGCCGCCGGACCGCCTGTATGAAGGCGACCCGTTGAGCCTGGTGGTGAAGTATGCCAACAAGGGCGCCTCGACGGTCGAGGGAGGCATGCTCTATGTCAGCGGCTATGACCGCGCCTATGTGCCGTTGAATCCGGACCAGGTGCCGTTCAATGCCGAAGGCAAGAGCGTGTACAATCCTGAAGGCCTCGTGTCGTACACGGCCGAATTCACGGCAGGCGCCGTCGGCGCGCCGCCGTATGTGGACGTGTTCCCCCAGACGTTCAAGGTGACCGCGTGCTACAAATATCGTACCGAAGCAGGAGTGGATGTCTGCATCGATCCTGACCCGTTGCGCATCCAGCCAGAGGACAAGGTGTGCGTCATCCATGATACCAGCCTGAGCTCGCAGGGCGCGCCGGTGGCCGTGACGCGCGTCGAGGAAGACGCGGCGAAAGGGAGAGTGCAGTTCCAGATCGGCATCCGTAATGTGGGCGCCGGCACCGTGATCGCAAGCAGCAACGGTGCTGTGCCGCTGGACCGGTGCCAGGCGGATCTGCGCCAGGACGAGATCGACAAGGTCGAGATAACCGCGGAACTATCCGGCAGGCCGCTCGAGTGCAATCCGAAACAGGTGCGCCTCATCAATGGTCAAGGCATCGCGATATGCTCGCTCTTCCTCGCGGATTACCAGACGCAAGAGGCGTATCAGACCACGCTGAATGTCTATCTTGATTACGGCTATCGGAACTCGATCGCCAAACGGGTGGATGTCCTGAAGCTGCCCGGCGCGCCGAGATTCTACTGAAACTGCGGGACTGCCGAAGCTGTTCCGTTTCCAGAAAAAGGGTGGAGACAGGAGACAATCATGCCATACTACGAGAAGCTCTACACCGCTGCACCGGACCACATCGTGTGGGGAGAAAATCCCGGGAGGCTGGTCGCGAGGACCGGTGACTATGTCAAGCCAGGCGGCAAGGTGCTCGATGCCGGCTGCGGCGATGGCAAGAACGCGCTCTTCCTTGAGCAGCAAGGCTTCTCTGTCGTCGGCTATGACGCGTCACCGCACGCTATCCAAGGTCTCTATACTCGCTTTGTGCGCGCAGGAGCAGTGCCGCGTGGCGCATACGGTGTACTCGATATCGAGCGCGACCCCATCTTCGGCAGCTTCGATGCGCTTGTCTCCTACGGACTGTTCCATAGCATGAGCAAGGCGCATCGCCTTGAGGAGCATCGTCAGCTCCAGCGCCTGGTCCGTCGGGATGGAGGCTATATATTCTTCACTTGCCTCACCGACCGCATCCCGCTGCAAGAAGAGCATGGTAAGAGCGAGCTCGAACTAGCGACGGAAGGAGAGATCCGAGAGCTGTTCGCCATGTGGGATGTCGTCTATCGTGAAGATGGTGTCATCCAAGAGAGCCATCCGCCATTGGTCGGCGAGCATGAGCATGCTGCAGTGTGGATCATCGCGTCGCACTGAACGAGAGCCGTATTGCACGATCCGATGACCGGTGTCAGCATCAACTCTGTCCTGGATGGAGCAGGGCTGTCTTTTTCGTGTCAGTGGGCTTCGTCCCATCCATCTGGATGCCACTAACTGCCTCCTGTTTATGTCCTGATTTCCTTTTTCTCCCCCTCACTTACGAGGGGGAGAAAAAGGAAATCGGTGTGGCGAAATGAAGAAATGGGCGGCGGGGGGATGTTGCTCTTGTGGTGGAACCGAGCGAACCTGTCCCGACCAAGCGCCAAGGGCGTGAGATTCCGGACAGAGCCGTCAGCATCAAAAGCTTTAAATACGTCATCTGCGATAGATGAGCAAAAGAGGCACTTCATGGCTGAATCCGTCTTCCGTGGCATCATCAGCACCTTCGCCGACCTTGGCGTCTATGATATCATCCTGCCGTTCCTTCTCGTCTTCACCATCGTCTTCGCCATCTTCGAGAAGACGAAGATCCTCGGCACGGACAACATCGGCGGCAGGGACTACACGAAGAAGAACCTCAACGCCATAGTGGCGTTCGTGACCGCGTTCCTGGTCATCGCGTCCACGAAGCTCGTGGCCATCATCAACGAGACCATGGCCAATGTGGCCCTGCTCCTCATCCTGTCCATCTGCTTCCTCTTGCTCATCGGCTCCTTCTACAAGGAGGGCGAACCGGTCGCGCTCTTCGGCAAGTGGCGCGCGATGTTCATGATCATCATGTTTGTCGGCATCATCCTCATCGCCCTGAACGCGGTCAAGCTGGACAGCGGACAGAGCGTGCTCGCCTTCAGCTATGATTACCTGAGCCACAACTGGGCAAGCAACTTCACGGCGTCCATAATCTTCCTGGTCATCATCATCCTGTTCATCCTGTACATCACGCACACGCCGTCCGGCAAGAGTGGCGGTGAGAGTTCTGGCGAGCATAGCGGCAATGGCAGTCATCACTGACGGTCATCATCTTTCTCCATCCTTATTGAAAATCGGCGTGGGTTTAAAACCCCGTGCTTTAGCACGCCGATTTTCAATCCCGAAAATCCGCATGTCAATGTGAGGAGCGTAAAACCTCGGCCTTTAGGCTGAGGATAGCTCCGAGCGGCGGATTTTCGTTATCTTCCTTCCATCTGGCCTTATTATGCAGGTGTCTTGAGGCGTATACGCTCTGTTTAGCAGGTTATTGCCATCCTGTTTAAAAGCGAAAGTTTTATATATCCACCTTCCCCCATCTATCAATAACGACCAGCGGTCAATACTGTCCGCTATCCGAAACCGGGCAGACTAGGCAGAAACGGAGCATCCAAAGAGGAGGATAGGCAATGGTTTACTATGGCTATTTTCAGAACGCCATCGCCCAGCTCGAGGCCTTGGGATTGACGGATGTCCTTCTTCCGTTCTTCCTCATCTTCACGATCGTCTTCGCCATCCTGCAGCGCACCGAGATCCTGGGGCATGACAAGAAGAACTTCAATGTCATGATCTCGCTCGTGCTCGCGTTCGCGGTCATCATCCCACACATCACCGGCGCCTATCCGCCAGGCGCAGATGTCGTGGATATCATCAATCGCGCCCTGCCGAACGTCTCGCTGGTGCTGATCGCCATCCTTATGGTGCTCATCCTCCTCGGCCTCTTCGGCTGGTCTGTCGGGGGAGAGGGTACGAGCATCCAGGGCTGGATAGCCGTACTCTCCTTCATCGCGGTCGGGTACATCTTCGGCGCCGCAGCCGACCTCTGGCACATCCCGAACTGGTTAGGCTGGCTCCATAATCCTGACGCGCAGGCCCTGGTCGTCGTCCTCCTCATCTTCGGCCTTGTCGTCTGGTTCGTCACTAAGGATGATGAGTCCGCCGGCGAAAGCGCCTTGAAGAGCCTCGGCGACACGGTCGCGGAACTCTTCAAGAAGCATTGAAAAAAGCATTGAAGCCGGAAACATTGAGACATCAACGATGGCAACGGTACTCGACATAGGCATTCTGGAAAACTTCAGCATCGTCTTCGCCATGGTGCTGGTCATCGCCATCGTCTACGGCCTGCTCCAGTTCACCAAGGCCTTCGGCGGCAGCAAGGGGCTGCACATCCTCATCGCCTTCATCATCGGCCTGCTGCTCGTCCTGACGCCGGATGTCACGAAGATCATCTCCACGATGATCCCGTGGTTCACGCTGCTCTTCATCTTCATCGTCTTCCTCCTGATGGCGTACAAGATCTTCGGCGCCACGGACGCGGACATCTCCGGCGTGCTCCGCACGGACCGCACTATAGTGTGGGTGGTCATCATCATCGCCATCGTCATCGTCATCGGCTCGTTCAGCACGGTCTATGGCCAGCGTTTCCTCCGGCAGACCGTTCCCGGAGCTCCGGTGCCGGCGACGCCATCGACAGGAACCCCCAGCCATCCGAGCTATGGCGCTCCTGCAGCTCCGGCGCAAGTCGCGGGCATGGGAGTGGTCACGCAGCCCACCGCGACCACAAGCTTTTCAGGCAATCTCGCCGCGACATTCTTTCATCCGAAGATACTTGGGTTGATATTCCTCTTCCTTGTCGCCGTATTCACCGTCGCCATCATCGCGATGGAGACCACCAATGGCGGTGGCGGCATGATCGGCGGGCATTAGTCGCGCGTCTTCTAGAATTCAAACAAGTAAGGAATATTCAGACAGAGATATACGGTAAGATGATGACTACTTCTTCACCACATTCTGCGGCTTCTTCATCTGCTGCGTGATCCTGCCGAGTTCGTTCACGTTCTCCATGAAGCCAGGAAGGATCTTCTGGAATACCTTCTCCAGCGCCTTGATCTCGGTGCCGACATCCTGCAGGCCATGATCATAATCGGAGATCTTGCCGAGCACGCCTTCATGCAGGCGGTCGAAGCTGTCCTTCATGTCCTGCATCGCCTGCTCGATCCTCGCGATGCGGGTCTCGGTGGCGTCCTTCCAGTCGAGGATCTTGTTGACATTCGTGATCAGCTCAGCCCATTTCTCCTCGATGATGGCCTCGGCGATCTCCTGGATGCGCTCCTCAGTCTGGCCATCGCCAGAAGAACCCCCGCTGAATCCACCCATGCTCTGGCTTCCTTGGTTGGGCATCTCCATCTGTTGTGATGACATCGGGTACATGGGGTTCCCTCCTCGGGATGATGGCATTGTGCTGGCGCCAGCATTCATCTGGAATGGCGTGGCGACGATGCCTTCCTTGATGTCCGCCTGATTGATGGCGTTGTTGATCAGGTCCACGCTGTATCCCGCGCGCTGGAGATTCTGGATGACCTGATTGTTGGAGAGTCCCTGGCTCCGCATGGAGATGACATGATCCACAGGGATGTCGCTAGGCACTGCGCTCGCCTCCTGTGGTTGAGGGGGAGGCTCCCGCATCGCCTGCTGACCCCATTTCTTCCCAAAGACATCTTCCAGAAACGCCATGGTGCATCATTTGTATATCCCTGTTCTCCCCGTTTTTAAATATTGCGTTTATATTACCGTCTATCCTTCATCTACTCGCTATTCCTCTCGGATCATCGGTGTACGCGCCAATCGCTCCGCGACCTTCTCCTCGACAAGACGGTCCACCTCGTTCCTCGTCACGAACTGCATCGGCTCCCAGAGGTTGAGGTAACGCTCGAGCACCTTCAGCTCATCCGCCTTGGCACATTCCTTGAGCTCTTTCACGATGAGCTTCACCTTATCACGCAGGTCGTAGAATTCCCGTCGGAAATCGACCAGCTCGGAATGCGAGGCCTTCATCTCGCTTGATACCTCTTTGCTGAAGCCGAGGACCATCTGGTCCGTATCCTGCGTCTTCTTGCGCAGGGCGGTATACCGTTCTTCGAGGATGCGGAGGCGCCGGCTCAGGTTGCTGATCTGCATCGAGAGGTCCGCGATGCTCTGGCCAGGAGCATCCTCCCGCTTGCCGCCAAAGAAGCCATGCTTCTTCTCCTCTTCCGGCATGGCGGAAGCTGGCGGAGCGCCGAATGGAGATTCTGGAGCAGCCATATCGTAGACCTGCACTATTTATGATCTATTGATCTATAATACATGACCCGCAATATTTATATACCATGCTTTCCTTTGTCGCGCATGAATCCAGCGGTCAGGATTCGATGCCGCAGCAAATCCGGAGCAAATCTCATCGGTATCTCACGTCTCTTCGGATAATAAAGTTATGTGAGTATAACGGAGTAACAAAAATAACTGGCGAGGAGCTGCCGAAAAGACGATGCCAGACGACGAAAGACGATAGCGGCCAGAAGACCGGCGAAAAGAGGGGTGTTCGATGCCAGAGGATGTGTGGAAGTACGAGATCATCCGTGAAGGCGATGATGTCATCCTCCGCGTCGATTGCGAGCGCCTCGTCCGCGCCCCATCCCTTGAAGATGATCCGCTCTATATGGCGAAGACCATCGAGATCCTTCTTGAGGTAGGCCATGTCACCAAGATCGTGTTCTTCCAGAAACGGGATTTCGAGTATGATTACGAGCAGACGCAGCTCATCCTCGAGATAGCTGAGCTGCACGGCATGCTGCTCCGCCAGCGCGAGTCATTCAGCCTCGAGGCCATGACCTTCGGCGGCCGGTGCAGGAAAGGCGCTGAGCAGCGCTATCTCGCCATCCAGAACCTCCTCTTCCGGCATCTCAAGGAGGACCCTATCGGCACCTATGTCGAGCTCAAGCGCCTTCTCCGTGATGAGCACATCAAGGAGCAGAAGCAGATGGATCCCCTTGATGCTGAGTGCTCGCAGAAATACCAGGCCATCCTGAACTATCTGTTCAAGCTGCTGGACAAGACCAAGCTCATCGCGCTCGCACGGCCGTATCTTGAAGGCCATCGCGTCGGCACGCGGGATGCCTATCGCGAGATCCTCCAGCCTATCATCAAGCCGGACTTCATGTTTACCCGCCTGATGGCGGCCTTCCCGCTCGGCGCCGAGGAGATCGACAACTATATCATCGGCGGCGACACCGAGGTGACTATCTTCAAGTTTCCCGACACGACTAAATATCTTTACCATATCCTGCCGCCGGAGTTCAAGCTTTCCGAGGAGAAGTATGATATCCTCGACATGGCGCGGAAGATCATGGCCGAGCACAAGCCGACCCGCGCCGAATTCGTGAACCCGCAGCGGATGCGGGAGGTCTTCTACCATGTCGGCCATGACCTCATCGAGGAGCTGCTCGCCGCGCGCGACATGCGCCTTTCAGACGCTGAGGTGGATCAGCTGACGACGATTCTCGTGCGTTACACCGTCGGTTTCGGCCTGATCGAGGTGCTGCTGCAGGACGATCGCCTCCAGGATATCTCCATCAATAGTCCTATGGGCAGGACGCCGATGTTCATCGTCCACGCCGACTACGCGGACTGCGACACCAATATCGTGCCGACGAACACCGAGGCGGAGTCGTGGGCGTCGAAGCTGCGCATGATGTCCGGCAGGCCGTTGGACGAGGCCAATCCCATCCTCGACACGGAACTGCGCCTCGGCTACGCCACAGCGAGAGTCTCGGTCATCACGCAGCCGTTGGATCCGACCGGGCTCGCGTACTCATTCCGCCGCCATCGCAACCGGCCGTGGACCTTGCCCTTGTTCATCAAGCAGCGCATGATCACACCGCTCGCCGCAGGCCTGTTGAGTTTCCTTGTCGATGGCACCCGGACCCTGCTTATTGCGGGAACGAGGAGCTCTGGAAAATCCTCCTTCCTCGCCGCGCTCATGGTGGAGATCATGCGGCGCTACCGCGTCATCACGATCGAGGATACGCTCGAGCTTCCCACGGACGCGCTCCGTGAGCTCGGCTACAACATCCAGAGCATGAAGGTGGCCAGCGCCCTGGTCAGGGGATCGAGCGAGGTGAGCGCGAGCGATGGCATCCGAAGCACGCTGCGTCTCGGGGACTCATCGCTTATCATCGGCGAGGTGCGCTCCACCGAGGCTATCTCCCTCTACGAGGCCATGCGCGTGGGCGCCGCAGCCAATGTGGTCGCGGGCACCATCCACGGCGATTCACCCTATGGTGTCTTCGACCGCGTCGTGAACGACATCGGCGTGCCCAAGACATCATTCAAGGCCACGGATATCATCATCGTCGCCAATCCCATCCGCAGCCCGGATGGCATCCACCGCGACCGTCGCGTCACCCAGATCACCGAGGTCAGGAAGCATTGGAAGGACGACCCGCTCATCGAGGGGGGTTTCGTGGACCTGATGAAATATGAGCCGAAGACAGACCAGCTCCAGCTCACCGCGGACCTCATCAACGGCGACAGCGAAGTCCTCAAGGCGATCGCAGGAAACATCGCGGATTTCGCCGGCAATTGGGAGGCGCTGTGGAGCAACATCGAGCTCCGCGCGAAGATCAAGCAGGCCCAAGTGGACTATGTCACCAAGTTCGGCGACCTCGACCTGCTCGAGGCGCCCTTCACGATCAAGTGCAATGACCAGTTCCACCTCATCTCGGACAAGGTGAAAGAGGAGACCGGGACTCTCGATTCGAAGCGGATCTATGAGGAGTGGGAGATGTGGCTCACGAAGGAGCTGAAACGGCAGAAGCTGAAGGGAAAGTGAATGTACCGATAGCGCAAGATAGTATCGATAGTATCTATACAGATCATACAGATAGGATACGCAATAAAAAACAAAAGAGGTGACCATGCTTCACGGCATGGCATAGTCATGGCTCCAGATACCAACGATCAACCATCGCAGGCTCCCTCCCAGCGAAGCCCTGCGATGGATGACCTCATGCGCCGGTACTCCGAACGCCTGAAGCAGAATCTCGCGGAATCCCCTACAGGGACGCCATCCGGAAGCTCGGCGGCGCCTATCCGGACCATCGAGTACAAGGAGTTCAAGGAGCAGTACATGCCGCGCCACATGACCTGGTATGAGAAGGCCTGCCAGTTCTCGGAGAAGATCGTCAAGATAACGCCGGACAAGAAGAAGCTGCCGGATTATATCGAAGCCATCTCGATATGCCATCTTGAAGTGGCGCCTGCCGGCGTCGCGTCTTTCGCCGTCCTGGGGCCGTTGGTCTTCGCGCTGCTCGGCGCGCTGGTGAGCCTCGCGTTCGGCTCGACGTTCTTCGTCGTCTTCTTTTTCCTGGTGGGCGCGGCCCTGATCGTGCCGTTGCAGAACTACCCATTCTTCCTCGCCAATACCTGGCGCATGAAGGCGAGCAACCAGATGGTGCTCTGCATATTCTATATCGTCACGTACATGCGCCACACCTCGAACCTGGAGCTCGCGATCGAGTTCGCCGCCGACCACCTCTCGCCGCCACTGTCCCTCGACATGAAGAAGGTGCTGTGGGATGTGGAAACGGAGAAGTACGGGTCGGTCAAGGAGAGCCTTGATCTCTACCTTGACACCTGGCGCAAGTGGAACATGGAGTTCATCGAGGCCTTCCATCTGGTCGAGGGCTCGCTGTACGAAGGCAGCGAGGACCGTCGCCTGGCCATGCTCGAGAAGTCGCTCTCTACCATCCTGGATGAGACGTACGAGAAGATGCTGCATTACGCGCAGAATCTGAAATCACCCATCACCATGCTCCACATGCTCGGCATCATCCTCCCTATCCTCGGCCTGGTGATCCTGCCGCTCGTGGTCAGCTTCATGTGCCAGGTGCAGTGGTACCATCTCGCCGCGCTCTACAATGTCGTGCTTCCCATCAGCGTCTACTATCTCGGCAAGAACATCCTCGCCAGCAGGCCGACAGGCTATGGCGATACGGACATCGCGGAGGCGAATCCGGCATTGCGGAAGTTCAGGAACATCATCTTCAGGCTCGGCAAGACCGAGGTCATGCTCAAGCCGGTCTATGTGAGCATCATCGTCGGCCTGGTGCTCTTCCTCATCGGCATCAGTCCCATCATGCTGAACCTGCTCGTCGGCGGCAGCAACTGGGATGTCATCATAGACAACAATAACGCCATCAAGCGCAGCTTCGAGCTCGAGAGCCGCGACGAGAAATTCTCGCTGCTCGGCTACAAGAACTCGAAAGGCTGCCCGCCGGGCGGCGAAGGCATCGGCGATCGCATCGGGCCGTTCGGTCTCGGCGCCGGATTGCTGAGCTTATCCCTTGTCCTCGCGCTCGGCCTGAGCATGGGCCTGTATTACAAGTTCCGCTCGCAGAATGTCATCAAGATCCGCGAGGAGACCAAGAAGCTCGAGGAGGAGTTCGCCTCCGCGCTCTTCCAGCTGGGCAACCGTCTCGGCGACGGGCTGCCCGCCGAGATCGCCTTCGGCAAGGTAGCCATCGTCATGGAAGGCACGATCTCCGGCGAGTTCTTCAGGCTCGTATCCTCCAATATCACGCGGATGGGCATGAGCGTGCAGGAGGCCATCTTCCATCCCGAGCATGGCGCGTTGGTGTACTATCCGTCCGCCATCATCGAGAGCTCGATGAAGGTGCTCACCGAGTCCGCAAAAAAAGGCCCGAAGATCGCGGCTGAAGCGGTCATCAATGTCTCGCGGTATATCAAGGAGATACACCGCGTGAATGAGCGATTGCAGGATTTGATGTCGGATGTCATCTCATCCATGAAGTCGCAGATCAGCTTCCTGACTCCGGTGATTGCCGGGATTGTGATTGGGATTACTTCTATGATCACCACTATCCTTGGCAAGCTCGGCGTCCAGATCCGGAACATCAGCGAGCAGAGCGGCGGCGCCGCGGCGGGCGGCGGGGCCGGACTGATAGGACTGTTCGGCGACGGCGTGCCAACGTTCTACTTCCAGATCATGGTCGGGCTGTACGTCGTGCAGATCGTCTATATCTTGACGATATTGACCAACGGCATCGAGAACGGCGCGGATAAGCTGAACGAGCGGTACAGCTTGGGCATAAACCTGATGAAGAGCACGATAATCTACGCGATCGTGTCGTTCGGCGTGATACTGCTGTTCAACCTGATCGCGGGGAGCATTATTGGGAGGATATCGCTGGGCTAAACCAATTTCTTTGCGTGATGCGCATCAGATATAAGAATAAAGTGGGAACGAGGGGATTTGAACCCCTGACACCCACGTCTTCAGCGTGGTGCTCTCCCAGTCTGAGCTACGTTCCCAATATGTTGATGATTCGGTTTTAAGTACGCTTTATATAGTTTTTGGACGTTCTGCGATAAAAATTGATCATAGCGTTCGTCCGCTCTTTGCACCTGCTGAAGCGGACGAACCCAGTCATTCTTTTTGGCTCTGATGGCTGGACCAAAAGGAAGAGGCTGAAAATCCCTTCCACGAATGGTAGAGGGGGATTTTCCCCATGATGAATTTTTTCTTTCAGAAGCCTCTTCAGAAACGCTCAATCCACGACATCTTCCTCGACATCCGCTCCATCCTCGCCGCCCTCATCGAAATTCTCGTCCGTGGCTTCCGTGACCAGCTTGGTCTGCGGCTTTGTTTTTGTCGCGGCGGTCATTGCGACAGCAGGGGCGATGGACTTCGGCGGCGTGCCGGAGCCTTTGGTCACGATCTCCAGCTGGCCGAACTTACCGGTGGAAAGCTGCATCTCGCCCTGCCATTCGCTGACATAGCCGTTCTTGATCTGGATGACGTCTCCGACATCCACGGTACTGACCTGCTCGTTCCACAGGCTGAGTGTTATAGAGCCAGAGTCATCCTGCACCTTCGCGTTGCAGACCTGCCCTTGGCTATTGAACTTGCTGAAGGTCCGTGGCTCGCCCTTTTCGACGACCGTGACCGTGATGTCTATCTTTCCCTGCTTTGGCTGGAGTTCCTTGATCTGCATGTGCTTACCCCCAAATCTGTATACCAAGGGCGGATGGTGGGTGCTTTATAAAGTTTGCGCGGTAAAATGGCTGAAAAGGCCGTAGCTTTAAGAATAGTAGCCGTTAATGGTGATCATGGGGGATGACCTATCTGACTGGACGGAACCGGCGGTAGCCGCTCTTCGCGAGATACGGCTGGATCCATTTGGCGACACCGATCCGCAGCTTGAGAAGACCACCTTGGACATGATTGGGCAGCACCAAGAAGACCTGGAAGCTGTCGCCCGCGGTGAGATTGTCGATACCTTCTCGAGATTCAGACACCAGATGTTTTGGCGTAGTGGTGATCAGACGATACATGAAAGAGTATTGGCCATGATGCAGGCTGCCGGCCACGGCGAAAAGGAGATAGCCTTTCTCCGCGGGGTTGTCGGTGATGGCCATGATGATACATATATCGACAATGCCCTTTTAGTTTTTCGAGAAAACCAGTTCGATTCGCGGGAATTGCTTCGCCATCAGCGTCTTTTGCCGGAGCAGCGCGCCATCATCGGCTCTCTGGAAGGAAAAGTCGGTTTCGGATCAAAGCCTGCATGGTTTGAAAATTTAGGAGATGATGGCGTGCTGGTCCAAAACGTCCGCTATGCCTGGGCTTCTGCATGGTATTCTTCCTTCAAGGCCAAGCAGGAAGGAAGAACGCTTCAACAGGATGAGTGGATGAATTGGTACACCACAGCAGCAGTAATCCTCACGAAGCCCCAAGATTATCGGAAAGTCGCCGACTATGTCTGGGAGCTGGCAGAGCTGGCGTATACCGTCCCGAGCGACCCCCTCATGCGATTCCTTGGCGGTGTGCTTCTCTGCAGCGTGATGCATCGTGAAGGTGCGCAGCACGCTCCGAAGACAATCATTCCTGAACTCGAGCGTCTGCTTCCGATTGTTCTCCAGCCGGGCAATCACGTTTCCATGCGCGAAGGGAAGACAGCGTGGCGGGTCGCTATCGATGAAAAACCCTATTTTGTCTTTAAACAGGTCACGGCGCAAGATGCCCACCTCCTGGAGACAGTGCATGAGGTAGCGCAGGATCCGACCGCGTCGCACTGGCGCATCGCCACCTCTAAGGTCAATATGCACGATCCAAGCGAAGTTGCGCACATCGATGATGTTGTCACTCAAGTGAAAGGCGATGAGCGCCATCAACATGATACCCGGGTGTGGTGTGTCAAGCCAGTAGGCGTCAGCCTCCGCATCGATGGTGGTGATTCAGTCATCGCCATGGAGTATGCAGGGGGGACGCTTGCAGACAGGATAGCGGGGAATCGCTGGCCACCGGATCAGGAGCTGGCGTATATGGAAATTGTCGAGGTCTTGCAGCGTTTCCACCTTATCATGACGGAAAACGCGTTCAAGGTCGATGGCAGGTATTATCTTACGCAGCATCTGGTTTCCTATCGGACAAGTCCGGTGCTCCCAGAAGTGGATTATGCCGCTCTTGTCCGGCGCAAGCTTGTCGGAACACCAGAGCAGCCTCGTCTTGGCGAAAACCAGTTTTTGGGCATGCTGATGAAAGACGTGGGGGTCATCGCTGCGTATCTCGCCCGTGGCTGCCTCGGCGTCACGGTTGTGGACACCGATGAGACCAATTTCACCGATGAGGGACTTATTGACCTCAATCCGCGTTGGGGAAATGTCTGCTGGGATCTTGCTCGACTGCTCTATGGCGGTTCGTATGTCCTGAAGCAGGGCATTGATCGTGCGGCGATGCGGGATCATTATATGCATACGATGACCAGAACGATGATAGAGACAAGTCTTATCAGTAAGGAAGGGGAGGGCCAGACCTTCGCGGATGTAGAGAAGAAGCTGCGTTTCTATTTCGGTCTTGTCGAGACAAGGGAGCAATTCATTGAAAGCCTGGCCGCGAGTCTCAAGACAGTCACGCCCTCAACCTTACCAGAGTATCTTGTCAATGCGCTTATCGCGCATTCGTCGTATACCGCAGCTCTTGACTGGGATTATTGCAGAGGCAGAGATTCATGGGAAGACATGATCTGTTATACCCAAGCCTCTGGTATCCTTGTGGCTATGGGTGAAGTCGGCTCGCAATGGAATCAACTGCAGCGATGCGAGGAAGGAACTGTCGAATATCTTTATATGCGCAACGAGCTCGGCAGCGCCATCGGGCATTCGCTTGCTCTTATGTATCAACAGGGCTTTGGAGAGTTGGGAGGTTGCTGGCGAGCGTATCTCGATGAGAGCGGTAAAATTCCGCCCGAACTGATACAGGAGACCACCTCACCTGACCTCAGAGGGATGATGGTCCCTGACCTTCGCACGGAAATAAGGATGGCCCCGCAGATTGCGCGCCAGCGGCGCGAGGCGGTTGTCAAGGATCTTTTGGCGTATGACCCTGACCTCCCAAGATTGATGCTGGAGAGGGGCTTGATGTTCATGCCCACGATTTTCACTACGTTAGAGACTATCGCAGCTGCATCGTCAGCAAAGGGCCGTTGAGATCGAATGTCAGCGAAAGGATATTCCCGCCATGCATCAATGCCGGCATATCTTTCTTTGCGCTTGCCTGGAATGCTTCCTCCAGATTTTTCTGCAGTCGCTCATGCTCCTTGCCGAGATCGCTGAGTTTCTCCAGCGAGAAATCATAAAACAGGTTCTGGAAGCGTTCAAGGAAACTGATGATGCGCTTCAGCATGGTAAGGATGTTCCCGCTTGGCGCCTGCGATGCGCTCTCGTATGACCGGCAAAGGTATTTCAGCTGGTCAGCGATCTTCTCCAGCTGCTCGACAGTATAATAGCGTTCCTGCGCGTGCTCCTGCGCTTCGCCGGACAACAGCATCCTGCGTGTGTAATCGGCGAAGATGGCCATGGTCCGGTCCTTGACGATCACGGACCGCATGAGCTCTTTGTCCTGCCGCTCTAATGCGAGGATAGTCTCTTGCGCCATGTCCTGCAGGATATAGAAGCACTTCCGGTAAAGGACGGGAAAGCTTTCTGTATCCGTGCGCGCGATACGCCGGATGGTGATGACATTATTTTCATGCTTGATCACCGTATGTCCGGTCATGACACGGACAGTATCGAGGATAGCCTCCGCTTCCTTGCTTGTTGAATAGAGAAGCTTCATCTCATCGAATCCAGCCTTATACAAGGCGCCCGCTATCCGGTGCGTCATCGGCAGCGTCCCCGAGACGTTGAGCGTTATCCGTCTCTCTGACGGCTTTGGTTCAAGCGCCATAAGGAGCTCTTTGCCGCGCTCTTGGACATGGATGGCGTCCCCCTTCTTGACATTGTGCTTTTTTGTCCACTTGCTGGGGAGTGAGACAACTAGTGTGCTCGGCCCCTGCTTCATGATGCGGCGTTCCATGACAGGGGGAGTCTGGAGGCTCTTTTAAAGATTTGCCTCAAATTCGTATTTTTAGTGGAAATACGAACATTCGTATGCATAATAATGATATTGTGAGAAGGCTAAAGATGGGGATGCTGTAGCTCTTGGGGGATGGCAGCATACCTTACCGATCTCCAGCCGCGCGATGTGGCGCCTATCATCGACCACACTAATCTGATGCCGATAGTGCCATTAGTGGATATCCATCGATTATGCGACGAGGCCAAACAATATAACTTCGCTTCTGTCTGCATCACGCCTTCGCGGGTTGCGTATGTCGCATCCCGGCTCCATGATTCTCCGATCGCTGTCTGTACGGTCATCGGATTTCCATTGGGCGCGACAAGTTCTCTGGCAAAAAAAGAAGAAGCCTATCGGGCCGTCCAGGATGGCGCTGCAGAGATTGATATGGTGGTCAACAACGACCTGTTGTGGAATGGCAATGTTGGTCGTTATCACGATGATATCGCCGCTGTTGCCGAATCCGTGAGCAAGGCCGGCGGCAAGGTACTCAAGTGCATCATCGAGACCGGGTATCTCACTCCAGAACACGTCCGTGCCGCTACAGAAACGGTAGTCGCTGTCGCAGCATCGTATCCTTCCTTGCGCGTTTTCACCAAGACAAGCACGGGCATGGCTATCGATAAGTTACTCGTCCCAAAATACAATGGGAAACCGTCGAGCGGTGCACGGGCAGAAGACCTGGAAGCCATCGCGAGCATTCATGCAGAACGACCCGATCTGTCTCTCGGCATCAAGGCCTCCGGCGGCATCCGCACATTTGCCGATGTGGTCCTGCTCCTCGAGGCTATGGGAGCAAGGACCAAGGCGGACATCACGCCGGATAGATATCGTATCGGCGCGTCAGCGAGCGTGCAGATCGTGTCGTGAGAGGAAGCATATCTCTTATGCATCATATCCTATTCTTCGATTCTTCCTTGCCTTCCTTCACCAGCCACCGTTTCAGCACCTCGCCGAACGCCACATCAAGGGCTTCCCGCTCCCAGCCAAGCTCGTGGAGGTGGCTTTCCACCTCATTCGGCGGATAGCCGAGCGCCAAAGCCCTGTCGATGTAGACAAGAAGCTCACGGGTCACCCTCTGGCGCTCTTCCTGCTGCGTGGCAAGCTCCTGATGGCCATGCGTCACCATCGTGATGATGAAGATGATCGCCAGCAGGACAGCGAGGCCGATGAGGAAATACATATTGGAAAATATGCCCGGGATCTCGAAGACACGCCGCTCGACGCAGCAGCCTAAGCCAGACAGTCGCATCTCTTTGGCGGAAAGGCATTGCTTCACGGCAGGACAATACCGTTCCTGAAACAGTGCATTGCAGACCGGCGTCCCGCCTTGCTGCACGAACTCCGACGGCAGGTAATAGAAATCCTCGCCATCGCCGGATTCTTTGAAGTTCTGGCAGCTCGGGTCACGGTAATGGTCAAGGAAGGAATCGTAATCCACATACTGGATGACCAGGTCTTCCGGCCCGCGGTCGTAGATGTCATTGGCGCAGTACGTGCTGTACGGCGATGGCGTCACCTCGATGACGCCGGCGTTCTTGAAGAGGCGGTAGGATAAGGTCGCGTTCGGCGCCGCATCGATGACGAGGCAGACGTCCGCCCCATCGCCGGCATAATGGGTCGGCGGGAAATTGTTGGCCAGCGCGATGACCTGCTGCCGCACGGTCTCCTCATCACCAGGCAGGAAGGGGCCCGTGGCGGCAAGCGCTGGAGCGAGCGCGGCGAGAAGCGAGAGCAGCACCGCTATCGCAAGATAGCTGGTGTATGGTACCCCTCTTTTTGTCATCGTGATATGGATAGTGATATTGATACTATACTACTTTCAGCTCCTCGAACGAGAGCTCGCCAGACACGAGCTTCCGCAGCGTGTCCCTCAGGTCTTTGATCTTTACTCGTTTCTGCCGTGTTGTGTCCCGGTCGCGGATGGTGACATCCTTCAGCTTCAGGGAATCGAAGTCGATCGTGATGCAGTACGGCGTGCCGATCTCGTCATTGCGCGCGTATCGTCTGCCGACGCTGCCGGATCGGTCGTATGCTGCAGCAAATTCCTTCTTGAGGTCATGATAGATCTCCTGCGCAAGTTCTGGCAACCCTTCCTTGTTGACGAGCGGGAACACCGCCGCCTTTATCGGCGCAAGCAACGGGTGCAGCCTGAGCACGATATTGCCGCGTTCTTTATCATCAGCGTATGCATCAAACATGAAGACGAGGAACGCTCTCCCGACGCCCTGCGACGGCTCGGCGACCACATGCGGCATGATCCTTTCTTTGCTCTCCTCATCGAACAAGGAAAGGTCTTTCTTCGAGTGCTTCGTATGCTGCTGCAGATCAAAGTCAGTCCGGTTGGCCATGCCTTGCAGTTCCTTCCAGCCGAACGGGAACTCGTACTCGAGGTCCCATGTCTCCAGCGCGTAATGGCTCTTCTCTTTCTGCAGATGCTGGCGGATCCTGAATTTCGCCGGATTCGCGCCGAGGCCGATGAACCACTGATGCATTGTCGCGAGCCAGTAGGCATGCCATGGCGTCTTGATGATCTTCTTGTCAAGCGCGTCCTTCATGCTCATCTCTTTTGCTTGCTGATTCTTCTCCTGCATATCCGAGGAGAAGACCAGCACGCGATGCATGAGGACGTCCTTGAGATACGGGCAGTCGTTCACCTGTTTCGGATGGATGAAATACTCAAGCTCCATCTGCTCGAACTCGCGGCAGCGGAAGAGGAAATCGCGCGGCGCGATCTCGTTGCGGAAGACCCTCCCGATCTGCGCGATGCCGAAGGGAAGCTTGAGGCGCGTGGTGTCGGTGATCGCCTTGAAATCAGCGAAGATGAGCTGCGCGGTCTCTGGACGCAGGTAGGATTTCGCGCCCTCTTCTGCAGCAGGGCCGACGGTGGTGTGGAACATGAGATTGAACTGCTTGCCTTCTCCAAGCTCGCCCTTGCACTGTGGGCATCTGATCCCGTTTTCCCGGACAAGCTTGGTGATATCCTCTCGTGAAAGCCCATCTGCCTGGATCTTGAGCTGCTCTTCAAGCAGCTGGTCTCCCCTTACGCGCGTATGGCACTTCTTGCACTCGACCAGGACATCCTCAAAACAATCGACATGGCCTGATGCCTGCCATACCTTTGGGTTGGTGATGATGCTCCCATCCATGCCGACCATGTCATCCCTGCCCTGCACAAAGGTCTTCCACCAGTGCTGCTTGAGGTTGTTGGTGACCTCAACCCCCAATGGTCCGAAGTCAAAGAAGCCGGCAAGGCCCCCATAAAGCTCTGCAGTCGGGTAGACGAAGCCTTTGGCCTTGCAGAACGTGGCCATATCCTCGATAGTCAATTTATCTGCCATAAGAAGGCTTATTGATGGCGTATTTATATAGTTTGTTGCTCTGGTTTTTTGGTAGAAAACAGGAGAAATATTTAAATAGCCTCCTGTGTTTCTCTTCTCCAATAAGCGATAAATCTATTAATGGAGGGTGTGACAATGAGACAGCGAGGAATTGTACAAATTATAGCTATCTTTGCCATTATCGCGATGCTGGTTATATTGCCTGCTTGTGGTAAGGAACAGCCAAAGGTGAAGAAAGTAGAGAAGCAAGAAGTCAAGATCGGTTTTCTTGGCGCCATGACTGGCGGTGCCGCATCGATCGGCATACCGACCACTGAAGCTGCACGGTTAGCTGAAGAGCAGATCAATCAACGAAACCTGATCCCGGGCAAGAAGCTGAAGGTCGTCTATGAGGATGACCAGTGTGATGCAAAATCAAGCAGCAGCGCAGTGCAAAAGCTGATCACACAGGATAAGGTTGTCGCGATCGCCGGTTCGCTCTGTTCTGGCGCGACGTTGGCGGATGCACCTATCTCTGAACAGAATAAGATGCTCCAGCTTTCTTACGGTTCAACGAACCCATCTGTCAAGAATGCAGGGGACTACATCTTCAGAAACGTTCCCTCTGACGCAAATCAGGGTGTTGAAGGAGCCAATCTTCTCAAGAGACTTGGTGCGCAGAAGGTTGCGGTGACCTACATCAACAATGATTGGGGTGCAGGCCTAAAGGAGGTCTTCGCTGATGCCGCTGAAGGATTAGGCATGGACGTCGTTGCTGAGGAAACGTATGAGCCGTCTGCAACAGACTTTAGGGCGCAATTGACCAAGATCAAAGCCGCTAACCCGGATATGGTCTACATGCTTGCCTACCCCGCGGATGCCGGTCTCGTGCTCAAGCAGATGCGCGAGCTTGGTATCACGGTGCAGGTTGTCGGTGCGGATGCGACGAAGGATGATGCTGTCCTTGCGACCGCAGGCAATGCCGCTGATGGTCTTATCGTGACCCTGCCTGGCGTGCCGAAATCGCCTGAATTGACCTCCTTCGCGGATGCGTATAGGGCGAAGTATGGTAAGGAGTACAGCGCCTACACACCTGAAGCGTACGATGTGGTCATGATTCTTGCCAAGGCATGCGCCGCGACCGATTGTACGTCAACAGCGATGAAGGACTACCTCTACCGCATGGGCACCTATAAGGGCGCTTCCGGTACGTACGAGTTCGACGCTGATGGCGAGGTCAGCAAGACCTACGATTACTTCGAGGTTGAAGGCGGCAAGTTCGTGCCGTACAACGCCGAGGAGTACGCAGAAGGCGCTGATGAAGGCGTCGGCGACGAAGTTGCTGAGGGTGAAGAGACGGCTTGATTTTTTTATTTTCTTTTTTTCTCTTTCTATCCCTTCTTTCGGCGCTCTTGGCGAAGAAAATAAGCGAGGGCACAGTTACCGCCAGCATAAAATGCGGCCATACCCGGAATGGCTTTTCGTGCATAGGGGACGGCTTCTGGTGTTCTCAATCTATTCTCTGCTCCTGCCCACTCTATGATTGATAGGTCATGTGGCGGTCTCGGTCTGGCGAGTTCATACGCGCCGCCTCCCAGACCTGCAAGTCCAACTACAAGGAGCAAGGCATCGAGAGTTTTTGGTTTCATGCTGTTCGGGAAGTTGAACTACTATTTAACTTTTTCTATAAGTAATCACTAAATAGTAGTTAAAAATAGAAAACTTTATATAGGGGTTCTGCATCAAGGGCCTTATAAGGCGTAAAAACCGATAAAATGGCACATAGAGAACCTATAACCCTTGATACTATTCTCCGCAATCCCGCTACAGCCACTTCTATCCATCGCGGCCACCTGGGCACCCTACGTTCTGGCACGCTGGATGAGCGCCGTGCCATCGCCCATCTCCATGTCCTCAAGCTGCTTCTTGGCAGGCAGTATGATGGCATTGTCACGGAAAGCGTGCTTGGTGCCCTCCGCCAGAAGGTAAGAGATGGTGCGTGCGACCGTCTCACGCTGGAAGAGATCGAGCACAATGGCGTGCAGACCTTTGAGACCATCAAAGGCGACAAGGTGACCGGCTTCCATGTGTATGAGCGCGGTATCCTTGTCGTAGCGACCCATGTCGTCGATGGAAAGCCCATCGCGAAGACCATCTACAGCGTCTTCAAGGATCCAGATCAGCAAGCGCACGCCAGCGGTGCGCAGCGATATATGCACCATGTCGCCGAGTACGCCAAGACCGCAGCCACGGATCCAGAGGTTCTCCGCATCCTCTCCCGATGCAGCACTATGGAACCGACGTACAGCGATGATGGGTTGCTCGGCAATCTCTTCCTCGCAGATGCCCAAGATCTGCACGACACCCTAAAGACAGGAAATCCTACTCTTGAAGACCGCTATGCCCTCCTGCGCGACAAGGCGGCTATTGATCTGGCGCTCGGTTTTTACGCCAATGCCTATGGGCAGACCGCACCAGGAAGAAAGCTTGCCACGCGTGTGGGAGGGCAGGTCTTCGAGACACGCGACCATGAACGCCTCATCCTCGAGAAGGTGTTCATGCGCGCTGATGCGTCCTTAAGAAACAGGTTCATCCGTGATTATACCGCTGATGCGGCAGGCAAGCACATTGTGGACATGGTACAGGCCCGCGAGTATACTGCTCGTAGAGAAGGCAGGATCATCCAGGCGCTTGACCTGAATAGCACTGATGGCATGGCGTTCGTGCATGGCGACAATCTGCCAGCAAATACCATGGTCGGACGTGATAGGGCAGGAAACGCCGTCTACACCCCGATAGATTTTGAATTTGCCTGCAGGGATTTCATCGAAAACTCACTGGTGCAATGCTGGGTGAAGGCAGGCATCTATGATCACGCCGGCGCATCATTAGCCATGAGAGATGGCCGGACGATCGAGGATGCCCTGCTCACAGATGCTGTCGGCGTCATGCGCAAGCTCGATGGACCGTTTGATGAAGCGAAATTCAGAGAGCGCTTTGGCCGCCTCAAGGCGGAGAATTACCTGCTCTGGGCCGCCCGCTATCATCATTACAGCCAAAGCAGGCAGGTGACGGACCCTAAAGAATCGCAGGCCATGATGCGTCATTATGCCACGCTGTTTACCAAGGAGATGGTCAGGCAGAAGCTTGCCATCGACGATACCGATCCGTCGCTCCGACCGGTCCATGCGTTGTTCGGCGATCCACTCGATGATGCCGCGATGCGCGGCATCCATGGACGGCATGTGTCAAAGGAACGATCCCACAGCGTGCTCCGGATGGATTTTGATGTGGACGCGGAAGGGAAGCTGGAAGACCTTGTGCGGCGGCATAAGTCCGGGCAGCGAAGGAGAAAATTCACCAATGCTGCTGGTATTGCCACTGCCTCTGCCCTGATGCTTGCTCTCACATTCACGGCCGGTCGTTATCGCAATCAGGTCCTTGACTATCAGTATCAGGAAGAGACGCAGGCCAAGAATGCAGAGTGGGAAAGAACATATCCCATCATGCTTCCTGAGTCTGATCCTCGTATCGAGAAAGAGACGGAGATGTATCGGTTCATGGCCAGGATGTATGGTGAAGGAAGCACCGCTCTTGCGGCGATGTATGCACCAGATCTCGTCAAGCGGATTGTCCAGCATTATCAGACGACGGAGTGGAATGTTGTGGAGAAGCATATCCCTCATCTGCTTGCCCAGCAAATAATACGATATAATCTCGGCGAATATATCGATTCATTTATGACTCGGCCTTTTTGCCACCCTTCTTCTGATGTATGTATTCCACCCGCTATCGATACCACCGCGCGTGTGTTCAAAGACTATCGCGACTGCGAAATGGTCGTCAGTGGCAATAGGGTTGAGTCGTGTCCATTGACTCCGCAAACCCGTGCAGGAAAAGAGGCATGGTTCGGATCCCACTGGAATCTTGACCGGGTCAGGGATGACCCGTGGTACCGAACACCCTTCAGGCCACGGCGGCAGAAGATGCCCAATGGGCCGATGTTCGGCGGGCCATAATCACCTTAAAGAGCAATTTAAAGAGCCACCGTCAGCTGGTTTCTCAGCATCTTCGCGATGAGGTCGCTCATGGTCCGCCAGTGCATCATGCCGCGCAGCTGCGTGGGAGGTCGCGTCTGTCGCAGGGTCTCCTCAAGCTCGTCCTGCAGTTTGCGATAGCGGCTGTCGAGCAGGGCTGCCTGTTGCGCGTCAAAGCGGAAGAAGAGGGGTTGATAATCCTTCAGGAGCTGATAACATCGCTTCATGACCCCTGTCTGCTGCGGCGTAAAGGTGACCTTGTTCTTGGCGATATGGTCCGCCATGTCCTTGAAGGTATCGCCGAGGTCTTCCATAAGGGCGACCAGATGGAACATGGTGGGGGTGTGCCTATACTCCGTATAGCCGTATTTGTTCAGCATGCGCATGCAGTGGAAGCAGAAGCGGTTGATGTTCAGGTCGATGGATACGACATGGCCAATGTCGTGGCGCTGCTCTTCCACCGCTTTGATTATTTCTTCTCCCTGTGAAATAAGGAGAAGAAATATCCTGCGGAAGAGCGATGGGTAATACTGGTCATCAACCGTCCGGCTTCCCGACAGGTCTTTGACAAGACACCGGTTCTTGCTTTGCTCGATGATCTCATAGCCGATGAACTGGCTGATCGGTTTTTCCTGAAGCTTCTCGATGTATTCCGGGTTCTTGGAGACGATCTCGAGCTCATCGATGCCGCGGATGAACAAGGCGCTCAGGCCGAAGTTGATGAGCGGCGGCAGATCGGTGAGGTCGATATGGTATCGCTCGGTCTCCGGCACTGCTCCTGCCGGCGAGATGATAAGGTCACGGTCTTTCTCCTGTATCTCGATCTCATCGCCTTTCTTGAGGCCATGCTTCTTGGTCCACTTTCTCGGCAGCGAGAGCATAAGGGTCACGCCACCCTGCTCGACGACTTTGCGCTTCATTTGAGGCTGGAATGAAGAGGTTTATTTAAAGTTTTCTGATAATATAAGATAATTAGATATATCTATATATTTTAATAAGAATCTATAAATATATTCTGTTTCTGTAGTCACTGAGGAGAGGTAAGCTCTAGAAAGGGGGTTTGGAGGGTTGCGTAGCATGACGGGAAGTCCGTTAACGTGACCAAATTGAACTGAGCAAACTCTGAGGAGATGAACACAATGTCCGATCTTGAAACCGTCATCGACACAGGCATGATTGAACAAATCCACAAAACTGTCGTGGCAGCGATGGAAAAAAATCTCTATCGGCCGCGCATCGGACGTTTTGTTGTACAGAGTGCATATGGAGGATTCGACATAGGGAATTTTACCCGGGGACGGCGTGTTTTAGTGCATCCAAATACCATTGAGCGATATAAGCTCCATCTCGGGAAGCATATCAAGCTTCGTGATGTCCCGGGTGCCGCGGATGGCGTCGATGATGTCGGGTTCATCTATTGTCAAGAAGTGATCCATCAACGGATCCATCGGAATGTTGAGATATCCTTTCATTATCCATGGAAGCAGGACGATGACGGCGTATATGGCGCATCGGACCAGTTCGGTTTTGAGCTCATCGATAGAAAGATGAGATACGATAAGCCACAGAGAGGACAGTTCACTCCAGAAATTTTTCGCTGGATATATGACCGGGTGCAGGCGGATTTCAAAGCTGCACCATAATCATCAAATGCTATGAAAAGGTGAAAACAATGGAATCATGGACAAAATGGACATTAGGCATCATCGGTGTGTTTGTGGTAGTCCTGCTCATCGTTCTCGCGGTGCTGCCCGGCGAAAAGGCGTCAGCAAAGGCAACGAAAACAGCACAGCGTTCAACGCAGCCGATCACGATAGGCTTCATCGGGCCGTTGACCGGCGATGCCGCATCTATCGGACAGATGGCGCAGCAGAGCGTCGGGCTTGCAGTTGAAGAGGTCAACAAGGCAGGCGGCATCAATGGGCGTCCTCTTCGTGTGATCTATGAGGACGGCCTGTGTAATGCCAATGCCGCGACAAACGCCGCGCAAAAGCTGGTCAATCTGGACAAGGTTCCGGTCATTATCGGCGGTCTCTGCTCTTCAGAGACCCTCGCTTCAGCACCAATCGCCGAGGGCAAGACTGTCTTGCTCTCGCCGTGCTCTTCAAACCCAGACATCACGAACGCAGGCGATTACGTCTTCCGTGCGTATCCATCAGATTCGTTCCAGGGCAAGTTCGCGGCAGAGTACGCTTTCGAGAACTTCGGCCATAAGGCAGCCATCCTGTACTGCAACAGCGACGCATGTGTCGGCCTGAAAGATGTCTTCAACCAGCGTTTTCAGGAGTTAGGGGGTGAGGTTGTTGCTGTCGAGCCATTCGAGCAGACCTCGCGTGATCTGCGTACCCAACTGCTTAAAGTAAAGAGTGCCAATCCAGATGTCGTGTATATGCCATCCTATACCGAAGCCACGATCATCGGCTTAAAGCAGGCGAAAGAGCTTGGCATGAACATGCCCTTCCTCGGCGCTGACACATGGGATGACGCCAAGATTTACGAAGGAGCGGGTAATGCTGCAGAAGGTATCCGCTTCGTGGTCCCGAAGGTTGTCTTGCCAGCAGACTTCAAAGAGAAGATGGTCGTCAAGACAGGCAAGACGGACACGCCTGTTTGTGTACCGCAGGCTTATGACAATGTCAAATTGATCGCCAACGCCATGCGCAAGGTTGGTCCAGACGCTGCAAAGGTCAAGGACGAGCTGTACAAGGTACAGGACTACCAAGGTGTCTCCGGCACCATCAGCTTTGACGGGAACGGTGACCTGAAAGGAGCCAGCTATGTCGTCAAGGAAGTGCGGGATGGTAAGGCGGTGGTGCTGCGCGATTAATTTTTTGTTTTTGTTTTTTTAATTTTTTTTAGGCAAGGAAGTTATCCCCATAATAGGTGAGCATTATGTCAATTGGCGAACTACCGAAAATCGTATTGGACCAAGCAACAAGACGACCAGCGGATGGCCAGCTTGTCGGGATTGTCGAACAGGCCGAAATCCGCTTTCGCGCAGGACCTGTAAATTTCCAGAGAGTCGCCTATGTGATTGGCATCGATGAGATGGAAAGGGTGTGGGTAACAGATAGGATGGAGATCCCTAATGATCAGGTTTCCGGTGATAAGTTCCAAGCCAGACTACTCTATGATTATGTAGGTATAGGCGCCATCATAACATATACTGTCCTCGAACGAAAAGCGATTTAACAGGAGACCTAAATGACCCACCTCAAATACACCCCACCACCAGCGCATTTCCGCGAGATGGCAGCAGAAAAGGTCCGCGATTACTGGGAAGTCTGGGAAGGCTTGCCTGATATGGCCTTTGTTCGCGCAACGGATAGAAGCGGAAGTCCTGCTTTACGCTATGACAATGGGCAAACGTATATCTGGGTGCCAAATGAGGCAACCGTTGCCTATGAGAAAAATCCCCATACACTCTATTTGGCGCTTCGGGAGAGAGCACCAGGAAATTCCATTCGCGCGCCATGGCTTGTCTCTGCCGGGACCAGCTTAGATATCGCCATCCGCAGAGCCGAAGGAGACAATGACCGGCTTGTCGAGACGAAACGGCAGGAACGATTGGAGCGGGAGAGACGGGAGCGAGAAAGGCAAGCAAAAGAGCGGCTTAAGCATTGACCATAAACAATAATCACCAAGCTGGTTCTCACGGAGGTAGCCTAATCATCATAGCCGTGATTTTTTCTTGTTCTCCTTACCCATGGGGAGAACAGGAAAAATCACCGTTCCCAAATCCACCGTAAACTTTATATATACATATGCATATACATACACTATGGCTAAAGTCATTTCCCTCTCGGACGCGGCATATGGGGAGATCAAGGCGTTAAAGCAGGGGGATGACTCCTTCTCTGATGTTGTCCTCCGGCTGGTCGAGAAGGTAAAGCGCAGGCCCTTGAAGGATTTCTTCGGGAAGTGGCCTGGAAAGACAGAAGAGGCAGAAGAGATAAAAAGAAAGCTGGAGAAGGACCGGAAGCATTTTGCCCTGCATGGAGTTCGATTCTGAATGCTGTACTGCCTCGATTCGAGTGTCATCATAGATATACTGCGCGGCGACGCGAGCCTGCTCGCAAAACTTGAGGCGCTGTCGTCACGCCAATCCCAGATCTGCATCACCCCTATCGTCCTTGCAGAACTTTTTAAGGGGGCCTATCTTGCGGAACGGCAAAAAGAAGCCCTGCAGCTTGTTGAAGATTTTGTCCATAGTGTCGCATTGCTTGAGTTCAATGAAGAATCAGCAAAATCTTTCGGACAGAAATATGCTGAACTCCAGAAACAGGGAAAACAGACGCAAGAGGCCGACCTCATGATCGCCTGCATCGCTCTGGTGCATGAAGCGATTGTCGTGACGAGAAATAAGAAAGATTTCGTGAACATCAGCGGACTAAAGCTTATCGAATGGTGATTGTGTGGCCATCATCTCCCAGCTCATCGCCAATGGCATCATCGTCGGCAGCATCTACGCTCTTGTCGCCTTGGGCTACACGATGGTGTACGGCATCCTCGAGTTCATCAACTTCGCGCATGGCGAAGTCCTGATGATCGGGGCGTATATCGCCTACAGCCTGGTCGTCTTCGTCGGCCTGCCGTTATGGCTCGCCATGCTCCTCTCTATGCTCCTCTCTGCCGGCATCGGGATCGTCATCGAGCGCCTTGCCTATCGGCCATTGCGCAACGCTAATCGCCTGTCGCCATTGATCACCGCGATTGCGTTATCCATCTTCCTGCAAAGCGTCATTCTGCTCATCTACGGCGCGGACATCCGCACCTTCCGCACGCAGGAGATCACGAAAGGCCATACCATCCTCGGCGCCGTGATCACCGACCACCAGCTGCTCATCATCGCCACGACCATCACGCTCATGCTCGTGCTCTATCTTTTCGTCACGCGGACCAAGCTCGGCACGGCCATGCGCGCAGCCGCAGACAACCGGAATCTTGCCACCATGATCGGCATCAATACCAACCGGATCATCGCCATCGTCTTCGCCATCGGCTCCGCCCTCGCCGCGGCTGCAGGTGTCCTTGTCGGTGTGGAGCAGAATCTTGAGCCGACCATGGGCGTCACGTTAGGAGTGAAAGCGTTCACTGCCGCAGTCATCGGCGGCATCGGCAACATCTACGGCGCTGCGCTTGGCGGTCTGGCCATCGGCCTGATAGAGAACATCGGCATCTGGTTCATCCCGTCTGGCTACAAGGACGCCATCGCGTTCTTCATCCTCGTCATCATGCTCCTCTTCAGGCCAAGAGGCATCCTTGGCGGCAAGAAGGAAGAAGACATCCGGAGGGCATAAGCATGGGCTACATCGATCATCTCCTCATCCTCGTCTGCATCTACATCATCCTGAGCGTGAGCCTCAATCTGATCACCGGCTATGTCGGCCTGCTCAACTTAGGCCATGCTGCCTTTTTTGGCATCGGCGCGTACGCCTCGGCACTGCTCGTCAAGGTCGTCGGTGTCCCCTGGCCCGCAGCGCTCGTGCTCGGTGCCATCCTTGCGGGTATAGCAGGCCTTCTCATCGGCATCCCCTGCCTGCGTTTGCGGGGGGATTACCTTGCCATCGCCACGCTCGGTTTCGGCGAGATCATCCGTGCCGTGATGAAGAACTGGACCTCGCTGACCCGCGGCCCGCGTGGCATCCCCGGCATCCCGAAACCAGAGCTTTTCGGTTATGCCTTCACGGACAATGGAGCCTACCTCCTGCTGTCGTTCATCATCATGCTCATCGTGGTCTTCATCGTCTGGCGAATGGTGGCTTCCCCATTCGGCCGCGTCCTTCGCGCCATCCGCGAGGATGAGATCGGCGCGCTCACCCTCGGCAAGAACATCGTGAAGTACAAGCTCATCGCGCTGAGTACTGGGGCCTTCTTCGCCGGCATCGCGGGCAGCCTGTATGCGCACTACATCACCTTCATCGATCCATCCTCGTTCACGCTCCTCGAGACTGTGCTTATCGTTTCCATGGCGGTCTTGGGTGGCTTGGGCAGCATCACCGGCTCGGTCATAGGAGCGATCATCCTCATCCTCCTACCGGAGCCGTTGCGCTTCCTTGACCTGCCCAGTTATGTGAAGGCGGCGATGCGGCAGATCATCTACAGCATCATCCTCATCCTCCTGATCATCTTCAGGCCAGAAGGATTGCTCGGCGAGGGAGCCATGCGGACGAGCACCATACGGACAAGCAAGGTGCGGGCATGGCTCTTGCGCGTCCAGGAAAAGGTGATGCGCTATGTCTAAAGCTACGCTCTTGACAGCGAGGCAGGCGAAGCCGACGAGACCACCGATGAGACGGAGGCGAGATGTCCTACTGGATGTGAAAGGACTCTGGAAATCCTTTGGCGGCATCACCGCCGTAAAAGACTGCGACTTCACGGTCGAGCACGGCGCGATCGTCGGCCTGATCGGCCCGAATGGCGCGGGCAAGACCACGATGTTCAATCTCATCTGCGGCCATCTGCAGGCAGACAAGGGAGCAGTCCTGCTTGACGGCGCTGATATCACCAGCCTGAAGCCGCACCAGATCGCACAGATGGGGATCGCGAGGACCTTCCAGCTCATCCGCCTGTTCCCGAATATGACGGTGATCGAGAACATGATGCTCGCGGTCCGCGATCAGCATGAGGAGATATGGCATGCCCTGTTGCGCTTCCCGTACATGAAGAAGGAAGAGAGGCGCAACGAGCAGCACTGCATGGAGCTGCTCGGGTTCGTCGGCCTGCACGAGAAGCGGGACGAGCTGGCGAGGAACCTCAGCTATGGCCAGCAGAAACTGCTCGAGATAGCCCGCGCCCTCGTGTCCGAGCCGGAACTTTTGATGCTCGACGAGCCTGCCGGCGGCGTCAACCTGACCATGCTCAACAAGATCAAGCAGCTTATCCTCGAGCTCAAGAAGCGCGGCAAGACCGTGCTCCTGATCGAGCATAACATGGAATTCGTCATGGACATCTGCGACAAGGTCGTCGTGCTCGACTATGGCGAAGAGATCGCTGCGGGAAAGCCAAGCGCGATCAAGAAGAACAAGCGCGTCCTTGACGCCTATCTCGGAGGCATTGATGAAACAGTCACCTAAGCCATTGAAAAAACAGGGCAAAGGGAAGCCCATACTTGAGATCAAGAATCTTGAGGCTGCCTATGGCAAGCTCGAAATCCTACATGGCGTCAACATGAAGGTCTATCCGGGCGAGATCGTCTCCATCATCGGCCCAAACGGGGCGGGCAAGTCCACCGCGCTCAAGAGCGTGTTCGGCCTGCTCAAGCAGCGCAAGGGCGAGATTATCTTTGACGGGAAGAGCATCATGAAGCTCCGTCCGGAGCAGATTGTGCGCGAGGGCATCACGTTTGTTCCGCAGGGCAGGAGCGTGTTTCCAAGTCTTACCGTTCTCGAGAACCTCAGGCTCGGCGCCTACATCCGTACCGATGACATCGCTCCGGATATCGAGGCGGTCTTCCAAAAATTCCCCCGCCTGCGCGAACGGCAGGACCAGAAGGCAGGCCTGCTTTCCGGTGGGGAGCAGCAGATGGTGTCTATCGGCAGGGCGTTGATGGTCAAGCCGAAGCTCCTGCTGCTCGACGAGCCGTCGCTCGGCCTCTCGCCGAAGATGAAGCAGCTCATCTTCGAGAAGATCGTCGAGATCAACAAGATGGATGGCGTGAGCGTGCTTGTCGTGGAGCAGAATGCCCGCCTATCCCTGAAGCTCTCTGATCGGGCGTATGTGCTCGAGCTTGGCAGGAATAAGCTTGAAGGGAAGGGAAAGGATCTCCTGCATGACGAGAAGGTGAAGCACCTTTATTTGGGCGGCGTTTAGGCTCTTGGATGATGATTCTCGCTTCTACTGTTCGTCTTTATGGTATAGATCAAGAATGACCACGTTACCTTCTTCTTTGGCATAAAGATATGAAAGCCTGAATGGAGGGATATAAAGCTCTCGTGTGCCTTTTCGGGTATATCTCATCGGTTTCCCGAGTTCAGGATTTTCCTTCAATTTCCCAATCTGCTTTATTATCTTCTCCTTCAGGACCGGATCCTTGATTTTCGAGAATGTCTTCTGAAAAGAGGGATCAAATTCAGCAGTTACCATTTTTTCATTTCAGAAATGAAATCGTCGAAGTCCATGCTCTTGAATTGTCCATGTTCATATCGCTTCAAGGCTTCTTCTGTCCGCCTTGCAAATTCAAGGTCTTCGTTCAACTGCTTATCCAATTCGTTCGCTTTCTTGAGGATGATGTGATGGCCATTCTTGATGATGATCAATTTCTCTCCTTCCTTCATGTCTCCACGTAATTCGGAAGGGATGACGATCTGTCCTTTGGAACTTAGTCTTGTTATAGCAATCTCCATGTTTTCACCTTAGGTAAGATAAATCTTACTAAGTATATAAATCTTTCGATTTTGAGAATAAAGCGCGGCTCCGTCATACTCTGCCTCGTTGCAGCCTAAACCTTCGGTTTAGGTCGTCTACCATGCGTTGGGCGCATCATGTCCAATTTTGTTTTCTTGCTCTCCTTACCCATGAGGAGAGCAAGAAAACAAAATCGTTACGAGTTAAAGTAGCTAGTACGATGCAGCTTTATGCCGCCCGCAGCCACTCGACCTCGTCCTTCTCTAAGTCGAATTCTTTTGTCAGACTAGCCGCCATCATCTTGTCCTTCTGGAACATGACCCGTAAGTATGGCACATACGCCTGGATGGCGTCTTTTGCCGAGGTGTGCGTCTTGCTCGCCACTTTCGCCGCGATGGCCTTGCGCTTCTCGTACTTCATCTTCGCCTGCCAGAGCCGCAGGATGCGCGTGGTCGGCTTGTACTGCGTGAACGTCTGGTATTTCGTGTCCTTCGCGGTCGCGATGCCTGCGGTGACATACGCGTTCACATACACGAGGAAGCGCCAGTGCTGCCATCGTCGGATGCGTGCTTTCATGACATCCGCGCGTGAGAGCATGTCGTACGCCCGCGCCAAATCCGCCGGTTTCTGGTACTCGCGCGGCAGATTCTCGTCAAGCCAGAGGATGCAGCGGTCAAGCTCCTCGTCCACCAGGTCAAACGCGTTCATCGCGATGGCGGGATCGGTCGTCTTGAATACCTTGAGCAAGGCAGTGATGATGCTTTCCGCCTGCTCGCGCTGGCTCAGGCTGTCGATATCCGTCTTGGTCAGGCGCTTTCCCTCCTCGGTCAGCGCCTGCAGGTCGGTTATCGCCGCGCGGAGGTCTCCACCTGAATGTCGGGCAAGGCTCCGGAGGTCATCATCAATATAGGCCAGTCCCTCTTTGTCCGCGATGCGCTTGAGCTCGTCGAAGATGGCGGCAGCGGGAATAGATTTGCATTCGATCAGGACAGATCCCTTCCGGAGCGAGGAGAACTTCTGGTCAAAGGGATCGGTTGCGGTACAGATGATGGGAAATCCGGATGTCCCGATAAGCTCCGCGAGCGCCGAGACGCCACCGCGGTCTTCCATGCCCGAGAGACCATCGATCTCATCCACAAGGATGATCTTGCCGCGGGAAAACAGGGATTGCTGCTTGCTCGCATTGCCCACGGTGGCATCGATGTGTTCCTTGTTACGGAAGTCAGAGGCATTCACTTCGATGAGCTCATAGCCGAGCTCTTTCGCGATGGCGTGGACACTCGAGGTCTTGCCGCAGCCGGTGGGGCCCCACAATAGGAGCGCCTTCCCCTTGTGCCGCTTGAATTCTGTCACATACTCCCGCAGCTGCTTGGTCATGCTATCCTGGCCCCTGATGTCGCCGGCTTTTTGCGGGGCGTGCTTCTTTGTCCAGGGGGTTTTATGTTCCACGCATTCCATACAGGCAGGATATTCTCATCGTACTTAAAGATTGTTCTGCAGATAGTACTGTGATGTATAGTGATGTACACTTTTGATGTATACTTTTTTAATAAGTTTTATCTATATTAAATACTTATTTAATAAGATTAAATGAGTGATTTTCAAAATACTTATATGTTAAGATAAACATTCAGTTTTTACTTCTAAAATCAGAAAACAATACTGCTTAACTAAGAAATATACTCAATTAATAAGCTTTTAATGGCTTTTATTGACAGTTCATACTTATTTAATGAGTTTTCAATCACTAAATATAGAAAAATTTATAAAGACATTACTTATAAAGTAGGATTAACATTCCACCCGCAGTGAAAAAAGAGGCAGAGCACAACCACCCCTCCGAGGGATCTTCTCCAGCCATCACGCTCGACCCCGTCCTTGCGAATGAGCTTCTCGCGTTCGTGCATGACCATGCGCTTCCGAAAGAGGCAATAAAGCAGGCGTTCAGTCCAGCGTTCTATGGATGGTATCTCAAGGCGCAGGACGCCATACCTCTTTCTGTTTTCGACAATGACCATCTCAGCTCGCTTGAGGTCGTGGTCAAGTACCTCCATGAGGATCTTGAGTATCGTTTCGTGCGGATCGCGAAGCTGCTCAACCGCAGCGCGAAGACCATCTGGGCGACGTACGCCAACACATTGCGGAAGATGCCGCAGCGCTTTGAGCCTCGCAAGTCCGTGTTTTTTCTTCCGCTCTCCCTCTTCCATGATCGCTCTTATAGCCCGCTTGAGGTCGTGGTGCGCTATCTCAAGGATGACTGCCGGCAGACCTACCATCAGATTGCGGTCCTGCTGAACCGTGATGACCGCACGATCTGGACGACCTATCACCGCATGAAAAACAAACAAAACAAGCAGCGAGGACGATGATCATCCAATGACTCCCGATGACCATCACGAGACAATGCAGCGGAAGCATGAGCTTGAGCGCCGCCTCGCCTCGTATGCCCAGCTCAAGCGGCATCTTCTCGCCGCGCTCGCCTCGCTCGACCAGCAGCTCGCCCAAAAGCGCATCAGCGACGCGAGCTATCAGGAGAAGCTCCAGAAACTTCTCGATGGCATGGGAAGAGTGGAGAAGATAGCCTATTATGATGGCCTGATCCGTTCCCACGCCGAAGAGCTCCAGCGGCTTGAACGCGGCGGTTCAGCGGCAGCGCCCGTCGGCACAATCGGTAGGGTCAGCGCGGTCGGCGCGGCCATGGTACGTATCCAGCCTGTCCAGATCAGGTCAAAGGCATCACCAGCCGCCATCATCGGCATCCTTCTCCTGCTCGCGTTTGTCCTGCTCATCATCCCGAACTGGGGAGCGCTGAAGGCGCTGGTGGTCTACGAGCATCAGGTCGTTGATGTGCAGGTGAACACCTTTGTTCCGCAGGGCGCGACCCTTACCTACACGGCCGGCGGCAACAGCACAAGCCAGAGCCTTGACGCTCTCGCGGCAGCGACGAACCTCTCCAAAATCACCAGCATCTATGCGCATACGCTGATGGAGGGGTACTATATCGAAAACCTGACGATAGATGTCACGGACCTCGGTTTCAAGGGACAGGCTGAGCTCACGATCACCATCTCCTATGCGGATGCTGTCGTCTTCACCAACACCACCTCGCTCTTGCCGTTCGGGTTACTGGAGTCCGCAAGCGGAGCGCCTGTCGAAGAGACGCCTTCGCTGCTCCATTTCAACTGGACAGGAGAACAGACCGAGGAGCAGGCCGCGCCTTCTAACCAGAGCTTGAATACGACAGGCGTGAACGCGACCAACATGACGCTTCCTCTCAATGCCACAGGAGGAAACGTCACGGTCAATGCCACTGTCGCTAACATTACCCCAGCCTTCAGCGCGGAACCGGACCGGCTGGCGTACAATCTCACCGATGTCGTTACGATCAGCATCACACCGCCGGATGCCAATTACAGCGTCGTGGTCTCTGATCCGGAGGGCACAAGCGTCACGCTGACGCAGCTGAATTTCACGCCATGGCTGCCCGGCCTGTACAGCATCAATGTGCTCCTCTATACAGAGACAGCAGAGAACTATGAGAACTCGAGCGAGCGCTTCTCGTTCATCATCAATGTGACCGGCGATGAGAAACAGAAGAAGCCACGATTCAACCTTGCCAGTGTACTCTTCCCGCATAACGCGCCCGGCACATTGCGGAAGACCACCGATGGGTTCAGGCTCAAGGGCATGAAGGCGGCTGATGATCTCGTCCTCATGGCCAACACGCAGGAGAGCGCCAAGGCAAACAAGTACAAGGGGAGGGGGGAGTTCCTTCTCAAGAAAGGCGCGGATTACACGGCCGTGCTGGACCTTGATTTCGACGCTGATGTCGACCTGAGCGCCCTTACCACAGAAACGAGGAGGCCCATCAAGACCACGGTGGTCAATATCAACGCCACGATCCCGGAGCTTGTGCGGCACAGCATCCTTGTGCCGCGAGGCCCTGGCGAGAACATGATCTACCTCTGCCCCTTCGCCACAAGCTTCGAGGACGCCGGGAACAGCTGCCCGAACCTGACCACGTTCATCAATGGCCAGCGCCGGGGAGACATGTTCGCCAGCATCGTGACATTCGACGGCCAGGAGTATTTCGAGGTCGCGAACGTCACCGGGACCAGCGTGAGCACGAACCTGTCCTGCGGCATCACGGTGTTCGATGATATCATCATGGGCAATAACCTGACGCAGGCCACCGGCGGTGTCTGCATCCGGCTGAACAACAGCGGCATCGACTTCAATTGCAACGGCAACTACCTCAACCAGACGAGCACGACCCTCACGCAGGGCGTCGGCATCTTCGCGCAGGACCGGAACAGCATCACCATCGCGAACTGCAGCCTCATCAATTTCGACGCGGGCATACAGTTCAACGGCAGCAACAACCACACGATGGTCATGAACAGCAATTTCACGGTCAACAACAAGGGGATCGAGTACGCGGGCAACGGGACCATCAATGTCTCCATCAATGCGACCATAAAGCTGAACACGTTCAACAGCAGCAAGATGGCCGCGATCATCCTCTCCTCGCCTAGAAATTTCACCATCCTCAGCAACAATTTCAGCCGGGACACGAATGGCGTCGCCTGCCATACCAACCGGGGGCAATGCTACAACATCACCGTCGAGAGCAACGTGTTCTATAACGTCACCGCGGCGGTGAACTTCACGCTCTCGATGGTGTCCGACACCCTGCTGTTCGTCGATAATCAGGTGCGCAACAGCACGATCGGCGTGGTCCTTGGCGCGATAGACAGCGCGACCATCATCCGCGGCAACATCTTCGAGACCACAGCGAACACAGCTGCCGTCGGGATAGACCTCACCAATGCCACCAATGCGACCATCCAGAACAATAACTTCACGATGCGCTCGACGGCCGGATTCAGCAAGGCCGTCCGCGTCCGGGCGAGCAATGGCACCATAGGCAGCGTCTTCATGAACCTGACGTTCATCAACAACACCTTCAATACCAGCGGCATCGACCTCATGTTCGGCATGGATAATGGCGGCTCCCGTTTGTCCAACATAACCGGCACGATAACGTTCCGGAACAATACCATCTATTCGACCCCAGAGATCCAGTTCCTGAACGTGAGCATCAATGTCACGTTCTATAACACCACCTTTATCGAGCCGGGGATCCTCGCCGTCGTCTATCCCTTCTTCAATGTGAGCCTGGGCATCCTGAACAGCAACAACCTGAACATCTCCAGCATCGGGCCAGCCGCGTCGAGGGCGTTCTTCTTCAACGGATCCGATCCGGATTACGCCATCATCGCGGTCAACGCGACGAATGTCAGCTCCCTGAACCGCCCGGCCAATGTCACGGTCTATAGCGTCAACTGCACCGCCGGTTTCGTGATGTACTACAATTCGAGCCTCATCCCGTTCATGAACATCCTCAACCAGTCAGCGCCGGTCGCCGACCAGGCCACCGCGTCCGGCAGCGCCTGCAACACGCCGGCGAACTGCTCCAATGTCCAGTGCACCGGCGGCAATGGCGGCACGCTCACCTTTGGCGTGACTAACTTCTCCAGCTACGGCGTGCAGGACTTCAACGGCTACAGCTGCGGCGCCAACATCACCAACAGCGTGACGCTGACCAAGGACCTCAACATGTCCAACGCAGGCTACTGCCTTCGGATATGGGACAACCAGATAACGCTCAACTGCAACGGCCACACCATCAACCGGACCAGCGACGCCAACTCGAGGAACGGCACAGGTATCTATATCCTGAACCAGTCGAACATCATCATCGCCAACTGCTCTATCCAGGGCTTTTTCCGGGGCATCGCCCTGAACGGCAGCGTCAACAATACCATCATCCAGCAGAACAATTTCAGCGTCAACAAGCGAGATATAGACTTTTCCCCTAATAAAACTGATTCGATAACCATCACGCGGGCATGGAAGCTGAATTCGACCATCCGATGGAATAAGTTCAACGGCACTATCGGCCCGGCAATCATACTCGGTGTACAGCAGAATACCACCATCTTCCAGAACAATTTCACGGACAGCACCAAGGGTATCGTCGCCGCAAACGCGAGCAGGGTGGAGAACATCACCATCGAGAGGAACTTCTTCTTCGGCTCAAGCGCCATCAATGTCAACTTTTCCGCGGACGGGTCAATCGTCTACAATGCCAGCATCAGCGACAATGAGTTCTACAACTGCACGGTCAATTGCCTCCGCCTCGGCGGCGGGATCGCGAGAGTGGACAGCGTCATCGTCGAGCAGAACCTCATCCAGTCCTCCGGCGGCGGCCATGGCATCACCTTCACCGATTTCCTGACCAATGTCATCATCCGGAACAACCAGTTTGTCCATAACGATACGTCGGCAGCGGCCGCGCTCTTCTTCAAGGCCAATCGCACCGGCTCGATGAACCTGACCTTCATCAACAATACCATCAACTCGAGCGACGGCGACATCCTTGTGGGGAACGCGTCGAGCGCATCCACCCCATTCAACATCACCGGCAGCATCCAGTTCTGGAACACCACCTTCCTCGGCTATCCCTTCATCAAGTTCACGAACAGCAGCATCAACATGAGCTTCTTCAATACCACCTTCCGCAACAATGGTGTCGATGTACTCTACCAGTTCTTCAATATCAGCCTGCGGGCCTATGCGCTTTCCTCGAACGGCAGCCTGAACATCACGTCCGCCAACGCGCCGGCGGCGTCGAGAAACTTCTACATCAACGGCACGGTCGGCGAGTTCGGCTTCGTCGCCGTGAACGCCACGAACGTGACTGATCTCAACCGCAGCGCGAACCTCACCTTCCCGGGCTTCAACTGCGCCAATGGCTTCCGACTGTACTACAACGATAGTTTTCTCCCGTTCATCGACACGATCAATATATCCTTCGTGGCGGCGGACTCCTCCACACCATCTGGAGGTGCATGCACCGCGCCGGCAAAGTGCAACAATGTGCAATGCACCGGCGGCATCCTCAGCTTTGGGGTGACGGACTTCTCCACCTTCGGCGCCCAGAGCGTGCCAAGCTGCGGCATCACCATCACCTCGAGCACGCAGCTCACCAACAGCATCACGCAGTCGAGGGCGGGCGCGTGCATCACCATCGGCGCCAATGACATCGTCCTGGACTGCGCCGGCCAGACGCTCACCGGCAACGGCACCGGGACGACCGGTGTCCGCGCCGAGAACCGGACCGGCATCACCATCGGCAACTGCACCATCCGGAATTTTGCGACCGGGATAGAATTCACGTATGGCATGGGAAACAGCACCATACGGGACAATACGTTCCTCAACAACACGAACGGCACGGTCCTCATGGGGAACAGCTCATCGACGCTGCCCGTCATCAACATCAGCATCCTCTCGAACCGGTTCGCCGGGAGCAACATATCCATCCTCGTGCCGAATGGCGGGGGCACGGGCCGTGTCGCCTACATCAACATCTCCGGCAATAACATCACTAACAATACCGGCGGCGGCATCATCCTGCGCGTCGCGAACGCGAGTGTGCAGAACAACCAGTTCCGCAACGGCACTGTCGGTGCGGCCATGTGGTTCCTGTCCTCACCGGTGTACATCACGGACAATATGATCAACGGCAGCGCTACCGGGATAGCGTTCGCCGAGCTTGGCGCCACCGCCAACCTGACCATCCTGAACACCAACATCACCGCGAGCGGGATATGCATCCAGTCCAATTCGTCGAGGATGCAGGGCATCATCGATACGGTCAGGTGCGACAATGTCTCGATCGGCCTCTCTTTCGCCGTGACGAACAGCACGTTCACCGGATCGCTGAGGAACTTCACCATACAAAATATCTTCATCAATGCCACGGCACAGGATTTTATCGTCACCTCGGCGAATCTCACCCAGATTCCCGGTACCATCGCGCTCATCAACGCCACCTTCGCGACCATTCCGGTGATCTTCATCGAGAACAATACGATCAACATCACCTTCAACGCGACGAACTTTACTGATGACGCCCTCAGCTTAGTTTACCCATACTTCAATATCAGCACCAACACCTCAGCCTCGAAGCGGTTCTCCGCGGCATTCGTCCTGAACCTCTCTGCATTCTATATCAACGCCAGCGTCGGTGATTTCGGTGTCATCGCCGTGAACACCACGAACCTCACTGACTTAAACCGCAGTGCGGGCGTCTACCTCTCTGGGGCTGACTGCACTGGTTTCAGCATCACCTACAACAGCACGTTCTTCCCGTTCATCGACACGCTCAACCAGTCGTTTTTGACCGGGAGCCAGCTCCTGTCGCAGGGCGGCTTCTGCACCGCGCCGGGCAACTGCTCGAACGTGCGCTGCAGCAACAGCATGCTGACCATGAACATCACCCAGTTCAGCAGCTACGGCATCCAGAACCAGCCGGCAAATTTCACCTGCGGCGCCACCATCACACAGAACACGACGCTCAATGACAACCTCACGCAGTTAGGCCCCGGCGCCTGCTTCACTTTTGGCGCGGACAATATCTTCCTGAACTGCAACAGCTCGATGGCGGTCACGCTCACCGGCAACGGCACCGGCACGACCGGCATCATCGCGAGCGCGAGGTCCGGCATCCGCATCTCGAACTGTACGCTCAGGAACTTCGCCACGGCCATCGAGTTCACGAACAACGTGAACCACAGCCTCATCCTGGAGAACTGGTTCATCAACAACACGAACGGGACGACATTTGGGGTGGATCCCGGGGCCAGCAGCATCATCGCCCGCAACATAACGATAGCTACCAACCGGTTCAACATCACTGGGGTCGCGGTCCTTGCGAATTTCGCACCCGGAATAGCAGGATTCACGATAAACGACAACAATTTCACGAATACGACGACGGCGAGCATCCAGATCGAGGAGAACGCCACGATCCAGCGGAACCTGTTCAGGGGAACCATCGCGAGCGATGCCATCCAGATCTACTCGAACGGACTTCCGGCGAGGAATGTCTTCATGGGCCAGAATGTCATGAGCAATGTCTCGACAGCAGTCGTCCAATCGCTCGGAGCGACGGCGTTCATGGATAACCTGACGATAATAGATACCAACGTCAGCGAATCGACGACGTGCTTCAACTTCTCCGACCTTACCAGCTTCAATGGCACGCTCCTCCGGAACCGCTGCTTTGCCGCGACTGGTTTGCGCATGACGAGTTCGGCAGTTGACAGCGTATATTTCCTTAACATTACTGACCTTTTCCTCAACACAACCATAGAGGAGATTTCTATTGCTCCTTCGATAGGCTTTGTCTCGGCGAGAGTCTCGGGTTCCAGCGTCTTCATCAACACCACGTTCGTGACCGCCCCCAACATCCGTGTTGAGAACGTCAGCATCAACATGACGTTCAACGCCACCAACTTCACGGACAACAACGCGAGCATGGTCTACCCATTCTTCAACATCTCGACCGTGACCCCTGCCTTCCCGAGCTTCATGGTGAACCTCTCGGTCTTTTATGTCAATGGCAGCGCCGTCGATGAATATGGCCTGGCGGCGGTCAATGGCACCAACCTCACCTTCCTCAACCGCAGCGCCGACTTCTATCTCGTCGGCGTTGACTGCACTAACTTCCGCATCACCTTCAACAGCTCGTTCATCCCCTTCATCGACACGCTGAACCAGTCCTTTGAGGTCGCCAACCAGTTCACCGCGCAGGGCGGCAGCTGCAAGGCGCCGGGCAACTGCACCAATGTGCGCTGCGCCAACGGCATGTTGACTATGAACCTCACGCAGCTGAGCAGCTATGGCGTGCAGAACCAGCCGGGCAACTTCACCTGCGGCACGACTATCACGACGAACACGACGCTTGTCGATAGCCTGATCGCGACCAATGGCAGCTGCATCACTATGGGTGCGAGCAACATCTTCCTCCAGTGTGGAGGCAATACGCTCACTGGCAATGGCACCGGCTCTTATGGCGTCTCCGCGAGCGATGTGGAGGGCATCCTGATCGCCAACTGCACGTTCAGGAATTTCGCGACCGCAGTGGAGTTCAGCAGCAATGTGAATCACTCACGGATCATCCAGAACCAGTTCATCAACAATACGAATGGTACAGCTTTTGGCACGAACTTGGCAGCGATTGCCACTGGTAGGAATGTGACCCTCACTCTCAACCAGTTCAATGGCAGCACGACAGCTATTAGTGGCACTCTCATGATCCTCGAATACAATGTCAGTGAGAACAATATCACCAACACCAGCGCAACTGCCATAACCCTTCCATCAAATGTATCCATCACCCGCAATCGCATCATCGGCACGTCTACCGTCAATGCTATATACCTCGTTACGGCAAATACGGCTCCCACCATCAATACGGTCATCAGCGAGAATTTCATCAGCAATGTAAGCACAGGCATCAACGCGTCCTATGGCAGCGCTGTCGATAATCTCAGTATAAGGAATACGAATGTCACCGGGGGCATCTGCATCGCCTTTGCCAGCGATGCTATCAATGCCTCAGTCTTCGATATGCGATGCGAGGACCCGAACGCGGGCTCGACCGGCATCCTCCTGACCTCCTTCCTCCCCGGCCCGAACGCCAGTGTCAGCATGACCAATATCTTCCTCAATGTCAGCCGTGACATCAGCTTCTATGCCCGCGCGCCCCTGTCACCGGCAAATTACCGCGGCAACTTCACCTTCGTCAATCTTACCATGGTGACGATGCCGGTGATAGAGATGGTGAACGTCACCATCAACGCCACCTTCAACAACACCAACTTCACGGATGGCAATGCCAGCCTGTTCTATCCGTATTTCAATGTCTCGACGGATGTGTTCACGCAGTCATTCGTTCTCAATCGCTCTACGCTTTACGCCAACGGCAGCGCTATCGATGAGCATGGTGTCGTCGCGGTCAACAGCAGCACCCTCACCGGCCTCAACCGCAGCGCGAATGCCTACCTCAATGGCATCGACTGTGCCAGCTACCGGCTGACCTTCAACCTCACCTTCTTCCCCTTCATCGATACGCTCAACCAGTCGTTTGAGGTCGCGGGCGAGAACACGGCGGCTGGCGGCCGATGCACCGCACCGGGCAACTGCACCAATGTGCGCTGCAGCAACAGCATGCTCACCTTCAACATCACCGCCTTCTCGAGCTTCGGCGCGCAGAACCAGCCGAGTACAGTCCCCATAAGCTGCGGTGCCACCATCCTCCAGAACACGACGCTCACTTATAATCTCAACACGACCAATGGCGCCTGCATCACCTTCGGCGCGGACAATATCTTCCTCGCCTGCAATAGCGGCGCCACGCTCACCGGCAACGGCACGGGCACTATCGGCGTCACCGCCAGCAACCAGAAAGGCATCCGGATAGAGAACTGCACCTTCCGTGACTTCGCCACCGCTATCCAGTTCCCCACTAATGTGAACCATAGCATCATCCGGACCAATTGGTTCTTCAATAACACGAATGGGACCACCTTTGGCACTGATCCGGTATCCACGAACTCGGACTTCAATGACACGGTCTCCTTCAACCGTCTCAATGGCAGTTTTGTCGGCCTTGATTCGAGTTCCGGTTCCGTCATTGACCTGAACATCACGGACAATAATTTCACGGGTTCGGTCAATTCGAGCGTCAGGATAGCCCTCAATACCACGCTCGAGCGGAATAGCATGGTGGGCAACCAGTCGAGCAACGGCATCGTCCTCTCCACATCATCGGAGAACATCCACATCAACTTCAATGCTGTCTACAACACATCCGTAGGCATCACTAGCGCTGGAACCTCCGCGTTGGTGGATAACCTCACCCTGACGTATTTCAACGTGACCAACTCCACCACCTGCATACTCTTCACCGCCTTCACCATGAACGGAAGTATGACAAACATCAGATGCGATGGCGTCTCCACAGGCATCGATATCTTCACGTTCACCTCAAGCCCGTCCATCGCCATCAACTTCAGCAATCTCTTCCTCAATGCGACAGATAGGGAAATCCTCATCCGGCGTAACACTGGAGGCTCCTCAAGCGTCGATGGCGGTCTTGACTTCATCAACACCACCTTTGTCACGGAGACCTTCATCGAGATACTCAATATGACGGTCACGATGAATTTCAACAATACAAATTTCACGGACAATAGCGCGACCCTGTTCTACAGCTACCTGAACCTCTCCACGAATGCGAACACCCAGCCAAGCCTTGTCATCAACAGGTCAGTCTTCTTCGTGAATGGCAGCCTGACCGACGCCTATGGCCTTATCTCGCTCAACAGCAGCAACCTCACTGCCTTCAACCGAACCGCCGAGGCGTATCTCACCGGCATCGACTGCACCAAGTATCGGCTCTTTGTCAACGCCAGCCATACGGTGCCCATAAACTCGATCAGCCAGCTCCGGAACAACTCGTTCACGGTGCGGCGGAGCTTCAATGCTGATGGGGGTGCCTGTTCACTGGTTAGCCTTGCGGGAGGCGACGCTGGATTCCCCCCCTGCTCGAACGTGCGCTGCTCGAACAGCATGCTGACCTTCAACATCACCCGTTTCCACAGCTTCGGCGCCATGAATAATACCCCACCGCCTGGCGCCATCGTCCTCGTCAACCCGACGAACGGCAACATCTCGGTAGTCGAGCGGAGGCCGGTATTCGAATGGGGCAATGACACGCTGCCAGACCTTGACCGGGATAATGTCTCCTTCCAGCTGAACCTGACCCACAACTTCTGTCCTGGCTTCCTCACCAATGTCAGCAACGCGACGAACCTCACGCCGACCTTCAACCTCTGCACGAACGGCGACAATGCCAACCCGTTCAACTGGACCATCCGGGCGGTGGATGGCACGGACACGAGCAATGAGACCGTGACGTTCAACTTCACCATCGACGCCTTCATCACGATCAACCTGACGACGAACACCACGGACTTTGGCAGCCTGAACGTCAGCAATGAGGACAACACCTCGGACAACAGTCCGGCGCCGTTCGTGCTGCAGAACGACGGCAATGTCCTCATCACGGTCCGTCTCAACGCCAGCCAGTCGATGTGGCTGTCCCAGCCCCTGAACACGCGCTTCTTCCAGTTCAGGATAGACAACACGACCGGCGAGCCTAATCCTGGCTCGTTCAATGTCACCGGCTCTGTCCTCAACTTCACCAATGTCACGAACACGAACCTGACCGCCATCAAGCAGCTCAACTTCAGCGATGCGAGCGACACGGCCGAGATAGACTTCCTCATCCGCGTCCCTTCAGATGAGCCATCCGGCAGCAAGTCGAGCAGGATAACCATGATCGGAGAGTACGACGAATGATGCGCAGTAACCATCCCGTAACCAGTAAGGCAAGGCGCCCACCCTGTATAGCCCTTGCTCTGCTGGTCATGGTCAGCTTCATAGTGCTTTTCTCGCTCTTCTCTGTGGATGTGGCGGCGCTCGGCATCGCTTCCGGAAGGGTAAATTATAATTTCGAGCCCGGCCTGACGAAGACCGTCACGCTGCGCATCATCAACAATGAGCATAAGGATATCTCGGTCGCCTTGTTCACGCGGGGCGAGCTTGCGCCGTACATCTCCTCCGACGCTTCGCTCATCACCATGACCAAGGATGAGAACGAGCGCTCGTTCACCTACACTTTCAAGCTGCCGGACAAGCTTGACCAGCCCGGCGAGCACATGGGGGAGATTGTCGCGCTGCAGCTGCCGCCGAGCGAGCAGCCCAAATCCGGCGGCATGGTGATCGAGGCGGACATCGCCGTGATCTCCCAGCTCGCCATCAATGTGCCCTATCCCGGCAAGTACCTCCAGACAGACCTGTTTATCCCATCGACAGAATACGGCAAGCCGGTTGAGGCCACCGCCTCACTATATAATATCGGTACAGAAGACCTGAAAGTCATCACGGGCACGCTGGAGATACTCGGGCCGACCAATGAGCGCGTGACCGAGGCGGAATTCAGCACGATCCCCCTCAGCAGCAAGGCCATGGGCAAGATCACCGCCACCGTCGAAGACAAGTTGAATCCAGGAACCTACCATGCGGTCGCGCGCCTCGAGTTCGACGGCCAGAAGATACGGAGGGAGACGGACTTCACCGTCGGCCAGAAGTATGTCGAGATCGTCAAGATCGAGTCGGATGACTTCAGGCTCGGCGAGATAGCCAAGTTCGACATCACGCTGGAGAACCGGTGGAACAATGACCTCACTGGCGTCTATGGGGAGATGAGCCTGCTGGACAAGACCGGAGCGACGCTCGCGTCCACAAAGACGGCGTCCGTGGACATCGCCGCGAAAGAGCGCGAGAAGATCATCGCCTACCTGAACACGCAGAGCCTCAATCCCGGCACCTATGATCTGGATGTGACCGTCCATTACGCTGATCTGCAGACGCGGCAGCGGAGCGAGATCGAGGTGGGCTTCGATTCAGTGCACTTCTCGGGCACCGGACGGGTAGTGGCGCCCAAGATCTTTGGCCAGAACGCCATCCTGGCTGTGCTGCTCGTGGTCCTGGTAGGCATGAACCTGATATGGTTCTTCTACATCCGCAAGCTCGTCAAGCCGAAAAAGCCAGGCGGCGGAGCTTCTCCTCCACCATCAGTTCCATCGCCACCGGCGCAACCGCCAGCCCAATAAAGTCAGTACAATAAAAATAGCCTATAACCTGATTAAAAGGGCATAAACTACGTTTGCCAGATTTTGTCGATTCGAAAGCTTTAAATAGTCTATTCGAATAAACAGGCCAGTATACCAACTAAACAAAAAAGGCGTTTGGATGTCCCACGATATAAGCAATACCGCTGTAGTCATCCTTCTTGTCCTTACCATCCTCGTGGCGCTTGCCGGCACATGGACTGTCCTGGAGACAGCCGGTCAGGCGAGACAATTGCAATCACCGAAAATATCTTCTTCATCTGGGCAGGTCACCGAGATGGCCCAGCAGGAGCGGCGTCCTGCGCCAGGCGATACCTCACCAGAGGGGAAGATAGAGCTCACTATTGTCCAATAGAGATCATCAATAAAGATTAAATAGGAGAACAAAGACCAAACAAAAAGAGACAATGACAGAAGTATCCAATCGGACATTGGCCATCCTTCTCGTGGCAGCCATCGCCATATCACTCGTCGGCACGCTGATCAGCCTTGACCGCATCGGCAAGCTCGGCGGCGTCACGGGCCTCGTCACCATCAACCAGAGCGAATCAACCGGTACGGTCTCGGTGACGGTCACGGCCAACGCCGAGGTGACGCTGCGCGTGGAGACGCTCGCCTTCGGCAGCTGGAGGATCAACGGTTCAACCACCACCAAGAACTGCACGCTCACGTCCGCCATCAACTCCTCCTCGAACGCGGGAAACAATTTCACCGACTTCGACTTCTTCAATGGCACCGGAGCGAGCGCTGGCGCGGACTGCATCTTCATCTCCACGGCAGGCTACAGCCCGCCGAGCAGCTTCGAGCTGGAGAATACCGGAAACGTCCTCTTCACGAACGTCACCATCAACGCCTCAAAGAACGGGAGCAGCGGCGGTGAGCCGACCAGTCAGACCTATGATTTCCTCATCAATGAGACCGGAGACATCCTCAACTATCGCGTCATGGAAGAGGGCAATGCCTGTTCCGATACCAATGCGGCCATCCCTGGCGCCAATGGCTCAACAGGCGTCGTCAGCACGAACAACGCGACCGTGTGCAAGAACTTCAACTATACCGATGCGCAGGACGCCATCGCGGTCCAGATCAATATCACCATGCCCTCTACCACACAGGCGCAATCCGCCACCAACACCATCACGTTCAAGGCCTATGCCTTTGGACCGATATGAATGGCCCGCGAGATAGTCCGAAAGGTTTTTATCTTTGACTATCCGCTTCTGCTCCATGGCACCACGGTTTTTCAGGCTTTTGGCGATTGTTGTACTCTGTTGCGCCCTGAGCGCCAGCTTTGTCTCCTCGGTCGGCCTCAGTACCTATAATAGCATCGTCAAGCAGCTTGATTTCCAGCCGGGTGGCGAGGTCAGGTTTCCGTACCGCATCACGCCAACGACCAATCGCGTCATGGATTATGGGTTTACCAAATCAGGAGACATGGCGGACTATGTCTTGTTCGATCCACCAACCTACGCCACCGCGACTCCAGGGCAATCCCTGCCGTTTGACGTCGTGGTCCGGTTTCCGCAGACGGATGAGAACCTGACACCGGGCATGCACACGGTCACCTTTGGCGTCCAAGAGCAGACCCCACCGTCCATATCCGGAAATATGGGCTTCAGCGCGAGCACATCGGTGCAGACCGCCATCCGGATCCGTGTCCTCTCAGGGAACAAATCCGTCGAAGCGGGTATCGCCGCGCTTCCGGTCACCGAGGGTGGAGACCTGGTCATCAGCACCGCGGCCACGAGCTGGAGCAAGCTGGTCATCGATGAGGCGTACATGACCGTCCGTATCCTTGATGAGCACGGGAAGATCCTCAAGGCCTTCGCTACCGAGAAACGGCAGATCCTGCCCGGCCAGGCCATCAGTTTCCTTCCTATCCTCTGGAGCACGCTCGGCATCCGTCCAGGCGTGTATACGCTTGAGGGGACGCTGCATTTCGACGGCTATCAGGACATAGCGCTGGCCAACGTGAAGATCGGCGAACTCACCGTGACCATCGAAGAGTACACCAAGACGCTCACGGCCGGCAAGATCAACCAGCTCATGGTGATGGTCGCTTCAAACTGGAACCATCCCCTCGCGGACATGTATTACACGCTCGAGAGCGCCAAAGGGAAGAAGAGTCTCCGCTCGCCGACGTTTTCCATCGAAGCCTTTGACAAGGTCGGCATTCCGGTCTTCTGGGATGCCACCAGTGATCCGCCCGGAGCGTACGACGTTTCCATAACCGCCCATTATGCGGAAAAAGAGACCAATAAGAAAGGCACGGTCTCCATCATCGCTGAAGAGGCGGTGCAGCAGCTCGAGCGGCCGGCCATGCTCAGCATGCTTGCCATCGTCCTGCTCGCCATCATCCTCCTTGCGCTGCTTATCAGCAATCTCTATTGGTTCAAGCGGAATAAGGAAAGAGAGAGGAAAGAGAAAGAATCGCAGCAGAAGATGCCTCATGACACTACCCCGCCGCAAGAGCAGCCTTCTCAAAAATAAGCGCTTCATCCTTTCGGTGAGCATCGCCATCGTCCTCGCTATAGGTGGCCTCATGTACTATTTTGCCTTCGGCGTCATCGAGGCATCCTATAGCATCCCGATGATGATTGAGGTATCCAACAAGCTTGGCATCGCGGGAGATACAGATGTCCTCAATTTCGGCGCGGTCCAGCCAAGCGGCTGGTCGAAGAAGACCTTGGTGTTGACGAACAATGGGACACACCCGCTCGAGGTCATTATGGTACCGACAGGGAACATCTCGCCGTATATCGTGTTCCCGGAAAACTTCTTCCAGCTCAATGCCACGACCACCCGGACGATTGATGTCTGGGTCCAGACGCCGGAAAACATCAGCTATGGCGGGTATGACGGCAGGCTGAATATTATTATGAAACGATAAGAATATAAGAAAAGATAAAAGATGATTCTACGTTCTATGCCGCTATCTCCATAACCTTGATCTTGAAGGTCAGGTTCTTGCCAGCCAGCGGATGGTTGAGGTCGAGGAAGACCTGCTCTTCTTCCACCTTGTCTACGCGGACCATGAACTGCTGGCCTGTGGGGGCGCGCATGCTGAGGATCATATCCTTCTTGATCTCGATGTCCTGCGGCAGCATCTTGCGCGGCACGGGCTTGATGAGCGACGGGTCGCGCTCGCCATAGGCGTCCTTGGCGTTGATCTTGATGGTCTTTTCCTGCCCGGTCTTCATGTCCCGCACGCCGTCGTCAAAGCCTTTGATGATGGTGCCTTCACCGACCTTGAACCCCAACGGTTCCTTGCCTTCCGAGCTGTCGAAGACCACGCCATCATCGAACGTGCCGGTGTAGTTGACTTTGATTGTGTCGCCTTGCTTTACGGTACGAGCATCATTGCCTGCCATGTTTGTCCTATCCTCCTGTTTTCCCGCAAGAAACGGCCGATATTTAAAAAGGTTTTGAAGGGTCAAGGAAGGGAGGTATTAGGATTCACCCCTATTTGGTTTAAAACCCCCAGAAGCTTTAAATACTGCTCTGTTATAGTATACATCATGAGATGCGTCCTATCGTATCGGCACTTGGCCTTGATCATCGTTATCTTTCTGCTACTTGTCGGGCTGGCCTCCGCC
>Ga0209515_10000442_pt1 | contig 76866 bp, 68 predicted proteins | sample Subgroupgradi54m_FD_187454 | JGI IMG/M metagenome (GOLD analysis project Ga0209515, IMG submission 187454) | Subsurface groundwater microbial communities from S. Glens Falls, New York, USA - GMW60B uncontaminated upgradient, 5.4 m (SPAdes)... ...
GTTGAGAACCGAGGGGTGAGGAATGGGCGGGGACCCATTCCGCAAGACCTTTTGTGACAATTTCCGAATTGTCCAAAAGGTGTACTGAACCGGTACGGTTCTCAAAATAAATTCTGCCCGCCTACTACCCCGCAACAATGCTTACGGAAATGTGGACGGGCAGAATTTATTTGTTATACTGCCCGTATGAAAAAGTATTGGCTCATGAAAACTGAACCCGGCTCGTATTCGATTGACGATTTAGAGCGGGAAGGAAAAACTCTTTGGACGGGAGTGCGTAATTATCAAGCGCGTAATTTTATGAACGCTATGGAAGTGGGGGACGAAATTCTTTTCCATCATTCAAGTACGGCAGAAATTGGTATATACGGTTTGGCACGAGTATATAAAAAAGCTGTAGCCGATCCGACGCAATTTGATAGGAAAGACAGTCACTTTGATCCCAAAGCCACGAAAGATAAACCAATTTGGTTTTCTCCTGAAATTACCTTTGTCAAAAAATATGAGAAGCCTTTGCTCCTGTCTCAATTGAAATTATATCGCGAACTTGAAGGTATGCTTCTTCTCGAAAAGGGAAGTCGCCTGTCAGTACAGTCAGTCAGTGAGCGTCACTTTAAAAAGATACAGAGCATCAGTCAGTAAAAGAAAAAGCCGAGATTTTGAATCTCGGCTTGGAGACTGATGTTAAATGAAACCCTGGCCTATGACAGCTCTAAACACTGCCTTTATCCGAATGCTGTGTTGGAGAGGTGTGCTTTCAACGAGAGTGTGCATTCTGGCTACTGCGGCCTTTTTTATCACCTCGAGGCCGGAGCGTATCCGGGGATTATCCTTTGAGAGACATTCGATGAGTTGTAGAGACTGGTAGGTGGCGATAATTTCTGTCTCTCCCTGTTTATTAAGGCTTAGGAAATACTCTTGGGTGGCGGCAATCCATTCGCGCGGATTTTGATTTGGGTCAGGGAAAAGAAGGTTTTTTGCGTTCATAGTTCTAAAATCAATGGTTTTCGGTTGTGATTTTCTATATACGTGTTATCATAAACAATAAGATATGTCAACAGTAGCGGAACAAATTAAAAAATTGCCGGAGAATCCGGGAGTGTATTTTTTCCTCGGCGAAAAGGGCGAGATTCTCTACATCGGCAAGGCTACCTCGCTTCGCGATCGAACAGCGAGTTATTTTCGTGGCGATTTAATGGAAAGCCGTGGGCCTCTGATTGTTCAAATGATTCCGCTTATCCTGAAAATCGAGCATCGGGAGACAGATTCAGTGCTCGAAGCCCTGCTTCTTGAGGCTGACTTAATTAGAAAATTCAAGCCGCCTTATAACACTCGCGACAAGGATGATAAGAGCTATAACTGCGTCATTATCACCAAAGAGGATTTCCCTCGGGTTTTGGTTATGCGCAAGAAGGTGCTCGAGGAAAGTTTTCCGAAAGATGAAGTTCAGTATATGTTTGGACCCTTTCCGCAAGGGTCTTCCTTGCGTGCGGCTATGAAAATCATCCGGAGAATTTTTCCATTTCGCGATACCTGTACTCCATTTGAAGAATTGAGCGAAAAAGAAAAATTGAAAGCCAGACCCTGCTTCAATGCCCAAATTGGTCTTTGTCCCGGGGTTTGTTCGGGCGCTATTTCAAAAAAAGAATATCAAAAAAATATTCGGCAGTTGAAATTGTTTTTCGAAGGCAAAAAAACTGCTTTGGTTAAAGAACTAGAGAAAGAGATGAAGATGCTGGCTCGGGCGCAGGAATTTGAAAAAGCAGAATATGTGAAGCGTCGGATTTTTGCTTTGAATCACATTCAAGATATGGCTCTTATCAAAAAAGATCTAGAGCCTTTGCCTCTGCCTTCCATTAAACGCATTGAAAGTTATGATATTGCCCATACTGCTGGCAATGAAACAGTAGGAGTTATGACGGTTATCGAGAATGGCGAAATTAACAAAGCCGAATATCGCAAATTTAAAATTATTTCCCGCACCGCCGGCAGTGATGTTGGAGCTTTGAAGGAAGTTTTGACGCGACGGCTCGAACATCGTGAATGGCCATTTCCTGATTTAATTGTGGTTGATGGCGGAGTAGCTCAGAAAAATGCTTTTGAGCACATTCTTGAGCATGTCCGGTTAGTTATACCGGTTGTTTCTGTTGTAAAAGATGATCGGCATAAGCCGGATCGGATATTGGGTGACTTTACTTTAGTTGAAAAATTAAAACGCGAAATTCTCCTGGCAAACAGCGAATCGCATCGCTTTGCCATCGGTTTTCACCGGTACCGGAGGGGAAAAGGGTTTAAGAAAGTCGAAAGTCTATAAAGTCATAAAGTCCATCAGGAACCAGTCTCAACGAAAATGGCTAGTATAAATCCTCAAATTTCGAGCGAAAATTGCGAAGCGCGAGGAGGCATATCCGAGATATGTCGACGAGCGATGAGCAATTTGCAGCCGAAATTTGGGGATTTAGACAGCCCAAAGCGGAACCGTTAATTCGCCTTTGGCGAATTAACAAATTCTAATTGTCTTTCCTTTGAGCGGTTTTCGTTGAGACTGGTTCAAGTCAAAAAGAGGAATAAGATCCCTATCCCGACTTTATGGACCTTCGACCTAGTTTTCCCTTTCAATTTTTGGCTAGGGCTTGACTTTGTGTTGCGGCTTGTCTATAGTAGAAACGTACTGAGATCATCAGGAAGAGGATAAGGTGTTTCGTTAAAGATGCTGCGAGGGTTGGGGGCTCATTTCGACAGGTGTCGGGTGAGCCCTTTTTATCGTGTGAAATTTATTTTCAAACGGAGCGAGTGAGAAGTGATGGGCATCACTTCGCAAGACCTTGAGCATTCCGTCTTCGGAAAGCGAAAGGTGTACCGCCCCTGTAAGGGGAAGAGAAAGTTCTTACTTTCTCTTCCGAGCGAAGTGCAGAAAACAAAGAATACCTCTTTATTTTCAAACGGAGCGAGTGAGCCCCGATGTCCATCGGAGCGAAAGGTGTACCGTACTTCTTTATTTCAAATCTGTTACGTTAAGAAGGGGATAACATATTTCATTTGTGTTGCTCGAGCCTATATAATGAAGCCCATGGGAAAAAAGATTTTTCCGATCTCTTTTCGTTACTTCTATTCTCTTCTGGTTTGTCTCATAGCGGCTGTGCCGTTTTTTCTTCATGCCCAAGTTGGGAGTTGTCAAATAACAATTAGTGCAAAAGTGCCGGCCACTATCCCTGAACCTGGTGGTCCCTTTACCATAAGTGGTACAGTAACTTCGAATCAACTCTGCACGAGCGATGTGACGATTGAAAGCTTTCTTGTAGACACTGTTCCTAAAAAAATTAAGGCAGGGACATCAAGTTCGTTTGATTTTACCGGCATGACTCGAGATGTCGATATCCAGTATGTTCACTTTGACGGAGATCTCGGTTTGACAGGAGACTACCCCTTTACGACTGGAATAGTAAAAGCCACTGATGCCTGCGGGTATCAAAACACAGCTGTTGTCTATTCTTGCAGTGATAATCACAAAGGAACCTGTCCTTCTCTGCCGAAAGATAAACTGCCACCTTCTACCGCCACCTCTAGAGCAGATCAAACAGTCAAAGAAGAAAGTCCGCCAGTGACGGTTAATGATATTGTGGGTGAGCCGTATATTATTTTGCATCCTGCTTACATTAAGGAAACAGAAAAAACCAGAGGTTTTACCCCAACCTTGCCGATAAGCCCTTTTGATGATTTTGATGTTGTTATAGATAAAATAAATCGATGTTCTGGCGTAGAACCAGTTTTCAGTGCCTCGCTTATGACCGTTGATAAAAATGGCACCGAAGTGCCTTTGGCTGACAGCAATTTTTCTCTAAAAGGCCAAGGGGCAGTTGCAGAATTTAAGGGCTGGCCTGATGGTGTGACAACTCTTGATTCGAGTTTGAAAGTTTTGGTCGAGAGTATTAATCGGGGCAGACCGATTTTTGTGAGAATCTCTGATGGCGGCTCTAATCTCGATATTCCTGTACCTCAAGTGACCGCCTGTGCCCATTTGTATAATAAAGGTGCCCAAAAAATTATTTCACTATCGAGCATCGCCGAAGAAAGTCCAAGTGCTCGAGTCAATTCGATAGGAGACATTTGGAATAATGGATTTCTCCATGTTAATCCATACAAAAAATATGCGGGTGATTTTGCCATATATGCAGATCTCGGGTATCGCGAGCTTTCGATAAAAGATCCACTTGGTGCCATGCAGGCACTGGCAGAAAAAGCTAAGCAGACAAGCATCCCTGTTCCCATACAAAATCGTATTATCGCCAGTATTTTTAAAGACGGTTCAGCCTGTGGCAAAGGTCTTTATCTTATGGCTGTTCAGGATGTTCTGCTTTCAAATAAAATTGCAGGTATTGCCATGGTGGATTATCCGGGTATGCAAGGTCTTCTGTACGACACACGCATGGATAGCACTGATCTCCCTAACCTCATCATGCATGAATTTTCCCACGCCTTCGCCAGTTTAAATGATGAATATGTCTACCAACAAAAAGCTACGAAAGATTTTTCCTTAAAAAATTGCTCGCCCCAACCGCTCGTTGATTATAAGTTTAAAGATAAAATATACGGCGCTACGGATATGAATGACTGCTCTTTCCAAACTAAAGTTGACAAAAAAACAGGAAAGACTGTTCCTATCTATAAACCGAGTGCAGAAAGTATGATGAGCGATTTTTCCAAAGTACCTTTTTTCAATGTGGTGAGCTGCGGTTTTATACTCTCTACCATTAAAGGAGGTGATCCAAAGTCGTATTTTCCTGGATGTTCAACCTTGAGTGACATTATTCTTTCGGAAAGAGGTCATTCGGGAAATTCGGTAGCGGCTGATAAGAAAGTGAGTTTGCTTTCTGACAATGATCTGAAAAGTTCTCAATTAGCCCAAATTAATTCAAGTAATGAGCAAGATAAACCTGAATACGGTCTCGGGTATGTTATTGTCGATGCTTTTAATCGTGCTAACAGTTTTATAGCGCAGATTACACCTGATGACGTTTTAAACGCCCCCCTCATCACCATCGTCAACGGCAAGGCAGTAGCCGCAAGTGGCGACATTACCATTGTACGCGATTCTACTGTGCCGATAGTCGTAAAAATTGCCGGTGTTTTCCCGGGCCTTATTAAGAGTGTCTACATGCGTTCCGAAGTTGGCGATCTCTATCTCTTTTCTCCTAAATCAGTAACACACGAGTCTCTTTCTTTCCAGATCACAGCGAGTGAAGATATTGTTCCATCTGGCATTTACAAACTCTACATCCAGGATGACGGCCAGTTATTGAGTAACGAAGTCTCTATTTTCTTGCGGGCTGCGACGGAACATCACCGGGGAAATGAATGTGATCTTGGGTACCACGAGGATGTTAATGGTGAATGTGTGCTGGATGATGTTAATCCACCTCCACCCCCGCCACCTCCACCGATTGATTCAGGTCCGCTTAGCCAATTAGTGACGTGCGGTTTTGATTTGAATAAAGACGGCATCGTGGAAGGCCATACCGTTGATGCAAATGGTTTGCAGGAGGAGTGTGATTTCAATGCATTAGTGCGAATGGCCCAACGAATCATTAATTTCCTGCTCTATATGTCGGTAGCCATTGCCGCAGCGGCATTTGCCATGGCTGGATTTAAATATGTGACTGCTCGAGGTAATGTCGGTCAAATTGAATCAGCCCATAAAATCTTCACCAATGTTCTGGTCGGTCTTCTCATCGCTTTGGCGGCATGGCTTGTGATTAATACTGTTACCAGTGGCTTACTTGGTGATAATGCAAGCAAGTTTAGGATATTGAAGCAACAGTCAAGATAAATCCGAAGCACCAAATCCGAAATCCGAAACAACCCGCCCGTACCGAAACGGTACGTTTCGGGCGGGTATCTAAATCAGAATATCTAAACGGAGATTGTTTGGGATTTTCTTCATTTAAATATTCAGATTTGTTTCGAATTTCGATATTCGGATTTCGTGCTTTTCTTTTGGAAGGATAACAAAACTTCCACTGTTTCTCTCGAAGTACTATAATAAACAGATGTCTCGTACTCGTGTTGCCGTTTTGCGCGGCGGACCTTCAAGTGAATATGACGTTTCCTTAAAAAGCGGCCAAACCGTTTTGAAGCATTTGCCTGAAAAATATCAGGCTCATGATATTTTTATTTCTAAAAATGGGGAATGGCATTTGGATGGTTTGGTCAAATCCCCAGATAAAATTTTGCAGACCATGGATGTCGTCTTCAATGCGCTTCACGGTGAATATGGTGAAGACGGTAAGGTTCAGCAGATTTTGGAATCACATCGAGTTCCGTACACCGGCTCAAACGCTTTGGCTTCGGCTTTGGCGATGAATAAATATTTGACCAAAGAAACGCTTATTCAACATGGCATTAAAACGCCGCAGTACTTTCTCTTGCGTGGTAGGAGTGATCCAAAAGAGATTGCAAAACAGATTTTTGAAACATTTGCACCGCCGTATGTCATTAAGCCCGTCGCACTTGGTTCATCAGTCGGAGTTTTTGTAGTAAAAACCTTGTATGATTTGCCCGATGCCATAGCCGAGGGACTTTTGGCTTCGCCGACCATTCTCATAGAAGAGGGGATTATCGGCAAAGAAGCCACCTGCGGTGTGGTTGATAATTTTCGCGGGGAAGAGAACCACGCTCTGATGCCAATTGAAATTCGTATTCCTAAAACGTCACCGTTTTTTGATTATCATGCAAAATATAGCGGTGTTTCTGAAGAAATCTGCCCAGGAAATTTTAGCCAAGAGGAAAAACAGGAAATTGAAGACGTGGCAGTGCAAGCTCACCGGATTTTAGGCTTACGCCACTACTCTCGATCAGATTTTATGATTTCACCAACTCGCGGCGTCTATTTCCTCGAGACCAACACTCTTCCTGGTCTTACATCCGAATCGCTTTTGCCAAAAGCCCTTCAAGCCGGCGGCACTAGCCTTCCTGATTTTTTTGATCATATTTTGACACTTGCTCTAGAGGGAAAATAAATATAAGATTGTTTTTCTTGGGCCCTTAGCTTAGTTGGTAGAGCGCCTCATTTGCAATGAGGAGGTCAGCGGTTCGAATCCGCTAGGGTCCACAAAATTGCCAAAAACGACAAATTTACATCTCTTTCTGCGGCGCAACAAAAGCATATTTTCAGACTGAAAAATTGTAGGTAAACACCTTCCCTCAAAATTGAGGTAAACAGCAGTAAACAGGTAAACACTCTGTGGTACCGGAACCAAATGTGTGAGAAGGTGCTTTGATGCACCACAAACCAAAGAACCGTCACAACTTGCAACAGAGTCTGACTCGCTCAAAGAAGCGAAGACTCGATCAACTTCTAAAGAAATTGTCAGCATATTTTGAAACGGCCGAAGGCATAAAAACGAGTGTTCGGATTGACACCTTCTTGCAGAGAGTGAGCACAAAGTCATTTTCTCCTGTGACCTCTCTTACCCCTCAAGAGGAAGCAGCCTTTCATTTCATATCGAAGCAACTTAAGCATGCTCATTCACCTTCGACACGAGAAGTGGCGCGAGCATTAGGATTGAAGTCGTCACGATCGGGATTTCGGATGATTGAAGCATTGGTAGCGAAAAAAGTGTTGCGAAGGGATGCGGTGGGAAAGTTGGCTGCTTAACACGAGCTTCACCTCAGCTTCATGATCCTCCTTCATGATCTCTCCGGAGGAAATGTTCTTCCAGCAAAATCAAACCAAGCCAAAAGGACCATACATGTCGATCGAACTTAATATCTCTTCGCCGGCACAAAGTGCCCCCACTTCAAATGAGAGTGTAGCTTTAGCGGATACGCTGCACTTTCGATTTTCAAAAACCGACACTTCCGAAGTTGAAAACGACACGATCAAACGCAGATTTGAACTTCTTGAAGAGCGCAAGATTGGACTGAAAGATTTGACGGTAGAAGAAATTAAAGCTTTTGCTCTCTGTCTCTCACACCCTACCGTCCAAGGCAGAACGCTTTTGTTCTTTCCCGAAGCTTTCAAGATAACCAAACGTTTGCAAGCCGTCGTTTCTCCCGCAGAAATTATCCATGCTTTTATCAGGCATATCCACGGGGACTGGGGGGACTGGGGCGAAATTCACCAAGATACGATACTTTCCCATAATGAGGCCGCTCTGCGCAGAAAAGCCGGAACCGTCGAGTCATGTTTTCAGTTTGGATCGAGCCCAGAGTTAATAGTTGCGACCTATCCGAGGAGTTCTCTCACCATGGCTTGTTTGGCAGCTGATTACCCGTAGAAAACGCCAGTGCATCAGAACGACTTCGGATAAGAAAGATCGAAAGCCACCAGAGTACGGTGGCTTTTTGCACATGTGGCAAACCTTCACTCCTTCAAAGAAATCTCTGACTCGTTATCCTTATCCTGACAATCCAAATGAGTCGTGAAATCGGGAAGCAGTCCCTGTGTATTCAATGTTTCCAAAACAGTGAATAATCGGTCCCAAGTTCGAGGTATGTTCCGTTGAGGGCCACCGAACAGAAAAAACTTTCCCTGCGGAAAGTTTTTTCGTATGGTGGAAGGCGGAGCCATGTTCCGATAGCAATCGGAACGGGCGAGCCAGGGTCGTGAAATTTTTCTTGTGACGACAAGAAAAATATTCCTGACCACAAAATTCAGAAAAACCTGCCCTGCGGCAGGTTTTTCCATTGAGTGGAAGCCGCAGGCATATTTCTTGCTCCAGCAAGAAATGCCGAGCCAGGTGAGCCCCGATGACCATCGGGGCGCAAGACTCATTGAGAGCTTTTGTTCTGACAAAAGATCCAATGAGTGGACAGATCCTGTAAGGATCGCGGAATTTCATTTGCGACGGCAAATGAAATATCCGTGACCACACTGGTCTGTGTGTGATTACGAGTAATTTGCGCGGGTAGCGCAAATTAACGTGTGACCCCAAAGCACATTCTTTTCCATTGCCGCCTCCTCGCATCTCCTGTATTCTTATCCCCATGAACGCCGAGCTCCTCATCCATAATATTGGATATGTCATTTCAATAATTATCACTCTCGCTCTTGGTTTTTTCGTTCTCTATAAAAATCCTCGGAAAACAGTCAACGTCACTTTTTTCTTGGTAAGTCTCACCATTGCCACTTTTGAAATTTCTCATGTTCTTGGTGTTAACACCTCGGACCCCCACACTGCTCGTCTTATTTTCATGTGGAATATTTCAAATGTCTTAACGACTTGTTTTTTCTGTCATTGGATGTACGCACTGCTTGGCATGATTAAAGAGCGTCGTATCAGTCTTTACAGCATGTATAGTTTAGCGGCTCTGATTTTAGTTTTTCTGCTTTCTCGTCCCGACTATTTTATGCTTGATCCGGTACCAAAAATGTATTTCCACAATTATTACATGATTGGCAAATATTATTTCCTTACTGATCTTTTGTTTTATTTTTTCATCGGCAAAGCTTTTTATCACATGATCCGAGTCTATATCTCGGCAGATAAAATTTTAAAAAACAGAATTCGCTATGTTCTGCTCGGCGCTCTCTTTAGCTTTGTAAGTGGTTCCATGGCCTCTTTTCTCATCTATGGCATTAATGTTGATCCGATTTATTCCATGTTTATCGGATTTTATGCAATTCCACTTGCCTATAGCATTCTCAAATACGACTTGATGGATATCAAGGTCGCAGCTAAACGGGCATTTTTGTATACCGTCGGCATTGTGGCTTTGAGTTTTATTATCATTGCTATCAACAGTGTCAACGACTTTTTGGCGATTGCTATCCCGGGCTTTCCATTATGGATCATTCCGCTTCTTTCCGGATGTGTTTCGGTAGGCCTCGGCGCTTTTGTCTGGAGAAAAATACGGGAAGTCGATACGCTTAAATATGAATTTATTACAGTCGTCACTCATAAATTCCGAACGCCTTTGACGTATATTAAATGGTCTACAGATAGTCTTATCAATGCCTCTACTAGCGAAGGGGAGAAAAAGCATGCTATTGAAAAGATCCAAGGTGCGACCAATCGATTAGTTGAACTGACGAGCACTCTTGTCGGTCTTGCCCGAACTGATAACGATGAATATCTCTACCACTACAGTGATGAAAACTTAGAGAATGTTATCAAGGATATTATGAGTACACAGATGTCTCATATACTGGGAAAAAATCTCACGGTGGAGTATGCAATTGACTCGTCAATTCCTACCATCGCTGTTGACGAGAAACGGATGAGGTTTGCTCTTCAGATACTTGCGGAAAATGCGGTTATGTATACTCCTACGAATGGCCGGATATACATATCACTGGGGTGCTCAAACAAGGAAATTCTTTTCTCGATTAAAGATTCTGGCATCGGTATACCAAAAAATGAGTTGCCCTATATTTTCTCTAAGTTTTTCCGCGGTATCAATGCGAAGCACGTGGACACAGAAGGAATCGGGGTGGGACTCTATATGGCTAAACATATAATTGAAAAACACGGTGGTGAACTTACCGTTGATTCGGAAGGTGAAGGCAAAGGCACTCGCTTTACCATCAGGATAAAAGTCCGAAAGTCCAACGGCCCGAGTAGAACCAGTCTCAATTAATCTCTCCACAGAATTCTCCGACGGCTTGCCGCGGGGGTATGGACGAGCGGGATTTTATTCTCTCCGCAGAATTCCCCGCGAGCTTCTTGCGGGGATGAATGCGGAGAGAGGGGAAGAGGGTCGGAGAAACGGGAGTTTCTCCGTGGCGGAAAGCAGTGAGTCCTCGAGCGTTGAAAACCGAGGGGTTTTCAAAATAAATCTCGCTCGCCTAATACCCCGTCAGCTTGGCAGAGGGGGTATGGACGAGCGGGATTTATTGATATACTTACTCCGGCCTTGAAATTTTCGTCACCTCAACAATTACATGAAAGGACAGCTATGAGATTGCTATTCGGCATTGCGGAGACAGAAAAAAAGTTTTCGAACCTTGAAAAAATAAAACAACGTCTTCGAAAGTGGACAAAAGTATTCATGGATGATGAATTTTCCTATGGATTTTTCATCTTCTACGTAACAGTAACAGAGCTCTGCCTTTTTGGCTTGCTCTACTTCCTTCTCCCACGTTTGTGGGATATGCAAATGGAGGCGTCGCACAGTTGGAGCACAGCACTTTTTGTTCTCTGCGTACTTGGTGTCAATCCTGCATTTGAATTTTTTATCCATCGCTACATTCTCCATCGGAAGCTCATTCCTCTACTCGGTTTTTTGTGCCAAAAACACAGAGATCACCATCGGCGCACACCCGCAAGTTTTGGCCGAGAAAAAGCGCTGGGTCCGGATCGATTCATCATTCAAGAAGAGTCTCAGCACATATCTTCTTCGTTCCCATTCTATGCTCTTCTTGGTTTTACCTTGATCATGATGCCTTTCTACCTGTTTCTTCAGTGGCTTTTCCCTCACGTAGCAGTGATTTTTACGGGACTTCTTGCTACGACAACATCCTATTGCATATATGAGATATTTCACGCATGGTATCATGAGCCATCGGAAAAGTGGGAACGTCGTTTGGGGCGTATCGGCCTCGGACGATTCTGGAAAAATTTACGCTTGGCACATGAGTGCCACCATCAGAATATATCCACTAACCACGGTGTTTCTGCCGGTTTTGGCTGGTGCATGTGGCCGGATAAAGTTTTCGGCACATTTATAAAACCCGCTGTTTTTGAAAAAGCAGCTCAAATCGGGGATCATGCGGCGGTGCATTCATTTAAGCCGATATTCTTGATTCGTTGGCTTGATCGGCTCACTCTGCTTTCGGAGCGTTTTCAAAAGTATCTCAAACAGTGTTTCAGACGAAAAGTCCTTGTTTAGGCTTGTCGTTTCTCCATAATTCCATCCTCACTGCGGGGGTGGAATTTTTTGCTATCCTCCCTTGCTTTTTGCAGACCTCGCTTGTTTCTTCTTTAAATTTTTGTAATACTGCTTTTTCGTCGAGACCTTTCTTGGCGAGTGCAAACAGAGGTTCAGTTCCTAGCGGGCTACGAGTACAATCGTACCCGCTTTTTAATACCGCAGGAAACCCCGCACGACCTTCTCTTCTTCCCCAGGAGTGCGGGGATGAATGCGTCGGGCTAAACGCGAAGCGAGACCCAAAGGAAACCCCGCATGACTGAGTCTTCGAGGGAATGCGGGGAGGAGGTCATTTAGACAAAAGATGACCGTCATCTTTTGTCTAATCTTTTTTTGATATCCACTTTTGTTCACGACCGTGAACAAAAGTGGATATCTGATTAGCGATATAGAACGAACCTTAATTGATCAATTGGGAGGGTGGTTGAGGTCTACTAAAAATTGTGTTACCTTAATTTTATGAAAAGTCAAGCTTCTTCTCTAAATCTTACAGGTTCTGTACCCCTTTCGCCCCGAGCACCCTCGGGACTCAAGGTCTTTCGGGGTTCCCCGCCTGCGCCGAAACAGCTTCGGCGGGCAGGCAAGCATTCACCCCTCAACCCTAAACGCTATACCCTAAACGCTTCCCCAAAGGTCTTCGTCGGCCTTTCCGGTGGAGTGGATAGTTCTGTTTCGGCGGCTCTACTTAAGGAGCAGGGTTTTGACGTGACCGGAGTTTTTATAAAAGTCTGGCAACCGGATTGGATCGAATGTACCTGGAAAGAGGATAGGCTTGATGCTATGCGGGTGTGTGCCAAACTCGGTATTCCTTTTGTGACGCTTGATTTAGAAAAAGAATACAAAAAAGAAGTGGTAGATTATATGATTCGGGAATATAAATCGGGCAGAACACCGAACCCAGATGTGATGTGCAATAAGGAGGTAAAATTTGGCGCTTTTTATCGGTGGGCAAGAAAGCAAGGGGCAGACTATGTGGCGACGGGACATTACGCAAGAATAGTCGAAAGTCGAAAGTCGAAAGTCCATAAAGTGAAATCAGGGAATAAAACTCCTAGACTTTATAGACCTTATGGACCTTACGGACTTTTGACTGCTTTAGATTTCAATAAAGATCAGTCATATTTTCTGTGGAATTTGAAGCAGGAACAATTAGGGCATGTGCTTTTCCCCATAGGCCATCTCGAAAAACCAGAAGTGCGGAAATTGGCGCAAAAGTTTGGCCTTATCACTGCCGACAAAAAAGACAGTCAAGGACTTTGTTTTATTGGAAAAGTCGATATGAAAGATTTTTTGAAGAATTTTATTCAATCCAAGCACGGAAAAGTGCTCGATACTGCTCGAAAGGTTATTGGCTATCATGAGGGTGCTGTTTTTTACACCATTGGCGAACGCCACGGCTTTACCATTACTAAAAAAACAGCCGATGACAAACCTCTCTACGTTGTTTCCAAGAACGGCAAAGCTAATACCATCACGGTAAGTGACGAGCCGCTCCGACTAGAAGGTGAATACAAAAAGCAAACTGTTTCTATTGAAAAGACTAATTGGGTAAGTGGGATTCCTAAAAAAGGAATGAAGGTTCACGTTCGTCCTCGCTATAGACAAGAATTAATACAGGCAAAAATTTCAAATACCAGCAAAGGAAAAGCGACGATTGGTTTCAATACATTGCAATATGGTCTAACTTCCGGCCAGTCGCTTGTGATCTATTACGGAGAAACGGTAGTTGGGGGAGGGGTTATTCAGTAGATTAAAGATGTAAGATTAAAGTTGACTGTGTAAAGAAGGAGAGGCATTTCCCTTTTCTTGCTTAAATCTTTCAACTTACAACTTTCAACTATCCTGTTATACTACATCTATGCGTCAAGTTTATATCATCAAAGCAGGCGGCGAACGAGAGCTGTTTAGTGATGTAAAATTGCGTGAATCGCTGGTGCGCGCCGGCACCCCGCGGGACATTGTTGAGAAAATTGTTCACCATATTGCTAGTGAAATTGAGGATGGCATGACCACTTCTCATATTTATCAACATGCGTTCGGTCTGCTTCACAAACTTGAGCGCCCGATTGCGGCGCGCTACTCACTGCGACGTGCGATGGTTGGTTTTGGACCCTCGGGTTTCCCTTTTGAGAAATTTTTAGCGGAGGTTTTTAAGAAAAAAGGCTATGAAGCGGTGACCGATCAGATTGTCAAAGGTAGTTGTGTAGAGCATGAAATGGATGTAGTGGCGTGGAATGAAGATAAACTGGTTATGGTTGAAGCGAAATTTCATAATGAGATCGGCGCTAAATCAGATCTCAAGGTAGCCCTCTACATCAAAGCCCGGTTTGACGATTTGTTGAATGAAACTTTCTTTTATGGCAAGCGGCGCCCTTTGGATGAAGGCTGGCTTATCACTAATACCAAGTTCTCCTCGCGGGCTATTCAATATGGTGATTGTGCTAATTTGAAAATGATAGGCTGGAATTACCCAGAGCGGGGGAACTTACAAGATTTGATTGAAGACTCGGGGCTTCACCCTCTGACGTGCCTTACGTCCCTTAATACGATGGAGAAACAAGCTCTCTTGAGCAAAGGCTTGGTGCTTTGTAAATCAGTCAATGACCCGGGAGTGCTTGAACAGATTGGTTTACGTCGAGAAAAAATTAAATCGGTGCTCGATGAAGCGAAATTACTATGTGACGTAAATTGACTTTTGTCACTTGATTTTGTCGATTAACATATCTAATGTTACGGACACTTATAAACAGTAATTTAACCAACTAATTCTCACTTTTATGAACGGCAACCAGAATCAAAATCAAAACCAGAAAATGAACCAGCCGCAGGAAGAAAGAGGAACAGGCGCGGGGACCTATGTTATTACAGCCATTATCGCTTTTGCAATCGGTTTCGGCAGTGCGTGGCTTGTTTACAATAAGAAAACCGATACCACAACCACGAAGAAGACTGATTCAGTTTCGACAACGACAGGATCGACGAGTAGGACAGGGGATACGACGGGCACTCCTTCTACATTAGGAACTACTTCTACCTCAAATAGCCTTAAGGTAAACGATCAGGCCGCTGGCGCGATGGTGGAAGTTTCGAGTGTCACCCTTAAGGAGCCGGCATGGATTGTCATCAGGGAGACTGATCCTGAGAGCGATGAACCAGGCAGAATTTTGGGTGCACAATTGTTTGATTTGGGCACTAACCCAGGCACTGTAGAACTGCTTCGGGGCACACTTCCTGGTAAGACCTATTTTGCATTTGTGTATAGTGACAACGGCGATCATGCTTTTGATCCGAAAATTGACCTTCCTCTGAAAGACACGAACGGTGCCATGATCATGACAACGTTCAAGGCTCAATAAATCAAAATCTAAGAACTCACAAACCCCCGCCTCCGGCGGGGGTTTGACTTTATCTATGTAAGTAGTACATTCCTGATAGAACAATCAACCAAGGAGTTGAATGAAAAGAATGACTACGAAAATGTTCCTCAAAAAGCTCGCCCAATTGCCCAAAAGAGGTTGGCAATCTCGCATTACGGGCAGTTCCGTCCGATTAGTGAAAAAAAGAATCGGATGGGAAAATTGTTATTGCCCAGTTGTCGCTGTTCACGATGAATTTTATGGCTCTGTGGGAGCCAAGAAGGGCAGATTGAATGCCTGGGAATTTGGTAGGAGAATGTGTTTACAATCTTCGACCATTGACAGGATTGTCACGGCTGCCGATGACTACAACCACCCTACGGTCCGCAAATGGATCCTTGCTAGTCTAGGATTGGAAAGGAAAAACCCATGACTCTTACTGAAAAGTTCTTGAGATCGTTGCCGTCTTTGCTCAAAAAAGGCTGGCGAGTTAAAAAACAAAGGGGTGGAAAAATTCGATTCGCCCCACCAAACTCTAGAAATTTTTGTCACTGTCCGTTAACTGCGGCGGCAGCCGAAAAGGGAGCTCCTAGCGGTGTGGATTTGGTGGATACCTTAAGGGCGCTAATATTCTTGCGCTCACACGGTTTTCCAAGATTGCAGCATTGGAGCATTATTAATGTAGCAGACAGCCGTTGCGAACTTCTTAGTTTCGATCCTATCCAAGCCAAGCGTCGCAGGTGGTTATTAAAGCGACTTGCCCTTCAAGCTGACAGCAGATCGGAAGCCCTCTAATAGAGCACTTCCGCTCACAAGCTGCACCAAATTCTGGTGCAGTTTTTCTTTTACTAGATACCAAGTACCAAGTACTATATACTATTTTCATGTCCCTCTACTACCAATCCAAAAAAACCACCAATCTCTACAAAAAAGACTCAAAGTACCCATTCCGCATTTCACGTTCAAAAATTGATCTCTTTTTAGAGTGCGAGCGTTGTTTTTATCTTGATCGGGTGCTTGGGGTAGGGCGGCCGCCCGGGTTTCCTTTCAATTTAAACAGTGCAGTAGACGCTTTACTCAAAAAAGAATTTGATATTCATCGAGCAAAAGGTTCAAAACATCCTCTTTGTGATACATACGGCGTTGATGCTGTGCCCTTTGAACATGCCGACCTAAATATTTGGCGCGAAAATTTTAAAGGTGTGCAATTTATCCACGCTCTTACGAATTTACTTATAACCGGAGCTATTGATGACGTCTGGATTAACCCGAAAAAGGAATTGCACGTCGTGGATTACAAAGCCACCTCGAAGGACAGCGAAGTAAACCTTGATGCCGAGTGGCAAGATGGCTACAAACGGCAAGTGGAAGTCTATCAATGGCTTTTGCGTCAAAATGGTTTTAAAGTTTCAAACACTGCCTATTTCGTTTATGCCAACGGTAAACGCGACCGCAAAGCCTTTGATGGTAAATTAGAATTTGATGTAAAAATTATTCCGTATGTTGGTTCTGATTCGTGGATAGAAAAAACTCTCTCCTCGCTCAAAACGTGCCTTGAAAGTGAGACTATTCCTAAAGAGGCGAGTGGCTGTGATTATTGCAGTTATCGCCATTCGGCCGCACAAGTAAGTTTCAATGCAGTTCCTAAAAAGACTAAATTAAAAAAGATCGAGCCGGACGAGAAAAGCCCTACTCTTTTTTGATATAATAGAAAAATGACAAATTTTAAAGAAAACGTGTACAAAGTAGTTTCTAAAATCCCAAAAGGAAAAGTTTTAACGTACAAAGAAGTGGCGAAGCTCGCTGGTTCCCCAAAAGCCTTTCGAGCGGTAGGGAACATAATTAGCAAAAATTATAATCCAAATATTCCATGCCACCGCGTTATCCGATCTGATGGAAAATTGGGTGGCTATAACCGCGGCAAGGCAGAGAAACGAGCGATACTTATCCGAGAAGGGGCACTTGAGAAGTAAGCAAAAAAACGTATGTTTTGCCTTCCTGTCCCTTTTGCGATACTCTTTGGTAATGAAATCTGTTACTATTTGCGCCAGTAATAAATTTGCCAAAGAAGTCGATGCCTTTGCTCAAAAATTAAGAAAAAAGGGAGTGATTGTTCTAACTCCTCATTTTTATTCCGCGATGTATGGTGATTTTGAGACAGTAAAAGCCCACCATAAGAAATTTATTGCTCTCGGTCTAACTCTTGACCATTTCCATAAAATCTGTAAAGCGGATGTTGTTTTCATTTACAACAAAAATGGCTATAGCGGCAACAGTGTGACGCTTGAAATCGGCTATGCCACAGCGCTCGGCAAACCACTTTACGCTTTCTCGGCGAAAGATTCTGAAGTCTGCCGGGATATCCTCTTTGAAGGGTATGCTGATACGCCGGAGGAGCTCTTAAAATTTTTAAAATGAGAGATAAAAAGTGCGATCACACAAGCGTCGGTGTCTTTGTCTGGAATACTGAAAAACTTTTGCTTATTGAAAGAGCCAACATGCCCTATGGATTTGCGATACCTGCTGGTCATGTAGACGGTGATTCAAGTTTTGAAGAAGCAGCGAGACGAGAATTGAAGGAAGAAGTAGGACTGGAAGTCAAAGACTTGAAGTTGGTAGCAGAGGGCAGAAAAGAAAATCCTTGCCGTCGCGAAGGGGGAGCATGGCATTATTGGAAATTATATAATGCGGAAATAGGGGGAGAAGTACATCGAAGTAAAGAGGAGACAAAACAAGCTATGTGGGCCGATAAAAAAGAGCTTAGAGGTTTGGCAGAAAAAACTAAAAAATATATTGAAGGTGCTATTTCAGAAAATAAATGGCAAAAATCTCCGGGGCTAGAGCCAGTGATGTATGAGTGGTTTAAAGAATTAAAAATAATATAGAAATGAAAATCTACGTGTTAGGAAGCAACCACTTTGTAAATGAGATGGTTGACTGTAAAAATAAGCTTTGCATTTTAGGATGGGACGGTTGGATTCATCAAGATTACGAAGACCATGTAAGCGGTAAAAGAAAAGCTTTTCCAGACTTAGAAAAAATAGTGCCCGGGGAAAGCGCCGATTTTAAACGAGCGAATGATTATATTCGTGTTCATTACAAACACATTTTGGAAAGTGATGCTGTTATAATTGTTAATTTAGAAAAGAAAGGTGTCGAAAATTATATTGGCGGCAATTGCTTGATGGAAATGGGCATGGCTTACGTCAATAATAAAAAAATATTTTTGCTTAATGATATTCCGGAGCAATCGTCTTATCTTGATGAAATTAAAGCAATGGATCCGATTTGCTTGTATGGAGACTTGAAAAATATTGCCAAACATATTTGATAATGAAAAAAACTAACATAAAAACAGAATGGAACTTAGGTCTGTACTATAAAAGCCCCGACGATTCGAACATAGAGAGGGATTTGGTTCGACTTGAAAATTTGTGCGCTGATTTTGCCGAAAAATACAAGCTTTTTGAAAGCTATAGAGAAAATATTTCGAAGGTAGCCGAAGGGCTTGAAGCTTTTGAGAAAGTGGAAGCGGAACTTGGCGGCGCGAAACCCTTGATGTATTTCCAATACCGAATGGCGCTTAACACTCAAGAGATGCGTAATCAGTCCGAAATTGCTAAAGGAATAGATCGTCTGACAAAAGCTCATAACAAAACTCTTTTCTTTCCGCTTTCTCTTGGTAAAATTCCGGCCGCCTTTCAAGAAAAATATCTTTCGTCACTGGAATTAAAAGAGTTTCGTTACTGTCTCACTGTTCTTTTTAAAGAAAGTAAACATCATCTCTCGGAGCCAGAAGAAAAAATCATGAATTTAAAATCTTTACCGGCGCACAGCCTCTGGATTCAAGCCCAAGAGAAAATTTTATATTCAAACTCTGTCCCGTTTAAAGGGAAAGAAATTCCACTTGCCGAGGCTCAATTTAAAATCAGTGCTCTTAAAACAAAAGACCGACACGCTTTGCACAATGCGGTCGTATCCGTTTACAAAAAAACTGCACCGTTTGCTGAAGCAGAAATTAATGCCGTTTATACAGACAAGAAAATTGACGACGCCTTGAGAAATTTCAAAAAACCATACAGCTCAACAGTATTAAGCTGTCAAAATGATGAAAACGCTGTTGAGAAACTTGTTAAAACAGTGACCGATGCTTTTTCTACAAGCCATGATTTTTACGCTCTCAAAAAGAAATTACTTAAGCTTCCAAAACTCGGCTATGCCGATCGTTCGGCAAAAATTGGAGAAGTGAAGAGAACTTTTTCTTTTGAAGAATCAGTGGAATTGGTTAGAGCCGGTTTCGGGAAAGTTGATAAGCAATTTGTTGATCTTTTTGACCGCTTTCTCGCTAATGGCCAGATCGATGTTTTTCCAAAAAAGGGCAAAGAAGGCGGGGCATTTTGTTCAGGGACCTATAACCAACCGACATTTGTTTTTTTAAATCATGTTAATACTTTTGATTCGATGAGAACCTTGGCGCACGAAATGGGTCATGCCATTCACACGGAATTTTCTAAAAAACAGCGGCCGATGTATCAGAGCTACACAACTTCAACCGCCGAAGTAGCGAGCACTCTTTTTGAAAACTTTGCCTTTGAAGAGGTTTTTGAAAAGCTTACCCCAAAAGAAAAAATAATTGCTCTTCATGATCGTGTTCAGGACGACATTTCTACCATTTTCCGCCAGATAGCCTGTTTTAATTTCGAGTTAGAATTGCATAACGAAATTCGTACAAAAGGCGCTTTATCCCACGAAGATATTGCAAGGCTTCATAACAAACATATGAGCGCTTATCTCGGTACACATTTTAAACTCTCTCTTGATGACGGTTACTTTTTTGTCTCCTGGTCCCATATCAGGCGTTTCTTTTACGTGTATTCATATTCTTATGGGGAGCTCGTAAGTAAAGTACTCTATCGCCGCTTCAAAGAAGATAAAAAATATGTGGACAAGCTGGTTGCCTTTTTGAGTGCCGGAGGCAGTATGAGTCCTGAAGATATTTTTAAAACTGCTGGTATAGATACTTCCAAACCCGATTTTATTAATGAAGGACTCGCGGAAGTTAAGCAGAAAATTAAAGAACTTGAATTGCTTACAAAAAGTTAATTTGAGTTTTCTATCAACTATGAACTATTAACTAATAACTAATCACGTGGATTTCAACACCTATCAAAAAAAGTCTCGAAAAACGGCAGCGTATCCCGACGCCGGTTCAAATTTTGTCTATCCGACCTTGGGTCTTGCAGGGGAAGCAGGAGAAGTGGCCGAAAAAATAAAAAAAATCATCCGGGATGACGGCGGTGAAATTTTGCCTGAAAAGAAAAAAGAAATTGAAAAAGAACTTGGCGATGTTCTTTGGTATGTTGCCCAAATTGCGACCGAACTTAGTCTTTCTCTTGATACCATTGCCGAAAAAAATATTGAAAAACTCTACTCGCGCCTCGAACGCGGCACTATTAAAGGCAGTGGGGATGATAGGTAGGATTGGGAAGTTTGTAGTTAATAGTTTTTAGAAAAACAATACAGAAAGGCTCTACAGAAAGGCCGAGCCTTACGGCCGCCGTAAGGCTCGGCCTTTCTGACTCGCTTGTCCCCCAAGTCTGACTTGAGATTCTCTCTTCAGTAAATTTTAAAATCATTTTGATTGACTAATTTGCTTGCCGCGATAGAGTGTAGTCAGTTCAAAGAGGCATCTCTTTGAGGTTGATCTAAACAAAAAAATATCCCGACCGCCAGCTTTATGAAAAGAACCATACAGAAACTTGATGAACAAACCCTAACGGCGATTAATGCCGAAAAGGCTCTTCGCAAAACAAATGAGCTTTTTGTCCTTTTTGAGATGGGTAGTCAAACAACGTTGCTTATCAAACAGCATCTTGAAGAACTTGGTGTTTATACGGAAGTGGTTGACCCTGCGACTTTTACCGCCGCTGACGTTCGCGCTCTCAATCCTATTGGTATTATCCTCTCGGGCGGACCAGATTCCGTGACAGGTGACAGGATTTCTTTCGATCGGAACATATTTTGTACCGGGGTTCCAACGCTTGGTATTTGTCTTGGCTTTCAGATGTGGGCGCAAGCACTAGGGGCGACAGTCGAAAGAGCGCCAAAAGCAGAACATGGTCCTCATACTCTGAAAATCATAGATGGTACCAGTTTGCTCCTTCAAAGAGTAGGGAATAGCGAGATTGTGATTCAAAATCACCACGACAGAATTCTGCCTCATTCTCTAATTTTCAACTCCGCCTCGACAGAAAATTCCCCAATGGCGGTAGGTGAGCGCGGTCATCTTTTTGGTGTGCAGTTTCACCCTGAAGTAAGTCATACCACGTGCGGCAGGCAGATTTTCGAAAATTTTTGCTTCAGAATTTGCGAGGCAAAGGATCGTTTTCAGGCAAAGAGTGCAGCCGAAGAAAAAATTCGCGAACTCTCAAAACAAATTGACGGCAAAACAGTGCTCATTCTGCTCTCCGGTGGTTCTGATTCCTCGGTTGCGGCTTATCTTTCGATCCGTGCCGCTTCACCGACAACTAAGCTTATCTTTGTCTACTTGAAAGGTTTTGACCGACAGGGGGATGAGGAAAATGTCCGGCAATTTTTTGGAAGTTTACCAAATACTGAACTCCGCATAGTTGATGCAACTCAAGAATTCTTAGAGGCACTTCATGGAAAACTTGACGGAGAGGGAAGGAGAGACGCTTTTCGTGAAGTGTATCAGCGAGTTGTTGAGCGAGAAATTGTAAGTTCCGGGGCAGATCTCGTAGAACAAGGCACACTTCATACTGACGAGGTGGAAAGCAGTATCGGACTTGCCTTTGCCCCCACCGCCTTCATTAAAGGCCATCACAATCCTCTAATTCCCTGGTCTATACCGGAAATTACCCCCTTAAATGACCAGGTCAAAGACACAGCTCGCAAAATTGGTTACGAAATCGGTGTGCCAAAAGAACTTCTTACTCGTCAGCCGTTTCCTGGTCCGGGTACCTCTCTTCGTATATTTGGTAACATAACCCGAGAGCGGCGAGACAAACAGCAAGCTCTTGAAGTAATTCTTGATGAGGAATTGCGCAAGTGGGAGGGTTTCGCGACAATTTGGCAATCTGGTGCCATTCTCACTAATTGTGAACATACTTGCCAAAGTGGCGATGGTAGTGGGAAAGGAGACATGGTGGAATGGTTTGCTGTTCATAGTGTGAACGGTTTTACGGCAGGACCGGTTAATATTCCGTTTGAAATTCATGTCCGTATCGCTGTCCGCATGCAAAACGAGGTCGAAGGCGTTGGTTCAGTGGGCTACAGGTTTTCTAGTAAGCCAAAAAGCACCATCGAACCAATGTAGATTTTAGATTTCTATCACTCGGACCACGCAACACACTTGCGCGGTCCGTTTTTTTATTCAGTGAAAATCGAAAACCGATGGGCACCATTGGGAATTTTAAATTCCCAATGGTAAATTCCCAATGGTGCCCATCTGACTTCCATCTGACTTCAATAAACTAAATTAGGATGAAAGGCCGAGCCTCGGCCGCCGTAAGGCTCGGCCTTTCTGACCCGCTTGTCCCCTAAGTCTGACTCGATATTCTCCCTTCTTCCTAAAAAGCTAACTAGCTACCAGCTACAAGCTTCTCTCCCTGTGCATAACCTCCTACTGTGACAGCCCAAAAAGTCATATAATTACAGGGCTAAATTAAAAACAACAATGCGTTGAGACAGCGCTTTTTACAACGTACATTTCTGACCATGTTAGTGGTTCTTGTTTTAATACAAGGTTTTTTCTTTGCACCTCATATTTCTGAAGCTAAAACTCCTCAGAACAGTCTGACTGCTCTTTCTCTCGTCCACATTACACTCTTTGATAAAGTCATTTCCTTTGTAGAACATCTCTTTTCTTTCCCTCTACCTACATTTAAAGCCAAAACAACCATTGCTTCACCAAAAGAAGTGGCTTTGTCTTCAAAGCCACTGGTGGTTTCTTCTTCTTTCCCCGTTAGTCGGACTGCTGTTTACAGCAGTCCGACTAACTCCCTTTCTCCTTCTTCACCTTCTTCACTTTCACCTTTAATCTTTCAACTTTCAACCACTCTCTCTTCTCTTGAAGCTAAACTGAAGAAAGACTTAGCGAAAGCTTCAGAGATCTACCTGCCTCAAATCATTTATCTTCCTTCTCAACCGCAACCGTCTCCGGTTTCTTCTGGTGGTACCACCGTCGTCTACCAAACCGATCCTTCCGTTCAAGGACAAATCGCTTCACTTCGTGACATGATTGCGGCGACGGGGAAGATCGACAAACTAGCCAACACTATCATCACCACGCCCGCTATTACTGGTGGTTCCTTCACTGACGTTTCGGCTTCAGGTTCATTCTCGGGTACGTTCTCTGGCACCACTGCCACTCTCACCACCCTCATCGTCTCTGGCACAGCTACATCAACCGTCAGTGGTGATGTTGCTTTTGATACTAACACCCTAACCGTTGATTCCTTGAACAATCGAGTCGGAGTTGGGACTTCGTCTCCTTCAGATGTCTTGGCAGTAAACGGGCCGATTTTCCTTGCTAACATTTCCGCTCCGACAGTACCAACGAGTCGTCTCTATGCCACGGCTGGTTCCTTGTATTGGAATGGCATAGCTCTGGGGGCAGGAGGAGGCGCTGAAACGAATTGGTCATTTTTCAATGGTTCCGGCATTAAACTTTCCACCACCTCGAATCAGGTGCTTATCGGCGCGAGTGCCACCAGTACCACGAGCAATCTAGAAGTTATTGGCACTGGATATTTTTCAGGCAATGTTGGTTTTGCTACAACTTCTCCGTACACCAAACTCTCCGTCGAAGGATCAAGCGCGCTCGGAGCGAGCGCGCTTGCGGGATACTTTGTTGCAACATCCTCAACCGGTTCGCGATTCACCGGAGCTCTTGGAGCATCATCAACCCTCGCCGTGTCTGGTTTAGAAACGCAATACAGTGGTTTCGTTTCCCTCGCTTCCTCTTCAGTCAACAATGACTTGACCGTGACTGGAAATCTTTTTGTCAGAGGAACTCCAACCTACACCGGCACTGGCACCACCACCTTCGCTGGTGCGATACAAACCACGGGACTTGCGGCAACGACTTACCTTGAAACCCCATTCATTCGAGCTACCTCAACCACCGCCACCTCCACTCTCTCCGGCAATCTCGATGTTCTAGGCAAAGCAGTTTTTGGAGATTTTCTGACCGCTTCACGGTTTAATGCCACTTCGACAACAGCCACTTCCACATTCAATGGAGGACTTTCTGTTGGAGGTGGAGGTGGCACCAACGGTCTTAACCTCACTGGCCATCTGTTGTTCCCAACTGACAATGCTTATGATATTGGTGCGAGCGGGGCGAATAGACCGAGAAATATCTATGCTGCAACTTCGATCGCAGTTCCTGCCGGTACAGTAACTGCTACAAACTTCAATGGAAATGGTGGTACTGTAGCACTAAACCCTGGCTATGGTGGAGTCGCTATCGGCGCCAATACTCTTGTCAATTGGTCTTCTGATGCGACATATTATGGTTCAATAGATCTTGGTCTCTCCCGTATCTCTGCGGGAAAGATTGGTGTGGGTACAGGATCGGCTGGAAGTGTCGCTGGCACTTTAATAGCAAATACCATTGGTATTGGAACTACTTCCCCCTACGCCAAACTCTCTGTTGTCGGTCCCGTTGTCGCCGAATATTTCACCGCAACTTCGACAACAGCTACCTCCACTCTGTCGGGCAATCTCGATGTGTTAGGCAAAGCAGTTTTTGGAGATTTCGTTTCGGCTTCGAGATTTAATGCAACATCAACAACCGCAACTTCCACATTCAATGGCGGATTTTCTGTTGGAGGTGGCACAGGCACGAATGGTTTGAATCTTACTGGTCATCTTTTATTCCCAACTGATAATGTCTATGACATTGGTGCGAGTGCGGCAACGAGACCAAGAGATATTTGGGTAGGTCGAAATGTAAACGTTAGCGGAACAGTAACATCTTTTAATAATGCTTCATTCCAAGCAGCTGCTGCAGGCTATTACTATTGGACTGGTCTTTCTAGCATACTTTCTCCTGCAGATGGAGTAATTCGTTTGGCGGATAATGCGCAAACCAACTTCACCCGCCTCCAATTCGGCGGCACCACTGCCGCATTTCCGGCAATCGGCCGCTCATCCAACGCTTTAGTCATTCAAGGTGCGAACGGCGAAAACGGCGCTCGTCTCGGTATTGGCACTTCTTCTCCTGGCGCACTTCTTGCGATCGAAGGAACTTCAACTCCTCGCTTTCCTCTTTTTCTTGTGGCTTCAACCACTTCGACTTCCGCGACTTCGACTGCTTTCATTATTGATAAAGATGGTAAGGTGGGGGTTGGAACGAGCTCGCCGTCATCTGGTTTGTCGGTGCAAGGAAACATTCTCACTTCAGGCGCTTTATGGGTAGACGGAAACGTTAGAGTTGGTTCAGATACCTGGACGTCATCTGGCATAACGTCAGGGGGTGGAGTCAGTATTGGGACTGGCCCTGGTGCTCCCGCCATTGGTCAGTTTAATCTCTATGGTTCTTCAGTCCAAAAAGCATCCCTCAACACTTCGGGTCTAACTTTAAAAAGTGATTCAAACGTTAACTGGACTTCAACCACAGACTCACAAGGAACAATAGATGTAACTCTTGCTCGTGACACCGCCAACACCCTCGCTCTCAAAAACGGCGTCAACTACCAAACCTTTAATATTTACGCTACTTCCACTGATACTTCAAATTACGAACGTCTTTCCATTATCGCCACATCAACCGGTTTTATTTTCTCGGCTCAATCAGCTGGTCAAGGTATTCCCCGAAACTTTAATTTCTCAAACACTGGTGCGGGTGGCAATGTCGGCATCGGTACGTCTAGTCCGTGGGCACGACTTTCTGTTTCTGCTACTTCCACTTCTGCCACTACGCCGCTTTTCGTTGTTTCGTCTTCAACTGCTTCGGCTTCGACTACTGCATTCTTTATCGATTCAGAAGGCCGCGTGGCGGTTGGCACCACGACTATCGTTTCTCCAAATACTTTGACAGTGCATGGCTCGGCTCAATTTGATTATCTTACGGCCACTTCAACGAATGCCACCTCAACATTTGTGGGGAACTTCGGCACACTCTCCGGTTCATTCTTAAGTGATACCAATGGCATTACCACTATTTCTTCTGCGGCTCTTACCAATTTAAATTTTGATACCGATGCCGGTCTTGTATCCTGGACTGACTTGCCAATTTCTTCTGCCCCGATTAATACCCCTCAAGGCTACGTCGCTTCGATCGGCGGTAATCCGCTTTTGTCTCTTTATTCAATTTCAAATAATAGTGCGGGTGGTACGAACGGCGGTGTGGATGATTTGCGCGTGGCTATTGGTACTTCAACACCGTATTCTCGGCTTTCGGTGTGGGGTGTTTCGACAACGACTGTTGCGAGTAGAGGAATCTTTGAAGTAGTTGATACCGCTTCGACCACACTCTTCCAAATCTTTAACACCGGCCGTGCCGCTTTTGGCACGTCTTCTCCATACGCCCAAGTTTCTATTTCTGGCACCACCACGCCATCTTCCACGGGCATACCAATTTTTGCAGTTTCCACAACGACGAGCGGTGTTGATCGGGTGGCGCTCGTTGTTGCGAATGATGGACGCATTGGTATTGCTACAGCAACACCGTGGCGTTCGCTTTCCGTGTCTGGCACCGTTTCTTTCCAAGGTATAACAAATGATGGTTCGGGAAATTATGTATGTTTGAGCGCAAATAATGAACTTACCTACAACGGCAGTGCCTGTGCCGGCGCTTCTTCAGAACGATTCAAACATAGTATAGAAAGTATCGGCGGAAACGGTCTTGAAATAGTCAAAAAACTTCGGCCGGTTTCTTTTGTCTATAATACTGAAAAATCGCCGAATGATCCCTCGACCCATTTAGGTTTTATTGCCGAAGAAGTCGATAAGATCATGCCGGATTTGGTTGTCTATGATAAAGAAGGCCTGCCGATGTCGGTCAAGTATAATGAGTTTGCGCCGGTTATTGTTAAGGCAATTCAGGAGCTTGATATTAAAATGGAGACGCTCGCTCTCGGTTCGGGCGGCGCACCGCTTGGTAGCGTTGTCGATATTATTAAAAATGGATTGCTTTCAATTAAAGAATGGGCGGTTGATACAATTACGGCGAGAAAAGTTAAAGTGACGCAAGGTCTTGAAATGACAGACGCGCAAACTGGCGAAGTGTATTGTGTGATGATTGCGGGCGGGGAGTGGAACAAGGTTAAGGGGGCTTGCGCTGATGCCCATGCAAATGACACGCAAACGGGGAATTCCCCTGCGCCCGCCGCGGGCGCAGGCTCTTCGGCTTCTTCTTCTCCCACCCTAAACCCTATACCCTCTACGCTAAACGCTTCTTTGAACGCTTCTTCCACCGACCTCACTCCTCCAGTTATCATTCTAAACGGCCTCAATCCCACCACCCTCGACTTCGGCACTCCTTACATCGACCTCGGCGCCACCATCACTGACAACATTGATAAAAACCTCGGTATCCACACCACCGGCGCTGAAATCGACACCGACATTCCCGGCACCTACTCTGTTATATACACAGCTGTAGACCAAGCCGGTAACCACGCCACTTCCACCCGCTCGGTTGTCGTTAAACCAAAACCTTCTCCTCTCTCTACCGCCTCTTCTTCTCCCACCCTAAACCCTATACCCTCCTCCTTACAGGAGCCGTATACCTTTCGCCCTGAAGAACAGGGCTCAAGGTCTTTCGGAACTTCAAGTGTTCGTTCCTCAACCCTAAACGCTTCTTCAACCGCCACATCAACCACTCATTAAATGCCCAGAAGATCCAGAAGGGCACCTTTGGGAATCCTTGGGATCCCCAAAGGTGCCCTTCTGGATCCACTTTTAAATCTTTCCATGTTTAAATCTTTAAATCGTTATCTCTGTAAATATTCTTTTCTTCTCCTTGCGGCGCTCGGCTGCCTCGCGCCGCTTTCCTCCGAGGCCTCGACCCTCGGCCTAACCCGAGCGCAAAACAATTTAGGCCTCGTCGGCTATTGGACATTTGACGGTAAAGACATCCCCGGCCTCGCCCTCGACCGCTCCGGTCAAGGTAACAACGGCAACCTCGTCAACATGTCCACCTCTTCTTCCCGCGTTGCCGGCAAACTCGGCCAGGCTCTTAACTTTGATGGGGTGGATGATTCAGTAAATATTCCTTATAACGCGAATTTAAGACCCACAACTGCGGTCACATATGCTTTTTGGATAAAAAAAGGTCCAGTACAGAATAATCTAGCTCCGCGCATTCTTTTTTCCGCTAATAACTATCACAATATCTTTATTAATGGTCAAACTAGCAAAAGTCTAGCAATTAGATTGGATAGGACTGGTTCTGTTGGGACTACCCAAACTATAGGCACGGTTACAGATAACATCTGGACTCATGCAGCAGTAACTTATGACAACTCTAACATTGTTACCTATATTAATGGTGTACTAACAAATACTTATGCGACATCAACGGATCTTGTCACAGACACTTCTGCCGAAAAAATTGGTGGTGAACCAAGTCGTTATAATAATAGCGCTATCGACGATGTCCGCATTTACAACCGCGCGCTATCTGCCACCGAAGTCACACAGCTCTACAACATGGGCAGTGCAAAATATGATGTTTCTCCCACCAAAACTCTCGCCTCGGGTCTCGTTGGCTACTGGACTTTCGACGGTAAAGACATTCCAAACGGTAGAGCCAATGATATCTCAGGCAATAGTAACAATGGCACTCTTAAAAACATATCTACCACCACCTTCTACAAAGCAGGTAAGATAGGGCAGGGGTTTAATTTTGACGGTGTGAATGATTATGTGGATGCCGGAGATATAAATACTATTGATACAGCAACGGCATTATCAGGATGCGCCTGGTTAAAACATAAGACTATTGATACTGATGATGTTATTTTGTCAAAAAATTCGAGTGGAAATGATGGTTTTGTTTTTTTTCGAGATGAAGTAATTGCAGGTGGAACCCATGATGTATACACGATTTTTGTAGCTGACAGTGCAGATACAGATACCGCTACTCTAAGTGGAACTCAAAACTCGTCTCCTCTTAATAAATGGACTCATGTTTGTTTTACATTTAAAACGTCTAGTGCTACTGGGCTACGACTGTATGTCAATGGTGTGGAAGACGCCGGTAGTCCAGCAAGTACCGTGAATATTGGTGCTATTGATGCAGGCACGAATGTACTTTCTATTGGTGACCGTCTCGATGCTACTGATCCGTTTGATGGTCAGATCGACGACGTTCGTATCTACAACCGCGCCCTATCAGCAACCGAAGTCGCTCAACTCTACAACATGGGCACTGCAAAATATGATGTTTCTCCAACCAAAACTCTCGCCTCGGGTCTTGTCGGCTATTGGACTTTCGACGGTAAAGACATCCCCGGCCTCGCTCTCGATCTCTCTGGTCAAGGTAACAAAGGCAATCTCGTCAACATATCCACCTCGACCTCTCGTGTTCCAGGCAAAATCGGACAAGCTCTCAACTTTGACGGGATAAATGACCTTGTCAGTCTCCCAAGCGCTGTGAAGATAGGGGCAGGAGGTTCATCATCAGTATCAGCATGGTTTAAGACAACGATGACTACAAGGGGTGCAATCTATGCTGAAGGTAGTACCGCGGATGGTAATCCTTTCTTTATCATTGATCATAACAATGTCAATTGCACTGTAGGAAATATTCGATTTGGCACCCGCAATAACACTGGTACCGGACTTGATACCCTCTGTACTACTGGATTAAGTATAAATAATGGTAAATGGCATCAGGTCGTTGGTACATTTAATGGAACTACCAAAACCATCTACATTGACGGTGTATCAAAAGTTACTTCCACTCCCACTATAGGTCCACAGACTACCAATTCATTTCAAATCGGAGCACTTCAAAGTGGTAGTGCAACACAAAGCTTACTTTTCTCTGGCTCCATTGATGATGTGAGGGTATATAACCGCGCTCTATCATCCACCGAAGTCACCCAACTCTACAACCTCGGCCGCTAGTCTCCTTTACGTTAGTCCGACTGCCGTAGATTGGTATCTACGGCAGTCGGACTAACCTCCACTAACTCTTCTGTGGATAAGCATACGGCAGTCGGACTGCTGTATGATAAAATAAATAGATGAGAGTTGAACCGGTAGCCGTTGGTGGATTTTTACACTGCATTAAGCGCGGTGGGCGGGGCTTGCCTATCGTGAGAGACGATCATGATAGGTGGCGTTTTCTTCGTTCCCTCTACTACCTTAATGATGTCTTTTTAGATGAAAATTGGAGTCGGGTAGCCTTTAATAAGCAGATCTACAGCAGTCCGACTGCCGTATACGGCAGTCGGACTGCTGTAGATGAAGAAAAGTTGTTTTTTAGACCACAAGAATGGCCGAAGCAAAAACCAATCACTGCTGTTTTAGGTTTTACTCTTTTAGAAAACCACTTGCATTTATTGTTAATGGAAATAAAAGAAGGTGGCATTGCTGCCTTCATGCAAAAGTTCGGTCAGAGTATGACGAATCATTTTAATGAAAAATATCAAACCAAAGGTAGTATTTTCCAGGGCGGTTATAAAGGGAAGAGAATTAGCGAAGATCGGCATTTGATGTGGGTAATGCCCTATGTAATGGTCAAAAACACATTTGAAATGCACCCGAAGGGGTATAAATGGGCAGTGGAACATTTTGAAGAAGCATGGCAGTGGGCAATTCAGTATCCTTTTTCAAGTTTAGGGGATTACGGCGGATCGAGAAATTCACCGATTGTTGATACCAAATCATTTAAAGATATTGTGGGCGGGCCAAAAGAATTTAAACGATTGTGTAAAGACATGATTGAGGGCAGAGAGGGAATAAAGGCTGAAATCTTAGATGAAATTGCCGACCTTTCCTTTGAATGATCAATCTACAGCAGTCGGACTGCTGTAGATTGAGGGCGTAGATCATTTGGAATTTTTGGCTTTTTCCGCTACTATTTCTATATCATGACTCATGCTTACCCGAAACGACCGCTTCGGTCGGGCAGGAACCTTGCCTCATGCTTCTATCTATATGTTTGTCGATCAAATTCGAAATCGTTTTCTAAAATTTTACGAAAAACGCGGCCACCGAATTATCCCGTCCGCGCCTATTGTGCCGGAAAATGATCCGACAACGCTTTTTACCGGCTCTGGCATGCAGCCGCTTTTGCCGTTTCTGTTGGGGGCGAAGCATCCGGCAGGAACTAGACTTGTTGATGTTCAGAAATGCTTTCGGGCTGAAGATATCGAAGAAGTAGGGGACAATCGCCATACCACTTTTTTTGAAATGCTCGGCAATTGGTCCTTGGGCGACTATTTTAAAGAAGAGCAATTGTCGTGGTTTTTTGAATTTTTGACCAAAGACATCGGTATCCCGGCTGAAAAATTGTATGTCACTGTTTTTGCTGGCGATGACAAAAATAAATTGCCGCGTGATACTGAATCGGCGGCTATTTGGAAAAAAGTATTTGCTGATGCTCGAATTGAAGCAAAAGATGTCTCTTTAGACACAGAGGAAAATGCCTCCGAAGTAGGAATGCAGGGCGGCCGGATTTTCTATTATGGCGTGAAAAAAAATTGGTGGTCGCGCGCCGGCAGCCCCGAGCACATGCCTGTAGGCGAGCCGGGAGGTCCTGACTCTGAAGTTTTTTATGATTTCGGAACAGCGCATGATAAAAAATTTGGACCAGAATGTCACCCGAACTGCGATTGCGGACGTTTTCTTGAAATCGGCAATAGTGTTTTTATGGAATATCGTAAAGTTCTAGGTGGCACATTTGAAAAACTGCCAGCTCGCAATGTTGATTTCGGTGGGGGATTAGAGCGGATAGCGGCTGCACGTAGTAACGATCCTGATGTTTTCAAAACTGATGTCTTTCAAGGAAGTATTTCCGTTTTAGAAAAAGTTTCTGGGAAAAAGTACACAGCTGATGATCCGGACGTTCAAAAGAAGTTCAGAATTATTGTCGATCATATGCGGGCAAGCGCTTTTATTATTGCTGATGGCGTCATGCCGGCTAACAAAGAAAGGGGCTATGCCCTGCGGCGTTTGATTCGGCGAGCATGTTTTAAGGCCTATCAATTGAAATTACACACTGTAGATTGGGTATCTTGGATTATTGAAGAATTAGCTAAAACATACGGAGGTTTTTACAATGGACTTGAAGATAAAAAAACAGAAATTGCCAAGATAATTCTTGACGAAGCCAAACGCTTTAACGAAACACTTGAAACCGGCATGAAGATGTTTAGTCATATTGCTCATAAGAAAGGAGGGGAAAGTTTGTCCGGCGAAGACGCTTTTGTGCTTTTTACCACGTATGGATTTCCTCTGGAGTTAACACTTGAAGTGGCGAAAGAGAAAGAAATTGAGGCCGACTTCAAAGACTTTACCGATTACATGAAGAAGCATCAGGACACGTCACGAGCTGGATCAGAGAAAAAATTTAAAGGTGGGCTTGCTGATACGAGTGAGCTGTCCGTGAAATACCATACTGCCACACATCTTCTCCATCAAGCTCTTCATGATGTTTTAGGCGAACACATTTCCCAGAAGGGCTCGAATATCACACCAGAACGTTTGCGATTTGATTTTGCGTATACAGAAAAAATGACCGACGAACAAAAGAAAAAAGTTGAAACCCTTGTCAATGAAAAGATTAAAGCTGCGCTGCCGGTTAATAAAGTGGTTTTATCAAAAGAGAAAGCTCTCTCTACTGGTGCTCGCCACTCGTTCAACGAAAAATATGGTGATGAAGTAAATGTCTATTATATTGGCGATTCGCTCGAGGCCGCGTACTCAAAGGAATTTTGCGGCGGCCCACATGTTTCAAACACTTCCCAACTTGGACATTTTAAAATTACCAAAGAGGAAGCAATCTCGCAGGGAGTGAGGAGGATAAAAGCAGTGCTCGAATAAGAAGAAGGGTATAGCGGTTAGGGTGGAGAATTAAGAAAAATAATTTGATTTCTTTTTCTAAACGCTCCTTTCACTACACCCTTCCCTTTATCCCCTTTAAGATTCCTCCAAAGCACTCTATAATAGAGACATGAATCTGTGGCCTTTTGGAAAAAAAATCCCACCAGTTTCGCTTGTCTATGATATTGGCTCTTCAACGGTGGGAGCCGCTTTGGTTACCTTTGAAAAAAACAATACGCCGACTATCCATTATACGGTTCGCAAGCCTATTGCTTTTCAACATCGGGTCAATCCTGAAATACTACTTTTCGATAAAAAAAATACTTTGCAAAACATTACGGAAGAGGTCTTGCGTGTCGGCATTCCATATCTGAAACTTTCTCTTGATGCTCGTGTTTCTATCACCGATGTCTACTGCATGCTCGGCTCGCCCTGGTATATCTCCAAAATGCATGTCTTGAAAATTGAAAAGCCCGATGAGTTCAGTGTCACCGAGAGAGATATCGCCGCTCTTATTTCTGAACAGGAGGTCGCATTTAAAAAAACCTTTAAAAAGGAAGGCGATACGGGCACTGATTCTCTCATCGTCATTGAGAAAAAAATTGTAAACACCAAAGTAAACGGCTATGAAGTAAACAATGTCTATTTGAAAAAAGCCCGAACACTTGAGCTGTCCCTTTTTATGAGTGCGGTGGAGCAACGGGTTCTGAAGCACATTCGCTCAGTGCTCAACCCTGCATTCAGTTTCCGAAAACTATATTTTCACTCCTTCCCCCTAGCATATTTTACGGTTACCCGCGATATTTTTCACGATTTATCAGATTTTTTAATCGTTGACGTGCGGGGCGAAATCACCGACGTATCATTGATACAAAAAAACGCTCTTTCTGAAACAGTAAGCTTCCCACTTGGCAGACACTTTATCATGCGTAAGATTTGCGAGACTTTACGCCTGACGCCTGAAGTAGGGGCCTCTTTTATAAAACTCTTTAATCAAGGAAAAACAGACGGCAGAACCAAAAACGAAATTGAGGCTATTTTGAGCGAAGCGGAAGGGGATTGGCGCGCAACTTTTCGATCGGCTACCTTGGATCTTGGTCGACATTCTCTCTTGCCTAGTCGTGCCTACCTGATTACTGATTTTGACTTCGGTTCGCTGATTGCAGGTTGGATGGCTCGGGAAAAGATTGACAGGTTGGGTATTTCAACTGAACAGTTTACCGTTGAATATTTGAATGATGAAAAAATGGCCGGGCACCTCTCGTGGAGTAAGCGAGCAAAACATGACGCTTTTCTCGCCGTTGGGGCTTTGTTTCTCAATAAACTCGATAATCTCTAGAAACCTATCCACATTACTTTTTTATGTTTTTTGTATAGAATGATAATAGAATTTTCCTGTTTTGATTAGATCCGAAATACGAAAGTTCTACATATTTGTTTATGGATAAAATTGTTCAAGACATAGTTCCACCCTCTTCCCGTTCAATACGGCGCATTAACGTGCCTCGCCGCCCGGAAAGCCATGAAAATCGTGAGCCCGTCAAGCCCCCCGAAGAGCCACCCCGCACCAGTACCAAAAAGAAAAATCGTAAGCGAAAGATGCCTGACATGGCCCTTTGGCTTGTTGTTATTGTCGTGGTCTGTGGATCTATCTTCGCAATATCCTATGTTTTTTCTGGCGCTACTTTAACGGTCACTCCTAAACAAAAAGATGTGGCTGCAGATATTCTGATTACCGCTAAAAAAGACGCCATTCCGGGAGATTTACCATTTGAGTATGTAACTCTCGGAAAGACAGTCACTCAAGAAGTGGCGACGGAAGGCGAGGAGTCTGTTGAACGAAAAGCCACCGGCAGAATTATGATTTATAATAATTTTTCCACTGCGCCGCAACGTCTTGTAAAAAATACTCGATTTGAATCTCAAGCAGGCCGGATATACCGGATAGACGCGGCGACCACAGTTCCAGGAAAAAAGACTGTTGAAGGAAAAAGCGTTCCGGGGAGTGCCGAGGTGGCAATTACTGCTGATGCCCCAGGCACGAGCTTTAATAGTGATTTAACAGATTTTACCATTCCGGGATTTAAGAATGATAGGTCACGGTTCAATGGTTTTTACGCTCGTTCACTGTCAGCCCTTACGGGCGGATTTTCAGGCAACGTAAAAAAGGTGACCCAAGCGGTACGACAGTCAACGGAGCAGAAAATGAAAGATGATTTATTGTTCAGTATAAAAAATACTGCCAAAGCTGAATTGCCATCTGATGTTATTTTGTACGATGACGCTCTGTTTAGCGTATTTGTGAGCTTGCCTCAACAGGATCAAGGTAACACTACCAAACTTTCTGAAAGTGCTACTTCGACTCTTGTTTTCTTTAATAAGGCAAAGCTCTCGGAGTACCTCGCAAAGGCACTTATTCCGCAATATGACGGTTCGCCGCTCTTAGTATCAAATCTTCAAAATCTTATTGTCACCATCAGAAACAAATCAATGCAAAACCCAGAGACAACGGGAGTTGTTTCCTTCAATATAAAAGGTCCGGTGCACTTTGTGTGGCTTACAGATAATGCGAAGCTTAAAAAAGATTTGGCTGGCAAGGCAAAACGTGACCTCGCACAAATACTTGTGGGCTACCCTAGTATTGAAAAAACCGAAGCTATTGTAAGGCCATTTTGGAAAACCACTTTTCCAGAAAATGCCTCTAGGATTAAAATTCAAGAAAAGGCAGAACTAGAAAACTAGTAAATACTTGCACTTTAAGAGCCTTGTGCTATTATATGATAACTCAAAAATAGGCAGTAACAAAAAGGTTGACTACTGTGCAGCCTGTTTGTTAGTATGTTTTTTGTCTATATTCTGCAAAAGAGGTTTACATAACGTAGTTTAAAAGGGGATAGTTTGGATGGATACACAAAAAGAAAAAGAGTTACAGCGAATGGGTGTGGTGGTGGAAGCACTGCCCGATACGCTTTTTCGAGTCAAACTCGAAACCGGTGAAGAAATTCTTGCCTATCTTGCCGGTAAAATGCGGATGCACAGAATCCGGGTCCTTATCGGTGATAAGGTAAGAGTTCATCTTGATTCGTATGGCGGGAAGGGGAGGATTATACAGCGGATGTAACACGACACCAATCCACGAATGAGAACGAATGACACGAATAGTTAAGAACCCTTCCGAAATAGGCAGACGAATAATTCGCGTCATTCGCAGAAGTTCGTATATTAGTATCGCACTTTAATGAGAGTAAAAGCTTCAGTCAAAAAAATGTGTCCCAAGTGTCAGGTGGTCAGACGAAAAGGCCACTTGTATATTGTATGCAAAGGCAATCCGAGGCATAAGCAGAGACAAGGGTAATAAGAAGCGGTTAGCGTATAGCGTTTAGAAAGAGAAATGAATTTTTCTTTCACTAAACCCTAAACGCTTCCGTCACTAAACGCTTAATTTTCATGAGAATCGCCGGTGTCACAATTCCAGATCAAAAACGACTCGAAGTAGGCCTCACCATCCTATATGGTATTGGCCGACCTCGGGCAAAAACTATTTTACATGAAGCTAAGGTTGACATCGGCAAGAAAGCAAAGGATCTTACTCCGAATGAAGAAAATAAAATTCGCCTTATTGTGGAGAAAATCAAAATTGAGGGTGATCTGAAGCGTGAAGTCGCTTCTAATATAAAGCGTCTCAAAGATATTAAAGCCTACCGAGGTACACGACACATGAGAGGTTTGCCATCGCGAGGTCAGCGTACCAAGACCAATTCTCGAACTCGGCGTGGAAACACGAGAAAAACTATGGGTACAGGTAGAAGGAAAGTGGAGAAGAAATAAAGAAAATAATGAACGCAGTGAATATGTTTTCTTTACCCCGTAGTGAAATTTTAGCCGCTAAAATTCTACTACAGGGTGATGATTTTCAAACTCACTATCGTTCGTAAGAAAATCAATCATGACCAAAAAAACAACCACAAAACCAGAGGAAAAAGCAACAGACGCAAAAGCGGTACAGCCACCTGCAGCCCCAGCTGTTTCTTTGAAGCGGAAAGTTGAAGCTGGACAATTGCATGTTCAATCTACCTATAATAATACGAAAGTTCTTCTCGCTGATACGAAGGGAAATGCTCTTGCCGCATCTTCAAGTGGTGCTTTGGGTTTTAAGGGGGCAAAAAAAGGCACTCCCTTTGCCGCGGCAAAAGTCGGCGAGATTCTTGGTGACAAAGCAAAAGTTATCGGTATAAAAGAAGTTCAAGTTTTTGTTAACGGCGTGGGTGCGGGCCGTGAATCATCGATTAGAGCCTTTGCTTCAAAAGGAGTGAGTATTTCATCAATTCGAGATGTTACCGCAGTGCCACATAATGGCGTGAAGCCGAAGAAACCACGGAGAGTTTAATAAGAAGCGGTTAGCGTATAGCGTTTAGGAAGAGAAATGAATTTTTCTTTCACTAAACCCTAAACGCTTCCGTCACTAAACGCTTATTATCATGAAAATTGGTCCACGATATAAAATAGCAAGACGCCTCGGAGCAAACATCTTCGATAAGACGATGACACAGAAGTTTGCCTCTCGGATGCAGAATAGAAAACAAAAAGACAGACGGCCGAAAGCCAAAACTGACTTTGGCATACAGATGCTTGAAAAACAGCGCGTCCGTTTTTTCTATGGCATTGGAGAAAGACAATTTTCAAAATATGTAAAAAATGTTATCGCCTCAAAAAGTCCAAAGCCGGTGGAGAGCCTTCATGAATGTCTCGAATCTCGACTTGATAATGTTATTTACAGACTGCATCTTGCGCCAAGCCGCCAAGCGGCACGGCAAATGGTCGGTCACGGCCACATCCTCGTCAATGGCCGAAAGACAAACATTCCTTCATATCAAGTTTCTCCAGGAGACTCTATTAGCATTCGAGAAGGCAGTGCCAAAAGCCCCCTCTTCACATCACTTAAAGAAAAGTTGAAGGAGGAGCAAGCTCCTGATTGGCTTACTTTTGATGGTGAAAAAATGAAGGCAGAAGTACTGCGAAAGCCCGACATGGCAGGGGGGAAATCACTTTTCGATATTGCCCAAGTGCTTGAATTCTATAAACGTTAGAAATATTGCTATTTATTTAATACTAATGTATAATATTAGCTGACATTTTTTAGTGCCCTCCACATATTTATAAAAAAGAGATTTTTATTAATTTACTTATTTAAAAACGCCCATGCTTGACTATAACGTCGTTTTGCCTTCGAAACCGAAAGTTCTCCATGAAGAGAACTTTTCCGGTATATATGAAATTGATGGCCTTTACCCTGGATATGGTCACACTCTCGGCAATTCATTGCGGCGTATTATTCTTTCTTCACTTCCCGGTGCAGCTATAACATCAGTGAAAATCGATGGCGTCAGCCACGAATTTTCCACTATCGAAGGCGTTAAGGAAGATGTTATTACTATTATCTTAAACCTCAAAAAAGTTTGTATTCAGATGATGACGGACGAGCCTCAAAAACTATCTCTTAAGATCAAAGGAGCTCATGAAGTAAAAGCAAAAAACATCGAAGCCCCAGGCCAGGTTAAAATCTTGAACCCGGATCTCCATATCGCAACTGTCACAGGCAAGAATACTGAACTTACTATTGAATTGAATGTGGAAAGAGGGCTTGGCTATGTTGCCAAAGAAGTGATCCAGAAAGAGAAGGTGGATATTGGCACGATTGCTCTTGACGGCGTGTTTACCCCGATCCGCCGTGTCAATTATGAAGTGGAAAACATGCGCGTGGGCAATCGCACAGACTTTAATCGTCTCAAAATTTTCATTGAAACTGATGGTACAGTTAGTCCGAAAGAGGCTTTGGAGAGATCTATTGAAATAATGATCAATCAACTCAAGGCCATTGTCGGTTTCAAGGAAGAAGAAAAGGCTCCAGCAAAAGAAACTGAAGAAACAGAGAAAAAAGAAACTGGATCAAAAGTGAAACCAGAACTTGACCCTGAATTTCTAAAGACTAGAATTGAAACTCTTGAACTATCCCAGCGAACTATTAATGCTTTGCATAGCTCAAACATCAGAACTCTTGGGGGTTTGGTGCGCAAAAAGGAAGAGGATATTCAGGAAATTGACGGGCTTGGTTCGAAAGGAGTGCAGGAGATTAAGAAATTGCTTGGAGATTATGGGATTACGTTCAAGTAAAGAAGCGGTTAGCGTATAGCGTTTAGAAAAAGAGAAATTTTTCTTTGACTAAACCCTAAACGCTTCCATCACTAAACGCTTAATTCACCATGCGGCATCACAACAAAAACCGAAAATTTGGACGCGAACGAAAGGTGCGAACGGCACTGATTCGTTCGCTTGCGCGGTCTCTTATCATTCACGGAGGTATTAATACCACCGAAGCCAAGGCTAAAGAAATCAGGCCATTTGTGGAGAAGCTCGTGACCCTTTCAAAGAAGGGAGAAGGAAAGCGACGTTTGATGGAAGCCCGAGTAGGAGTGACGAGTGCAGGACGATTACTTGAAACGGTGGCTCCTAAATATAAAGAGCGAGCCGGCGGGTATACCCGGATTACCAAGCTTGGTCGGCGACCAAGTGACGGCAGTCCGATGGCGAGGATAGAGTTTGTATAAAATAACACGACACCAATCCACGAATGAGAACGAATGACACGAATGGAGAAAAAGAGAATTTGCATTTATTCGCGTCATTCGCAGAAGCTCGTATATTAGTGTCGCACTTTCATGGAACACACAATCGATGCAACAGGAAAGAAAATTGGACGAGTGGCAAGTCAGGCCGCGGCTATTATCATTGGTAAAAATACTTCTGCCTTTAAGAAAAATGTTGTTGCGCCAGCACGAGTTACCATCACTAATTGCTCAAAAGCAGACATTACTGAAAAGAAAAAGAAACAAACAGAATATACCTCGTATTCAGGTTATCCGGGAGGCTTTAAAGTACTTGAAATGGAGAAAGTTATTGCTAAGAAAGGATTCTCCGCAATTTTCCATCGTGCGGTCTACGGCATGCTTCCGAAAAATAAACTGCGTGATCGAAGAATTAAACATTTAACAGTTAAAGAGTAGAACACGACACCAATCCACGAATGAGAACGAATGACACGAATGGAGAAAAAGAGAATTTGCATTTATTCGCGTCATTCGCAGAAGCTCGTATATTAGTGTCGCACTTACAATGATCAAAGATTCAACAAAAATTAAAGAAAAATACTTCGAAGCAGTCGGGCGCCGAAAGACGTCCATTGCTCGGGTGCGGCTTGTCGAAGGCAAGGCCTCTACTTTTACTATAAACGAGCGGACCCTCGCTGATTATTTCCCAACAGCAGAACTTCAATCCATTATTGAAGGCACGTTAGAGAAAGCCAAAACCGGAAAGCATTTTGAAGTAAGTGCAAAAATTGTCGGTGGTGGTGTCCATTCACAGGCTGAAGCCATGCGCCATGGTATCGGCCGCGCTCTTCTTGTCTTTGATATTGAATTACGTAAAAAACTGAAGAAAGCTGGTTTTCTCAAACGTGATCCCCGCGCTAAAGAACGCCGCAAATTTGGCCTCAAGAAGGCAAGAAAGGCGCCGCAATGGTCGAAGCGGTAATCCGCGAAACCGTTGCGAGGGAAGGGTGTCAGGGAAACGGGAGTTTCCCTGCAGAGGAAAGCAGGCTTCTTAGCCGTTGAAAACCGAGTGGTTTTCAAAAAACTTTCCAAAGTTTTGCAGTGGAGTAAGCGATAAACGCGAACTAAATGCCAACTGAACGCAGGCTTTCGCAAGTCTCGTGTTTTTTGTACAATAAACCCATGGACGAAAATAATAAAGACGAACAAGAAATTGTCAGTGAGGAGTTAGATGATTCAGTTGTTGCCGAAGAATCTGCCCAAGCTACTATAAAAAAACTGCGGGATAAGATTAAAACTCTCGAGAAAGAGAAGGAAGAGTATTTAACAGGCTGGCAGAGAGCTAAGGCCGACAATGTTAATTCACGTCGCCTAGCAGATGAGGAGCGAAAAAACACCATTCAATTTGCAAATCGAGGACTAATCGAAGATCTTCTTCCGGTTCTCGCAAGTTTTGATTTGGCTTTTTCAAACAAAGAAGCGTGGGAAAAAGTTGATAAAAATTGGCGCGCTGGCGTCGAGTATATTTATTCCCAGTTAAAGACCGCACTTGAGAATAATGGCCTAGAGGAAATAGATTCTCTTGGCGCTGTATATAATCCAATTGAGCATGAAGCAGTAGAAACTGTCTTAACACAAGATAAAGCTCAAGATGGTAAACTTGTTCAAGTTCTCTCCAAAGGCTTCAAATTAAACGGCAAAACTATTTCCGTGCCGAAGGTAAAGGTGGCGGAATACAAACAGTTGTAGTGACAAAATTAATGAGGAATGATAATATTTAACCATGGAAGTCAAATACAATGTTAAAATCCATCCAGCGGAAGAGGGAGGCTATTGGGCCGAGGTGCCAAGTTTGCCTGGTTGCTTTACCCAAGGGGAAACGATCCAAGAGGTAACTAAAATGATAAAAGAGGCTATTGAACTTTATTTAGAAACACTGGCTGAGGAAGGAAAGCCATTTCCGAAAGAAAAAAATAGAGAAGAAAACTTTACTCTTCCTATTTCTGTGCGTGTACCAAAAATGGCATGAATCGTTTTCCTTCTCTTAGCCCCGCTAAACTTTTGAAGGCTTTGAAAAGAGCGGGTTTCATTGAAGAAGCTCAAAAGGGAAGTCACGTTGCTCTCGTACATTTAGAAAGTAATTGTCGAACGACTATTCCCATGCATTCCAAAGACATTAAGAGGGGATTACTAAAGGCAATCATTAAGCAAGCTGGTTTAACTGAAAGTGAACTCCGAAAATTTCTTTAAAAACATGTTAAGAAAATCGCAATTTAAACAACTTGGCATTCAAGAAAAAATTGTCCGTTCGAAGCACGGCACGCTTTTGTGTGTCCGTTTTGCTGTAGCTGAAATTGATGGGGAAGTCTGCGCTCGTATTCTAAGCGCAGAGCCGCTTCGAATACTCGCACCATTCACGAAACACCATTCACGAAATACGAATGAAATATGTCTGCTTGCAGGAGCACACATAAAATCAACATTGGTTTTCGCTTATCAACCAAAACATTCTGTTTCTTCTCCTTTTTTCAATAAATTCTCATTTTTTACAAGCCAACCAACGAGGGCACCTTCTAGCTTGTAGCTGATTAGCTTTTTAGCTGGTTAGCAAAAGAAAAAGCCACGGAGCGAGTACGCGTGGCATGTGTAGAGTAAAAACTTCCTCAAAGGTTCATAGTATTCCCGCCGTGAGAAAGAGGCCGAGGAAGAGGCCTATGAGTATCAAAGGAGAGTATCAAAGGAAAAGATTCTTTCCAAAACTTTTTGTCGGTAATCACCTCTTTCATTGCTACTCCGATGAATTGCCAGGGAGACATAGACGCATATTCAGGTTTAAGCCAATCTCGCATTAACTTCTTCATTGTAGTTTCCTTTTCAGTTGGTTTCTTGCAGGCTCCAAGATAAGAATAGTACAAGAGGGGACAATGTCAAATTTCTTGTCTTCTATCTGCTGATTCACTCGGGATTACCAATTCGTTACCTCATACCCTAGTTTCGTTATTGTTAGTCTAATTACTAATTACCAAGTACTAAGTACTATTCAAACCTATGTCAAAAATTATTGGAATCGATCTCGGTACAACGTTCTCTGCCGTAGCAGTCATGGAAGCTGGCACCCCGCGCATTCTTGAGAATGCCGAAGGGGCTCGAACCACGGCTTCTATTGTGGCGAAATCAAAAACAGGTGAACTTATTGTCGGGCAATTGGCAAAACGGCAAGCGGTCACCAATCCAAAAAACACCATTTACCAAATCAAGCGCTTCATGGGTCATCGCTTCGACGAGCCGGAAGTTGCCCGAGACCTTAAGTCTGTTCCATTCGAAACCCGAAAAAGTGAAAACGGCGGCATTGAAGTGAAAATGTCCGACAAATGGTATCGACCGGAAGAAATTTCGGCGATGATCTTGCAGAAACTGAAGAACGACGCTGAAGCCAAACTCGGGGAAAAAATTACCGAAGCGGTTATTACCGTCCCGGCTTACTTCAATGACAGCCAGCGCCAAGCGACCAAAGACGCTGGTAAGATCGCCGGCCTCGATGTAAAACGTATTATCAACGAGCCGACTGCAGCTGCGCTCGCTTATGGTTTCAACAAAAAGAAAAACGAAAAAATCGTGGTCTTCGACTTCGGCGGCGGCACCTTCGACATCTCCGTTCTTGAAGTCGGTGATGATGTCATTGAAGTTAAATCGACTGATGGCGACTCTCACTTGGGCGGTAAGGACATTGATCAGAAAATCATGAACTACATCGCCGATGAATTCAAAAAAGAAAACGGCATCGATCTCCGCAAAGATCCTTTGGCTCTCCAGCGCCTCGATGAAGCAGCGGAGAAAGCCAAGATTGAATTATCAGCAGCGGTGCAGACCGAAATAAATATTCCGTTCGTTACGTCAGGCTCGGATGGTCCAAAGCATTTAGTCATGACCCTAACTCGCGCCAAACTTGAAGAATTGGCTCGAGAATTTGTCGAGCGGGCTATTGAGATCACTAAGCGGGCCATGGAAGCTTCTCCGTTCAAGAAACCAGAAATTAATGAGGTGATTCTTGTTGGCGGCCAGACCAGAATGCCTGCCCTCCAAAAAGCGGTCAAAGACTATTTTGAAAAAGAGCCAAATATGGGAGTTAACCCCGATGAAGTAGTTGCCATTGGTGCTGCCATTCAAGGGGGCATTTTGGGCGGCGAAGTTAAAGATATCCTGCTTCTCGATGTTATTCCGCTTTCATTTGGCATTGAAACGATGGGTGGCGTGGCAACGAAACTGATTGAACGCAATACCACTATCCCAACTGCCAAAAGTCAGGTATTTTCGACCGCTTCAGACAATCAAACCTCTGTTGAAATCCACATTGTGCAAGGCGAGCGGGCAATGGCATCAGATAACAAATCGCTCGGCCGATTCATCTTGGACGGCATTCCACCGGCGCCAAGAGGCATGCCCCAAGTTGAAGTGACCTTCGACATTGACGCAAACGGCATTTTAAGCGTCACCGCTAAAGATAAGAGCACCGGCAAATCACAATCAATTAAAATTCAGGCAAGTTCCGGACTCTCCAAAGAAGAAATTGAAAAGATGAAGCAGGACGCTGAAAAGAACAGCGCTGAAGACCAGAAGAAAAAAGAAGCCGTTGAAGCAAAAAACATTGCCGAACAGTTGATCTATACGGCTGAAAAGGCATTGAAGGATAATAAAGACAAAGTACCGGCTGATGTTGCCAAAAGCGTGGAAGATAAAGTTGCCGCGCTTAAGGCTGTAAAGGATGGCTCCGATGTTAATGCCATTAAATCTGCAACCGAAGCTCTCTCCACCGAACTCTCAAAAATCGGCGAAGCAATTTCCAAAGCCCAAGCGGCATCAGGGCAGAAGGCTCCAAAGGAGGATGGTAAAGGTGGGGATGGAAATGTCCGCGATGCGGAATTCAAAGAAGAAAAAAAATAAAGAGAAGGGTATAGCGTATAGGGTTGAGAAGTGAATACGTGGAACTCCGAAAGACCTTGAATCCCGATGTCCATCGGGATTCAAGGTGTACAGATCATGTAATGATTAGGGTTTAGAAAAAGAAAAAAAGCCTCGGGGTATCCCGGGGCTTTTGGGTCGAAGAGACAAAATTATCTCGCATCTTTTCCTTCGAGGAACACTAATCTCAGGAAAAGTAGAAAGAAAAAAATGGAAAGAACCAGAGACACAACGGGGAAGTTTTTCGTAAAGTGACCAAGAACCATTCCGGCGTTTGTGAGAGCGATACCAAGATAGATTACTAGATTAAGTTTCATTGGGAGCCTTTCTTAGAACGCAGCAACAAGATTTTTTAAGCTCATTTCACCAGGCAAAATTGCTACTTGATATTCCGCAAGAAACTTAACGAGCTCATCCTCGGTCTCAAACGCTTGGTCACTGTGCGAACGTGAGGTGTGACCGAAATCTTGTTTCCAGGAAAGCCATGCTACTATCCGACCATTGGGATGCTCCAGAATAAAGGCCGAAAGCAATCTTATGGGTATGTTGCCATCAATCCATGGTCCCATACTTGTGTGTCGAACTGTGGTAAACCCTCCGCCGAGTTTTTCGGTGAAGAATTTCTTGTTTCCGTACATCAATAAAGGACTAAATGGTGTAGCCTTAACAGGTTTTTTCTTGGAAGCTTTTTTCTTTGTTCTCATAGTGCTCCTAGTTTGTTTGTGGTGTTCGCTTTGAAGGTACCTAAAATCATGCTAACATAGTTAGTTCTTACTGTCAATATGTTGCAAATTCTGAATGGCTTATACTATATATGCATACATAAGCACCAAATAAAAAATTACAAATCACAAATAAATTTATTTGGAATTTGTAATTTTGTGCTTGTAATTTAAAGATTATGTCCAAAAACTACTACGAAATTCTCGGTGTGCCAAAAGGCGCTTCGAAGGAGGAAATAAAAAAAGCATTTCGAAAGCTTGCCCACCAGCATCACCCTGATAAAAAAGGAGGTGATGACGGCAAGTTTAAAGAGGTCAATGAAGCCTACACTGTTCTTTCCGATGATAAGAAACGAGCCGAGTACGATACGTACGGGCGTGTCTTCAGCGAGGGTGGTGGCGGTGGTAATGCTGGTTTTGATCCGAATGCCGGTTTTGGCGGTTTCGATTTTTCTCAATTTACTCAAGGTCAGGGCGGCTTCGCCGATTTTGATCTTGGAGATATTTTCGGCGATTTCTTTGGAGGTGGACGTTCGGAGCGGGCACGGCGCGGCCGCGATATTTCCATTGACATCGAAATTAGTTTCCAAGAATCAGTTTTTGGCATAGAACGAAAAATTTTACTCGCTAAAACAAGCACCTGCGAAATTTGCAAAGGAAATGGTGCGGAGCCGGGCAGTAAACTAGAAACGTGTTCGACCTGCAATGGCAAAGGTAAAATTCACGAAGCGCGACGTTCATTTATTGGTACGTTCTCGACTGTAAAAACGTGTCCGGCCTGTGATGGCCGCGGCAAAGTACCAACTGCAAAGTGTCATAATTGCAAAGGCCACGGCGTCTTGAAGCAAGAACAGGAAATCGCTGTCAAAATTCCCCCAGGACTCGATGATGGTGAAGTGGTAAGACTCGGCGGAGCCGGCGAAGCTCTTGCCGGTGCATCTGCTGGCGATCTCTACATAAAAGTTCGAGTAAAACCTCACCCTCTTTTCAAAAAAGAAGGCACTAATCTTGTAACGGATCTCACCATCAAACTTTCAACTGCTCTTCTTGGTGGCGATTACAATCTCACAACTCTTGACGGTGATATCAATCTAAAAATTCCGGCAGGGGTCCGGTTTGGTGAAGTTTTGCGGGTTAAAGGGAGAGGTGTACCGACAGATAAAAACCGCCGCGGTGACTTGCTTGTTCGCCTCCACATCGAATTGCCCGCCAAACTTTCCAAAGATGCCGCCCGCCTTGTCGAAGATCTTAAAAAACAAGGTATATGAGGCCGGTTTTTATTCCAACAACCGGTTACTTGACGTAAACATATATTCTGTTATAATGTAAACATGACGCTAGAAAGCTTTCTTGAAGCGGCCTGGGGGTTTATAAAAGTCTTTTTAGGGCTTATTTTTTTTGCACCTATCGTTTTATCGAATATCTATCTTGCGGTGGCCATGAAACCCTGGGAGCAATTGTGGCCAAAACATAAAGTCCGTTACCTTCTTCTTTCGCCTTTCCTCTTAATTCCATGGGCTTTTAACTTTTGTTTTTTCCATATCTGGGAAGGAGCTTTTAAGTAATTCGTTTAATTAAGTTTAAATCTATCCGCAGAATTCCCCGCGAGCTTCTTGCGGGGATGAATGCGGAGAGAGGGGAAGGGGGTCGGGGAATGAAAAGCAAACTGCTTTGCTTTTCATCCGATACTGCGAAGCAGTACTGTCCGTTGTCGAGTGAAGCGAGACAGGACAGAGGCGAGGAGTTTCCTTACAGGAACTGTCCACTTATTCGCTCTCGAAGACTCGAGCTGAATAAGTCTTGCGCTCCGATAGTCATCGGAGCTCACCCCGTGGCGGGAAGCAGTGAGTCCGTGAGCGTTGAGAACCGAGGGGTGAGGAATGGGTAGGGACCCATTCCGCAAGACCTTTTGTGACAATTTCCGAATTGTCCAAAAGGTGTACTGAACCGGTACGGTTCTCAAAATAAATTCTGCTCGCCTAATACTTCGTCAGCTTACTGCGAGGATATGGACGAGCAGATTTATTTTCTGATACAATAGGAGCACTTTCAGGTTTCAACATGATTCACCCCGCTCAATTGATTGAGGAAGAAGCAACTCTCGTACAGCAAAAAAGAATTAAAAAAGAGAGTATAAGCGTAGTATTTGCAAAAATTGCCCAATTTTTATCGTGGCCGCTTTTTTTCATCGTTTTCAACCTCTACTTTAAAATACATATTCGGGGGCAAGAAAATTTTTCGCTGGCAAAGCGGCCTTTTATTGTCGCGGCTAACCATATCCGATTTTATGACTGTTTCTTATTTCGTCTTGCCCTGGGTTTTTGGACTCCACATCTGCCGCTCCGATTCATGGCTGTCAAAAAATTTGATTGGACATTTCTCGAACTTGCATCGAAACTCGGTATTATTGCTTTAGTGTACAAACTCTTTGCCGTCTTTACCGTTGAGCAAGGTCAGGGCATAGATAAAGGACTCGCAACTGCCCGAGAAATAATTCAGGCCGGGGAAAATATTGTTATGTACCCGCAAGGCAGCATTGTCACATCGGATGATCTTGGACCATTCAAAAAAGGCACGGTGGTTCTGGCTCGAGATGCCAATGCCGAGATCGTGATGGTGGCCTTTCGGATTAAAAAAAGCAGCGGCCTGCGCAATCATTTGTATATCATTGTTGAAAAACCTTTTATGATAAGTCCAAATCTTTCGGCAGAGGAAGAAACTAGAAAATTACAGGCACATCTAACGTATATGTACAATGCGTAATCTTTTTAGAAAAAAAATTACGGTGAATAGCCGGACAATGTTTGTTACTTTTGAGAAATATTCAGATGACAGCTTAAAAAGCGCTGATGACCGTATAGAGCTTGAAAATGAGATTGATGTTCTTTTAAAAAATTGTTGGGGAGCTTTCCCTAAAGATTTTATCCAGTCGCATATTTTCAAAGCACATACAATAATGGTAGCTCGGGCGGAAAACGCTTGTGTTGCTTTTTGCGCTATTAGTATAAAAAAAATCCTTGGCCGGACTATTCATTATGTGGAATTTCTTATTGTGGATAAGCCGTTTCAAAAAAGTGGACTGGGGTCATTTCTGTTTTTTTGGTCAATTAAAGAAGAACTCTTAAAGAGTTTTTTGAATTTGCTGTTGGGAAAGCCTATGATTATTTTTTTCATCACACCCAATGTCAGGGTAGTAAGCCGAATCGCTCGATTTGCCGATTTCACGTATCCGAATCCTCATACAGCAGATTCTCTTGGCACCGTGCCGCCAGCGGATGAAGAAACGTGGCTGATAAGCCGTGAGTTGCTTAAAAACAGTGACAATCCAGGGCGGGAACTCTCGCGTGAAGGTCTTGTGATTAAACAATCCTATGTAAATACCCCGTGGCTCATATATAATAATGATACAGCTCCATGGCACAGCAGTGAAAAAATTAATATTTTTGCGCGGAAATATCTTGGTTATCATACCGGAGAAGATAAAGAGCTGATGGTGCGTGCCCATCTCGATCTCTTTTCAACGATACGTTATTTGTTGAATATATAAAATTGAAACATGACCCCTCTTTTTTTATTAGTATCTAGTGTCGGTCTTATTGCTTTGGTGTATCTGTATTGGCGTTTTTTCTTTTTTTTCCGTGATCCGAATCGGGCAATACCTCCGGGCAAAAATATTGTATCACCGGCTGACGGCACTGTTGTATACATAAAAAAAATAGAAGGTGCTGTTCTCCCTATATCAGTGAAATCAAAAAAAGAAATTCGGCTTGAAGAGATTTTAAAATATACTCCGGAGCCTCTCGAATCTTCCTATTTAATCGGCATTTTCATGCACCCGACGAGTGTCCACGTCAATCGGGCGCCCATAAGCGGCACCGTTCAAAAAGTAATCTATACACCGAGCAAAAACGAACCGATGACTGCAATGTGGTGGCGGGTGCTTTTCGGAATAAAGCCTTATGAATCATACAGCAGTCATATTTTCCGAAATGAAAGGAATACTATTTTAATCAAAGGCGAAATTCCTGTTTCTGTTGTGCAAATTGCGGATATCTATGTCAATAAAATTGAATGCTGGAAAAAAGAAGGATCAACCGTAGAAAAAGGCGAGCGATTCGGTATGATAAAAATGGGCTCGCAAGTTGACCTATTTTTTCCGGCTTCTCGCATTGCGAACATTGTGATAAGGGAGGGTCAGAAAGTGCTCGCTGGGGAAAGTATTATCGCCACTCTCGTATAAAATGAACTTAAACATTGCTCTTTCAATTTTGACGCTATTCGTTACTTCTCTTCTCACTGTTTTGGTATTGCTTGAGAACCCTCAAAGCAAGGTAAACCGTTTTTTCTCTTTGTTTGGTGGTTCAATTATTCTCTGGATTGTCTGTAACATTTTGGCAGATGTCGCCGAGAGTCCCATGGTGGCGCTTTTCTTTAGCGACTTGGCCATCATAGGGCCGGCCATTTCACCATTCTTTTTTAATGGCCTCATAAAGAATCTTTATTACCCCAACGAACCGCGCTTTCAAAAAGACTACCGAGTGATTCTTTTTTTCTCCTTTATAGCCTGCATTATCATTTCGTTTTTCAGCCAAAGCGCTTTAAATATTAAAAACATTTCCATTGAAGCTTGGGGGGTTAGTTATGAACCGGGTGAACTATACTACGTACTTTTCGTCTATCTTCTTATTGCCTATGGTTTTTCTTTTTTCTACCTGACAAAGATATACCGCACTTTCAAAAATCCCCAGAAATCTCAAGCGGAATTTATGCTTCTCGGTACTTTTTTAACGGTTATTCTTTCTATTTTATTTAATATTGTTTTTCCGCTTATTGGTTCCAGTTTCTTCGGTATTTTTGGGCCACCGTCTGTGCTATTCTTCTTAGGTTTTACAGCTATCGCTGTTTTAAAACACCATCTTATGAATATGAAAGTTATCACTACAGAATTGCTCGTATTTTTGCTATGGATCATCATTTTGTCCCGCACTCTCATATCAGTAGATATTAACGAAGTTCTTTTCAACGGCACTTTGCTTATTTTCACTATTATTATCGGTATTTTCCTTATCCGCAGTGTCATCAAGGAAGTTGAACAGAGAGAACGGATTGAAAAGCTGGCTAAAGAGTTGGAAACGGCCAATAAACAACAGGAAGGTTTGATTCACTTTATCAGCCATGAGGTTAAATCGTATTTGACCAAAAGCCAGGGCACTTTTTCAAATATTTTAGATGGTTTGTATGGACCAGTCTCTCCGGAATTAAAAGATATTTCGGAATTGGCACTCAAAGAAGATCGTAAGGGTGTCAAAGCGGTCAGTGATATTTTAATTTCATCAAACCAACGGAAGGGGACAATCACTTATGACATGAAACCGTTCGATTTTAAAGAAGCAGTTGTTTCTGCCGTGGAAGAAGTCAAAAAAGAAGCAGAGGATAAGAGTTTGCATATCGAAACTCAATTCGGCGATGGCGAGAATTGGAGCGTTTTAGGAGACAAAGATAAGTTCATCGAACATGTCCTTCGGAACTTGCTAAAGAATGCGATCAGCTACACACCTTCGGGAAATATCGCGGTTTCTTTGACCAAAAAAGCCGACACGATTCTTTTGGCAGTTAAAGACTCTGGCATAGGCATTACTAAAGAAGACATGATGCATCTCTTTACAGAAGGCGGGCATGGCGCGGAATCAGTGAAAGTAAATGTAAACAGTACAGGCTATGGCCTCTATATCGCCAAAGGCATTGTAGACGCTCATAAAGGCCGCATTTGGGCTGAATCGGAAGGGAGGGGCGAGGGTTCGACCTTTTTTGTGGAGTTGTCGACAGTTAATAGTTAGTCACAGAAAGTACTTGTGTTCGCTTTACCCTGGGAGTATTGTATTTAAGGATCAAAGAATTCCGCAGGCGAGGGGAGGGCCAAAGCGGCATAGCAGAACCACCCACTACACGAAACTCCACTGGAGGACCAAAAATATGAATGTAACGACGACGACTCAACTGAAATAACGCCGAAAGTGGATCCCTCTACGAAAATATCCGCCCGAAGGTTAGGGTGGGTATTGCATGACGAGTCGTGCAATTAACCAATGACCTGGCGGGCTAAAAAAGATTTTCTTTGAGGGAAGGAAGTTGCCCACGACAAAGCCTTTGGTTCTATAGAGAACCTGGGCTTTTTCTATTTCCCCAAAATTTGACACAACGTACAATATTGTGTATTCTATTTTGTAGAATTTTGTTATTCTACAAATGAATAAACCATTTACGAAAGGACGGAAGAATGAAATTAATTGTTCAGAACCTTGATTCTTATCTATTGCGAGCACAAAGGGGCGAGGACCGTATTCTTATGCCCCGGCAACTCGAAACAGTGCAAAAAATTCGAGACTTCCTTGCCGCCGGTTACACGGAAGGACATGTTATAAAGCCTACCGGAATTGGCAAGACAGTTATCTTCTCGAAATTTCTTGAAGCAGCTCTTGTAGGTTCTACCGCCAAGGCTCTTATTGTCGGACCAACCAAAATCGTGCTCCATCAGAATAAGTGGAAACTTGATGAGTTTGCAGACATCACTGCTGGACGTTATTACGGTCCTGAAAAGGATCTGTCGCGTCAGGTGACGGTGACAACCTACCACTCTTTGCGCAATGCCCTTAAGACAGAAAAAATTAATCCTAAAGAGTATCCGATTCTGATTCTCGACGAGGCACATCGTGCTTTAGGCGAGGATACGATTGCGGCTGTAGAGTTATTTGAGAACTCGATTAAAATTGGGTTCACTGCGACACCAGAATTCCATGAAGAAAAATCTGTCGCAGATATTCTGCCGTTCATGATTGATGAGTTGTCAGTGCGTGAAGCGATTGAAGGCAACCTTCTGGCGGGATTGAAAGTGTTTGTCATGACTACCGGGCTTTCTGCGGAGAATATCGCCCTGAAAGGAAGGGACTTTGAAGAAGAAGCCCTTTCGAAAGTGATCAATACGCCGGAGCGCAATAGTTTTGTTGCTAAACTGTATCTCAACGATCGGTTTAATGGCAAAAGGACTGTTGTCTATGCAGCGTCTCGTTCACACGGAAAGAGTCTTGTCTCTGCATTTGAAAAAGAAGGAATTAGCGTTGCGTATATCGATGGTACTACACCAGAACTTGACAGTGAAGGTACACTGGGACGCGAAACTATTCTCCAAAAGTTTAAAAGTGGAGAAATTAAAGTACTCTGCAATGTCAGGGTACTTGTCGAAGGCTTCGATGAATCTGAAGCAGAAGTTTGCTTTAATGCCGCTCCAACACTCTCAAAAGTGATTGCTGAACAGCGTGGAGGTAGAGTTCTGCGCCGTAGCCGATTGAAGGATAGTAAGGTTGGCATAATCGTCGAAATCCTCGATGAATTTGGCAACAGTGCTAATACACCGGTTCTTTTCTCTGAAATTGCCGGAGCGTCAGAAATCTTGTCGCCCAGCAATCAAGAAGAGGAAACAGAGAAAAAACCAAAATCTAAGTCGCCGCGCACGCCAACCTCAAAAATCAAAGAGCCGGGTGAATTGGTGGAAGATCCGGAAGTAGTTATGGATCTCACCAATCGAAATAAGCGCCAGCGGTTCATCAAGATGTTTGAGTATGCGCCTCGCGGCTGGGTGTACGCCCGGAGACTTGCGCATGAGTTGCACGTCAAGGAAAGCGAGATCAGGAATGTCGCTGAAGGGTATTTCGCGATCAATCCCGATTGGTTCAAGCGTTACCTGACGCCGACTGATATTCTGATTACGCACTATCATCCGCGGCTTGCCAATCTTGTACGCAGAAAATTTGTGAATGCACTCGAGGGAATGGTAACCCCCGAGGAGTACGCGGACAAAGTTGTCTTGTCGGAAATCAGAGCAGAAGAATTACTGGAGGCCGCTGATGAACTAAGTTCTAGCAAGGCAGTCCGCTTTACCGACACAGCGTTTTTCTCACTCGTAGATCACGAGATGATTATTCGCGACGAAATTCTTCGAGCCAGGCAAGAAGAAGCTCTTATCACCGAAGAAGCTGAAAACTTATTTTGGCAAGATGATGATCGAAGCGATAAAGAGCGAGAGAAAGAGTACTGGTTATCGTTTGATGAAATATCAAGCGAATCAAAGGGGGTAGAAGAACAAGAGTTTGATTTGGATCCACTACTCCACGGCGATGATGTTGTGTCGTTTGACGACGATACATGCATGCCGTTGATTCAGGACGAACCTGCTATTGCGCCGCTTAGTGACTACATGCGCAAGAAAGTATATGAGTGGATAGGTCTCCTTCCACGACACTATATCCCCATTGTCTATGAACGATGCGTAAAAGAAAATACCGCAAAGGAAATTAGAGATCGTCTAGGTATTGTGGGTGATATAGCAAGAAAAGAAAGGAGAGCGTATTGTTTACTAGGTTCTCGTCCACGTCTTTTATTCATGTCGGACTTCTCTTTAGCTTCAGATGAGCAACTGAGAAGTTCGGCTGGACACGAGACAGAACTCGAGACAGTGGCCACACCTCCTGAAGTTAAAAAAAAGCTCCAGGACTTAACAATAGAGTATCATCGTTTAGAAAGAGAGTTTTTTTGGATTCTTTAGAACACACCGCTCCCCAATAAGGAGCGGTTTTTTTATGCTTTACTTGAATGTGTATTTTAGGTAAGCTGACGGCAGAATACCAAAACCTCATCGAAAGAATAATAGATGCAAACGCCCCGATTAGCAGTTTTTGTTTCTGGTACAGGCTCGATCCTTGAAGCTATGATCGACCAAAAAATTCCTATTGAGCTTGTTATGGCGGATCGCGAATGCCGTGGCTTGGAAATTGCAAAATCACAGGCTATTGATACCGAAATACTTTCACGTACGTTTGGAAAATCGTTCGATCGACATCAGTACACCCAAGACACAATCTCGATGTTAATTGTACACAACATCGATCTTGTTGCTATGGCTGGTTACATGACTGTTTTTGACGCCGTTATATTCGAGCAGTATGGAGCATGTATTATTAACATCCACCCATCGCTTTTACCATCTTTTAAAGGTGAGCGTGCGGTTGCTCTCGCCCTCGAGTTTGGGGTCAAGGTAACGGGTACAACGATCCACTACGCGACCAGAAAATTGGACGAAGGGCCGATCATTGCCCAAGAAGCTGTGCCGGTTCTTCCGAGCGACACGGTAGAGACTCTCCATGAGAGGATCAAAGTGGTGGAGCGGCGTCTTTACCCTGCGACAATACGAGATCTTCTTGCTAATTTTCCGAATTAGTTTCGAATCATCAGCGATTCACTTTCTGTTGCGCACAGAAATGAATCGCTTTTTTCTTTTTTACCCTTTCCTTTCCCAAAATTTTATTTTCTAACTCGTTATCCACATTGTATGTGAACGTTCGTTCACATACAATAAGCGTATTAAGAATTAATAAAACGAACATGACTCAAAAACAATACAAACGCGAACTATTAAGAGAAATCAGAAAAGTAAACGAGGCTATTGATTTCAAGGTCGTGTTCGGACAAAGGTATGATCGTGAAGCCCTTCGGCACCGCCTGCTTATGGAGCGCATGGAGAAACTGCGGAAGCAGTCCCTGCTTTCAAGAATCCAGAGAGCCATCATGCCGTTTACCTTATTCTAATTTCCATGGAAGAAAACAAAAACAAAATCATATCTTTTTATCAGAAAAACAAGAGAATGCCGACCTATTCAGAGATGATGAAAATTCTTAACGTAAAATCCAAAAATGCCGTATTTCGATTCGTGGAAAAACTCATTGATGCTGGGGTAGTAGCAAAAGATCATTTGGGGAGACTAGTGCCGAACAAAAGCTATAATGAAATTCCGCTATTAGGTCTCGTCAAAGCCGGTATTCCAGACACGGCAGAAGAAATGGTTCTTGATACAATCAGTCTCGATGAGACACTTGTCCCACACAAAGAATCCACCTACATTCTCGAAGTTGACGGCGATTCCATGATTGACGCTCATATCATGGATGGGGACTGGGTTATTGCCGAGAAAACCAATAAAGCCAAAGACGGCCAAATTGTCATTGCTGAAATGGATGGCGAGTTCACTATGAAATATTACCGCGAACGCGCCGGTAAGGTTTGGCTCGAACCCGCCAACAAAAAGTATAAACCTATTTATCCAACCGAATCACTCAAAATCACTGCAATCGTCAAGTCCGTAATCAGACAATTTTAGATTGGGTAAAAAAAATCCCCGAAGGGATTTGATGGGTGTGGCTAACAAGTTAACAAATTGGTTCGCGGTTGAAAGTGTAACTTTTTGGTTTCGAGTTCTGGCGCATTTTGTTTTTTTCAAATGCGTTTCGTAAAATCTCCTGCGCCATAATTTTTGAGAGACAACGAAAGCAGTACGTATTCTCGTTGTAGATACTCAATATGGTTGGGCAACCAAGACACTTGGTATTTCCATATCGCAAAGGGAGTGTTGTTTTGGGTGATAGAGCTTCGGCAATTTCGGTAGATAGCATAATGTACAGTTGTTCAAACAAAAGCTTACCTCTCTGTGAGAATATGTCAATACTGGCTTTAAAAATTCAATGTTTTCTGCTACCATAATGGGATGGCAGAAAATGCAAAGAAAATCTTGCTTTCGGGAGTAAAACCCACGGGCAGGCCGCATATTGGTAACTATTTTGGCGCCATGCGCCAGTTTGTTGAGTTGTCGAACCAATATCAAGTGTATGCCATGATTGCCGATTACCACGCCCTCATTGATGTACGAGACGCTAAAACTCTACAGCAAGATACTCTCGACCTCGCTATCGATTATCTAGCCATCGGTCTTGACCCAGAAAAAGTAGTGCTTTTTAAACAATCCGATGTTCCAGAACACACCGAACTGACATGGATTTTTAATTGCCTCGTTACAGTGCCATATTTACAGAGAGCCCATGCCTATAAAGATGCCGTCGCCAAAGAAAAAGAAGTAAATGTCGGTCTTTTTGAGTATCCCATTCTCATGGCCGCGGATATTTTAATGCATGATCCGGATGTCGTGCCAGTGGGAGAAGATAATCGCCAGCATATTGAAATGACTCGCGAAATCGCTGAAAAATTTAACCACCACTATGGCGAAACTTTTAAATCGCCAAAAGAGTTAATTTTACCGGGTGTAAAAACAGTTCCGGGCATTGACGGCCGGAAAATGTCGAAAAGCTACAATAACCATATCCCGCTTTTTTCCGAGGATGCGGAAATAAAAAAACTGGTAATGTCTATTGTTACCGATTCTAAAGGAGTCGAAGAAGTGAAAGATTCAGAAAAAGATAATGTTTTTGCATTGCACAAACTATTTTCCACAGAAACGGAACTTCAGGAATTGGCTCGTCGCTACAAGGAAGGCAAAATCGGTTACAAAGAATCAAAAGAGCTATTGGCAAACAAAATTATCGCTTTCGTCGAACCTCTGCGTGAAAAAAGGAATAAATTAAAAGAATCTCCTGATTATGTTTTAGATATTTTGAAAAAGGGCGGCGAGAAAGCCCGGGCAAATGCGAAGGTAAAAATGGAGACAGTGCGTGAAAAAATCGGTTTAAAATTGTATTAACATGGAACGAACATATATTAAAAGTTTAAATGAAAAAGTTGGCCAAGAGGTGACTATTGCTGGCTGGGTAGATGTGAGGCGTGACCACGGTAAGCTTATATTTTTAGACTTGCGCGATGCCACGGGAAAAGTCCAGATGGTGGCTTTGCCAAACCACAAAGAAGCTCATGAAATTGCTTCAACTGTTCGTTCCGAGTGGGTTCTCGAAGTTAAAGGTAAAGTAAATGCCCGACCGGAAAAAATGGTGAATAAAGATGAGCCCAATGGAAAAATTGAAATTGAAATTCTTGGTATTAAAATTCTCGGCCAAGCCAAAGAGTTGCCATTTGAATTGGGTACGGAAATAAATATCGACACCTACTTAGATAATTTGCCGCTGACTCTGCGTGCCCCAAAACAGCGTGCCATTTTCAGGGTTCAAGCTGGCATCGTCAATACGTATAGAAATTTTTTTACCGAAGAAGGCTTCGTTGAGATTCAAGTGCCCAAATTAATTGGCGATGATGCCGAAGGAGGAGCGAATTCTTTTAATGTTGATTACTTTAAACACACCGCTCACTTGGGCCAGAGCCCGCAATTGTATAAACAAATTATGGTCGGCGTTTTTGAGCGTGTTTTTGCCATAGGCAATGTCTATCGTGCAGAAAAACACTCGACAACGCGGCATCTGAATGAATATACCAGCCTCGATATTGAAATGGGCTTCATCAAAGATCATACGGACGTCATGAATATGGAAAATAGATTTCTTATTGAGCTTGAAAAAGAATTGCGCACGCATTATGAGAATGATTTTAAACTGTTAGGAGCAGAAATTCCGAAAGTGCCGAAAGAAATTCCACGAATGAAGTTGCGCGAGGCTCAAGCTTTGATTAGCAAAGAAACGGGGAAGGATATTTCGAGCGAACCGGATCTTGAACCGGAGCATGAACGCTGGCTTTCAGACTACGCAAAAAAGAATTTCGATTCTGATTTTATTTTCATTACTCATTTCCCGACAGTGAAGCGCCCTTTTTATACTTACCGTGACGAAAACGATCCCGAATACACAAAAGGCTTCGACTTGCTTTTTCGTGGAGTAGAAATTACCACAGGAGCCGAACGTATCCACGAATATGACGCGCTTGTCTCAAGTATGAAAGAAAAAGGACTGAACCCTGAACGATTTTCATTTTATCTACAGGCTTTTAAATCAGGCCTGCCTCCTCATGGTGGCTTCGGTATGGGACTTGAGCGTCTTACCCAAAAACTGTTAGGCCTTGCAAACGTCAAAGAGGCCACTCTTTTTCCTCGCGATCTCAATCGCATTGATACACTACTTTCAAAGTAGATTGTTTTTTCTAGCGTCTAAATAAATGGCTCTGTATAGAGCTTTTTTGGTTTTAAATTAAAGAAAAAGATGAAATTGCTTGACAATTTTTATGATTCCTGTATAGTACACACAGTTGGTTTTTTGTCATTTGGAGCCTTACGTGGTCCGGAAACACCTTAATTTCTGGATGAGGAGATTCTCGGCGAGAGTTGATTCAACACGCGGACAACGCAGCTAGGTTCAAACGTCTGCTGCCACTGAAGAGGGAACGGGTACATTTCCCCCGGTGAGTTTTTTGTTCGGGAGAATGAGCGTTTTGGTGTAAAGGCACCTAGTGGATCGCCATGTTGTTTCCACGAAAAACCCTTCATTGCATCCCATTTTCTCGAGGGCTACCATTGCCCACGGCCAGGCGCTTCCGAAAACTTTCGGAGGCGCCTTTTCTTTTGCTTTTATTTGAGATGTGTTACTGTACTAACAGAAGGAGAAAATAAGTATGCCGACAACTACTCAAATAATAACGCGTCAAGAATTGGCGACAATGGCAGACTGGGAAGTATCAACCGAACAATTCCTTAACGAAGTTGAGCAGCGCTGGGACAAAATAATGAGATTTAAGTGCTGGCAAATAATTCGAGGGAAAAGTTCAATCGGTCTTGGCGAAGGCCTCGAAGTTCTTTCGAGAGTTCTCATGCCAAAGCCACTCACAACAACGCCTGTTACGTTTGGCTCTCTTGAAGCTCATCAAGCTTCTCTCGAGGGAACACTCGATATGTCTCTGCTCTGATTTACACCTAAGCACGCCCGCGGCTCAGCGACTCATCATGAGTCGCTTTTTTAATATGAATCCTGTAAGTTATTAACGACTTGCGATGTCGTAAATCTGATTTACGACATCGCAAGTCGTTAATTGTCATACTATTGATTGGTCTCGGACTCTAAATACTATATACTAAGTACCAAGTACTTTTTTCATCCATGTCTTCCTTCATTGTCAAACAAGAACTTTTTGAAGGGCCGCTTGACCTGCTTTTGAATCTTATCGAGAAGCGGAAACTGCATATTAACGACATCGCACTTGCTAAAGTTGCCGATGATTTTTTGGCATATATCAGACAATTTGAAAATTTTCCGATTGCCGAGAGTGCGAATTTTATTCTTGTTGCCTCCACTCTGGTACTCATTAAGTCAAAATCGCTTTTGCCGAGTCTCGAACTGTCCGAGGAAGAAGAGCAATCAATCGAAGACCTGGAACGACGGCTTAAAATCTATGACCGCATGCGTGAATTGACCCGCCATATCAGGGAACGTTTTGGCAAAGATGTTATTTTCGCACCGGAAGGCCGCAAGTTTGATACCGTTTTTTCACCCGATAAGAGCATGACGGTTCAGAATATTCTCGAAGCCATAAAACAAACCCTCAATAATTTGCCGAAAAAGGAGCAATTGCCGCAAGCCATTGTTGATAAGGTTGTGAGTCTCGAAGAAATGATTGACAATTTGACCACTCGCATCAAATCAAATTTGAAAATGAGCTTTAAGCAATTTTCCGGCCGCGACGGCAAAGCCCACAAAGTACACATTATCGTCTCATTCCTGGCTATGCTAGAATTAGTCAAACAAGGGATTATCAACGTCTCCCAGGAGAGGCATTTTGACGATATTACAATGGAGACGGAAACACTCGATGTTCCGTCCTACACATAACATGACCCCTTTAGATGTACAACTTGAAGCTCTGCTTTTCTGGAAAGGCGAGCCGATGAGGCGCAAAAAAATTCTTGAAGCTCTCGATTGTTCGGGGGCAGAGCTTGAGACTGCAATCTCCGCGCTTGAAAAAAAGTTAGAGGGCAGGGGAGTGACGCTTCAATCCAAAGACGATGAAATAACTCTTGGGACAGCGAAGGAAATGTCCGCGATCATCGAAAAGCTGACTCGGGAAGAGCTCTCGCGTGACTTAGGCAAAGCAGGACTTGAAACGTTGGCAATCATTCTCTATAAGGGTCCAATCTCGAGACGTGACATTGATTATATCAGGGGTGTTAATTCAACTTTTATTATCCGGAACTTGTTGGTGAGAGGTCTTGTAGAGAAAGTACAGTCGAAAACCGATGAACGTGTATTCCTTTACAAAACAACCTTTGATTTATTATCATTCTTAGGGCTTAAAAGTGAGCACGATCTACCAGAATTTGAGGCTGTAAAAGGGGAAATACAGGCTTTTGAACAGGTTAAGGAAGAGGGGGTTAAAGCAGAAGAGCAACAACAATGATCAAGGATTTAACAAAAACTCCAGAAGGTAAGCAGCATATGGAATACAGTATACTGCTCGCTTTTTCGGCATTATTACTATTCCTTATTGTTATTTCTGTTGCAGCTACACAGATCCGTCCGGTGGAGCAAACTAAGATTACCGTAAAGGAGGTGAGACCGAATCCTTTTCATGATGTTGAGATCGAGGCCCGGGCGGCTTATGCAGTGGATCTTAACACCGGAGAAGTTTACTTTGAAAAAAACGCCGAATCTCAATTACCACTTGCATCACTTACCAAACTTATCACTGCAATAACGGCAATCGAATTAATCCCTGATTATACCCTTGTTGCAATTGATCGAGATTCTCTGAAGAAGGAAGGAGATTCAGGTTTTCAGGAAAATGAAAAATTTACACTTCTTGATCTTATTCGAGCGATGCTCGTATCTTCTTCAAATGATGGAGCTTCTGCTATTGCCGGGGCTGTTGGCGCAATTGAGCGCGGCAAACCTCTAAGCTCTCCAGAAGACTCCCGACAAAATGAGAGCGCCTTTGTCGAGAAAATGAATTCGAAAACCCGAGCCCTTGGTCTTAAGCAAACATTTATTCTCAATTCCACTGGTCTCGACACATCAGAGGCAACCGGAGGAGGCTATGGATCGGCACGCGACATGTCGAAACTGTTCAGCTATATTTTGAGAAATCATCCAGAGTTGATTGAGCCAACTCGCAATGAAAAAATTGAACTTTCATCGACAGATAAGAAAAGCCATATTGCCAAAAATACCAATACAAGCATTCAGAAAATCCCTGGTCTTTTAGGGTCAAAAACCGGCTTTACTGATCTTGCGGGCGGCAATTTGGTGATTGCTTTTGACGCCGGTATTAACAAACCGATTATTATTTCCGTACTCGGTTCTTCAGAGTCAGGCCGATTTGAAGATGTGAATAAACTGGTGTGGACGACACTGGCGTATTTGAAAAGTCGGGATTAAAAAATAAGGCACCAAATCCAAAATATCAAGCTCCAAATAATATCAAAATCTCAAATTATAAATTCAAAACGTTTTGGACTTCGTGTTTGTAATTTTGAATTTATTTGAAATTTGTAATTTTGTGCTTGTAATTTAAGCTTCTTATTTTTCTTCACTGTATGATCATCGACGATATTGTTAAAACATTCATACCGGCAGCCCTTTCGTTTTTTATCGGTATTGCTGTAGCTCCCTTTATTACCGAATACCTTTATCGGAATAAAATGTGGAAGAAAAAAGCCGGAAAGCGCGGCTTTGACGGACAAGAGGCAGCGATATTCAACAGGCTCCATGAACATAAAGAGGTTGGAACGCCAAAAATGGGAGGTGTCATAATATGGCTATCAGCTTTTCTTGTAACGGTGCTTCTGTGGTCAATCGATCAAGTATTTCCAAACGCCATAACTTCTAAAATTGATTTTTTTTCCCGAAACCAAACATGGATTCCCCTTGTCACTCTCCTTATTGGCGGACTTGTCGGACTTATTGACGATATCCTCGAGGTGAGCGGTAGCGGTGGGTACATGTCCGGAGGACTATCTCTTAAAAAGAGGCTGATTATTGTCTCGACAGTAGCGATGGCTGTGGCCTTGTGGTTCCACTTTAAATTAGACGTTTCGTCTATCGGCTGGTTTGGAGGAGATATTCATATCGGTATTTTATTTATTCCATTATTTATTCTTGTCGCGCTTGCAATTTATTCCGGCGGTGTCATTGATGGCATTGACGGACTGGCGGGGGGTATTTTTGCCAGTATTTTTGCTGCATATGCCGGTATCGCTTTTTATCAGCAGCAAATAAACCTCGCCTCTTTTTGTGCATTAGTCGTAGGAAGTATTTTGGCTTTTTTGTGGTTTAATATTCCGCCAGCTCGTTTTTATATGTCAGAAACGGGCACTATGGCACTTACTCTTACGCTTGCCGTTGTTGCCTTCATGACCGATAGTTTAGGAGAAGGGCACGGCCTCATTGTTCTTCCCATTATTGCTTTGCCTTTGGTCCTGACTACTTTATCCGATATAGTACAAATTTCCTCAAAAAAAATGCGAGGCCGAAAAGTTTTTTTGGTGGCGCCTCTGCATCATCATTTTGAAGCGCTTGGTTGGCCAGCATATAAAGTAACTATGCGCTATTGGGTTATCGGGGTTGTCTTCGCCATTATTGGTTTGATTATCGGGATTATCAGATAAAAACGAGATAGATTGAAGTTGTAATGTGAAAGGTACCAGTTATTAAGATACACATTTCCCTTTTCTTCACTTACATCTTTCAACTTTAATCTTAAATCTAAATTTAGAAATCTTCTATGGCTTCTCGCTCCATCGACCGTACATTTCTCATCATGACTGCCTTTTTGGTGCTTTTTGGTACATTTATTTTTGTCTCTGCTTCTATGGGACTTCTGACTCGGGAAGGTCCAAATTACTCCTCTATTATTTTTAATCAGTTTGTCTTCGGACTCTTGCTTGGTGGCGTTTTTCTTTTTGCAACACTTAGAATTCCTTACGGCTTTTGGAAAAAACAGGCACTAACTATTTTTATCAGCGCGATAGTTTTAAATCTTCTTGTTTTTGTGCCGCACGTTGGAGCAATGCATGGAGGAGCACGGCGATGGATAGAGATCTTCGGCATGTCTTTCCAACCTTCCGAAGCTTTAAAGATCGGCTTCGTTATTTTTTTTGCGGCCTGGCTTTCCGCCGCCAAATCTAAAGTGGCCACTTTTAAGCAGGGAACATTGCCACTACTTATTCTTTTTGCTGTAGTAGGGTGTATCCTTCTTGGTCAACGAGATACCGACACTTATGGGGTAATCATTGTTACCGGCCTTGCAATGTTTGTGAGCTCCGGTGGCAAGGGGAAGCACGTCGCCGCTATTATTCTCACAGGCCTTATTGCCCTAGGGGCGGTTGTGGCCTTACGGCCATATGTGTTAGAGCGTGTATTAACTTTTATTAATCCGGCTCGAGACCCGCTTGGATCAGGCTATCAGATCCAGCAATCTTTAATTGCTATCGGCTCTGGCCGGCTTTTTGGGCGCGGTTTTGGTCAAAGCATTCAAAAGTTCAACTACTTGCCTGAACCGATGGGAGACTCGATCTTCGCCGTGGCTGCCGAAGAGTTCGGTTTTATTGGTTCAGCTCTTTTGGTTGTGTTTTTTGTTTTATTCAGCCTTCGCGGGCTTAAAATTGCGGGCCGAGCGCCCGATCTCTTTTCAAGAAATCTTGTTATAGGCATTATTATGCTTATCATCACGCAATCTTTCCTCAATATTGGTGCCATGGTCGGCGTACTACCTCTTTCAGGTACTCCTCTCCTCTTTATCAGCCAGGGCGGCACAGCCCTTTTATTTGCCTTGGCGGAAGTGGGAATAGTGTTGAATGTATCGAAATATACGAAATAACGAATGGACAACGAATTGCTAGCCCCGAGCGAATCAACGAATGGAGATCTTTATTCGTTGCTTCGTATCTTGCATAACCTTTTATAACCTCCCCGCATGCTATATAATGAAGGCCGTAAACATCATTTACTATGAAAATAGTCCTCACCGGCGGAGGCAGCGGCGGCCACTTTTATCCGGTAATAGCCGTAGCCCAATCTCTCCATACTATAATTAAACGTGAGCGTCTTATTGACGTCAAAATTTATTTTATTTCCGACTCTCCTTACAATGAGCGGATGCTTTTTGAAAATGGTGTGGAGTTCAAACAGGCGAGTGCCGGCAAGATCCGTCGCTATTTTTCAATTCTCAATTTGTTTGATGTCTTTAAAACTGCTCTTGGAGTACTTAATGCCACTCTCCAGCTATTTAATATTTTCCCGAATGTGGTTTTTGCTAAGGGTGGATATGCGAGCTTCCCGACCTTGTTTGCCGCGAGACTCTTGAGAATTCCAGTAGTCATTCACGAATCAGACAGCGTACCAGGGAGACTCAATAAATGGGCAGGACGTTTTGCTAAGCGTATCGCCGTCTCCTACCCAGAAGCAGCCCAATATTTTCCAAAAGAAAAAGTAGCGAATACGGGAAATCCCATACGGCATGAAATAGCCCAAGCGGTTAAAGAAGGCTCGCATGAATTCTTGAACCTTCAAAAAAATCTTCCTACCATTTTAGTGCTTGGAGGTTCTCGCGGCGCTGAAATCATAAACGACACCATTGATGACGTATTGCCAGAGCTTGTGTCACACTACCAAATCATTCACCAAACGGGAAAAAGTAATCTCCAAGCTGCGAAGGGTAGGGCAGAAATGGCACTTGAAAAAAACCCTTTAAGCGAGCGGTATCGTCCATATCCTTTTCTTGATGATTTAACCTTAAAAATGGCTGCCGGAGCGGCTGACTTGGTCATATCTCGTGCCGGTTCTACTCTTTTTGAAATAGCCGCCTGGGGTCTTCCTTCCATCGTTATACCAATCACCGACACCAATGGTGATCACCAGCGAACAAATGCTTATCTCTATGCTCGAAGCGGGGCTTGCAAAGTGATTGAAGAAAATAATCTGACGCCTCATCTTTTACTGAATGAAATAAATCGTCTTATGGATACACCCGAGGAGCGTGCCGTAATGTCCGAAGCGGCCAAAAAATTTGCCCGGCTTGATGCCGCTGACAAAATCGCAGAGACTATCATTCAAATAGCTCTAGACCAAGAAAATTTGTAATAAAAAAAGCGCCCTCTTTCGAGAAGCGCCTGATCGGAAACCAAATATTAACGAGGAGTGAGTGGGGGAATACCGTTGGTGTTGAAACGAATGGTGTACCGACTAAAGTCGGCAATTTTCATCACGACATCATCAGGGAGATTTAGCTCATCCTTGCAACGCAAGCGCTTACTAGGCCTGTTTTTCGAATCCAAACAGTTTTCATTGATAAAAATGGGGCGCCTCCCACCAATCCAAGAATTACAAGCAGTGATCCAAGAAGCAAAGTACTTGATTGCATAAAACCTCCATTTTTTTCATTTCAGGCCCGCCGAGTAGTAGGCGAGTGATACCTGATTTGACCTAATAAAATGGTAGCACGTTTAGCGATGTACTGTCAACAGTTATTGATGGCTTACATTCGTGCTAAAATAGCTTAATGAGCCCGAAAAAAAGGCTGATTACTCGTTTCGCCCCGAGCCCGACTGGGCCTTTTCATGTTGGGGGAGTAAGAACTGCCCTTTTTAATTATCTTTTTACAAGACACAATGGAGGTAAGGTTATTTTGCGCATTGAAGACACTGATACAGAGCGCTCAAAAAAGGAATATGAGCAGGATATTCTTGATAGTCTCACATGGCTTGGTCTCACTCATGATGAAATTTTCCGGCAATCAGAGCGGACAAACATTTACAAAAAACATCTCAAAAGCCTCATTGATAAAGGCTTTGCTTATATTTCCAAAGAAGAACCGAAAGAAGAAGGACAGCGTAGTGAAGTGATCCGTTTTAAAAATCCAAATAAAAAAATAACTTTCACCGATCTTATCCGCGGTGAAATCACTTTTGATACCGCCGACTTAAAAGATTTTGTTATTGCCAAAAGTCTAGAGGAGCCGCTTTACCATCTTGCTGTTGTAGTAGATGATTTTGAAATGGGCATTACCCATATTATTCGTGGCGAGGATCATATCTCAAATACCCCAAGGCAAATTCTTCTCCTTGAAGCTCTGGGCGCCCCACGGCCGCTCTACGCTCATATTCCTCTTATTCTCGACGCTCAAAAAGCCAAACTTTCAAAACGAAAACACGGAGAAATGGTTTCGCTTGCATACTACCGGAACCGCGGCTACACGCCAGAGGCCATAATAAATTTTATGGCGCTTTTGGGCTGGAATCCTGGCACGAAAGAAGAAATTTTCTCCCTTGATGAACTTATTAAATTTTTTGACTTAAGCAAAGTTCAAAAAGGCGGCGCAATTTTTAACATCGAAAAATTAAATTGGATTCAAAAAGAATATATTCGTCGTTTGCCGGAGGAAATAGTTAAGAATAAAGTGTCGGAAGTGTTTGTGGGTATTTCTGCAGAATGCCTGAAGAGCTTGGTGCCAGTAATTCGGGAACGCATTACTACTCTCTCTGATATCGAGACACTTAAGAATGGTGAATTTGATTTTGTACAAAAAAAACCCGATATCAAAACTGATATGCTACTATGGAAAGAAAGTAATAAAGAAAAAACTGTTCACCACCTTGAAGAAGTAATTAAACTTCTTGAAAACATTTCTGCGTGGACTTCAGAAGAAATAAAAAAAGTTGTTTTTCCCTATGCCGACAAAGAAGGCAGGGGAGAAGTACTCTGGCCCTTCCGCTTTAGCTTATCGGGAAAAGAAAAATCGCCTGATCCATTCACTCTTTCCGCAATTCTTGGAAAAGACGAAACTCTTGGACGGATTAAGGCAGCTATCCTAAAATTGAACCAATGAAATGGAAAATTGGCTTACAGAGTATTCTAGTATCGCTTTTTATTTTCCTCGCCATTGGCGCTTTTTTGAGATGGCAAGGGAAACAAGTTTTTGCCGCGACTATCGATGAATTGAAGTCAAAAATCAGCGACCGAAACCAAAATATCAAAGATTTAGAGAAGGAAATTGCAAACTACGAAGCCGAGATAACTCAAACCCAAAAAGAATCAAAGAGTCTTCAGAGTACTATAAAACAACTTGATCTTACTCGGAAAAAACTGCTCGCTGATATTGCTGTAACAGAAAACAAAATCTCGAGCGCCACCGATAGGCTGGCCGAGCTTGGCATTGAAATTGTTGATAAAGAAACGCGCATCGAATCAAATCTTGATGCGGTCGGGGAGTCCTTGCGCCGCATAAATGAAGTAGACTCCACATCACTTGTCGAGACCATTTTAAGAAATGATACACTTTCGGAATTTTGGAATGATGTTGAAAATATAAAAAGCCTTGAGCGGGCAATTCGCGAACGAACCCGCGAACTCGAAAATTTGAAAAGTAATTTGGTTGATCAGCAAACCGAAACTGAGCAAAAAAAGAGGGAACTGGAGTTCCTGCGTGCTACCCTCTCGGATCAGAAAAAAATTGTCGAGCAGAATACTCAAGAAAAGAACAAACTGCTCTCTGACACAAAAAACAAGGAAACAGCCTACCAGAAAACCCTAGCCCAAAAAAAAATCTTAAAGGAAGCATTTGAAAAAGAATTGCTTCAGTTTCAATCCGAGCTTCAATTTACGTATGATCCAGCCAGTATGCCGCATCCAGGGTCGGGAATTTTGGAGTGGCCTCTTTTAAAAGTGCTTATAACCCAGCCTTTTGGCGATACCGCTTTCTCTCGAGAGCATCCAACGCTTTACAGTGGTTCTGGTCATAACGGTATCGATTTGGCGGCATCTGTAGGAACACCTATCCGAGTTGCAGCTTCTGGCACCGTTGAAGGAACTGGCGACACTGATACGGTCTGTCCGGGCGCTTCGTACGGCAAGTGGGTCTTTGTACGCCACGCTAATGGCCTGGCAACCCTCTATGCGCACTTATCACTCATCAAGGCCTCAATTGGCGAAAATGTTTCAACTGGTGATATTATTGGATACAGCGGATCAACCGGATACGCCACGGGCCCACATCTTCATTTTACTGTTTATGCTTCAACTGGCGTAAAAGTCCTTGACCGCAAAAGCAAAGTCTGCGGCGGCACGTATCGAATACCAATCGCTGATATCAAGGCCTACCTTAACCCGCTTTTGTATCTCTAGGTGATAAGTCGAAAGTCGTAAGGTCAAAGGTCCATAAAGTCGAATTAAAAAATATGCAAACTAGAAGCTACAAACGAGGTCTCATTGGTACCATAGCACTCATACTCATCGCAGTGGGGCTTTTGGCTTATTTTAAGGTGGACATACGATCCTTGGGCTCACGGCCTGAAGTAAAGAAAACTATTTCTTTTGTTGTTGAAAATTCAAAAATAGTTTGGAATGTTTATATAAAAAAAGAAGTAGCAGCGGTTGGAAAATTTATTTCTGATCATCACATTACAGAAAAAACAATTGCATACTCTTTAAAGGCTTGGGAAAAGATAAAAGCCGTGGGGGAGTCGTTGCGGCATATTCGCTAGGAGTCTATAGGATGCTATGGCGTAAAAGATATATTGTGCGACGTACTCCTACTCTCAAAACCTTTGAATAAAGCCCATTCCCCTTCTTCAAAATATAGAAAAGGACCCGAGCACGCTTGTGCTCGGGTCTTGAATAAAACTAAACAAATGGCAACAACTGATTAGTCTGTTCCCCCGCGGAGCCAGTCGAAGAGAACTCTTCGATCAAATGCGGCCAAAAGATCGCGCGTGAACGACTGTAAATGTGTCCCTAAAGATCCATTTTCCCCATTAGCGTCAGAGCGCCATGTACTTCTCCTTCCTCCTTCTGCTTGTGTCGGCCCTATATACCAAAACGGCAGTCTAACTTCATTGAAGCCAGCGAGCTTATCTTGGTTTGCCTTGAGAAAAGCAATGGTATCTGCAACAAGCTCGTTGTGGAGTGGAAAGGTGCCGCTGTCACTAAATCGACCCAAAATGAAGAAGTAGGGAATGCCTTGCTTGAAGCCAACCAAATATGGGTCAATTGAACGGAGCCACTCCAGGTTCTGCCAATCCCTACCGGCAACGTCCGTGTACGGCGTCATAATGACAACATAATCAAAGAGTACTGTCGCCTCTTTCATTCGCCTCGTAACATGCGGCGGAATGATGTCTCCTTTGTACTGCGCCAGAGGCCTTACCCTACGGTTAAACATTTGGAAAAGGTCGTACCAGCGTTGAGTTGGAAACTGATCACAGAAGTATTTCGCTTGAGCACTCACCGCGGGATCCTGTGAATTCCAAGATACATTCGTCTCGCTCTTTTTGTTTTCTGTGATCCAGAAAAACCAGACGGGTACTGCCATAAAAATGTCTGGCAAGTACTTCATTGGCAGGATTGCATCTTGGCGAACCAGACCATTTTCGTGAAGAAAACTAAAGGTAGCGCGGGTCTTTTTAAAGGCACTGATCTCTTGCCGAGTTTTTTCGACTTGCTCTATCATACCAAGACCTTCTTGGGTCTCGATCGCCTCTGTTACTTGTTGATCAAACTCCGTATCATCTGCGTTAAGAACATTAAAGTCTGATCCAAAAAGCTCGAGGGCCGGATAGAGATGAAGCAGGAATCTTCGTAGAACTGTTTCTGGGTCACGAACCTCGATTGACTCACGAGGAATTTCCGGTGCCGGCTTGTTGGCAATTACTTTTCCAACTAACTCCTCGGGCACAGCTTTCATTCGTGAATGCACTGGCAATCGCCGAATTTCCAAACTTACATTCGGCATTCCGCCGAGCGGCATGAGAGCGTTGAATCCGGGCATTGGCTGGTGGCGCGGTAATAGTTCGCACTGTGCGCTCTCTACCGCGCCCATTGCCCTCATGTACCCCTCGCCTCGTTTTTTGTCTGGTATAGCTTCGAACGAAACTTCGAGGCCAACTCGAAGTGTCGCACTGCAATCATCCTGATGGATGAAAATGTCGTTCGCGGTTTCCAGGTCATGATCCGAGCCATCCGATTTAGTGAGAGATTTAATTCCCACAAAACCAAACCCGTCCTTACCTGGAACGCTAACGACACGACCAATGTATGTTGTCATCTACTTACCTTTCAGTCAGTGGGTAACAGTCAGTTTATCTTTAAAAGAACTTACCCATTTTCCTTCAGAGATCTTGAGTACCAGTTTTGATGCCCAAGAAACTGAAGAAAAATCTATAGAAACGATAACATGAGATGCCTCATATTGTCAACACAACGTCCGTACTTCTTTATTTTGTCTTTAATACTTTCTTCAAATACTGTCCCGTATACGAGTCAGGCTCTTTAGAGACTTCTTCAGGTGTTCCTTTTGCCACAATCCGCCCTCCCCCTTCCCCTCCTTCGGGCCCAATGTCAATAACATAATCAGCAGATTTAATCATATCGAGATTATGTTCAATAACGGCAACAGTGTTCCCTTTCTCTACTAACTTTTGCAATATTTCAATAAGCTTTTTAACATCTTCATAATGGAGACCAATGGTCGGCTCATCAAGAAGATAAATTGTTTTCTGCAAATGCGGCCGATACAATTCTGAAGAAATTTTAACCCTTTGAGCTTCGCCGCCAGAGAGCGTAGTAGCCGATTGACCGAGCGTAAGATAACCAAGACCAACTTCCTCAAGCGTTTTTATACGATCATAAATTGCCGGAATGTCTTCGAAAAAAATAACTGCTTCTTCAACGGTCATATGAAGCACATCATATATACTTTTCTTTTTATATTTAACTTCAAGTGTTTCTTTCATGAATCGTTTGCCGCTACAGACATCGCAGGTAACGTAGACGGTCGGTAGAAAATGCATCTCGACTGCAATTTCGCCATTTCCCTGGCAAGCTTCACAGCGACCGCCCGACACGTTAAAGGAAAATCGTCCGGCCTTCCAGCCGCGTACTTTGGCTTCAGCTGTTTCGGCAAAAAGCTCGCGAATAAAAGTAAAAGCTCCTGTATAGGTTGCAGGATTTGAACGGGGGGTTCTGCCAATGGCAGATTGGTCAATCAAAATAGTGCGCCCGACATATTCACTTCCAGTAAAACTTTTACAATTGAAAATGTCATTGGTGCGATAGCGTCGCTCAAGACGAGCTTGCAAGTTTTTATGGAGAATTTCATACATAAAAGAAGATTTACCAGAGCCAGACACCCCAGTAACCATAATGAGCTTGCCGAGCGGCACATCGATATTCATACCTTTTATATTGAAAATTTCTCCACCTCGAATTTTTATACTGCCCTTCTCGGCCGTGCGGCGCTCGGCAGGAACTGGAATTTTTTTATCACCCCGCAAATAATCAAGCGTCACAGAGCCAGAAGTATTTTTCTTGGCGGTGAGCAGTTCTTCAAGATACCCTGACGCAACCACTTCTCCCCCGTGGATCCCTGCTCCCGGGCCAATATCAACGATATAGTCGCTTGAATAAATAGTATCTTCGTCATGTTCAACTACAATAATAGTATTGCCCATATCGCGTAAGTTAAGGAGGGTCTTGATCAGCCGATTATTATCACGAGAGTGAAGACCAATGGTCGGTTCGTCTAAAACATAGAGCGCTCCAACAAGACCAGAGCCAAGCTGGCTCGCCAACCTAATGCGCTGGGCTTCCCCACCGGAAAGAGTGTGGGCACGGCGATCAAGAGAAAGGTATTCAATGCCAACATTGATCATAAAACCGAGTCGAGAATCAATTTCCCGCACCACCACTTTTGAAATACTTTTTTCTTTTGGAGAAAGCTTCAATCCATCAAAATATTTTTTAGCGTTACTGATGGAAAGAGCGACTACTTCAACAATATTTTTGCCACCGATAAGGACGTGAAGAGTCTCTTGCCTCAAACGAGCCCCTTTACACGTTGGACAGACTTCATTACCAAAGAAATGGCGCGTACCCAAACCATTGCATTCAGGGCAAGCTCCGTAGGGCGAATTGAAACTAAAAAGGCGTGGCTCAATTTCTGGATAAGAAAACCCATCATATGGACACATAAATTTAGCGGAAATAACTTTTTCCTCCCGGATCTGCTCTGGTTTCCCTGACACTACTTCAAATTGCACAAGACCATCTGACTCAAGAAGGGCCCGCTCGACTGATTCGCTCAAACGCTCGGTAATATTTTTACTTTCCTTATTATTTTCATGAGTAAAGTCAGACAAGAAAAATTCATCCACCAAAGCGGCAATATCATGCTTAACGTTCTTTGCTAAAATAATTTGCTCGCGTAAATTGCGAATGGTGCCGTCCACTTTCACTTTGCTGTAGCCCTTACCCAAGAGATCGTAAAGCAGTTGGTAGTACTCCCCTTTCCGGCCAACCACTACCGGCGCGAAAATTCTGACTTTCTCCGTTTCCACTGAAACTCCAAGCACTTTTTGACCTTCCGCTTTTTTGGTATTTTTTACGGTTGAGACAATAGTTTCAAGTATTTCCTCATTCGAAAGCCTCTTTATGACACGATCACAGACAAGGCAATGTGGGGCGCCGATTCTTGCAAAAAGAACTCTCAAATAGTCGTAAATTTCAGTGATGGTGGCGACCGTCGAACGAGGGTTGTTTGAACGTGATTTCTGATCAATAGAAATGGCCGGCGAAAGGCCGACAATTTCATCAACATCCGGTTTCTGCATTTGATGCAAAAATTGGCGGGCATAGGCTGAAAGAGATTCAACATAGCGTCTCTGGCCTTCCGCAAAGATAGTATCGAAAGCCAAAGATGACTTTCCCGAGCCTGAAAGACCCGTAAAAACCACCATTTTGTTGCGGGGCATTTCGACAGTAATATTTTTCAGATTATGCGTTCGCGCTCCTTTAACCACAATGGAGTCAAGGCTAACATGCTCTTTTTTTTCTTGGCTATATTTGTCGTTTGGCATATACATGAAGAGCCCCGAGCCTCGAGGCTTAGGGGTACCTATACCAATATAGTATATCAAAAGGTTCTGGTTTACGCCACCTGATTCCGGATTTCATCCACAATCTCGTCAAGAGTCACTGTGGCCTTGATAAGAAACTTAGTAGCGCCGAGATTTTTGCCTTTCTCTAAATCAGATTTTTGGCCAAGATTTGAAAGAATGATAATTGGTGTATTTTTCAAAGGCTCTCTGGTCTTTATTTGCTTTAAAATTTCGAAGCCGTCCATACCAGGCAACAATACATCCAAGAGAATAATATCTGGTCTCTCGGTCTCAAGTATTTTCAAGGCATCTTCGCCGTTGTTTGCGTGAAGTAATTTGGCTCCCTGATTAGCGAGCTTACGGGCAATCAAATCACTCAAAAAGTTGTCATCCTCAACCCACATAATGGTTTTACCCCGAATATCTTTACCAATGGCGGCTTTCTTTTGAGAAGCAGTAGTAGAGTCCAATTCGGCTCGCACTCTTTCTAGCACTTCCTGGGGATCAAACTGGGCTTTTATGAGATAGTCCTTGACACCAAGAGCAAGTACTCGGTTTATCTCAACAGGCTGGCCTGAATTAGAAATAACGATAACGGGAATAGGCGCAAGACTTGGGTCTTTGGCTTTTGCCTCTAAAATCTGATACCCATCCATATGAGGCAGAATAATATCGAGAAGCACGAGATCCGGCTTAAATTCATGCATCCGAGGAATAGCGTTCGCTCCATCTGCGACGAGCGACACTTCGTACTTTTCTCCGGTTAATTTTCGGACCAAAACTTCTCCAAGTACTTTATCGTCTTCTACAATGAGAATTTTTTTTGCCATAGCTAGATGTAAAGTTTTTAAACCCTCTTAGAGTTGGCTCTATTATACCCTCCACAGTCAATAAAACCAAGTCCTTACGCAGAAAACACCAAATCCGAAGCACTAAATCCGAAACAAATCGACTCTTAGTCGTTCCCGCGAAAGCGAGAATCCAGCTAAATCAAAACCTGGGTCCCCGTTTTCACGGGGATGACATTGGGAAATGTCAATTTAGATATTGTTTCGGATTTCGTTCGCGGCTGGCTTCTCACCCTTTGGCGAAGGCTTCTTCGTGCTTCGGATTTTTGATTTTCCGTTGCCAGGGATCAATTCCCGAATTTCATCTCTCAAAATGGCGGCTGTTTCAAAGTCGAGCAATTTAACGGCTTCATTCATCTGCTTTTCTTTTTGTTTTATAAGTTTAACTGGATTTTTTTCATACATTTTCCGATCAAATTCCAAAAGAGTGGCCACGGTTTTTTTGTGCTCGGTTTGCAATTCCTCGGTAATATCTTTAATTTTTTTTATAATCGTCTTTGGTGTAATACCGTGTTTCGTATTGTATGCAACCTGCAAAGCCCGGCGCCGGTTTGTCTCGCCTATAGCTCGTTCAATGGAACCGGTGACCGTATCAGCATAGAGAATGACGCGACCGAGTACATTGCGAGCGGCTCGGCCGATAATTTGAATGAGGGATGTCTCGCTTCGCAAGAAGCCTTCCTTATCGGCATCAAGGATGCCGATAAGCACCAGTTCAGGAAGATCGAGGCCTTCACGTAGGAGATTGACTCCCACCAAACAATCAAATGTCCCCTTCCGAAATTCGGTCAGAATCTGAATACGATCAATTGTTTTAATTTCGCTGTGTAAATATTCTGCCTTCACCCCCTTTTCTTTAAGATATTCACTTAAATCTTCAGCCATTTTTTTGGTAAGTGTGGTTGCAATGACCCGGCCGCCTTTTTTTATCGCTTGCACTGCCTCGCTGATGAAATCAACCACTTGGCCTTTGAAAGTCCCCTTCTCCACAATGGGTTTTATAACTACCTCGGGATCAATAAGACCTGTTGGTCGAATCACCTGCTCAACGATTTTTTTTGAAAATTCTTTCTCATATTTACCGGGAGTGGCAGAGGTAAAAACGATCTGGCCCACTCGCGGCAAAAATTCATCAAATTTCAAAGGTCGGTTATCTTTTGCGGAAGGCAGACGAAAGCCGTGTTCAACTAATGTCTCTTTGCGCGAGGCATCGCCTGCATGCATACCGTGGAGTTGTGGAATGGTTACGTGCGATTCATCAATAACCGTGAGAAAATCGGGTTTGCCGGTCTTAGTGTGAGGGAAATAAGAAAGTAGAGTTTCTGGTGGTTCGCCCGGCATTTTGCCTGAAAAATGGCGCGAATAATTTTCAATACCGTTGCAGTAGCCAACTTCTCTGATGAGAGCCAAATCATACTTAGTGCGACGCTTCAGACGTTCCACTTCCAAAATTTTGCCCTCCCCTTCCATCACCTTGATTCGATCTTCAAGCTCCGCTTTGATACTTTTGAATGCTCGATCTTGGGCATCGGGTGCTGTAATAAAATGTTTAGCAGGAAAAAGGAAGTACGTATCTTCTTCTCCGATAATCGATCGTGTGACAGCATCAATTTTTACAAGTCGGACAATGATGTCTTCTTCAATTTCAATTCTATAAATCAATCGTTCGCTCACTGGCATGACTTCAACCATATTGCCGAGGGCCCTAAATTGGCCGGGGGTTAAATCAGCGTTTGTCCGTTCAAAATGTATAGCTACGAGTGATCGAATAAAATCAGACCGGCTGATTTTTTTCCCCTTCTCAATTCGTAAATGTTCTTTTTCATATTCTGCTGGACTACCCAAACCATAAATACAGGAAACAGAAGCGACGATAATGACGTCCTTGCGTGTTAAAAGAGCTTGGGTTGAAGCATGCCTTAAACGCTCAATTTCCTCATTGATCATTGCTTCTTTTTCTATGTAGGTGTCTGTGGTCGGCAAATATGCTTCCGGTTGATAGTAGTCGTAATAAGAAACGAAATAGTGAACAGCATTGTCCGGAAAAAACTCTCGATATTCTTGGGCGAGCTGGGCGGCAAGGGTTTTATTATGGGCAATAACAAGCGTCGGCTTACCGTGCTTCGCGATAATATTGGCCATGGTAAATGTTTTACCAGATCCCGTGACACCGAGAAGGGTTTGAAAGTTGAGCTTGTCGTTCAGTCCTTTTTCTAATTCTTCAATAGCCTTTGGCTGATCCCCTGCCGGCTTGAACTTGCTATGAATTTTAAAGACATTTTTCTGCATATGCCGTTTTACTATAATGGTTTGTGCGAAATTAGACAAACAAATGCAACCACACAAAAATCATTCCAATCTGCCTTAGGCGGATTGGAATGATTTTTAAGAAAACTTAATCTTTCATTTTCCCCTGATAGTTTTAAGCCGACTGCGGGATAGAGAAATCCAGAAGGGCACCTTCGGGAATATTTGGGATTCCCGAAGGTGCCCTTCTGGATTTTGAATGTTCACATTTAAGGAGTGGTTGAGATTGCGGTAGAAGAAGCGTTTAGGATTGAGGGTGTAGGGTTTAGGGTGGGAGAAGAAGAGGCGGTGGAGAGAGGAGTAGAGGAGGCAACAACCCCCTCGCCAGCAGACTGGCTCTCCCCCTTTTCTAAGGGGGAGTTAGAGGGGGTGGGTTTTGGTTTGACAATCACGGTGCGGGTAGACGTCGCTCTGTTTAGAGTGGCAAGTACCCCGAATTTCATACACCCACAGACACTGGTTTTTCAACACCTGCGTGATTCTTTTTCCATTCAAGGTGGAAATGGTGTGGCGACATTTTAAGAGCAGAATGAATCCGCCTCGTATTG
>Ga0209515_10000443_pt1 | contig 76848 bp, 64 predicted proteins | sample Subgroupgradi54m_FD_187454 | JGI IMG/M metagenome (GOLD analysis project Ga0209515, IMG submission 187454) | Subsurface groundwater microbial communities from S. Glens Falls, New York, USA - GMW60B uncontaminated upgradient, 5.4 m (SPAdes)... ...
TGGGCGCCGTCGAGACGAGTCACCGTCATGACGAGGCCGCGCGTACCTCGCGCCTCAAAGGAGCGGCCGGCGGCCTGGACGAGAGCGAAGGACTTCTTGAGCCAGGCCTCGGAGTCCGCGGTCCACGGACAGCCGCCGGCGGCGGGACGCGCGGGGGCGACGACGATCAAGGCGCCGAGGTTCGCGGGAAGCGACTTCGCGTCGTCGATCGACACAAGTTCGGCCGTGAAGCCCTTGGCCTGGAGCTCGCGGATGACGGCCGTGTCGAGGCCGGAGTCCTTGGTGACGGCGATGGTCAGGGATTTGTCGAGCGGGAACGCGTCGCGGGGGCCGGCGGGAACGAGCTCCGCAACGAGCCGGGTGATGACGGACGGTTCTTCGGGCGGCTTCGCCGCGAAAACATCAGGGGCCGGCGTTGTTTTATCTTGAGATAATCGAACGGGCGAGACGGTCATGCCATCGGACAGATAGGCCGCGATCTGCTTGAGGGTCCGGAGGGTACCGAGGTGCTCAGGCTTAACTTTAGGAGCGCCCGGCAGTTTTTCCGACACGGCGGAGAGAATCTCCACGCGCTTGATGGAATCGATGCCGAGGTCGCCCTCGAGATCCATGTCCGGATTGATCGTGTCGGCGGGGTAGCCGGTCTTTTCGGCGACGACGGCGATGAGCACCGGCAGAACATCGGTCTGTGCCGTATTCGGCACGCTGACCGGTGCGGTCGTCATGCCTTCGGAGAGGTAGGCGGCGATCTGCTTCAGCGTGCGGAGGGTGCCGAGGTGTTCGGGCTTGACCTTGGGAGCGCCGGGGAGTTTCTCCGAGACTGCGGAGAGAATCTCCACACGTTTGATGGAATCGATGCCGAGGTCGGCCTCGAGATCCATGTCGGGGTTGATCGTGTCGGCGGGATACCCGGTCTTCTCGGAGACGACTGCGATGAGGACGGACAGGATGTCAGACTTCGGCGTTACGGCGACGAATTGAGGGATTGGAGCGGAGAACGGAATGCTCGCGGGCACGAACGTCGATAGGACTCCCGATATTCGAGAATAGAGCGCCTGCTGCTGCTCCACCAACGCCTGAACGCTCCGCTGGGCGGAGTCCTGGCCCTGGAGGAATTGGAGGTGAAGCGCCGCCGTCTGCTCTTGAAGCTTCGTCAAGGCGTCGATGCTCGCCTGGGCGGCGGACAGCGCCTGGCCGAGCAATCCGGCGTCGTTCGTTTGCGTCGCCGGGGCCAGCGTCATCGCAGACGGAGAAAATGCAACGGCGACGCTCGGCACCGGAGCGGGAAAGTTTTTCTTAGGGGTGGACCGGTAGGTGGCGCCCGTGAGCACCACGGACATCTTGGGCTTGGGGCGGCAATCGGAAAGACCTTGCTCTCCGCCCTGCCAGCCCGACAGATCGAGCGCGTGACCGAGCGCGGCCAACTGAGCGAAGGTCCTCGCGAGGTCGCCGATTCCGTTCTTCTTGCCGTTCGACGCATCGGTCGCGACGGCGACGAATTCTTGGCCCTTCAGAATCTGACCGACGAGCCCAGTCAATCGATTGCCGGCGCCGCATTCCACGAAAGTCGTCACGCCGTCACGGCGCATCGCCTCGATCAATTTCACGAACTCCACGGGTTTGGCCAACTGGTTGGCCAAGACCTCCCGCGCCTTCGGCGCGGAGTCAGGGTACACGTCGCCAGTCGAGTTGGAGTAAACCGGCAAGGACGGCTTGGGGAACGGCAACGAATTGAGAACCGTAGCGAAGGGCTTCAACGCCGGCGCGACGAGCGGACTATGAAATGCCGCGGCAACGGGGAGTCTGACCGTCTTGTGGCCGCGAGCGGCCAAGATATTTTCGGCTTTATCGATCTCACTGGTCGCGCCCGACAGAACATTTTGCGTTGGCGCGTTGCGGTTGGCGATCACGAGATCGAGCTTCTCATCCTTCACCGCTTTTTCGACTTCGTCGAAAGACGCGATCACCGCGAGCATCGAGCCCTTGTCGGAACCGTCGCCCTTCATCAGACGGCCGCGAAGGCCCGACAACGAATGCAATGTCGCCGCGTCATATCGGCCCGCGATGTGCAGCGCGACCAATTCGCCGTATGAATGCCCCGCTAATGCGTCAACTTTCAGGCCGAAGCGACAGAGCACTTTCCACGCGGAGAGCGCCGCGGCGCCGAGGGCGGGCTGGGCAACCGAAGTGTCGCGCAACGACTTCTCCTGGGCATCCTTCTGCTCCGGCTTCCACGCCGGATGCGGGAACATCAAGGACGAGAGCTTGCCGCCCTCGAAGGCCGCGTCGGCCTCGGTCAAGGCATTGAAGGACTCGGGGAAGGCGCAGACGAGATCGCGCGACATCCCAACGTACTGCGCCCCTTGCCCGGGGAAGAGAACTCCCAGCTTTCCGGGTTTGCCGGCGCCGTAGAAGATGCCGTCGATAGGCGAGGACTTCAGGCCTTTGGCTTTTTCGGCGATTGCCTTCCAATCGCAGCCGCGCTCGAGCGCGAGGACGAGGCGGGCTTGCGCGGACGGATCGAATGTCGAACGCGATGCTTGGCAAGCGGCGCGGACCTCGTCCCAGTTCCGAGCGACGGACAACGGAGCAATCTTCGCGGCGCAGTCGCCGGACACGGCGAAGAGCTCGTGCTCGGCGTCCCAGTCGGTCTCCGACTTCGTCGGAGAGCCTTCTTCCAAAATGGCGTGGAAATTCGTGCCGCCGAAGCCCAGCGCCGAGCAGGCGGCTCGGCGCGGATGGTCTTTCGACGCCATCCAGGGGCGTTTCTCGAGGCTCAGATAAAACGGCGTTTCACCCCCCGCCAAAATCGGCAGAGGTTCGGTCACTTTCAGCGTCGGCGGGAGAACCTTGTGGCGCAGCGCCATCGCCGCCTTCAGGAAGGCGGCCGAACCGGCGGCGGCTTTCGTGTGACCGATCATGGACTTTACCGAGCCGAGCGCGCACCAAGCGGAGTCGCGTCGCGACTCCTTTTTATAGACCCCGCTGATCGCCTCGACCTCGATGCCGTCGCCGACGGTGGTGCCGGTGCCGTGAGCTTCCACGAGTTCGACGGTGTCGGGCGACAAGCCCGATAAGCGGTACGCCTCTTCGATGGCGCGGGTCTGGCCGCCGGCCGAGGGCGCGTAAATTGATTTTCCGCGGCCGTCCGATGAGGTTCCCAAGCCGCGTAAAATCGCGTGAATCTTATCACCGTCTTTTTTAGCGTCGTCGAGACGCTTAAGAACGACCATTCCGACGCCCTCCCCCAAGGTCGTGCCATCGGCCTTTGAGTCAAACGGCTTCGCGTGGCCGGACGGCGACAAGGCCGGCGTTTTCGTGAAGCACGTATACATAAAAATATCATTGAAGGTATCCACGCCGCCGGTGACGACCATTTTCGCGCGGCCGGTCTGGAGTTCGAGGGCCGCCATGTGCATCGCCGATAAGGAGGATCCGCACGCCGCATCCACGACGCAGTTGGTGCCGCCGAGGTTGAAGCGGTTGGCGACCCGCCCGGCGATGACGTTGCCGAGCAGGCCGGGGAATGACGCCTCCTGCCAGGGCACGAACTCGTCGGACATGCGCGCGAGCGCGTCTTCGGCCTGAGTGGGCGGCACGCCGGCGGCCAAAATCGCCTTGCGCCAGGCGGGCAGGCTCAGGCGGGCGCCGAGAGGGATCACGATCTCGAGAGCGCCGGTGACGCCGAGAATACACGACACACGCGAGCGATCCCAAGTCTCTTGATCGACCGGATAACCGGCATCCGCGAGCGCCATCTTCGCGGCGACGAGGGCAAATAACTGAGCAGGATCTGTCGCCTCAAGGGTATTCGGAGAAAGACCGAACTCGGACGGGTCGAAGTCATACGCGTCCAGAAACCCGCCTTTGTACGCGTACACTTTGTCTTGCTTCTTCGGGTCCGCGTCGAAGTAGTCTTCCTTGCTCCAATGCGTGGCCGGCACGTCCTCGATCGCGTCCACCTTGTTCTTGATGTTCGCCCAGTACTGCCGCAAAGTTTTCGCTTTGGGGAAGACGCCCCCGAGGCCGACGACGGCGAGCGGAATGAACTCCGGGGTCTTCGCGTTGTTCTTGGGCATGGTCTCTCTAGTCCAGCAGGCGCTCGAGCTCGGCGGCGGTCAGCGGCTCGATGCGCGTCGTTTCGGGATCCAGGGCGACGCCCTGGCAGCGGAGAAAGTGCGCGCGGGTCAGCACGGCCGCGCCGTAGAGGATGTTGCGGGCGACGAGAGGCACGGTCCGGTTTTCGGGGGCATGCAGAAAGCTGCCGAGAGCCCACTCATTGAAGGCTCCCATCGCCGGGCCGCACCACACCTGGTAGTCGAGCACGCGATCAGGCGTGCCGGCGTTGGCCCAGCGCGAGGCCTGGCCGAGATACGAGCGGAAGACGAGCGCCATCTTGTGCTTGGGATCTTTTTCGGCACGAACGACTTGGGAGGGATCTCGTTTGAGAAAGAATTCTCGAGTAGAAGCCCAAACGGCGTCGAGATTCTCTTTGAACAGATCCTTTTCAATCGAAGAGCGAACGGCGGCGGGAATTGCCTCGATCGAATCACATGACTTCCAAATCTCGTACAGCTTGGCGCCGCGCTGGGCGAACATCGTGCCGCGCTTGAGCACCTGCACCCTCACGCCCAGCTCGAACATGTCGGCGGCGGGCGCCATGATGCAGTCCGCCTGTCCGGCGGCGGCGAGCATGGACCGCACCTTGTCCGAGGAGCCCGACTCCACACAGCTCTGATTCACCGAGCCGGTGAGCACGTAGGCCGCACCCATCATATACGCGGCGGCGGCCGCGTCGGGCGTCGCGATCCCGCCGGCCGCGCCCACGCGCGCGCGGCTCGCGAATTTAAACCGCGCCTGCAGGCGGTCGCGCAGGGCGATCATCGCCGGGAACATCGCCACGAGCGGGCGGTTGTCGGTATGCCCGCCGCTGTCGGCCTCGACGGTGAGGTCTTGGGCCATCGGGATTTCGGCGGCGAGCGCCGCCTGCTCGGTCGTGATGAGATTGGCGGCGGCCATCTCGCGCAGCAGCTTTTCCTCCGCGGGAGCGAGGAACTTGGCCGCGACCTCGACGCGGGACACCTTGGCGACGACCTTGTTCGGGGCGACGACGCGGCCGTCCGCGCCGCGGGAAATTCCGTGGAGGCGGTAGCGCACGATCGCGGGCGTCAGGCCCATGAAGGCCGAGGCTTCGACCAGCCGCACTTTCCGCCGCAGGTACAGGTCGCACACCGCGTTTTCAAGATCCGGCTCGCTCGGGCTGTGGATCAGATTGAAGCCGCGCGGCAGCGCCCCGAGGGACTGCTCGAGCCGGTCGATCGCCGCCTCGACGCGGACGGGCGGAAGGCCCGCGGCGCCGAAGAACGAGAGCAGCCCCGCCTTCGCGCCCGCTTCGACGAGGGTCTCCGAGGCGATGCCGTTGGCCATGGCTCCCGTCGCGTAGGCGTAGCGCACGCCATGCTCGCGGCGGAACACCGGATCGCCCAACTGCTCGGGCAAAAGGGCGGGCGCGAGGGCTTTTCCAGAGGAGACGGGCGAGCGCAGGTCGCGCAACTGGGCGCGAAGCGCCGGGGCTTCGGCCGGCGACTGTTCTATTTCGAGAGTAAGTGGACTCGGGGTCATCGCGTACGCGCGCGTATTAAGAGCGGCCCAGATTATACCCATTCTGTGGTGAGTTTTTCGGCGGATGTGGTATCATCAACGCCCATGCAAGAGCAATTCCACGCCCTACTTAAGGGCTGGTTCCATTTCGTCGAAGTTTGGGGCTATTGGGGCGTGTTTCTCTTGATGGCGCTGGAAAGCTCCATCGTCCCCATCCCCAGCGAAATCGTCATGCCGCCCGCGGCCTACTGGGCCGCGCAGGGCCGCATGAGCTTCTGGGGCGTCGTGCTCGCCGGCACGGCCGGAAGCTGGTTCGGCTCGATTCTCAGCTACGCGGTCTCGCGTCTCCTCGGAGAGCCGGTCGTGCGGCGCTACGGAAAATACGTCTTCATCTCCGAGGCCAAGATCACGGCCATGGAAAAATGGGTCGCCGAGTACGGCGTTTCCGGCGTCTTTTTCGCGCGCCTGCTGCCCGTCGTGCGCCACCTGATCTCGATTCCCGCCGGCATACTCAAAATGCACGTCGGCCGCTTCTCCGCGGCGACCACGGCCGGAGCGTTCTTGTGGTGCTGGGTCCTGTCCTGGTTCGGAATGACAGTCATCGGCGACGCGCCCCAGCTCCTCGACTCCCCGGCGGAGCTCGCTCATGTCCTCCAGAACAAGATGCATCTCGTCGTCGTCGCGGTCGTTCTCTTAGCCGCAGCCTATGCCGCGATGCTTTGGCTCAAGAAGCGCGCCAATAAACTACAGGCCTAGGTGCATCCGCAAAGTCGCGTCCACATCCGCCATCGCTCCCGCCGGAAGGGCGCCTACTTTATCTCCTAGACGCTTCTTATCCACCGCTCGCAGTTGATGAGTCTTTACGCGTGACGGGCGGCCGTCCCCGATAAGCCTCTCGGGAACGGCCGCCTCGCACAGAAGAATCCTTCCCGCCGCGGACGACAGCGGCGCGACCGTAACGGTGGACATATGCTCATTATGCCCATTGGCGGAAATAACCACTCCCGGGCGAATTTTCTGAATCTCCGCGCCGACGGAGCCGCGAAAATCCACCCAATAGACTTCTCCGCGCCGTATCACCAATCCGCTACCGCGTCCTTCTCATCTAAGCGTTCCCGCGCCGCATACTTGTAGTCTTCGATCAGGCGGCGCTGAAAGTCGTCCCGCTCGAGCGCTTTGAAGCGCTCGATCAGGGCGACGGCGATGAACTCGCTTTTATTCGAGATCTTCGCCAATTTCTTGACGACGGGTCGGGGCAAGGTGATGTTCATGCGTATGTATTTCACACCATAAGTATAGTGTGTATTCCAATGCGCATCAAGGCCTAGGCCCGAACGGCTCCGCCGGCGACCGCCTGGTGGTACTTGTCCAGGATCAGCCCGATCGCGGCGGATCTAGCCTCGACGGTGATAGGGTGCGCCAGGTCGAACCACCGGTCGGCCGTGGCCCCCTTCCCCTTCTCCGCCGGAAAGACGACGAACGGCTCGTCGTTGCCGGGCTCGGCCTTCTTGAGCACTCGGATGCCCTTGATCACGAAGGCGTCGGCGATGATCAGCTCCGCGAACGCCATCAATTTCGTCGGACGGTCCGACGGGTCCTGGTACGGCCGCACGCGCGCGTCCAGCTTCGGCAAGTTTTCCATTTTGTTCTCCCCCCTGATCGGCCGCGTATCCCGCAGCCCTACTACCATACGATTGAGGGTCGAAAAAGTTGCGTCAGGCGAGCGCGCGCAGGACGGCATTGTCGACGACGGCGGCGCGCGTACGATCAGGAGGCAGGTGCGCTTTGGGTATGTACGAATCGGCCCCGCCCCACAGCGCGGACAGCTCCAGCGTCAGCCTTGAGAGGTCGTGCTTATGACCGTCAGGCACCGAAAGCGCTCACGCGCCAACCCATTCATATGCCGAACGATGACTATCGAGCGCGTCGGCGTGAGCGACGAAGCGCGCGTAGACGGGGTGGCGGCCGATGGTCGCCGAGTCGCCGACGACGACGAGGCAGCGGCGCGCGCGCGTGATCGCGACGTTGAGGCGGCGCATGTCGGACAAAAATCCGATCTGTCCCGACTCGCTCGAGCGCACGAGGCTGAGGATGATCGCCTCCTTCTCGCGGCCCTGGAAGCCGTCCACCGAACCGATCTCAAGACCGGTTTCGCGGACCATGGTCTTGAGCAGCTTCGCCTGCGCCGTGTACGGCGTCAGAATGGCGACGTCCTGGGGCTTGAGGCCGGAGCCGAGAAGCTCGTACAAAAGCTTCACGGCGAGTTCGGCCTCGCCCTTGTTTTCGCGGCTCTCGAGCATCTCGTTCCAAACCTCGTCGAAGCCCGCGCCCGCGGTGTCCACGAAGGTCACCGGGCGGCTCGTGAGGTCGGAAGGCGCCGCTCCGGGGAGCTCGGCGGCGACGTGCTTGGCGACCGACTCGTCGGCGAGAAGCTTGCCCTCGTAGAATTCCTGCGAGGGGAAGCGCATGATGTCCTCGTGCATGCGGTACTGCACGCGCAGCAAGGTCTGCGCCGAGGCCGGCAGAATTTTCTTCAAGCGGTCGAATAAAGTGACCGTGAGGCCGCCCTCCGCCGCTTCTTTGGAATAAATCGTCGGCGGCAATTGGTGCGCGTCGCCCGCGAACACGGCCTTGCGCGCGATGGTCAGCGGCACCCACGACAGCGGTTCGCTCGCCTGCGAGGCCTCGTCGAGCACGACGAGGTCGAACTCTCCTTTTACGTAGCGCTTGGACATGCCCGCATGCGTGGCGAGCACCACGTTCGCCCCGGCGACGATGCTCCGCGCGATGTCGGCCTCAAGATCCCGGGCCTGGCGCCAGAGCTTGCCGACCTCGCGCTCGCGCAGCTGGCGCTCCTCATAGCCGAGCTGGGTGATGCCCCGGCCGTGGCGCGATTTTCTGTGGATCAGGCGCTCGCGGTACGCGTCGAGCTCCTTGACCTCCTCGTAGGCGGGATCGTCCTCGATTTGTGCTGCGAGGTTGCCGTGGCGCAAAGCTTCGAGCGTGCGCGCGGGGTGGCCCAGCCTTGTCACGCGCAGGCCGGTGCCGATGAGCTTCTCGAGAATGTTGTCGACGGCGATGTTCGAGGGCGCGGTGGCGAGCACGCGCTCGCCGCGAGCGACGTGCTGGCGGATGATCTCGACGAGGACGGTCGTCTTGCCGGTGCCGGGCGGGCCGTGCACGAGCGCGACGTCTTCGGCGGCAAGCGCGCGCTTGACCGCGTCCTGCTGATATTCGTTGAGCGCCCGGTTAAACCAGATGACCTTGGGGACCTTGACGCGCTCCGGCTGCTGCTCGCCGAGGAAAATCTCTCTTAAGGTCGAAACGCGGGAGCGTTTCGACTCGGCGACCGTCACCAGCGCTTTGCGCATGCGCTGGTAGGTCGCGTCCGAGCCGAGCAGATCGACCTGGCAATGGCCGCGGATGTCCTCTTCGGGAGCGGCGCGATTCATCGCCACGGTCACTCGATATTCGTCGACTTTATAGAGCGTGCCTTCGACGGATTCGAAGTCGTTGCCGGGAGACAACGTCAACAGAACGTTGTCGCCGGCGTTCATCGCGTGGAAGGGTGCGAGCTCCTCGCCGCGCGGCGCGCGCGCGAGCGTGATCATCGTCATGCCGCCCATGCCGCCCGAAACTCCGTCGACGATCAGGCCGCTGACCGTCTTGCCGCGCGCCTCGCGCTGGGCCACGGGGAACTTACGCAGCTCGCGCAGGTTCTCCTGCTTCTCGGCCTCGCGCTCGAGGTCGATGAGGTGCTGCAGCCTTTCGAAGTGCTCTTTGCCGGCCATCGGCGTTATCTTAGCAGTTACGCCTGATGGAACTTTTTACCGTCTTCAATCGTATGTTAGTAGAGCCGCGCGACCTTGCAATGCGGGGCTGGGGGGTCTAAACTATGTCCATGAAGCTGAAAATCGTCGTGGAGCCGGATGAAGCCGGATTCCACGTCGCCCGTTGTCCCTCCCTGAAAGGCTGCTGGTCCCAGGGGAAGACTAAAGCCGAGGCCGTCGAGAACATAAAAGAGGCGATTCTCCTCTATCTCGATGCCGGAGCCAAAAGCTTCAAGCCCACCTCGAAACAAAAGGTCCTCGGCCATCTCACCGAGCACCTTGGCCAGGTCGGTCAGGGAGACATGCCGCCAGTTTAGCACCCGTCCCTCACCCGCGCAAGTGCTCCGGTTCGGATGTTTGGTACCATGACTTTCGTGGCGCTTCCCCATATCCCGAACCTGCCGCCTCCCGCCCGCAAGTACCTGCGCCGGCCTCAGCCGGGCTCGGGCGTGTTCGACTGGGACGCAGACGAGTATATCGGCGGCAATAGGCTTGCGCTGTTCGTCCGCGGCAAGGACCTGTTCGCCTCGATGGCCTCGGCCATCGAGGCGGCCGCGGAGTCGGTCAACCTTGAGACGTATCGTTTCGGCGGCGACGCCACCGGACAGGCCTTCGCCGGGCTCCTCGCGCGCGCGGCCAAACGCGGCGTGCGGGTGCGTCTGATCTACGACTCGGTCGGCTCCATCGAGCTGGCGCCCGAGACCGAGACCTTGCTGCGCAACGCCGGCGTGCAGATTCTCGAATATCATCCCGTCGCGCCCTGGCGCCCGCATTGGGCCTGGAATAAGCGCGACCACCGCAAGCTGCTCGTCTGCGACGGCAAGGTCGGCTTCATCGGCGGGATGAATTTAAGCGACGAGCACGCCCCCAAGGAGCAGGGCGGGCTGGATTGGCCCGACGCGCACGCGCGCATCGAGGGTCCCGCCGCCCACGAGCTCGAGCGTCTTTTCCGCGCCGTCTGGCACAAGGAGACGGCCCGCTGGTACGAGCTCCACCCGCAGCCCGCGCCCGCGCCGGGAGGTGCGGCGGTCCGCATCGTCGGAAACCATGAGCTCATCAAGCGCTTCGCCATCCGCCAGGCCTACGTGAACGCTCTGCGCGCGGCGAAGACCGAGGTCTCAATCGCCAACTCCTACTTCATCCCCGACTGGCGCATCCGCCGCGCGCTGGCGCAGGCCGTGCGCCGAGGCGTGAGCGTGCGCGTGCTGGTGCCGGGCAACTCGGACATCGGCTCGGCGTGGTACGCGATGCGCGCGACCTACGGACCGCTGCTGGCGTACGGCGTGCGCATCTTCGAATGGCAAGGGACGATGATGCACGCCAAGGCCGTCGTCGTGGACGGGAAGTGGTGCGCGGTCGGCTCATACAATCTCGACCACCGTTCGCTGCGGCACAACCTGGAGGCCAATCTGCACACCACCGACGAGGCCTTCGCCGCCGAGCTCAAGAAGCGCTTTGAGATCGGCCTGTCCGGAGCGCGCGAGATCAAGCGCGACGCCTGGAACCGCCGCTCGTGGACGGAGCGCGCCCTCGAGCAGTTCTTCTCCTCGTTCGACTACTTCTTTTGAAACGGATTTTGTAGTGTTGATTCGCCATGAAACGGCTCTATCTGATGCGGCACGGCCATGCCCAGACGACGACCGAGGCCGGCGTATCCAAGGACGCCCTGAGGCCCCTCTCCGATCAAGGCCGCGAGGACGCGCGCCTCATGGCCGCAGCACTCACGCGCCGGGGCGGCGCGCCGAGCTTGATCCTTCACTCGCCGCTTCTGCGCGCCGCGCAGACCGCGGCCGAGCTGGTCGCGATCCTCAAGCCGTCCTCGGGCGCCGAGTCGTTCGCCGCCCTCGATAATACCCGGCCCGCCGAGGAAGTCGAGCGCGACCTCGCCGCGCGCGCCGCGTCGGTCGAGGAGGTGCTCGCCGTCGGCCATCAGCCGCAGCTCGGCGAAATCGCCGCGCTCATCGTCCAAAACATCTTCGAAATGCGCCCGGGTACGATCATCGCACTCGAACTTTCCCCCGCGCCCCGCGTCCTCTGGGCTCTGAGCCCCGAACAGGCTCGATGACGGCACGGCGGCGCCGGGTTCGCGACAAGCAGGATCGACTGGCGACCTTGCGCTCGATTCCGCACTACTATCTCTATCCCGCCGCCGGCGCGGCACTCGGCCTCGGCTCGCCCACCGGCGCCTTTCTTTTGCGCTACTGGCTCGCCGACCCGCTGCTCAAAAGCATCTGGGTCCGCCACGAGCTCGACTACAACTTCCTGTTTTACGCGTACATGGGCGTGGGCACCGTCTTCGCGTTCATCCTCTTCGGTTACGCGATCGGGCTGCGCTCCGAGCGGCAGCGCGTCTACAACCGCGTGCTCTCGGCGCGCGTCGACGAGCTGCACATCAAGTCCGTCACCGACGGCCTGACCGGCGCCTACACGCACGGCTATCTCCAAGAAATCCTCGAGCTCGAAATACAGCGGACCTTGACCCACAAGACTCCCCTGTCGGTCATGATGATCGACATCGATGACTTTAAACGGATTAACGACAGTCACGGCCATCTCTTCGGAGATCGCGTGATCAAAGAGACGGCTGAGACCTTGGCCGCGAACGTGCGCTCCGACGATATCCTCGGACGCTACGGCGGGGACGAGTTCCTGGTGATCATGCCCGGCGCCGACGCCGCGACCGCGGTGCACGTCGCTGAGCGCGCGCGCGACGGCATCGTCCAAAACGGCTACCTCGCGACCATCAGCATCGGCGCGGCGACCTTCGAAGGCTCCAGACAGGAAACCCCGGCCGAGCTCCTGCATCGCGCGGACATGAACCTGTACCAGGCCAAGCACGACGGCAAGAACTGCGTGCGCGACTTCAGCAAGCTGTCCGACGCCCAGCGCCGGCGGCAGAACGACGCGTGAGAATAGATTTCGTCCCCGCCTCATGGAACTTTTTCGGGTTCTCAATCGTATGATAGCGGAGGATGCCGCCAGGGCGTGCCCTATTCGGCACACAGACTCGTCCCGGGACTAGTTCACATGCCTTATACGGCACGCCTGCTTGTCGGAAAGCTCCCGGCAATACGAAAAAATCATGAAAGAGTACGAATGGACATGCCCGCCGGATTCATCCGGAACCCCGGGGTATTTTCTACGCCGGTTGCGTGATCAACTTCGTCTAACCCAACAAGAAGTGGCCGTCCTGGCCGGCGTGGGCCGAAGCTTGATCGCCAAAATCGAGGCGAACCGGGACGTACGCGCCGGGACTTTGTCGCGGCTCGTCAAGGCTCTTGGAGGCAGACTCATTCTCGGCGCGCGAACTCCGAGGACGCTCAAAGACATGGCGGAGGATCATGTTCCTGTTCGCCAGGCGGCGTGGGATGCTCGGCAACGGCGGTGTGACGGGAACGCTACTTCGCCGTCGAGTACTGGCAGTCCTTCCTGAAGTCGCAGCGCGGACAGTAGCGCGTGTCGGGCTTAAACGCTGCGGCCTCGATGCCCGACGCCGCCGCGCGGATATCCGCGTCGAGAGCGGCTTCGCCGCCGTCGTCGTAGGGCGCACTGACGCGCTCGCCGACGGTGATGCAGTCCACGGTCAAGGTTGCGGGGGCTAGGCCCAGGCCGCGCTTGGCGCCGAGCGCGTAGAAGCGCAGCTGCACGTCTTTGGCGACCTCTGCGGCGGTCGGCGCGTCGGGACCGGTCTTGTAATCGATGATCTCGTACTCTCCGTCGGGGCTCTGGTCGATTCGGTCGATCATCCCGCGCACCTGATGCGCGCCCGAGGTCCAGAGGAACTCCTTCTCGACGCCGACCGTCCGGGTGCGGCGCGACTCCTCATCCGTGTGGAAGCGATGGAGGACGCGCTGGGCCTTGAAATACCAGCGCGCCTCGGCGTCCTCATCCGGATATCCCTGCGCCAGCCACTGCGCGCGCAGGGCCTCGTGCAGGGACTCAAGCGAGCGCTCGCCGCCGCGCTGCCATACTTCGAGCGCGCGATGCAAAGACAGGCCGAAGGAGGACTTCGGCGTCAACGCAATTTTACGGCCGTCGACGAACAAAAGCTTGTACTTCCAGGGGCACTCCCGGTAAATCCGATACCGGGTGAACGATATTTCCAATTAAGCGGCCGGAGCGGCGCGGCGAATGAATTCGACGTCGGTGTCGCCGTAGCGCTCTTCGCGAAATTTTTCGTACCCGGAGGGAATCTCGGCTCGTTCTTTTTTATAACGCTGCAGAAGGGCCCAGCCGCCGGGCGCCAGCAGATTGGCCTGCGCCATGCGCGCCAAGGTCGGAGTCGAGTACGCGAGCATCTTGTTGTCTTCCGTACGGTACGGCGGCCCCATGTAGATGAGATCAAAGTCCGAGACGCCGGCACGGTACGTTATCCACGACAAATCTTGAAGTATGTCGCCGTAGCACGCCCGGCCCTTCGCCGCAAGGTTCAGGCGCTTGAGGTTCTCTTCAATAACAAGAATGCAGCGCTTGTCGGCGTCGACGAAAAACGCCGAAGCGGCGCCGCGCGATAAGGCTTCAATACCGACGGCGCCAGTGCCGGCGTATAAGTCGAGCACGCGCGCGCCCCCGAGACGAAGGCGAAGTATGTCGAAGACGGATTTCTTGATGCGGGCCGAGATGGGTTTGACCAGCATCGCCTTCGGCGTGCCCTTGAGAAGACGGCCTCGGCTTTCACCGGCGATGATCCGCATGGGTAATTATTATAGAATACCCGCCGCAATGTCCGCTCAAATCATCATAGTCGACGACGACCCCCTCGTAGGCGGGCTCACGCTCGAGCTCCTCGCCGACGCCGGCTATACCGCCCGCCTGATCTCAGACAGCCTCAAAGCCCAGGAGATCATCAGGGCTGAAAAGCCCGCCCTCGTCATTCTCGACATCCTGATGCCGGGTCTGGATGGATTAACGTTGCTGCACCGCCTCAAATCCGACCCCGAAACCGAGCCGATCCGCGCGATCATCGTTTCCGGAAAATCGTTCGAGGCCGAGAAGCAGAGAGCGGCGCAGTACGGCGCCGAGGCCTTCATCGAGAAGCCCTACGACGTGGACCTCTTCGCCCAGAAGGTCAAAGAACTCATGGACAAGCAGGGCGTCGCGCCGATGAAGACGGCGTGTCCGCCCTTGGCCACCGCGCCGGTCGCGCGTACCGAGCTCCAGGCCGTGGTCTGGGGCTGCCGCTCGTCGTCATCGGCCGTTTCGCCGGTCGTCACGCGCTACGGCAAGCATACCTCCTGCGTCTCGGTGGAGACGCCGTCCCATATGTTCGTTTTCGACGCCGGTTCGGGCATCAGCCTCCTCGGCAATGATCTGATGAAATCAGGCAGGCACAAGGAACTCTGGCTGTTCCTGACCCACTTCCACCACGACCACGTGGAGGGTCTCGCGGGCTTTCCCTGCGCGCGCGAGAAGGACTACACCCTCCACATCAGCGGCGCCTCCGACCCGGACAAGCCGCTTGAGCAGGCGCTCAAGGCCGTTTTTGAACCCGGCTTCGGCGATTCGATGCCTCCCGCCAAAATCGAGCTTTATGAACTAATGGAACAGACCTACGAGATCCTGCCCGGCGTGCGCCTCTCCGCCTTCTACGCGAACCACCCCGGCACGACGCTCGCTTTCATCCTCCAAACCGACGGCCGTAAAATCGTCTACTGCCCCGACAGCGAGCTGTACGGCGAGTACGCGACCGCGCTCCAGGACTACGACGAGAAGAGCGGCGCGGCGTGCCGCGGCGCCGACCTGATGTTCCACGACGGCCGCTACACCGCCGAGGACTACAAGAAAAACCGCAACATGGGACATTCCAGCTTCCACTCCGCCGTGGATTTCGCGGGCAAGAACCTCATCAAGGCGCTCGTTCTCGTCCATCAGGACGACGGTTACACCGACGCGGTGCTCGACGCGATGGGCGAGGAAGCGCAGGCGCGCGCCGATGAGCGCGGCTACAGGCTGAAGGTCGTGCTCGGCCGCGAAGGCCTGCGCATCACCGCTTAGCTTCGGACGGGGGCTGCGGTACGGGCTTCGCGCTCCACTTAAGACGCACTACAGAGGCTGGACTTATTAAAACCGAACGATTGAACCACAAAGACACTAAGACACAAAGAAATCGTTGAACTGAAGATTTCGGGTTAGCGCGCGGCGCGTTCCAGTTCCGCGAGCCACCGGGCGCGGTTTACCGACGGTCCCCCGGGGCCGCCCCAGCCGGTCAGTTCGGACCTCACGACGCCGTCTTTGAGAAAGTAAAAATGGGGCGACGCGGCGAAATTGAATTCCGGAAAATCCGACGCGCGGCGCGCGATGAAGAACGATCCCAGTCCGAATCGCCGTTTCCATGCGGCGACGCCCTCCGCGTCGAAGCGCTCCGTGAGCAGGATCGCGCCCTCGCGCAGCGCGCGAGCCGTCGCCGGCTCCGCCAGCAGATCCTCCGTCGCGGCTTCGGCCGCGGGGCAGCCCGGAAAGAGCAGCATCACGACTCGGATGCCACGGTCGAGAGGCAGCGCGGTCCGCTCGACGGTCTTCCAATCCGCTTCCACGGCATAGACGGGCCGGCCGGGAGCCGAGGAGCTCGCGACGAGAAACCGCTCGGGCATCGAAGGAAACTCGACCTCGGGAAAGCGCGTGCGCAGAGCGGCGGCGCGATCGAACATGCGCGCGCCCATGTACGCGAAAAACATCCGCTTCAGGTCGCGCGGCGCGCGCATACCGCGACGGACTTTCTCATCCAGCACCCGTTCCTCGAGAAGAACCATGTCCTCGGACTCGGGCCGGTAGAACGCCGCCGAAGCTGCCGCATCATGAACCGCCGCGACCGTTTCCGTCGCGCAGACCCTGAGCCGCTCCGCGGATATATCGGCGGCCCCAAGGCCCTTGGCCGCCTCCGCGACCGCGGCGCGCTCCGGAGGCATCCGGTCCGCGGCCTCGCTCACGCGGCGCGCGGCGGCGAGAGCCCGACGCTCGGGTGAGGCGCAGCCCGCCGTCAGGAGGAGGACCGCCGCTATTTGCAGGTCGAGTAGCACGTCGAATCCTGGGAAGATTCGCAATGTCTACGCTCGCTGCCGCGGGACACGCAGGCGGAGTCGTCACACCAGCCGTTTCCGCACACGCCTTTCGGCGTCAGGTGCGGCACCTTGGTGCCCGGCGCGGCCAGGGCGTCGAGAATTTCGCGATACCGTTTCTCCGGGACCGCCTTCTTGAGTCCGCCGGTGACGGCGGACGTGACGCGCCCGTCGATGAATGAAAGGCCGTCCATGAACTCATCGGCAACCGGCTTCGGCACGCCTTTGAGCAGTTCGGAGAGGGTCGCCATCTTGCCCGCCTTCGGCGCCTTTTTCCCCTTCCGCTTCGGTTCCGCCTTGGGCGCGAGCGCGGCCTTAACGGCGGAGAGCCGGTCATCAGGCAGTCCCTTGAGCGCCTTGAAGTTCGCGGACAGGACGCGGCCCTCGCCGAGGGTCAGCGCTCCAGCGAAAGCCGCTCGATCGGCCGCGGAAACATCCTTGAGCAGGTCTTGGATGACGACGACGCCGTCTCCGGCGACCGCAGACGAGGCCGCCGCGACCAAAAATGACAGAACGACGATTCTTTTCACGGTTCCCCCGTCGCGTTGCGATAGTATAGCCCCATCCCAGGGGTTATCAAGGTACTCGACGAGAGCCGGCGGGCGAACTCGAGATTGGCGCGGTCCGCGTCGGGCCCGTCCTTCGGGGTTTCCAGGATTCCGGGCGCGTCAGAGAACTCTTCGCGGTCGAGCATGGCCTTCAGACCCTCGCTGCCGAGACGGCCTTTTCCCCAATGCTCGTGATGCTCGCGGTGAGAACCGAGTAACGCCCTGCTGTCGTTTAAGTGGAAGGCGCGGACGGCGGAAAAGCCGAGCAGGCGGCGGGCGCGGGCCAGGAACTTGAGCGCGCCCTCGGCGGAGGAACAGTCGTAGCCGGCGGCGTAGGCGTGCGCGGTGTCGAGGCAGACTCCGAGATTGGGGAGAGCGGGTTTCAGCGCGTCGTGAAGACGAGTCAGCTCCTCGAGGCTGCCGCCCATGCGGCGGCCGCCGCCGGGGACATTTTCTAAAAGCAACGGAACAGGGCAGGCGCTCTGTTCGACGGCCATTATGACGGACTGGGCGAAGTGGCGAATCCCGGCCTCGAGACTTGAATCGGCCGAATAGGCGCCGCCGTGAATCACGTACGCAGATCCGCCAAGAGACATGGCCAACGACAATTCCTTGGCGAGATGTTGTATCGATCGGGAGCGACGAGCGCCTTCCGACGACGCCAAACTGGGCACGAAGCGGGAGTGAACGAGCAGTTGGAGCTTCGCCGCGCGCAGCGCGGCGTTAAAAGAAGCCAACTCTTGGGGAGACGGCTCGTGGTGACGGCGGTACGGCAGCATTTGGAAGGACTTGCAGCCGAGCGCCATGACTTCATCCAGCGCCGCCATGTATCCCCGCCTGACCGAGGCGTGGACACCTAATATCACGGCAAACCCATCAGACGCCGCAGAAACCCCGCCTTTCTTTCATTATATGGGAACCACCACAGATCGGGAGCGGCGTCCGGCCACTCGTGGACCAACACCGACTGCGATTGCGTGAAGGCAAGAAGGCCCTCTTCTCCGTGACGGCGCCCCATGCCGCTTTGCTTCATGCCGCCGAAGGGCAATGCGCCGAAGGCATAATGCGACGCGGGCTCGTTGACTCCGACCAACCCCACTTCTAATGCCGCGGCGAGCATCTCGCCCTTGGCGAGGTCGGTGGTCCAGACGCTGGCCGCGAGCCCCTCGGGTCCCGCGTTGGCGAGTGCCACCGCCTCCTCGGCGCGCGCAACTTTCATGATCGGGATCACGGGCCCGAAGCTCTCGTCGTTCATCACTTTCATGTCCATGCGCGCGTCGAGCACGAGCGCGGGCGCCATCAGCAGGTTGGCGCGGTCGAGCACCTCGCCGCCGATCACGCGCGCGCCCTTCTTGCGCGCGTCCTCGAGCTGCTCTTGAATGCGGTCGAGCAGGGGTGGGAACACGAGGCGGCCCAGGTCGGCGTCGCGGCCGTCAAGATTCTGGCGCAGCGCGGCGACCTTCGGCCGCACTATCTCGATAAAACGGTCGTAGACCTCGGCCTCGACGAAGACGCGCTCCACGCCGACGCACACCTGCCCGGCATTCGAGCAGGCGGCCCACGTCGCGGCTGACGCCGCGCGTTCTAAAGATGCGTCGGCGAGCACGATCATCGGGTGCTTGCCGCCGAGCTCGAGAATCACCGGCTTGAGCTGGCCCGCGGCGCGCACCGCGACCGCACGGCCCGTCTTCAGAGATCCGGTGAACACCGTCATGTCGGAGGCGTCAATAACGGCCTCCCCGGCGGAAGCGCCGCCGGGCACGACCGACAGCAGCCCCTCCGGCAGCAAGGTCGTCGCGGCGATCGCCGTCTCGAGCCACAGCGCGGTCTTCGTCGTCCACTCGGAAGGCTTGAGCAGGACGGCGTTGCCCGCGAGCATCGCGGCAAAGGCGTCGCCGAAGGGGATTAAAAACGGCATGTTCCAAGGCGTGATCAAGCCGATGACGCCGCGCGGCACGCGGCGCTCATAGGCCCGTTTATTGAATAAGGACCAGGGCTTGGCGGCGGCTTTGTCGCCCAGCACCCGCGCAGCCGCCGAAGTCATCCAATCCACGAGCAATCCCGCGGCGCCGAGTTCCATAAGGTCGACTTCCACCAGCGGCTTGCCGGTCTCCTCATGGACGACCGCGCGAATCTCCTCGCGGCGCGCGGAAAGGGCTTTCCACAGCGCGCGCAGGATCACAACCCGCTGAGCGACCGTGGTCCGGCGCCAGACGGCGGCCGCATGGCGCGCAGCGGCGGCTTTCGCGGCGGCCTCGGCGGCCGTCGCCTCGACGGCGCCGGGAGTGAGCAAGGTCATCGGCGACCCTTGAGAAGACCGCCGAGCTTGCCCAGAACGGACGCCGCCGTCGAGCGGAGCGCCGTCGCCCCAACCCCGGACGCCGCCTTTCCGGCGGAACCCGCGATCGCGCCGAAAATTTGGGCCGCGCAATCGGCCGGCGAGCGGCCTTTGCCGCCGAGATTGCTCAGGTGAACCCCGGGCAGAGCGACTTTTATGCCCTGCTGGCCCAGCGCGGGCGCGGTGACGCCGACCTGACCTCCGGTCACAAGCAGATCCTTGATGAGCATGGATTTGTCTCCGCCGCTCGAGGCGGACGCGGCCGAGCTCTTCCCTTTGGCGCCTTCCGCGTTGCGTTGAAGCCGGGTCAGATTGCTACCTCCGGTCCCCATCTCATAGAGAATCTCGGGGTCGCGCACCACGATGCTGTCGACGACGATCATGTTGGAGGCGAGCGATGACAGCTTGATTTTGACTTCGACCGAAGCGACTTTAAGCGCGTGCGCGCCCTTGAAGCCCGGGGGATTGCCGATGACGAGATTCTTGACGGCGCCGCGCCCCGACCAGGGCGTGAGGATCACCGTGCCGACCGTCACGGGCGCGCCCACGACGGCGGGAAAGTAGCGCTCGACGGCGAGCTTGACGCCCCGCCCGAGCCACAGCGACACGGCGCCCACGGCGATCACGCCGAAGACGACCGCGAACAAGAAGACGACTTTCAATGCTTTCATCGGCTCACCTGCTCAAACGGGATATCGAGGATTGGCCAGCTCTTCGCGTCCGAATCTCGGTAATGCCACCATTCGTCCTGGAGGGATTCAAAACCGGCTTTTTCCAGCGCCGCCTTCAAAATCTCGGCGTTGCGGCGAGCGCCGGCCGGCACCCCCTTCGCGCCATGACGCGCGCGCGGGCCGAACTCGTCGTAGGCCGAGGGCATCGGCAGCGGCTTGCCCGTCTCGTCGGCGAGTGCGAGGTCCACCGCTGCGGCGCGATTATGAGAAGAACCCTTGGCGGGACTGGCGACCCAGCGCGGATCCGGCTTGGCCGCCCACAAGACCTTCTGTACGGACAGCGGCCGATAAGCGTCGTAGATCACCAATCTTATTTTTTTGGACCGCAAGTCCGCCGCGGCCTTATTCAGCTTTATCGCGGCGGAGCGCCGCAAAAAGGCGGCGGGAAACGGATACAAAGGCCGCCCCGTCAGGTTGTCCTTGGTCGCGTAGCGGATGTCCAGAACCGCGTCCGGAATCAGGGCCTGAAGGTCGATCAGCGGGTCGGTCAGGGGCAGCGCGGTCATCGCGAGAAGTGCCACAAGCACGACCCATCGTAGCAGACCCCCCGCCAACGCCGCAACCTACCGCTTAAGAACCGGCGCCTCGCGCAAATACTCCATCAACACCGCGCCCGCGCCCATGTAATGCGTCTCGATCTGGAGACGGATGTCGTCCATGCGGCCCGGGTCCACGAAGCGTCGCAGATCGGCCAGGCCCTTGAGCGCCGCGCGCATGCTGTCGGTGGGATCAAGGTCCCGCTTGGCGGCGGCGTCCATCACGGCCTCGACGACAAAAATCGAGCCCCGCGTCAGGCTGTGATCGGCCAGAAGCAAGGCCGTCATGGCCCCCTTCACGGCGTCCTCGATGATCCTCGCCGGCGGGGTATCCGCGGGGGAGGTGTCCTGGAAGGCGGCCAATATCGTCTTGCGCACAACGGAGGCGGCGGCCGCGCACGGATCCCCTAGCAAACGCAGCTCTTCGGCGACCATCTCTTTGGTCAACTGCACGAGTCGAAGCTCATCCATAGTCTCACCTCTCACCATGGATATAGCACCGTTCGAGCCGGCGCGCGACCAAATAAAACCTTAACTCCAGGTTAACGCCCGGCGCACTACGCTCATAACCAGACGATCGTTATTGTGTCCTCGATCTCCTTGAACTCCCTGTCTCCCGTCACCAGGTCAGCGTGCTTCATTCGTGCGAGGGCGGCCGCAAAGCAGTCCGCATATGACATGCGGCGGCTGGACTTAAATTCTGCCGCCAGCCGGGCAGCCTCCTTGTCGGCGGGAACGAGCTCAATGGGCAGCGTTTCCAGACTCCGAAGAGCGCGTTGAGCTGTCTCCGGCCCGGCAGTGCGCGACAAGATGTAGTACACCTCGCCCCAGTTGATCACGCTCATGAACAATGGTTTATCACGATCCCGCGCCTGCTTGAAGAGCTCTGCCACGCGCTCCGCGCCGCTTTCATTCTCAAAGAACGCGATGACTGCATAGGAGTCAAGAACCTTCCGGGCGCTCATAGGTCGCGTTCTCGCTTTCTTTCCTTAAGAAGCGACTTTAGGGCCTTCCCCTTCGTGGGCAGGAAGCCCTTGAGACCATCGATATATTCGTCCGTCACGGGTCTAAGGACCAAATCCTTGCCTTGTTCAATAAAGCAGACCCTTGTTCCCTTCTTGATTTTCAATCTATGCCTGATTCGAGACGGAATGACGATCTGTCCTTTCGTCGTCACCATTGCCGTTTCCATGATATCCCCCATTCCGTAATAAGTATAGCATTTTGTTAAATGTAAGTCAATATTATTTTGTCTTACATATGCAGTCATTTCGAACCTCGCGCACCGCGCTGTCATCAATATAGGGCTTTCGACCCATTTAGACCTAGGCCTTTATGCCTCATCAGGTTAGGCCAAGGACACCTGCTAAAAAGTGCCGTTCCGTTAAACTTCTTTTAGCAGGCAAACCCTGCTGGGGGTCAAAATGAAAACGCTACGGGCGATTGTTATGCTGTTACTTACCCTACTCATGCCGGCCCCAAGCTTCTCCCAAGAGAGCTTCGAGTCGCAGTTGAGCCGGGTCAGCAAAGAAATCGAAGTCAAGCAGAACGAAGTCAGAGCCCGGCTTGCCGCATCCGAAGCAGCAGCCCAAGTTCAAATTGCGTCTGACCATATCGCTCCCGAGCTCGCCAAACAACTCGTGGATACCCTCCTTATGTCACCGCGGAGCGTGAAGAGCGACACCAACGGAGTGGTCTCCTACAAGCTAGAAAAGACTTCAAAGCTAGCGGCTAACGAAGGTTACCCTCATATATTGGCCCAGTGGACCAGGTGCACTCAGAAAGACGGGACCATGGGACTTTGCGAAAACTCATTTGTCCCGATTATGGTCTGGTTCACCTACAGCGCCAAAGAGAAGAGAGCAGTCGGATCAAAAACGGTATCGGCTACCATCTCCATCGGCCTTTGGGACAACGGGGATATCCGCTTCAAAGCGGCCGAATACGATACGAACGACTCGAAGCCTCATCCGTCTCTGCCGCACCAAGATAGCGTGGTTTCCTTTTTTGAAGGAGCCGTCAGACAGTTAATCCAAAATTAACGTCACCGGCCTGACCGCCTGTCTTGGCGTTTCAACTGGAAGGGTCCGACTATCGGGTGTTGCACTTGATTTTTCGTCAGCCTAAGGCTGGGCGAGCCGAGCCTTGAACCTCAGCCCGCCCCAAGAGGGCTTCTTCACACGAAAAAAAAGCAGTCCCGAAGCGCTGGCGCCATGCATGAGTGTCTGAGGCGACCAGAGCAGGCTGCCGTAATCCATGATAATCGTCTTTCGCACGGGATTGTAAATCCGCGCACCAAGGGACTCGGCGAATTTATCTGTCAGTTCCAACATAGGGGACTCTCTGCAGGGCATCTCCATCCCCCGACATGGAGCAACAGATGCGACCGCCAGCGCGGTTATCAATGCCGCGTAGCCGACCACAACTGCACCTGTATTGTAGATGTTAGCCGCAATGGCCTTAGGATTTAACTTTTCGAACTCGCGCGGTAGGTCTTGATTCGGGATCGGGGCCAGCAGTTCACGCCCCTCATCGTCGAGCGCCAAGAGCAGATGTGCGAGGTCCACCGGCTCAGTCCCGGTATTCACGACATCGACGAGCACCGGGATAAAACCCTCTCGCATCAACGTCTTTAACGCTTGGTCATCGGCATTTGATGGCGCATAGCGCAGGTGCGCGGATTTCAAAGCCTCATCGTATTTGCCCTGCGAAAGCTTCTTGAGGAACTCCCCCAGCGGCAGTCTGTCTGGCTTGTAGACCAGCGATCGAACCTGCAGCATCCCGATATGTTCAATGGAAAAAATATTCTGCAGGCGCGCCTCATTCAGGCGCTGGGCATCGACCAGCCGATTCTCCTGGTCCCTTACAGTGACACAGGATGTGAACGACACCATAATGGCTAGCAGGAGACCAACTCGCGCCGTTAACTGTTTCACCCGATAAGTATAACCTCTATCGGGGGCTTCGATGAATCCCGCAGCACCGAGAACCCGGCAGGCAAGAGACGCGGCTGCCAGGTGGGCTGGGAATAGAACAACCTCCCTCACAGGAGGCTGTTCTGTTTGAAATTTTGGACCTTAGCGGGATCGAACCGCTGACCTCCTGCATGCCATGCAGGCGCTCTCCCAGCTGAGCTAAAGGCCCGTGGAGGTCATTCTACAAGATTGGGGCGGCGCGCTCAACGACCTACTGGTGCGCGGGCACAAGACCGGAGCGGCGCGGCCGGCCGTCCGGGCCGTAACCGTCGTAGCCGGCGGGCGCGGAGACCGCTCCCAAGCCGCCGCCATCGAAGAGGCGGTCGAGCTGGCCGAAGCGGTCGTACGTCAGCGCGGTTGCCTTCGGCTCAACGGCGCCGCGCGAACGCAGGGCGGCGATCAGGCGCTTGTCCCCCCAGCCGCTCGCCTCGCGCAGGAGCTTGGCCGTGTGCTTGCCCAGGCCCGCCTTGCGCGACTCCAGCCCCTCGAGAACTTCGCGAAACTGCTCCGGCCGCGCGAGCGCGTGGGCGAGCATGAGCGCGGCCGCGCGCTGGGGCGGCAGCGGCTCCTTGCCGAGCGAGGCCTTGAGCGCCGCCGCGGAACTTGCGCCGGCGCCGACCGCCGCGACCTCGAGATAGTCCGTCACCGCGCGCGGGGCGGTCATCGCCGCGATCGAGCGCAGGTGCAGTTCGAAGGAGTCGAGCAGGCGCGAGCCGTACAGGGGGTCGGCGGCCAAGGACAGCGACACCGTCCCGAGATATGCCCCCGCATAGCCGGTGGCCGGGACGGCATGGGCGTCGACGCGGCCGGCGGGGCCCGCCGCGGCACGGATGCCAAAAAACGCGACGAGCGCAAGAGTGAGACCCTTCACGTCTTGAGGATACCCCCGGAACAGGCGGTATTCAAGGGTGCGAGTCCCTACCCGAGCAAAGCGGGCAGCTTCGTGCAGAACTCGACTTCGGCCGGGAACATCTCCGCGAGCGGCAGGCCGGCGGCGTCGCACCAGAACAGCTCGAGCACATCGTCGCCGTTGCCGGCCAGGCGCAGTTCGCCGGAGACCCGCTCGACGAGCCAGTACACCGACACGATCTGGATCGGCGCCTGCGTGGACAGGTGCGCCTCCTGGCTCGCGTACAGGACGCGCACGGGATTAACGACGAGACCCGTCTCTTCGGCGAACTCGCGGCGCAGGGCGTCGCCCGGGGCCTCCTCGATCTCCACGCCGCCCCCAGGAAAGTTGATGAAGGTCCGTTCAAGAAAGCGAGAGCGGGTCAGCAGCACATTATTGCCGTCGCGCAAAACGCCGTAGATGCGGCACGAGAACCGTCTCACGAATTTTTATTCAAGAAGGCGACGACCGCAGTCTTCGCGTCGCCCAGAATCGGATCACCGTCGCCGACAAGCAGATGGTCGAAATCAAAGGTTCGAAGCAGCTCAAGCGACTTCTTAAGCCGCGCCGGGTCGTCCTGCTTCTCGGCCGGCACGGTCTTGAGCCGGCCGTATGGCGCGATCAAGGCGTCGCCGAGAAGAAACATTCGTCGTTCGGGCCAATACAGAGCGATTTCTCCCGGGGATTTTCCGGGGAGATGCACGCAGACAATCCCGTGGATCATGTCGCCGTCCTTAACGGTCTTTTCGGGCGTTATTCCGGCCTCCACAACTTCGGCCGCATGCAGCACCGTCGGAATCTTCCAGTATCGGATCACCTCCGCGCGTTCGCGGAGGTGATTTCGGTTGGTGATCACCAGCGCGTCGGGCTTCAGTCCCGCCGCGTCGATGTAGGCGAGATCGTCGGCCGAGAACGCCACGGGGTCGACGATGACGGCGCCTTCGGCGGTCTTCAGGATGTGGCCGTTGAAGTTGAACTTCTTCTCGGCGTTGAAGGCTGACCAGACATACGCGCCGTCGAGAAGCTGGATCATGAAGGGAGGGGCCCCGGTTTGAGTTTCTTCACCGCTTCCCAGAAGCCCCATTGCGCAACGCCTTCGCGCTTAAGCCCGACGTCGATGACACCGAGAGCCTCGCGGTAGCGGTACCAGGGGAGCTGCGGGAACAGGTGATGCACGGCATGAAGATTCTGGCACAGAAAGATCGGGTCGAGCCAGGCAGGAAGGATGTTCGCCGTGTCCTTGAAGCGGCCGCGGGCCGTGTGCGGGCGATGCGGCCAGTAGTCGAAGGTGAGAGCCAGCGCGGCCACGGCAAGCTGAGCAGGCAAGGTCCAATACAGCAAGAGATCGAGTAGATAGCCCGCGCGCCAGGCCCACGCATGAAGTCCGCAGATCGCCGCGATCGTCATTAGGGACTGAACGTAGGCGGAGTCGCGGCGGCGCAGACGCGTCAGGTAGGTCCAGTAATGCATCTGCATCATCGTCAGGCAGCGCAGGCCGGTGCCGAGCCAGGTTTGCCCCGCGACCCAGAAGTCCGGATCCTCGCGCGGGTCGTTGGTGTGGGCATGGTGATGAAGGTGGTTGCGGCGAAACGCGGCGTAGGGACCGCAAAGAACGAGGGTTGCGATATAGCCGAAAACTTCGTTGAGCCAGGACACGCGCGAAAGGCAACGATGCGCAGCGTCATGAAGCACGGTGAACTGCGCGTACGCGCAGGCGCTATTAATGCCGATCGACAGCGCGGCGGGCCAGAGCCCGCTCACGCCCGCCGCGCTGGAAGCGGCCTGCACGGCAAGCGCGACGAGGCAGAGGGCGGCCGTAGGCCAGGCCGTTGCTCCCTCGCCCAACTCGAAGACGCGCACGCGACTTACATCGACAGCGCTCACGCAGCGATGATAGCTTTTTCGTACACTGGCTCATGATTCGACGCAGCGCGCTCGCCGCCGGACTGCTCCTCGCGTGCGCGTGCTCGCGCGTAGGCGCGCCCGCGCGTCTGCTCGTTGCGGTCCCGCTGAGCGGCGACATGGCCGCGTCGGGCCAGGGCGTGGAGCGCGGGGTGCGCATGGCCGTGGAAGACGAGCTCGAGCTCGGCGGCCTGCCGCAGGTCGAGGTCGTCGCCTTCGACGACCGTTCCGACCCCTTCGAGGCCGCCGCCGTCGCGCGTCGCGCCGTCGACGATCCGCTCGTGTTCGCGGTGATCGGCCACCTGACCTCGGGCTGCGCCATCGAGGCTTCGCGCGTGTACGCGCAGGCGCCTCTGGCGATGATCACCCCCTCGGCCACCGCGACCGCGCTCACGGCGCAGCAGGACCGCCCGGACTGGGGAGGAGAACGCGTCGTGTTCCGCCTCCCCCCCTCGGACGCGATGCAGGGCGAGTTCGCCGCCGATTACGCGATCAAGCGCTTGGCGCTCAAGCGCTTCGTTCTCGTTCACGACCGGACGCCGTACGGCCTCGGCCTGGCCGAGACCTACCGCGGCGCGATCGAGCGCAAGGGCGGCACGGTCGCCCGCTTCGAGGAGGTCACCCTCGGCGACAAGGACTTCGCCCCGGCGGTCGCGGTGATCCTCAAGGCGCGTCCCGACGCGGTTTTCTTCGGGGGGATTTACATGGAGGCGGGCCTGCTCATCAAGCAGGCCCGCGCCGCGGGATATAAAGGAGCCTTCCTATCGGGCGACGCGACGAAGAACACGGACTTCTTCGACGCCGCGGGGCCGGCCGGAGACGGCGCGTACATCTCGGTCGGCGGCGTGCCGGTGGAAGCTCTGCCGAGCGCCACCGACTTCGTCGAACGCTACCAGAAGCGCTGGGCGGGGGCCGTGCCGCGCACCTACGACCACTACGGCTATGAAGCCGCGCGCGTGGCCCTCGTCGCCCTGCGCAGAGCCGGCGACCCCGACCGGCGCAAGGTGCTCGAGGCCGTGCGCCGCACCGACATGCGCGCGATGATCGGCGACGTCGCCTTCGACTCCAAGGGAGATACTTTGCGCGGTATCATCACCATGACGAAGGCCGACTACGCCCGCAGGAAGTTCGAAGTCACGTATTAAAAACTTTGCACGAGGGGGGACTCGAACCCCCAAACCCTTTCGGGCGTACGCACCTCAAGCGTATGTGTCTGCCAGTTCCACCACCCGTGCGCGGGTTTGCTGCTCTTTTACTTCGAGGTTTTCGAAGCGCCCGGCTTGGACTTCGCCGGCTCGATCGACTTATAGGCGTCGGACGCCGCCGGAGACGAAGGCGTGGCCGCAGCCGCGGCCGGCGCTTCCACCGGGATCGGGTTGGGCAGAGTCGGCGTCCGCGAGGTTACGCTCGACATGCCGGTCCGGTCCGAGAGAAGCGTCAGAAGCAGCGAGGTCAAGGCGAAGGTCGCGGCCAGGCCGGCGGTGAACTTCTTCATGAAGCTGGAGCCGCTGGGCGTGTTGATCAGCGAGTCCCCCCCGCCGCCGAACATCGACAGCCCCGCGCCGCGGCCGGTCTGGAGCAGGACGAAAAGGATCATGCCGAAGCACGCGCTGATGTGAACGGTTAATAGAAAGTGATACATGGAGGTCTAATTGTACCTTTTTATGAGGCGAGAGCGACCAGGCCGGGAAGGGCCTTGCCCTCGAGGAGTTCTAAAGAAGCGCCTCCGCCCGTGGAGCAGTGGCTCATCTTCGAGGCGAGCCCGGTCTTCGCGAGCACCGACAGGCTGTCGCCGCCGCCGACGATCGTGATCGCCCCTTTTTCGGTCGCCTCGGCCATCGCCTTGGCGACCGCGTTGCTGCCGGCGGCGAACGCGGGCATCTCGAAGATGCCCATCGGCCCGTTCCAGAAAATCGTCTGCGCCTTCCCGATGTGCTCGCTGAAGAATTCGATCGTGTGCGGGCCGATGTCCACGCCGATCATGTCGGACGGGATCGCCATGGCCTGGGTAATGGTCGTCGCCGCGTCGCCCTTGATCTCACGCACGACGAGATGGTCGGCCGGCAGGAGACACTCGACCTTCTTGTTGTAGGCTTTCTCGATGATCGCCTTCGCGGCGTCGATCTGGTCCTTCTCAAGGAGCGATTTGCCGATATTGATGCCCTGCGCGGCGAGAAAGGTGTAGGCCATCGCACCCCCGATGAGGAGCGCGTCCACGCGCTCCAAAAGCTTGTCGAGCACGGCGAGCTTGCCGGAGACCTTCGCTCCGCCGATGATCGCGAGGAACGGGCGCTGAGGGTTGCCGATCACGCGGTCGAGAAACTCGAGCTCGCGCTGGACGAGCAAGCCGATCGCGCCGGACAGGTGCCGCGTGACGCCGACCGTCGAGGCGTGCGCGCGGTGGAGAACACCGAAGGCGTCCTGGATGAAGATGTCCCCGTTCTTGGCCAACGCTTTGGAGAAAGCGGGATCGTTGGCTTCTTCTTCGGCATGAAAACGAAGGTTTTCGAGAAGCAGCACGTCGCCGGGCTTCAGAACGGCAACGGCCTTTTCGGCGACTGGACCGACGCAGTCGTCCGCGAACGCGACCGGCTTCTTGAGCAGCTTGGCGAGCTCCACGGCGACCGGCTTCAACGAATATTTCGGCTCAACCTTGCCCTTCGGACGGCCGAGATGCGCGATGAGAATCAACCTTCCGCCTTCGGCGATGATATGCTCAAGCGTCTTAACCGTCTCGCGGATGCGAGCGTTGTCCTCAATTTTGGAGCCCTTCATCGGGACGTTGTAGTCCACCCGAACCAGCACGCGCTTGTTCTTGACGGTCATGTCCTGAAGGCGCTTGAGCTTGAGCGCCGGCTTGTCGGTCATATCAGTAGATGTTTTTTCCCATCGCGGACGCGATGAGCTCGGACGCGAGGACGGCCGTCGCGTTCTGAGTGTCCTCGAGCGGATTGACCTCGACGAGATCAAGCCCGATCATGCGCTCGGAGTCGGCGCACAATTCCATGAGCAGGTGGGACTCGCGGTAGGTGAGGCCGCCGCGCTTGACCGTGCCGGTCCCCGGGGCGTTGCCCGGGTCCACCACGTCGATATCAAAGCTCAAATGGAAGCCGGCGGTGCCGTCGCTGGCCATGTCGATGGCCTGCTCGGTCACCACACCCATGCCGTAGCGGTCGATCTCCTGCATCGAAAAAACGCGGATGCCCGACTTGCGGATGTTGACCGCCTCGGCGCGGTCCACGTCGCGAATACCGACGAGAACGACGTTGCGCGGGTCGATCTTGGGCGAGAACCCGCCCAGGCGCGCGAAATCCTTGTGCCCCATGCCGAGGAGGTGCGCCAGCGGCATCCCGTGCACGTTCCCGGTCGGCGAGGACTCGGGGGTGTTGATGTCGGCGTGCGCGTCCACCCAGATCAGGCCGACCTTGCGCCCCTTGTCGCGGAACGCGCGGGCGACGCCGGAGACGGAACCCACGGCCAGCGAGTGGTCGCCGCCGAGCGTGATCGGAACCGAGCCGTTGGCCACGGCCTCATAGGTTTGTTTTTCCAGATTTTGGCAGACCTTGAGGATGGCGGTACCGTTCTTGAGCCTGCCCTTCGCGGCGGCGGCGACCTTGGGGATGGCCAGATCGCCGGCGTCGGTGACCTCGAGGCCGAGCGCCTCGAGGCCCTCGACGAGATTCGCCCGGCGTATGGCGGCGGGCCCGCCCGAGGCGCCCTTTTTAGAGGCGCCGTAATCGAGGGGAACGCCGATGACCGTCGCGTGCCGCTTTTTCAACCGGGCTAGGCGGCCACGGCCGACTTCTTGGCGATGTAGGCGACGAGGTCCACGACGCGGTTAGAGTAGCCCCACTCGTTGTCGTACCAGCCGAACACCTTCACGAGCGTTCCGTCGATCACGTCGGTGAGCGTCGAGTCGAAGACCGAGCTATGCGCGTTGCCCATCACGTCGCGCGACACGATCTGGTCCTCGTTATATTGCAGGAAGCCCTTGAGCTTGCCGGAAGCGGCCGCCTTCTTGAAGACCTCGTTGACGGCCTCCTTCGTGGTGGGCTTGTTGACGACGACGGTCAGGTCCACGATGGAGACGTCCTGCACCGGCACGCGGATCGCACAGCCGTTGAGCTTGCCCTTCAGGTTCGGGCACACGAGGCCGATCGCCTTCGCCGCACCCGTCGAGGACGGGATCATGGAAACGGCGGCCGCGCGGGCGCGGCGCAGGTCGGAGTGGCGCTGATCGAGCAGATTTTGATCGTTGGTGTACGCGTGGACCGTGGTCATCAGGCCCGCCTTGATGCCGAAAACCTCGTCGAGGATTTTGCCCAGCGGGGCGAGCGCGTTCGTCGTGCAGGAGGCGTTTGAGATGATCGTGTGCTTGGCCGGATCGTAGAGCTCGTCGTTGATGCCCATGCAGATGGTGATGTCCTCGCCCTTGGCGGGAGCGGTGATCACGACCTTCTTAGCGCCCCCGACGAGGTGACCCTTGGCCTTCTCGGCGTCGGTGAACAGCCCGGTGGACTCGATGACGATCTCGGCGCCGACGGAAGACCAGGGGAGCTTCGCGGGATCCTTTTCGGCGAACACCTTGATGAGTCGGCCGTCGATTTTGAGGTCGTTGCCGACGGCTTCCACGGTGCCCGGATATGGTCCAAAGGTCGAATCGTACTTGAACAGGCCCGCATTCATCTTCGCGTCCGTCAAATCGTTGATCGCGACGACCTGGATGTCGGGATTCTTGAGGGAGGCGCGCATGACGAGGCGCCCGATGCGTCCGAAACCGTTGATGCCGACTTTGATGGCCATGATGAGTCCTCCGGGAGCCGGCTTGACGCCGGCCGAGGACTGATCCTAGCGTTTTTGGCGCTCTTTTTCCACTCCGGACGGGTGGCGGCTATGCAACTTTCCTGCTACCCTAATCGTATGAAGGGTATGACGTTCCGCTACGACGCCGTAGTCGTCAAGGAAGGCCGGGGGTTTTGGGCGTACCTCCCCGACCTGCCTGGCGTTTACGGCATCGGGCGAACATCATCCACGGCGAAAAAGGATCTCGAAGAGGCTCTCCAACTCTTTCTCGAGGTCTGCCGCGAGGACGGCAAACTCCCCCCTCGTCCCCTTCATCGCGTCGTCGATCTGGGCGAGGTGACGGCGACGGTCTAACCGTGCCGGTCGCTTCGAAAGACCTCGTCCGCTTCTTGAAGCGAATGGGTTGGGTCGAGAGGCGCCAGAAGGGATTCCATCTGATCATGACCCATAACGAGGCGCAGCGGCACTTATCCATTCCGATGCACCAACGCGATCTTCACAAAGGTCTGCTGCTCCGAATACTCAAGCTCGCCGGACACACCTTGGAAGATCTGCGCCGCGAATAGCTCAAAGACAGACTATCCTTGAGGATAGTCGCGCACGCACGCGAACGGCGGTCAGTTCGTCAGCGCTTTCGACGCGATCGCGGCCTGCGCCGCCGCCAGCCGCGCGATCGGCACCCGGTAGGGCGAGCAGGACACGTAGCCCAGGCCCGCGTCATGGAAGAAGCGGATCGAAGCCGGGTCGCCGCCATGCTCGCCGCAAACCCCGACCTTCAAGGTCGGGCGGGACTTGCGGCCCTCCGCGACGGCCAGACGCACGAGGCGGCCGACGCCGGAACGGTCCAGCGTGCGGAAGGGATCCGCGTCGAGGATCTTCATCTCCATGTACTCGCCGATGTAGCGGCCGTAGTCGTCGCGCGAGTAGCCGAGCGTCATCTGGGTGAGGTCGTTCGTGCCGAAGGAGAAAAATTCCGCTTCTTCGGCGATCTCGCCAGCGGTGAGGGCGGCGCGCGGCACCTCGATCATGGTGCCCACCTGATAGCGGATGCAGGAGCCGTTCTCGTTGAACACCTCCTCGGCGATGGCCGCGATGCGTTTTTTCTGATGGCGTAGCTCGGTGACGTGGCCGACGAGCGGGATCATGATCTCGGGTGCGACCACGATGCCCTCGCGGCCGAGCTCGCAGGCGGCCGACAGGATCGCGCGCGCCTGCATGTCGGTGATCTCGGGATAGGTGATGCCCAGGCGGCAGCCGCGGTGGCCGAGCATGGGGTTGGACTCCTTGAGCTCCAAGGTCTTCGACCACAGCTTCGCGGCGTCAAGGCCATGCTTGGCGGCCGCCGCCTGCGCGTCCTCGCGCGTTCGAGGAAGGAACTCGTGCAGGGGCGGGTCGATGGTACGGATCGTGACCGGGCGGCCGCGCATCGTCTTGAAGATCGCCTTGAAGTCGGCCTTCTGCAGCGGATAGAGCGCCTTGACCGCCGCATGGCGCTCCATCTCGGAATCCGCGAGAATCATCGCCAGCACTTTCGGTATGCGGTCCTCGCCGAAGAACATGTGCTCCGTGCGGCACAAACCGATGCCGGCAGCACCCAGAGCGGTCGCCGTGCGCGCGTCTTCGGGAGTATCGCCGTTGGCGCGGACTTCCAGCGTACGAGCCGAATCGGCCCAACCCATAAACGTCTTGTAACGCCGGTACAGCTCCGACTTCGCCGCGGGGCGCTTGCCCAACAGCACCTCGAGGATCTCGGAAGGCTGCGTCTCGACGCGGCCCGCGAGAACGCGGCCCTTGAAGCCGTCGAGGGAAATCCAGTCCCCCTCCTTCAGGGTCTCGCCGCGGACATTCATCTTCCCGGCGCGCTCTTGAATGTCGAGCGCGCCGCAGCCGACGACGCAGACCTTGCCCATGCCGCGGCCCACGACGGCCGCGTGGCTGGTCATCCCGCCGGTGGCGGTCAGTATGCCCTCGGCCGCGGCCATGCCGTGGATGTCGTCGGGATTCGTCTCCGGCCTCACGAGAATAACCGGGCCGTGCTTGGCCTGCGCGACGGCGCTGTCGGCGGAGAAGTAGACGCGGCCGGTCGCAGCACCCGGACCGGCGGGCAGGCCCTTGGCGAGCACCAGCGCCGCAGCTGAAGCGGTTTCGTCGAAGACGGGCCGGAGAAGTTCGTCGAGCTGTTCCGGGGTCAGACGCATGACGGCCTGGTCGGGAGTGATGAGGCCTTCCTCAACCATGTCAACGGCGATACGAAGTGCGGCCATGGCCGAACGCTTGCCTGTGCGCGTCTGGAGCATGTAGAGGCGGCCCTTCTCAATCGTGAACTCCATGTCCTGGACGTCGCCGTAATGTTTCTCGAGCTTGTTGGAGATCGCGCGCAGGCGCTTGTAGGTCTGCGGCATCGAATCCGAGAGCTCGGAGAGCGGCCGCGGCGTGCGGATGCCCGCCACGACGTCTTCTCCCTGAGCGTTCACGAGGAACTCGCCGTAAAAAGCGCGTTCTCCGGTGCCGGGGTCGCGCGTGAAGCCCACGCCGGTGGCGCAGTCAGCACCCATGTTGCCGAACACCATCGCCTGCACCGTGCACGCGGTGCCCAGGTCGTCGGGGATGCGGTTGAGCTTGCGGTAGGCGATCGCCCGCGGATTGTTCCACGACTCGAACACGGCGGTGACCGCCAGGCGCAGCTGGTCTGCGGGCTCCTGCGGGAACGGGAAGCCGGAATGCTCTTTATAGATATCATGGAAGATCGCGACGAGCTTCTGGAGGGACTGCGTGGAGAGGTCCGCGTCGTTCTGCACGTCGGCCCGCGCCTTGACCTGACGAAAGGCGGACTCGAAATTGTCCTTGTCGATGCCCTTGACCACGTTTCCAAACATGGCGATGAAGCGGCGGTAGCAGTCCCACGCGAAGCGCGGGTTGCCCGTCTGCGCTTCCAGGCCTCGCACGGTTTTATCATTAAGACCGAGGTTGAGAATGGTGTCCATCATCCCGGGCATGGAGAACTTCGAGCCCGAGCGCACGGAGACGAGAAGCGGGTTGCCGATCTCGCCGAACTTCCGGCCGGTGGATTTCTCCAGCTTCTTGACGGCGGCGAGGAACTCGGCGACCACCTCTCGCCCGATCGATTTCTCGGAACGGTCCGGGTGACGCATCGCGTGGCGCGTGAGCCCCTTCTCCGTCTTGCGCGCGTAGTACGCGCGGCACACGTCGGTCGTGACCGTAAATCCCGGAGGCACCGGCAGGCCGATGCGCGACATCTCGAAAAGCCCCGCCCCCTTCCCGCCCAGCAGCGCGCGCGCCGCCTCGCGGTCGAGCCGCGACACCGCGCGGACATCCGACAGTTCCCCGAAGCTGTAGATGGTCTTGGCCATACACGCTAGATAGCAACCCTCCCCCCCGCGTGTCAACAGCAACAGTCCCATGTGTCTTAGTGTCTTTGTGGTTCATTCGTTCCGTTTTAAAAAGTCCAGCCTCCATCGTCGACCAGGGAGCGCCAATGCAGTCAAGGCTTGAGACCCGCCTCCAACGCCTACTCCCGCTGCGTAATGATAATCTCTTGTTTCAGGCGGCGTCAATATGTTTCCCCTTGAAAAACATGCATTATCAGCCTATAATATCGCTATAGCGATATATTAATCAATATACCGATATGACTATCAAACAGCTTCGTCGTCCCCACCCTATTGGCGAGCGCATTCGCGCGCTACGCACGGAGCGCCGTTGGACTCAGAAAAAACTCGCGGAGCTTCTCGGCATCTCCCAAAACTACCTCTCAGAACTGGAACGCGGGCAGGGATTCTTCACGGCCGATCATCTGCTGCTGATTCTCAAGACCTTCAACGTGCCGGTCGACTACTTCTCCACGACCAAGCCGGGAAGATCCGACCAGATTCAAAGCGCCCTGGCGCGCTTCGGCGCCACGCATCTACACGAATCGCCTGAAACGCTGCCGACTCAAGCCTTCAAAGACGTCGCCAATGCCGTGCGGGAAGCACTGGTCTCCGCGGAATCCTCGCGGCAAATCACGGCGGTTGCTCCCGTGATCGTGGAAAACATCAACCGCGTCAATCTCAAAAAGCTCCAGGTACAGTTCCTTGAGATCGGTTTGGGGCAACGCCTGGGGTGGGTGCTCGAAAACACCCTGCAAGCGCTGCAGCAGGAACTATCGCAACCCTTGCCTCGCGAGTGGACGTTGAAATATCGCCGAGCGGAAGTGATCTTGAAGTCCTTCCTTTCCCTTCCATGGCCCGGAACGGATCACGCCCGGTTGAGGGAAGCGATTCTGGGCTCGACCGACGTATTGGACCATGACATCGCCAGCTTCAAATCCCTGGCTGAAGCCCACGAGGAGAGTTCCGAGCTCTCCAAGCAATGGGGTATCACGACCCGGATTCAAAAAGAGGATTTCATCCAAGCGCTGAGGGCTGCCCGTGAAACTCACATCCATCACAAAAAACTGGTGAGCCGCTTTGAGTCCGCTGTGGATCGATGACGCGCCCGAGTCGAAAATCGAACTGCCCGACTGGATGCGGTAGCCGAATAGTCATCTTACCGCTACTCCTCATCCCGGGGTTGGGGGAGGCAATGGCATCGCGAATGGCCTCACCATTACGCAAGCCAGATCGGCGAATACCCCCCAGATTCGGACATCTGGCCCCCTGAACGCTGAAACCACGGCTACAGCGCCGACCGGTGCGGTTCCTCTGTGCTGTCAATACCATGGGTGTAGCGCGACCGTCACGCGCGCTGAACCTCTAGCGATTGAGGAGCACGATCTCCACGCGCTGATCGGAGAAGGGTGCTCGCGTCGCGTCCACGCCCACGTGGCGCGTGGCGACCATGAGCTCGCGCAGGAGAACGTCCGAAATGGACTTGGCCTGGGCGTCGCCGAGCTCCTTGGTGTTGGCGAATACGCGCACGGAGATCGGGATGCCGGTGAATTTGCGCTTGATGAGGTCGGCGGCCGAGCGCAGCAGGTCGGGTCCCGCCGGGGACTGAAGCTCGGTCGCGTTCTTGCTCGTGCCGAACAAGGCGGAGGAGTCGAGGCTCAGGTGGAGGCCGGTGTCCTCTTGATGGACGATGCCTTTGAAGAGCAGCGGCTTGCCGACCGTCGTGCGCGGCGAGCCGTCGGGGCTCGTAAAAGTATAAACGGCCGAATAAGAACGCCCCGCCCGCACCCACTCGCCTTGCTCGTTCTGTCCGGTCCACAGCATTTCTTCGGGCGGATCGCCGGAGCCGGAGTAATTGTGGAAGACCCGGCCTTCCTCGTCTGCGATCGTGAGGCTCCAGCCCCACTTGCGCGCTTCCTTGGGCTCGAGCTTCCCATTGAGCAGCGCCTCAAGCTGTTCCTTGATCTTGAAGCCGATGCCGGAACGCTGGCTGAAGGTCGTGCGCCACGGCTGGATCACGCGCTCGTTCAGCAGACTTTCAGGATGAGTACGGCGCCACGACACGGTCAACGGCGACACCGCAAGGAGCAGGTTCTCATCGGGCTTGAGCGACGGTCGAATCGTCTCGAATGGGTCCACTTCGATCTTAAGCGGCGGCTTGACGTCGTTGAGCTTGGAGCCCGCGCCTTCGGCCCTGATGACCACCTCGACGGGCATCCCGCCCGACGACGCCGGCGCCGAGGCGTTGGTGCCCGGAAGCTTGGGAGCCTGTGCTCCGGCGTCGACGGCGAAAGTCAGTACGATGAAAAATATTTTCATGGTTACTCCAGTATGAAGCGGAAGGTGATGACGCCCCATTGGGCGCCGGAACCGGGCGCGGGGGCGAAGGTCCAATTGCGCAGGCTGTCCAGGCAAAGCCGGTCGAGGCGACCGTAGCCCGAGGTGCGCTCGACACGCATGCCCGGCATCACCAGACCGTCGGCGTCCACGTTGAAGCGGATGGCGACCTCGGCCTCCATCATGCCCTGCGTCTTGGCCCAGTCGGGGAATTTGGGGATCACGGCGGCGACAACCTTGCGGTCCTTGAGCGGGCCTTCAATCTCGACGCCCTTCTTCGGGCCGTCCTCCGTCGCGGCCGCGGCCTGGCGGCGCTCGAGCTTGGGTGCGGCGTCGATCTTCTCGAACTGAGGCGCGACCGCCGCGTCGACGCGCGGCCGCAGTTCGAGCGCGTCGGGAAGCACGGACAGGCCCTTGCGGGCGGCGGGCGCGGGCGCCTCCTCCGCCTCGGTGAGAGTGGCGGCGGCGGCCATGACCTGGCGCCGGCTCATCGGGCGCGGCGAGTCGAGGGCGCCGCCGAGAATCGCCGTGGCTTCGCGGCGCCGGTCTTCGAGGGCGATGGCCTCGGGCAGGTTCTTCACGCGGCGGCGGCCGACTTCCTCGAGCTTGGGAAGGGCCGCCAAAGTTTCCGCGGCGCGGCGGCGGCTCATCGGCTCGGCGTCCACCTTCGCGGCCGAGACGCGCGCGCGGGCGAGATCAAGGGCTTCGAGCTTGGGCGCCAGCTTGCGCGTGCTTTCCTCGAGCTTTGGGGCGTCGGCGAGCAGCGGCTTGGGCTTATCCGGGAGCTTAAGGTCCACGGCTTGCAGGGCGGCGCGGCGCGGGACGGCGGGCAGCGCCATCTTGAGGAAGTCCATCGTCGACAACACCGGCTTCACGACGGCCCGCGGGCGGGACGGCGCGATCAAAAGATCCACGCCCTCTATGATCTGCGCGGCGTGCTTGGGTCCTTCCTTGACCATGCCCATGAACAAGACCAGCAGGCCCGCGTGGAACGCGAGCGAGATCAGCACCGAGGCCGGCACTCTCTGAGTCATAATCCCTTAGACACCCTATTATTTCAGCTGTTCCGTCGCGATCGTCAAAGACTGGGCTCCCGCGTCCTTCGCGCGCGCCATCAAATCGGTGAGCTGCCCATGAAGGGCTTCCCGATCGGCCCGAAGCACGACCATCTTCGAGTCTTTCTGCAAAAGCGCGACTTTGAGCGCGTCGCCCAGCAGCTTCGGGTCGGTGAACTTTTGGGCGTCGATCGCGTATTCGCCGTCCTTGGAGAGCGTGATGGTGATTTTGTCGCCCTCCTCCCCTTCGTGCGTGTGGGCGGAAGGCAGGTCGACCTTGATGGGAGGATCGGAAAAAAGCGGGGCGGTCACCATGAAGATGATCACGAGGACGAGGCACACGTCCACAAGGGGCGTGATGTTGATGTCGGTGATGGGATCGTCCGACTCGATGTTTCCGCCGGCCATCAGCTGCCGCCTCCGGGCTTCATATCGGCCTTCATCACGGCGAGCTTGAGCGCGCCCGCCTGCTTCGACGCGTCGAGAACCGACACGACAAGCCCGACCTTGTTCGTCGCGTCGGCGGTCACGATCACCATTTTGTCCTTGCTGGACAGCAGGGCCGCGGCCAGCACGCCGCGAAACGTCACGCCGTCGGTCTTCGTGCCGTTGACGGAGATGGCCCCGTCCGGCGTGATCTTGATGTTGACGTTCTCGTCCACGGACGCCTTGCCCTCGGCATTCGAGCGCCGGGTCTCCAGGACCTTGATGCCGAGCGTGACCGCCATGGGGGCCACGGCCATAAAGATGATGACGAGCACCAGGCACACGTCCACCAACGGGGTGACGTTGATCGCGGTGATCGGTTCGTCTTCTTTCTGGCTTGCGCCGGCCATGACGGTCTCCTATTTCGCCCCGAGCATCACGAGCAGCCGCGCCGACGCGATCTCCATGTCGACGGTGATGACCTTCAAGCGGCGCATGAAGTAGTTGTAGAGGATCGTCGCCGGGATGGCGACGAGCAGGCCGGCCGCCGTGGCGACGAGCGCCTCGGCGATGCCCCGAGCGACGACGGCGGGCCCGCCGGTGCCGGAAGCGGCCAGGTCGCGGAAGGCCTTGATGATGCCCACGACCGTGCCGAACAGTCCGATGAAGGGCGAGATGTTGCCCAAAGTGCCGAGCACGCCGAGGAAGCGCTCGAGCTTGAGGCGCTCCTCCTTAAGCTTCGTCAGCATGAGCTCCTCGAGGTCCTTGCGCGATCGAGCGGCGTGGAGGAGGCCGTAATGGACGACCTGAGCCACCGCCGAAGGATGCTTCGAGCAGTAGGCCGCGGCGACGTCGGTCTTGCCGCCCTCGAGGTTCTTGCGAACGTGGCCGAGCACCTCATCGGGAAGGGCCTGCGCCGTGCGGAAGTACCACCAGCGCTCGAGCGCGAAGGTGATGGAGAGAACGGAACAGAAAAACATGATGACGAGAGTAAAGCTTTGCTGGAACAGCGCCAGAATGTGAATGTCTCCCATCGGTTCTCCTCGAGTCTAGTGAATGTCTTGAGCCGCCGGCATGCCCGGCAAATTCGGTTCTGGAGGGGCGCCGCCGCCCCGGCGGCCTTTAGCGGCGGACTTCGGCGCTTTTTTAACGGCCGCTTTCTTCGCCGGCGCGTCGTCGGCCGGCATCACCATCGTGCCCCCGCCCTCGGGCGGGACCTGGCCGTCGACGTCCGGAGTCGGATTGGCCGAGGCCGCCTTCTTGACCTTGGCGCCCCCCGGCGATTTACGAAGAAGCGCCGCCCGCGCCGCCGCCTTCTGCGCCAGGTCCTTCGCAGCCGCGCGCGCGTAGTCCTCGTACACGTCGGCGGCGGAGGAAAGGTCGCCCGCTTTCTCGTACGCCTCTCCGAGCTTCGCGAGCGCCTGAAGCCGGAACGCGGAATTCAGCGGCTTCATCGTCCGCATCTTCTCCCAGGTCGTCTGGGAAGCGTCAGGACGCCCGGCGGCGGTGTTCACCTCGGAGATGCGGTACATCACCTCGAGCGCCAGCTCCCCGTCGGCCTTGCCGCCGTTCTTGATCTGTTCGAGCGTCGCGACTGCCCCATCGTAATCCTTGCGGTCGCGCTGAATCTGATAAGTCTCCCACAGCGCGTTCTGCGCCTGCGCGTCGCCGGGCTTGGCCGCCGCGACGTACTTCTGATAGGCGTACTGCGCCATGTCGAGCTTGCCGAGCTTCTTATACGCGAGCGCTAAGTTGAATTGGGCGGGAGCCACATACGGCGAAGCCGGATATTCTTCAATCAAACGCGCGTAATGGCGAGTCGCCTCGTCGAACTTTTCCAGGTTGTAGTAGGCGCTCGCCAGATGGAACACGGCCAGGGCCGTGTCATCGGACTTCTCGAAGTTGCCTAATAGTCGTTCGAACGCCGGGATGGAGTCCTGCCACTTGCTCTGGTTGAAATAGCTCTCGCCGAGGTAGAACTGCGCCTTCGGAAGCTCGGGATGGTTCGTGAAGTCCACCGAGAACTTCTGAAAATCGGCGGCGGCCGACGCGAAATCCTTCGCCTCGAACGCGCGGCGCGCGAGACGGAACTGCGCTTCTCCGCCTATCGGCGTCGAAGGCTGAGAAGTCACGATCAGGCGCAGGGTCGCCTTGAAGTCGAGGCCGCGACTGCGGTCGAAGACGCCCTCGAGGATGTCCAGGCCGTCGTTGGCCTCGGGGGCCGCGGGGAAATTGGCGACGAGTTCCGAGACCGCTTTGATCGCGGACGCGTCATCCTTGGCGTTAAAGGCGGCTTGCGCTAGGCGCAGATGCGCGATCGGAGCGCCGGAACCCTTCGGATCGGCGGCCAGGATTTCACGGTAAGCCCCTATGGCTTCCCCGTACTTCTGCGCGCGGAACAAGGTGTCGGCGATCTGCGAACGGGCGAGCGTCGAGTCCTTCGCGTTGGGGTACTGCGTGACGAGCTTCTTCCACAGATCGATGGCCTGCGTGTAGAAGCGCTGGTGATACGAGCTCATCGCCGCCCGGTACAGCGCCGAGGGCGCCTCGGCGGCTTTCGGGTTCTCGCGGGCGAACTTCTCGTAAAGCTGGTAGGAGTCCTCGTAGTTCTTCTGATTGAACATCGAATCGGCGATGCCGAGCTCGTTAAGTCCCGTAAAGGAGAACGAAGAGGTCGCCACCGCCATCATGTCCTTGAGCTTCTGGCGCGCTTCGAGTGCCAGCACGTCTTCGCCCTTGTAGGAGTGGCACCAGGCGAGGCCGTCCTGCGCGTAAAAGGCCGCGGGGTCGTCGGGATAGACCTTCAAAATCATCTCGTAGATGACCGCGGCCTCGTCCGTCTGGTTCATCCCAAGATAGGCCTCGGCGGCGTACAGGTAGCTCATCGAGCGCCACTTCGACTTTGACGGCGGCAGGTGGCGGAAGATGAACTGATACGAGGTCAAAATCGAGTTGAACGCCTTCTGGTCGTACTGGTTCTTCAGAATGGAGAAAAGCGCCTGCTCGGCGATGTCGGAGGAGGGTGCGAGGTCGATGATGCGCTGCAGCGACGACGTCGCCTCGACGTAGCGCTTCAGCGCGATCTGCGCGTTGGCCATGATGAGGTAGACGTTCTTGGCCAAGGTGTGGTTCGGATACTGAGCGACGAAGTTCGAGGCCGTCTGGATCGCCTGCATGAAGTCGCCGACCTGGAGCTGGCACCACGAAAGCTTGAAGTAGGCGAGCGGCGTGATCTTGACCGCGTCGGGGTACTGCGTGATCACCTTCGTGTAGGCGAACAGCGCCTCGCGCGTCTGGCCGGAAACGAGGTGCGACTCGGCGGTGAAGAACTGCGCCAACGGCGCGAAGAAATCCTTGGGGTAGCGGTCGAGCACGGCCTGGAAGTTGGCGCGCGCCTCGACATAGTCCTTCTTTTGGAAGTAGGACGAGCCGATGCGAAACAACGCGGACACGCGCAGCGGACTTTCCGGATACAGGGCGATGAAGGTCTGGTACTTCGAGATGGCGCCGTTGTAGTCCTCGGCGAGGAAGAACGAGTCGCCGATGAAAAACTGAGCTTCTTCCTTCAAATCGGAGTCCTTAAAGTCACGGATCAGGTTTTCGAACGCCGCGGCCGCGAGGTAGGCGCGCTTGGACAGCAGGTAGGTCTTGCCGAGGTAGTACTGCGCCTCGGCGGTCCTGATCTGCTTGAGCGCGCGCTCAGCGCCCGCGTAGTCGCCCTTGTGCAGGGCGACGACGCCCTGCGCGTACAGCACGACGGGCTCCTTCAGGAAGGTCGGAAAGGTCTCGCCGAGCAGAAACAAATTCGCCTCGGCCGAGGAGAACTGCTCGAGTGCCAGGTCCGCGTAGATGATCCCCATCAGGGCTTCGGGGTTGATGTAGGCCTTGGGGTGGCGGCTGTCGACCTCCTTAAGTTCCGCGACGGCCTTCTCCCAGTCCTTCTCGTTGTAGGCGACCTCGCCGAGGCGATATTGCGCCGAAGGCGCCAGGCCCGACTTCTTATCTCCGAGCACCGACTGATAGGCCTTGCGCGCGTCCGACAGAGCCTTCACCGCGGCGGGGTTTTTGGGGGCAAGCAGCCGGGCCGACGATGACTTTTTCGCGGTCGCCTCCGCCTTCAATATCGACAGCGCGTGCTGCATGTACGCCTCGCCCATGAGGAAGTCGGCGTCGGCGCGGCGCGGCGAGCGCGCAAATTGGCTGATGAAGTTCTCGAAGGCCTGCACGACGGCCAGCTTATCGCGGCCCGTCTCCGAGAACATCTGCGCGGCGGCGTTGAACGCGGCCTCTTCGGCCGCGGCGTCAAAGTCCGGCTTCGCCGCGCGGGAGGAGACGGCGAACGCCGACAGGATCGCGACAAGCAGAAGTTTTTTCATTCTTCCTATTCCCAAACGGGGGCCGTTTGCCTCGTGGCGGCTTCGTCGGTCAGCTTCTTGACGAAGTCGCCGGGTTTGAGGCCGTTGAACTGGCGGCCGTCCCGCAGGCGCACCGCGAGCGTGCCCGCTGCGACGTCCTTGGGGCCGAGCACGATCATGTACGGCACCTTCTCAAGGGTCGTTTCGCGGATTTTGTGGCCGATCTTCTCCGGACGGCCGTCGAGCTCGGCGCGCAGGCCCGCGGCCAGGAAAGTCTGGAGCAGCGCCTCGGCCGGTTTGATCTGCTCGTCGGTGAGCGTCAAAATCTTGATCTGTGTGGGCGCCAGCCACAAGGGGAAGTTGCCGGCGTAGTGCTCGATGAGGATGCCGAAAAAGCGCTCGATCGAGCCGTACAGCGCGCGATGAACCATCAGCGGCCGGTGGCGCGCGCCGTCGGAGCCGACGAACTCGAGGTGAAACTTCTTGGGCAGGTTGAAGTCGAACTGAACGGTCGAGAGCTGCCAAGGGCGCCCGATCGCGTCGATGAGCTTCATGTCGATCTTCGGGCCGTAGAACGCCGCCTCCCCCTTGCAAAGTTTATAGGGGAGTCCGCGCCGCTTGAGCACGCTCTCGAGCGCCGCCGTTGCCCGCTCCCACTCGGCGGCTTCCCCGCTGTAGGCGGAGGACTTTTCCGGATCCCAAGTCGAGACCTCCATGGCGTACTTCGTGAATCCGTAGGTCTTGAACACCTCGAGCGCGAAATCGACGCAGCCCTCAACCTCCGATTCGATTTGGTCCGGAGTACAGAAAATATGGGCGTCGTCCTGGGTGAAGCCGCGCACGCGCATGAGGCCGTGCAGGACGCCGGAGCGCTCGTAGCGGTACACCGTGCCGAGCTCCGCGAAGCGCAGGGGCAGCGTCTTATAGCTGCGCAGATGGCTCTGGTAGATCAGGATGTGGAACGGGCAGTTCATCGGCTTGAGCATGTAGTCGGCTTTTTCGACCTCGATCTCGCCGAACATGTTCTCTTTGTAAAAGCTGGTGTGCCCCGAGGTATGCCAGAGGTCCGCGTTGGCGATGTGCGGCGTGTAGACCATGTCGTAGCCGCGCTTGAGCGCCTCACAGCGCAGCCAGTCTTCCATGATCAGGCGCATGCGGCCGCCTTTCGGATGCCAGAAAATCAATCCGGGCCCGGCGAGTTCCTGAATGCTGAACAGATCGAGGGCGGGACCGATCTTGCGATGATCGCGCTTTTTAGCTTCTTCGAGCATCTTGAGATGATCGTCCAGCTGCTGCTTCGTCGGCCACGCGGTGCCGTAGATGCGCTGAAGCATCGCCTTCTTTTCGTCGCCGCGCCAATAGGCGCCCGCGACCGTCAGGAGCTTGAAATGGCGGATGGCCTTGGTGCTCGGCGTGTGGCCGCCGCGGCACAGGTCGGTGAAGGTCGAGTGCGTGTAGTGAGTGAGTTTTTCAGCCTTGAACTGCTCGAGCAATTCGAGCTTGTACGGTTCCCCGCGCTCGGTCCAGTACTTCTTCGACTCCTCGTAGGAAACTTCCTGGCCTTGGAATGAGTGATTACCCTCGGCGATCTGGAGCATTTTGCGCTCGATCGCCTTGAAGTCTTCTTCCGTGAAACGGTGCGGGGAATCGAAATCGTAGTAGAACCCGTGCTCGATGGCGGGGCCGATCGTCAGCTTCGTGCCCGGAAACAGCTCCTGCACGGCCTGGGCCAGCACATGCGCGCAGGAATGGCGCAGCGTGTCGAGCGCCGCCTGCGAGTTCGGATCTTCGTCAGCGGCCGCGACGGCGGGCATCTTCAGCATGGCTCCTGGGAGAAATAAATGTTGATAATCAAGGATAATGGCGATAACGACAGAGGACGTCTAATCGTCCCGCCCATGATAACATTCGAATGCGGCGCCGACAAGCACCGGCGTGTTACAAAACGTGGCCGAAACAAGCGAGGCCCGCTCCGGGAAAAGCACCGGATAGGCCTCGGCGGGAAAATGGTGCCCAGTACAGGATTTGAACCTGTGACCTTTCCCATGTCAAGGGAACGCGCTACCACTGCGCCAACTGGGCGACGACGATGATCTTATCATGTCCGCAGGAGGGCAAGCAACGCGCTAGAGGAGGCGGCCGGCGAGGTCGAGGCGGAAGAACTCCGCGATGTGTTCGGCGCGAACGCCGCAGGCGAAGAGGACGAAAGCCAAGACGAGTTTCACGGCCGCAATCTTATCACTTCGGGGGCGGGGCTTAGTCAACCCGCAGATGCAGGTGGTTGTCGTGGCCGGGCCAGTAGGACATCAGCGCGGCGGCGCGGGCGCGGTCGGGGCTGGCGCCTGCCGCGGCGAGAATCGCCGATTTGAGGTGATTGGCGATAAAGATATGCGTCGGCTTGAAGGCGGGATCGCTGTTGGCGAGGATCGCCTGGACCAAGAACCAGTTGCGCTGCGCATCGAAGCGGACTTTCCGTCCGCCGCTGGAGCCGGTGAGGCCGTCGCGGCCCGAGGCAAAGCGCGCGAATCCCTGCGTGGCCACCGGCTTGTCGTTTTCGTCGGTCATGTAGAACCCGATGTCCACGTCGCGGCCCGTCTGATGCGACAAGTGGCCGCCGAGCTGGCCGCCGTTGGCACTCGAGATGTCGCCGATGGCGAGATCGGTGTCGGCCCGGCCCCCGCCGCGCATGTACGCGGCGATCTTGCGCAATCCGTCCACGAGCGGCTTCGTGCCCCAATTCGTCGCCCTTCCGGCGTGGACGAACGAGTAGCCGAACCCTTGGAATCAGCTCGTCGCGGCGCCGGCGCAACTGCGCGACGCGCTCCTGCGTCGTCGGCTCGAAAGTGACGCGGCCCGGGAAATCGCGCTGGAGCCGATGAAGCTTCGCGCGGCATTGCGCCTTCGTGCCGCTGCGCTTCCACTTTAAGGTCTGGCCCGCGTTGTCCGTCTCCCCCTCCACCCCGGCACCGAGGCGGTTGGCGGTGCTCTGGGCTTCCTTCGTGCGCTTCGGCGCGGGATCCGGAGATGGACCGATCAAATCGGCGGGCGCGGCGGGGTCGTTGAGCCTTACGGCGACGGCCTCCGCGTCGCAGGCGTCCTTGATTGGATCGACTATGGCCGGGCCGGCTTTTCTCGGATCGGCGTTCGGCACCGGAACGGCGGCCTCCGGGTTCTCGGCGCGCGCGGGCAAGGTCGCGCTCAGCAGAAGCGCCGCCAGAAGAATCCGGGAACTCTCGCGTGGACGAGTCATCCCCAGTAGAGTAACGGATGAACTCCCGCCGCGCCAGCCCTTAAGGCCTACGCGTCCGTGGGTCCAAAGACCTATGTCTGCGTTTAAACAGCGGCAAGGTCCCGGTTTTAGGCGAGAAATCGTGAAAGAGCGGGTCGGGGTTGTTCTGCCACAACAGGAGCGGCGCCGGCACCGGGACCAGCTCATAAAACCCGCCCGTCGCCAACGCCGAGACCGCGATCTCCGTCTGCGGGTCCAGGCGCAGCCACGGCGAAAGCAGGAGCCAGTCGGGCTTGAGGAAAGAGAGTTCCTCCTTGCCGACCGGTTTGACGCCGGCGGCGAACATGAGCGACAGGTCGTCGGAGTCGGAATACGCCGTTTCCCCGCCTTCGGCCTTGATGACTTGAGCCGCGCGCTCGATGTAGCCCTCGGGGCCGCGTCTAAGTTCCGCGAGGAAGCGCGCGAGGTCGCAGCGGGGCCGCGCGTCGCGCAGGCGTTGGCGCATCATGCCGGACACGGTCTGGGCCGGCGCTTGCGGCGCGCCGATGAACGAAGCGGCCTTCAACGGCAGCCAGCCGGCCCAGTTCACCGCCGCGAGCGCGGCGGCCAGGCCGAGCGCGTACGCGGCGCGGCCGCCCGCGAGTTCGGAGATCCAGCGGCCGCCGAGATAGGCCAGCACCGGAAGCACGCCCATCAGGTACCGGCCGTAAGGTTCCGCGGCGGAAATCGACAGAAAGCCGAGGGTCGCCGCGAGCCACAGCCAGGCCAGCCTCGCCATGCCCCGGGAACGCACGGCGGCGACGACGATCCAAACGAGAGTCGCCGCCGCAGCGACGCGGGACGAAAGGCCCTCGGAGACCAGGCCGCACAGAAGCGCGAACCCGATGAAGACAAACATGACTTTTCGGCGTTTGAGCGCGACCGCGGCGGGAAGAAGTGCTGGAAGCGAAAACAAAGACAGCCACAACAAAAAAGTCTTGAGAAATTCGAAGGCCTCGGCCGGGGCGTACAGGTGATTGCCCGGGCGGTCCCAGACGCGGAAGTACCAGACAGCCGGCAGAGCCAAGGCCGCCAACGCGCCAGCCGCGCTCAGAAAACGCCGTTGCATGCACTCGCGCCCGCGCAGAACGGCGTCGGCGAAAAGCGCCAGCGCGGCGATCGCGAAGAACGCGAATGAGGAATGCAGGAGAAACAGCATCGAAAGGACCACCGCGGGCGCGCCGCCCTTGGCATCGGCGAGAAGACGCCGCCACGACAGGAGCACCAGAACGGTGCCGAGCGCGGTCAAAGCGTAATAACGCGACTGGCGCGCGAACAGCAGAAAAGCGGGCGACAACACGAGCAGGACGAGACCGGATTCTGCGGCCCACGGAGGACCGGCTTCATCCTCGAACAGACGGAGAAATAACCACAGAGACACCAAGGCACAAAGGGCGAAGGGAAGACGGGCGGCGAAGGGGGTCTGCCCGAAAATTGCGAACGACAACGCCGTCATGTACGCCGGCAGCCAAGTATTCCAGATCCAGACGCCCGCGGCGTTGCCTTCATGTTTGGCCAGCGAGGGCTGGGTGGTCACCAGCACGCCGTCGACTTTCATGCGCGGGAGCCCGGTCTGTTGAATGGATCTGGCCCGCAGCGCCGTCTCGGCTTCGTCCTGCCACAGCGCGGGCCGTCCGAGTCGGAATAAAAGAAGAACGGCGCCGAGGGCGATCAGCCCGACGGAAGTCTTCCGTCGCTGCGCGCTTATCAACGCGGGCCGAAGGCCTTGCGCGGCCAGCGCGCGATGATCGTGGACTGCATGCCGCCGCGCGGGGTGAACTTGCCGGTCACCTCGAGCCAGACCGGCCTACAGGCATTTGCGATGTCATCGCAAATGCGGTTGACGGCGTTCTCGTAGAAAATCCCCATGCTGCGGTAGCCGAGCATGTAGTACTTGAAGCTCTTGAGCTCGAGGCACTCCTTATTCGGCAGGTAGCGCACTGTGATCACGCCGAAATCGGGAAGCTTGGTCTTGGGACACACGGAGGTGAACTCGGGCACCTCGATCACAATCTCGTAGCCCTTATATTGGTTGGGCCAGGTCTCGATGGGCGGCAGGAGCGCGGTCGCACCCGACAGCGACAAATCCGAGTTATAACCGTAAATCAGGGGTTTCTTATTCGACATCTTTTCTCCTCAGTCTCAAGGAATTCAACGCGACGGATATCGAGCTCAGCGCCATCGCCGCGCCCGCGTACTCGGGGCGAAGCAGGATTCCCCACCGCGGGTACAGCGCGCCGGCGGCGACGGGAATCAGGATGAGATTGTAGATGAAAGCCCAGGCCAGGTTCTCGCGAATCACGCGGCGGATGCGGCGGGAAAGCGCGATCGCGCGCGCGAGCGTCATCAAATCCGGATTGAGCAAGGTCATGTCGGCCGATTCGATCGCGACGTCGGTGCCGCTCGCGAGTGCCACGCCCACATCCGCGTGCGACAGCGCGGGCGCGTCATTGAAGCCCTCGCCGACCATCGCGACCTTCTTGCCCTCGGACTGGAAGCGCCGCACGATCCCGGCCTTCTCCTCGGGGCGGATCTCGGCGAACACGGTGCCGATGCCGCACAGCTCGGCCGCGCGGTAGGCGGCGGCGTTGCGGTCGCCCGAAACGAGATAAACCTCGAGGCCCATGTCCCGAAGTGCCGCGACGGCGGCCGGCGCCGACGGACGCAGGGCGTCCTCCATCTGGAACGCGCCGAGCAGTTCGTCATCGAGGGCGACGCCGAGCAAAGACCCGAACTCGGAGAAACGGCGCGCCTGATCCTGAGGGACCTTGACCCCTTCCTCTTTGAGCCACGGCAGGCTGCCCGCGCGCACCGCGCGCGCGCCGGAGCGCACGAGCACGCCGCGCCCAGGCAGGGCCTCGAAGGCGTCCACCTTCGGCGCCTTGACCTTGCGCTCCTTGGCGAGCGCCACGATCGCGGCGGCGAAGGGATGCTCGGAGCGTTCCTCGCAGGCGAGCGCCCAGGACAGCATCTCGTTCTCGGTACCGCGCAAGGTGATCGCACCGGCCGCGTGCGGGCGGCCCTCGGTCAAGGTGCCGGTCTTGTCGAAGAGCACGACGTCGAGCTTGCCGGCCTCCTCCAATATCTCGGCGTTTCTTAAAAAAACTCCCATCTCAGCCGCGCGGCCGATGCCCGCGACGACGGCGAGCGGCGTCGCCAAGCCGAGAGCGCACGGGCAGGCCGAGGCAAGCACCGAGACTGCGCATGTCATCGCGAGAAGAAAACGGGGCTCCGGCCCGTAGCGGAGCCACGCCGCGGCGACGCAGACGGCGAGGAGGATCACCCCCGGCACGAACCACGCCGCGATCGTGTCCACGTAGCGTTGGATCTTGGGCTTGGTGGCTTGAGATTCGCGCACCGCCTCAACGATGCGCGCGAGCGCCGACTCGTCGCCGGGCCGCGACACGCGGACCTCGAGCGCGCCGCTCTTATTGAGCGTGCCGCCCCAAACGCGCGAGCCGACGATCTTCTCCACGGGCAGGCTCTCACCGGTCAGCATGGACTCATCCAGCGTCGAGCTCCCGGTGACGACCTCGCCGTCGGTGCCGATCTGTTCGCCCGGGCGCACGCGGACGATCTCGCCGACCGACACTTCCGCCAAAGGCACGACGACTTCTTCGCCTGCGCGCACGACGCGGGCCGTCTTGGGTGCTAAGCGCATGAGCTTGGCCACGGCCTCGTTCGTCTTGCCGCGCGTGCGCGACTCGAGCCAGCGGCCGAAGGTCACGAACACGATCAGGCCGCTGACCGCGTCCCACTGCGTGACGCGCGCCGCGGGCGGCAAGGTCTCGGGGAAAAGCACGACGTAGGCGCTGTAAAGGAACGCCGCCCAAGTGGACACCGAGACGAGCGTGTCCATGTCGGCGCGACGGCGCAGCAGCGCCCGCGAGAAGCCCTGATGAAAGTGCCAGCCGCCCCACACCTGCACCGGCACGGCGAGAAACAGCGCGGTGTAGGCCGACAGGTTGAACGTGCTCGCCAACAAGAGCGGCACCGAGAACACGAACGCGGCCTGAAGGCGCGACATCAGCGCGCGCTGCTCGGACTGCTGGGACAGCAGGCTCAGAGACTCGGCCTGGGCGCGCGACTCGCTTTCGCCGAGCACGTCATAGCCGGCTTTCTCGATCACGCGGCGCAAGGACCGCACCTCGAGCTTGCCCGCGACCGGCATGAACTCCACGGCGACGGTTCTGGAGGGAAGGTCCACGGACACGGCGCGCACGCCCGTGAGCTTCATGAGCGCCTCCTCCACCTTCAAGACGCAGGACGCGCAGTGCATGCCGCGCACCGGGAGCACGACGCGCTTCACCCCGGGGGGCATGACGGCGCTCACTGCAGACTCCGCTTCCAGTCGCGCTCGAGTTCCTCGAGCGTCCGCCACGAGCCCGGGAAGCCCGCGTTGACCGCCTGGTCCAGATTCTTGTCGTAGCGCAGCGCGGCCAGGAATTGCGAGAAGCCGATGCGCCCGCCCCTCTCGATCATGAACCGGACCATGCTTTCCCCTTGCGCGTACCAGAGGCTGACTTCGTATTCGCGCTCGGTCGCGGGCACCAGGCGGATCATCTGATCCATCGGGATCGACGCGGAGCGCAGGTTGCCGCGCAGAGCCGAGAACAGGTCGCCCTGACCGCGGGAGCCCAGGGTCTTGTTCTCCTGGTAAACGGCCAGGCCCTCGTTGACCCAGCGGAAATCGGGGTTGATGTGGCCCATGTACTCGAACCAGATCAGGTGCGTGACCTCGTGCGACAGCACCGCCTCGAGTCGCGGGGAGATGTAGGAGTAGATCGCGTTGCCGACGGCCACGCCGCCGGACCACTCGGGCTGGCCGGTCTTCTTTCGATACTCGTCCTGAGTGCCGTACACGACGATCTGATATAGGCCGCGGGGCATGAACGAGTTGAGCCCGGTGTCGGTCATGATCCGGGTGTAGGCCGCTTCGGCCGTGGCGGAGACGCCGAGCACCGTGTCCTGTCCGTACGCTTTCACCTTAAAATGCAGGCTCGAGTTCTCCTGCGCGCCCGCGTCGAGGCCGGGATAGAGGCCCTCCATGATTGCGCCGTAGGAGCGGCCGCGCCCGTCGTCGGGCAACTCGCCGGGATAGGGGATGCAGGCGGCGCAGACGAAAGCTGCGGCGGCAAGTCCGAGGCTCTTCACGACGCCATTCTATAAAATTGGAGCCCCTCGCCGGAGAGAACCCATCGACGCGAATATGCAACAAGTGTTGGGGCTCATATACCCGGACGCTCTTTGGGTCTAAGGACCCTCGTTTGGTCGCGTATTCGCGCTACAATGGTGTCACCGCCGCGAGGCGACTCTGTAGCCCGGGGGATCGGCCCCGGGGTATCCACGGCCCGGCCGCAACCGGGCGAGTTGCGGGTATCGAATCCGATATGCCGCGGACAACGAGACCATGCTCGGATTTGGCGACCACAGCGCCAGCTTTATACTCGGCCGGCAGCAGGTCCCGTTTGATTTTGGAGATATGAAGGTCGTGTTTCTCATGACGCGCGTCTGCCGGGAGATTGAGTCGAATTCAGAACGCGTGGGGCGCGGCGATTTCATTCCTAAGCTCGCATATCTGACAGCGACCACGGGGTGGACGTACTCAGACAGAAGCGAATGCATCAAAGACTTTCTGGCCAACGCGGACAAGATTACTGACGCCAAATCGTTCGACAAAGCCGCCGCGTCCTACCAAAAGCGCCTAAGCAAGCGCCTGGCCCAGGAAGCCAAGCGGGACCGCGAGAGGGAGCGCCGGGAGCGGGCGGAAAACGGTGGGGGCGGGGGCTCGTCCCCGCCGGACGGACGCGATCGAGATTGCTTCCGGAGCGGCGACCCCTTCGGCTGCCAGCCCCGGTAGAGCGAAGTTTAGTATCATCTCGTCGTGGAACAACGCACCGCGTCGCCTTCGATCGGCGAAATCCTGACGGTCAAGGTGGACCGGATGGCCCCCGCCGGCGACGGGCTCGCGAAAGCCGAGGGCTCCAACCGCGTCGTGTTCGTGCCCGGCGCCGCCCCGGGCGACCGCCTCGAGGTGTCGGTGTTCGACGCCAAGTCCAATTTCGCCCGTGCGCGCATCGTGAAGGTCCTCTCCTCGGGCCCCGAACGCATTGATCCGCCCTGCTCGCACCACGCCGCGCCCTCGCGCCCCGGCCCCGCGTGCGGCGGCTGCGACTGGCAGCACCTCGCCTACGACAGCCAGCTCAAGCATAAGCGCGGCGTCGTGGTGGACTGCGTCAGCCGCATCGGTAAATTCTCCGACGCGGAAAATCTCGTCCTCCAAACTTTACGCGCGCCCAAGCCCTGGGGCTACCGCAACAAGGTCCAGATTCCGTTCATGGCCGGCCCGCACGGCCCGCGCATGGGCTTCTTCTCCGCGGGCTCGCGCGAAATCGTGGACCTCAAGGAATGCCCCATCCAGCCGGATCTGTCGGTGCGCATCGCCCTCAAGGTCAAGGCCATGGCCATCGAGCGGGCTTGGACCTACTACGACGGCAAAACCGGGCGAGGCTGGCTGCGCCACCTCTACATCCGCACCAACGCCGAGGGCCAGGCGCTCGTCGGGCTCGTCACCACTTACCAGGAATTTCCCGACCGGGAAGTGTTCGCGGCCGAACTGCGCGCTCATCACCCCGAGATTATCGGCATTCACCAGAACATCCAGCCCGAGCGCACCTCGGTCGTCCTCGGCCCCGTTTGGCGCCGCCTGTGGGGTAGCCGCGAGCTCGAGGAGACGCTCGGACGCTTTCACTTCTCGGCCTCGCCGGGCGCGTTCCTTCAGGTCAACACACCGGCCGCCGAGGTCCTTTATAACGCGGCCAAGGATGCGGTCAGGGAAGGCGGCAAGAAGTTCCCCTTGGGCCTCGATCTGTACTGCGGCGTGGGCACGCTCACTCTATGGCTGGCCGACGCGTTTGCGAAGGTGCTCGGCGTCGAGGAGAACAAGGACGCCGTCAACGACGCCTACCGCAACGCCGAACGCAACCGCGTGCGCAACGCCCGCTTCAAGGCCGGCCGCGCCGAGGCCGTTTTGCCCAAGCTCGCCAAGGAGCTTCCCGACAATACCTGCGTCGTCGTCGATCCGCCCCGCGTCGGCCTGTCCCAACCCGTGCGCCGCTTCCTGACCGACAAGAAGATTGTGCGTCTGGTCTATGTGTCCTGCGATCCGGCCACTTTCGCCCGCGACGCCGGTTTTCTGTCGCACTCCGGCTATGTCCTGCGCCGGGTCTCGCCCGTCGATCTCTTCCCGCAGACCAGCCACGTCGAACTCGTCGGCCTGATGGACCGGAAGTAGGCCTTTAGGCCTAGGCCGTCAGGAGCTAAAAGACCTTGCGTTTGGGCGATTTTTGGCCTATATTTGCTCCAGCGTTCCCTGACAGTTATTTACAGAGGACCCCCATGAAAATCCCTCGTCACGCCCTGTTCGCCCTCCTCGTGCTTGCGTCCGCCGCGAACGCCGCCTTGCCCTTCTGGACGGTGGTCGACGAGAGCTTCCGCGCCTGGCCGACCATTTACTTCAAGGTCGGCAACAACAACCATAGCCTGCGCTGCCAGCTCTCCGAATGCGATCCGGCGAAGAACAAAGGGAAGTCGAACCTCTACATCCTGACCCAAGACGGGAAGCCAGCCCCGATCAAGGCGATGATCAATGAGTACATCGAGCTCTGGACGTATGATCCGCGACGCCTGATCGGCGACGCCGACAACAGGAGGGGCTACAAGAAAGTACCCAAGGTCATCGACTCCTTCCGGACCCGGTACGTCACCACCCTGTCCAACTTCAAGCTCGACAACAGCGGAAAGGAGTTGGTCGTCGTTCAAGGTGCCCACAAGTATCCCGCCACCACCGACATCCATCAGAACTACGTGTCCGCCTTGGGCAGCGTGATCGCCGTAGCACCCCCCACGAAGATTGCCGACGACGTGGTCAAACCGGTCGCGCCGGTCACAACACCGCGCAACCGCGGGACCACCCCCGTCGTCACCGAGCCAGACGTCGACGCGGGCGCCTCGCTCGCCCTCATCGACGGCGTCGAAACCCGCTGGCTGACCAAGCGGCAGGCCGCGGAGTACAAGGGCGAACGAGCGGCCGCCAAAAACGACACCGAGAGAAAGGCCGTTGACGATAAATACCGCGCTTTGGTCAAAGCCCAGATTCGCCCCGAAGCGGCGGCCGCTTACGCGGCGGCCGCAGCACTGCCCGTCGCCGAAGCGCCCGCGAAGATCAAGGACGCGATCGATAAAGTCGAAATGTGGGGCGGCAAGGATGTCTCGGCCATCGTGGCGCCTTTTCAAGAGACGCCTAATCCCAAATTGCTCGAGATTCAGCTGTCAAAGGCCGAATACGAGGTGCTGAAGTCGTCGCAGAACGCGGCGGCGCTGACGGCCTACACGAACTCCCGCATCGCCGCCGACGGCACCACCGGCACGAACGAAAAACTTTCGTTCAGCCTGGAGAACTACGACCCGGTCAAACTGCATCTGATCACCGAGGCCGCGCGCAAGATCGTGGGCCCGGTCACCGAGCCCGTCGTCAATCCGACGCAGCCGGGCGGTGGCGAGCTCGTTCCCCTTCTGACAGACGCCGAGAAGAAGCTCCTCACGCCGGAAGAGCTCGCCACATACAAGAGCATCTTCGATTCGGCCAAGGGCGACCCCAAGGACAAGAATCTGCAGGCCGAGGCTCGCCGCTTGCGCGCCCTGATCGCGGCGGAGAACCGAGGAAAGGACCCGGCTTACGCCGTTCCGGCCGACAGGGCCGCGTTCGACAAACTGCCGGAGTGGCAGAAGCGGAAGTTCTGCGCCGACCTCGTCGCCTCCCCGGCCAATCTGGCCGGCGACACGCGCGCAGCGGAACTGGGAGGCACCGGAGACGCAGCTGCTCAGTTGGATCAGACCGCCGGCCGGTCCCCGACGAACGGCCCCACGACCACGACTACCTCCGCCGCGACGGGGTGGGCCGCCGACGCCTGCAAGCCGTACAAGGCGCCGCCCGTGGTGACCAATCCCGCAAAGCCCCCCGTCAAGACCGATGTCCCGACTCCCCCAGGCGTCGACAAGGAGAACGAGGCCAAGAAGAAGAACGAGTGGCTGACCGCCGATCTTCTCACCAGTGCCGCGAAAGGCGCCATGGTCGGCCTCCTGCTCGGCTCGTTCTTCGGACCGGTTGGACTCATCGCCGGACCGCTTCTCGGCGCCGCGCTGTTCTACGGCCTGACGAAAATCATGTGACGGCGGGGGCCTAAAGGCCCAGGCCTGACGGGGTCCAAGGCCCCTTACGGGGTCAGGCGCAGGGCGCTATCTTATGGGCATGGACTTCCGTGCCCTGACCTTACTGGCCGTCGCTGCCGCTCTATGCGCCCCGGCTCGCGCCGCCGCGGCGGGAGCGCTCATCCAGGCGCGCGCCGTCTCGGGCGATCCCACGAGCTTCGACGGCGGCCGCGCGCGCCCCGAAGCGGACCCCGTGCAGCCGGGATCGGCGGCCGACAAGCGCACCGCGGAACAGATCGCCAAGGATGAGCAGGTCAAGGCAGACGCGCGCGCCCGCGCCAATCTCGCGGCGACGACTCCCGGCCCGGACAAGGAAATCGCGCCGCCTCAGCCCAATGAGTGGCTCAAAGCGGATCACATCATCATGGGAGTCAAGGGCGCCATGGTCGGCCTCCTCCTCGGCTCGTTCTGGGGCCTGGCCGGCCTGGGCATCGGCCTGCTCGTGGGCGGCCTGATCGGCTACGCGCTGTCGCGAATCACCGCTTAGCCGGCGCCTCGTCCTTCAGCCCCCACGCCAGCATCACGGCCCCGACCGAAATGCACGAATCCGCCACATTGAACACCGGCCAATGGTGGATGTGCAGGAAATCCACCACGAAGCCGAACACGATGCGGTCGTAGAGATTTCCCACCGCTCCGGCCGTGACGAGCAACGCTCCCCATTGAAGCCAAAGATCGTTCTTCGGCCAGCGCCGCCGGATGACCTGCAGCGCGACGATGAGCCCTATCGAAATCGCGGTCAGAATCTTATTGGCGCCGCGGCCCATGCCGAACGCGGCCCCCGTGTTTTCCACATAGGTCAGGTCAAAAAATGGGACGAGCGGGATCGTGCCCACGGCCTTGAGCGAGGCCGCCGCCCATAACTTGGTCGCGCGGTCGAGCCCGAGCAGGACGACTACAGCTGTCGCGCGCAGCGGCCGCATAGCTCCGGGTAAGACGCCTGACTGCCGATGTCGGTCTGCCAACGCCAGCAGCGCGGGCATTTCACGCCTTCGGCATGCAATACCTTTATATCCGCTCCAGTTCCCCTCTCGACTTGGGAGACGATGAACAGCTCCTCGAGATTGAGGCCCTTGAACTCCGCGGAAGCGGGCAGGACGACCTTCGCGTCGAGGGATTTGCCCACGAGTTTTGCCGTGCGCGCCTCCTCGATCTTTTTGGTGACGCGCTCGCGCAGATCGAGGGCACCAGCCCAGCGCGCGGCGAGAGCCGCGTCGGTCCAGCGCGGATCGGGCGCCGGCAAATCCCACAGGAACACGCTGTCGGACGGCCGCTTCGGCCAGAAGCGCCAGGCTTCCTCCGCCGTGAAGGACAGGATCGGGGAAAGCAAAGCGCAAAGACGCGCGAAAGTCTCGGCCATGACCGTTTGAGCCGCCAAACGTTCCGGCGCGTCCGTTTTAAATGTGTAGAGCCGGTCCTTGGTGCCGTCGAGATAAAACGCCGACAAATCGAAAGCGCAGAAATCGACGATCCTGCGCGCCGCGGCGCGATAGCGGTACTCGCGATAGTCATCCAGGGTCTCCTTCTGAAGCGAGGCCAGGCGGTGCAGAAGGTAGCGCTCCATCTCGGGCAGATCGCCGAAGGAGATCTTTTTAGACGGCTCGAAGTCGGACAGGCTGCCCAGCAGGTAGCGTAAAGTATTGCGCACTCGAAAATAGGAATCCGCCGGGCCGGCAAGAAGCTTGTCGGAGATGCGCACATCATCGCCGTAGTCGCTCAGCGCGACCCATAGGCGGAGCAGATCCGCACCCCACTTATCGATGACCGCTTGGGGCGCGACGACGTTGCCGGTGGACTTGTGCATGGCGCGTCCTTTCTCGTCGAGCACGAAGCCGTGCGTCAGCACCGCCTTATATGGGGCCTTGCCGCGCAGGGCCGTGGACATGACCAGCGAGCTCTGAAACCAGCCGCGATGTTGATCGGAACCTTCCAAGTACAGATCGGCCACGGCGTCCGAACCGAGCACCGAAAGCCAGGACACGCCGGAGTCGAGCCACACGTCCAGAATGTCGGACTCGCGGCGGAAGCCGTCTTTCAAAGCGGGATGATCGGGAAGGAAGTGCCAGTCCTTGCGCGTCAGGACCTCGCCCCATTTCTCAAACCAAAAATCGGTGCCGTGAGTCGCGGCGTGGCGCTCGATGGCCTGGAGCACGGCGTCATCGAGGATCGCCTCGCCCGTCTTGACCGAATACAGCACGGTGATCGGCGTGCCCCACACGCGCTGGCGCGACAGGCACCAGTCGGGACGATTGGTCACCATCGCGGCGATGCGGTTGCGGCCCTCGGACGGCACCCACTGGACCTTATCGATCTCCGACAGGAGATGCGCGCGCAGAGCCTCGGACAGCTTCAAAAACCACTGCTCGGTGGTGCGAAAAATGACCGGGTTCTTGCAGCGCCAGCAATGCGGGTAGGAGTGCTGAATGTCCTTCTTGGCGAGAAGAAGTCCGCGCTCCTGAAGATCGGCGACGACCAAGGCGTTGGCTTCCTTCAGGATGTGCTTGCCGCGCAAGAATTCAGGAACGGTCTGGTTGTACAGGCCCGTTCCATCGACCGGATTGTATATCTCAAGGCCCTCGCGGATGCCGATGGCAAAATCGTCTTCTCCATGGCCGGGAGCGGTATGGACGATGCCGGTACCGTCGTCGGCGGTGACATACTCCGCCGATACCGCCGTTCCAGTGCCGCCAAACGGACGCGCATAGCCAAGGTGTCCGGCCAATTCATCGCCGGTAAATGTTTCAAGATTCTGAGGCGCTTCGGCCCCGATCGCCGCAAGAATATCGTCGCGACGCGCCTTCGCCATGAGCAACTGCCGCGGTCTCCCATTTACCGCCGCTTTGACCAGGACATACTCCAAGAGAGGATTGAAAGCGACAGCCCGGTTCGCGGGGAGGGTCCATGGCGTCGTCGTCCAAACAACGACCTCGCCCTCGAATATTTTACCGCCGGCGATCGTAGCACGCTCGCTGGGCAGCGCGACGTATACCGACGGCGAGGTCTTGTCCTTGTACTCGACCTCGGCGTCGGCAAGGGCAGTTTCACATGTCGGGCACCAGAGCACGGGCTTCAGACCGCGATAGACATGGCCTTTCTGCACGAGCAGACGGAACGCACGCAGAATCTTGGCCTCATAATCCTTGGCCATCGTCTTGTATGGGCGCTCCCAGTCGCCGAACAGTCCCAGGCGCTTGAACTCTTCGCGCTGCAGACCGATGAAGCGCTCGGCGAACGCGGCGGCGTCCTTGCGGAACTTGGGGATGTCGGTGACTCCGCGCTTGCTCATCTTCATTTCTTTAAGAAGAGCCGTTTCGATCGGAAGCCCATGGCAGTCCCAACCGGGAACGTAGGGGGCTTGATACCCCATGAGCGCGCGGGCCTTGACCGTCAAATCTTTCAGCACCTTGTTGAGCGCGTGGCCGATGTGGATGCCGCCGTTGGCGTAGGGAGGACCATCGTGCAGCACGAACGGCGGCCGGCCCTTCTGCCGTTGCTGTAGTTTCTCATACAGTCCCATCACTTCCCAAACCTTCAGCAGTTCGGGCTCGCGCCTGGCGAGGTCACCTTTCATGGGGAAATCGGTTTTCGGCAGGCGAATGGTCGCCGACCAATCGGTGCGGGCCTCGGGCATGACCCATCCTACCAATTCCGACTTACTCCCGGAACAGCATCCCTAGTACTTCCAGTTCACGGGGTTCTGAGTATTCGCGCCGGGCTGGAACTTTTGGATGCACCCATTTTGGTTCTTTGCTTTAAAGCAAAAGGAACAATGAAAGAAGCAAATGGCGGCATTTAATTTATCTCCGTTTGCTTTAAAGCAAAGAACCGTGGGCGAGGGGCAGGACCGCGGGCTGATGGTCATGCAACTTTTTGAGGGGGTCAATCGTATGAATAGATGGCCCCCGATCATAGTGCGGTTGACCGAATGGCGGCGCTCCTCAAGCGCCTGAGAGGGGAGCGCGGCATCTCCCAGCTTCAGCTTGCCAATTTCGCCGGGGTCAATGCCTCCATCGTCAATCGCGCGGAACGTGGCCGGGACGCCAGGCTGTCGACGTGGGAGAAGCTGTTCACGGGTCTGGGATGGCACCTTCTGCTCGATGCGACGGAACTGTCGGAGGAAGCCGCCGACCTGCACCTCGATGAGGCCCTCCGGCGGCGCGAAAGACGCCGAGAAGGCCTATGCGTCGGCAAACGGCGCTTCTAGCTTCAGTTCAAGACACCTGGGAGCCTAAATAGCCTTGAATTAGAAACATCCTGGGGTTATACTGGCGATTGTGGTGAATATCCCCTCACTATTGCTCCTCACCGCGTTCGCGGTCGCCCCGGCGTCCGCACAGATTCCGACCGGCCGCACGGCCTCGTCCCGGGACATCGAGTTGAAGGTGTCCCTCGAAAGCGTGATGGAGAGGCGGCTGGAAACGGTGCTGCGCAAGGTGCTCTCCTCGGACGATATCTCCGTCGTGGCCAATGTCGAGCTCCTGGCCGATTCGGACCGGCCCGATGTCGAGGTTCTGCCCGGCGTCGTGGTCAAGAAAACACCCGCCTCCTCGGCGCCGATGGAGCTTCCCGCCTCCTTGGTGAAGAGGGTCACCATCACCATTTTCCTGGCCCATGCGGCCTCGGATGAGACCGTCGATTTGGCGCGCGCGACGGCCGAACGCATGGTCGGCCTGAAGCCGGAAAGAGGCGATGTTCTGAACGTGGAGAAGGTGGGCGTGCTCCCCCCTGAAAAAAAGGCGCCGAGGGCCGGCTTCCTCGATCAAATCCTAAACCCCCGAACTCTTCTGCTCCTGGCCTGGCTCCTGGCCGCTTGCTGGGGCCTGCTCCACCTGTCTCGGCGTTTTCTCGATCCCTTTCTGGGCGTTCTGCGCGAGGTCGGTCAGAATCTCGCCAAGGCCGGGACCGGGCGAACGGAGCAGAATCCGACTGCGGAAAAGGAAGCCGCGGCGAAGGCGCCTCCCGAGGCGCCCTCTCAAGCAATCGTCGGCGCCGGCGCCGACGAAAGAAAGCTCCCCTTCGCCTTCATCAAGGAGCGCGATCTGCCGGCCCTCGAGCTGCTGCTGCTGGAGCAATCCGACGTGACGGCGGCGATCATCGTGCAGTATCTCCCCCCCGCCCTCGGCGCCCGGCTGTTGTCGGCGATGACCGCGCCCCGGCGCGAAATGATCCTGGCCTACATGAGCAAGCCCGCGATGATCAATCAGGTCGAGGTCAAGAAGATCGAGGAAGTCATCCTGTCGCGAATCGACTACATCATGGGGGGCGAGGAAAAGCTCGTCTCGATGCTCGACTCGGCTTCGATCGCGATGCAGACCGAGATTCTCGAGACCCTGCGCCGGCGCGACCCCGAACTGGGCCTGCGCTTGGATCGCCGCGTCGTCCTGCTTGATGACATTGGCCTGCTCGATGAGGCCGGCCTCACCGCCCTGAGCCGCCAGGCGACGGTGCGCGGCATGGCGGTGGTGCTCAAGTCGCTGCCTCAGCTCCGCGACAAGGTCCTGCCCATGCTCAAGACCGGGCTCGGCGAGTGGTTGGCGCAGGAGACGACCCTCCTCGGCGACTTATCCGAGCAGGTCAAGGAGACCGAAATGCGCCGCGTGCTCCAGGCGTTCATCCGCCTGGTGCGGGAAGGAAAAATCACTCTGCGAAAGGACGCCCCGCCCCCGCCGGTTATCGCTGAGCCGGAATTCCCGATGGAAGCCCCGGCGGAAGCCGCACCGGAACTGACCTCGGACGGCAAGCCCTAGGCGACCCCCATGGACTTAATGACGATCCTCGGCGTATCCATCGGCTCCGGGGTGATCATATTCGTCCTGAGCACCGGCCAAATGATGCGCTTCCTGCTCAACCCCGAGGCCATCATTCTGATCTTCGGCGGGACCTTGGGTTCGGTGCTCATCAGTTATCCCTGGTCCGCCCTGCGCCACGTGCCCAACGGCCTCATGATGATGCTGCGCCCCCCGCGACGGCCGACGCCGGATCAATTGATCCAAGTGTTCGTGCAGTTGGCGCAGGCCTCGCTGCGCGACGGCCCGCAATCCCTCACCGCAGCGCTCGCCAGCGTGCCTCATCCGTTTCTCGCCGACGGCCTGCGCATGCTCATCGACGGCCTCGACGCCGACGTCCTGCGCGAGCGCTTCGAGCGCGACATACTCGCCACGCGCCAGAGACACATGCAGATCTCCGGCATTTTCCGCTCGGCCGGGACCTACGCGCCCATCTTCGGACTGCTGGGGACCTTGATCGGCGTGGTGCAGGTCTTGCGCAACATCACCAATCCCACCGCGATGGGCTCCTCGATGGCGGTGGCCATGACCGCCTCTTTCTACGGGATCTTTTCGGCCAATTTTCTATTTCTACCCATAGCCACGAAGCTCAATTTCTACTCAGAGGAGGAAATGCTCAATCGCGAGCTCATCGCCAAGGGCGTCATTTCGCTCTTTCACGGCGAAGCGCCCTGGCTGATCTCGCGCAAGCTCGAGGGCTACATGTCCTACTACCTGCGCCGCGACGGGGCCAAGCAATATCGCGCCACGGCATGATCCCCTTTCTCCATCGCCTGCCGGCGGCCACGGTGAAGGACAACCCCCTCTGGCTCGTCGTCCTGGCCGACATGATGACCAATCTCATGCTGTTCTTCCTCGTCATGTACGCCCTCTCCCAGCAGTCCCCGCAAGCCCGCGAGGAGATGGCCCGCGTCTTCGACGCGCAGGCCGTGGTCGACGTCAAGCCCCGCCCCGCCGACGAGCGGGCCCTGCGCGATTTTAAGGAACGGCAGGCGGCGGCCAGCCTCAAGGAGCAGTTCGCGGACACGACCGTCACCGAGAACATGATCCGCGTTCGCCTGCAGGAGCAGATTCTTTTCCCGAGCGCGCACTCCACGTTGGCCCCACAGGCGGAAGAGCCGATCCTGAAGCTCGCCAAGGTGCTCAAGGAGCTGCCCAACACGGTCGTCATCGAGGGACACACGGACGACGTGCGCCTGAGCAAATCCCCCTATCACAGCAACTGGGAGCTGTCCGTCGCCCGCTCGAATTCGGTCATCGAGCTGCTCGTGCGCGACGAGGTGGCGCCCGAGCGCCTCGTGGCTGCGGGCTACGGCGAGCATCGCCCCGTGACGGCCAATGATTCGCCGCAGGCGCGGGCCCGCAACCGGCGCGTGGAAATCATCATACTTCGCGGTGAGGACTCGAGGCATGAATGAGGACCTGACCCATCTGTGGATGGTTCCGTACGCCGACTTAATGTCGACCTTGGTGCTTCTCTTCATGACCCTTTTCGCCGCTTCCTATTCCTCGCGTCCGCCCGAGTACGACCGCGCCTTGGCGCAAATGGAAAAAGAGATGGGCAGCGGACCCAAGGCGGACAAGCGCTTCGATGAAACGGAAATGGCGGTGCAGCTCAAGCAGGAGCTCAGTCGTCTGCGCTTGAGCGATTTCGGCGTCCGCGTGACGGCCCGCCGGGTTCGCCTGACCTTGCCCAACCCGGTGCTGTTCGGTGAAGGCTCGGCGACTTTGTCCCCGGACGCCGGGGCCGTGCTCGCACCCATGGCCCGCCTCTTTGCCAAGTGCGACAACCCCATTCTCCTTGAGGGCTATACAGATGACGTGCGCATCGTCGGCGGCCGCTTTCGCAGCAACTGGGAGCTGTCGGCGGCGAGATCCTTCGCCGTCGCTGAGTTCCTGCTGGCCCGTGGGCTGGCGCCCGCGCGCTTCAACGTCCGCGGCTACGGCCAGTACCGGCCCGTCGCCTCGAACCAGACCGCGGACGGACGGGCGCTGAATCGCCGCATCGAAATCAGCCTCATCCGTGAGACCGAGAAGGTCGACTAGCCGACGCTACACGCATGAAATTTGAACCACAAAGAACGGAAAGAAAGTTAACGGCATCGGCGTTCACTCTTCTTTCGTTGTTCTTTGTGTCTTTGTGTCTTTGTGGTTCGCCGTCGACGGCGGGAGCCGAGGACAAGGGGGCGGTTAATAGTCCCGCCATTCAGAAGTACTACCAAGACGCGCTCGACCTGTACGCGCGGGAGGATTACCGCGCGGCGGTCATCAAATGGACCGCGATCCTGAAGGAGGACCCGGAGCAGAGATCCGCGCGGACCATGATCGTCACCGCGCGTCACCGCATCGCGATAAAGACCAAAGAACGGCGCCAGCGCGCCTTCGACTTCATCGCTTCGGGCCAGTACCGCAAGGCCCTCCTCCAGCTTCAGGAACTGCTCGATCAGGACCCCGGCGATCCCGATCTCGAGGCGACCCAACGCCGCCTGGAGAGCATCATCAAGCTGACGCCCCAGATCATTCCCAATACGCGCGCCTCGCGCGTGTCCGTCATCGGGCTCAAAGGCTATCTGGCCCTGCCGCCCGATTTGCAGCTGGCGCACAACGCCCTGCGCTATGCGCGGGAGACCGCGCCCGACGACGCACTCTACAAGAACCTGCTCGGGCTGTTATACGAAGAATACCCGTCGCTGACAACGGCGGACGCCGTGACGCCGGGCATGAAGCTCCTGGAGTACAAGCATTATGTCGCCTTGCATCAGATCTACGACGCGAAGCACCACCAGGCGGTGCTCACGCTCAACGAGATATTGATGTTCGAGCCCGCAGACGTGATGGCGCTCAAGCGCCTCGGGTCGGCCTATTATTCTTTAGGACGCCTGGACGAGGCGCGGTCCGCGTGGACCGCCGCTCTGCGGCTCGCGCCCGGGGACAAAACCCTGGAACATTTCCTCGCCAAGATCAAAAAGTATAAGAGCAGCGCAGCGAAGCCGTGACCTCTGTGGTTCATCCGTCAAAACCCCGTGAACATGGAGGTGTCTCCCCTTGTATTTCCGCGCCAAGAGGCTACAATCAGGCATGCTCCTCCTCCCGCGGCGCGCGGCCTTGACAGCGCTCATGCTGACTTTCGGCTGCGCGGGCGGACGCGCGCCCGAGCCGGCGCCTCCGCCCGACCCGTGGGTGGCCGCCAACGAGGAACGGATCAAAGACCGGGCGGCGCACGAGGATGAGGATCGCAAGGAACTGGTGCGCCCCGCCCCCGACTTCTGGCGCCCGGAGAGCCGCGGGCGCGCCCTGAGACTGACTTTGTTCCTGGAGAAGACGACCCTCCGCGCGGACGAGCGTCTGCGATACCGGCTGGAAGTCCAGAATATCGGGGAAAAGGAAATCTTCCTGCTGGAGGATGACTCCTTCATCAAGACAGGGAAGATCCTGGGCAATGAATATCAACCGCTTCTGACGACGCCCGGCGGTGTCGAATCCCGGATGCCGCTGCCGATTAATTTATTAAGCGGCGGACTGCTAAAACCCGCCGAGGTGGATTATACGGACATGACGGACGCGGAAGCGATGGCCGCCGTGAAGCGGCTGGAGTCGCGCGACTGGACCAAGTACAAGCTGTCCCTGCACTTACGGCCCGGGGAGACGATCGTCACGCGCGCCGATGCCGCGGGCGGACGTTTTCGCGAGCTCAAATCCTCGGCTGCCGCCTTCGACGGGCCCGGGAAATATCGCCTTCGCTTCGTGTTCGATCAGATCGCGCTCTCCGATAAAGTCCACGCCGAGTCTCCCCCCGTCGTCTTCGAAGTCGTTCCATGAAGCGCCTGCTTCTGGCCGCCGCGCTTCTGCCGGCGGCCGCGCGCGCCGCGCCTACGCCGCCAGACGAAGCCAAGGCCTCGATCATGCGGGCCGTCCGCGACGGGATGGCCGCCAAAGAGGCCATGCGCGCCGCCATACTGGCGAGGGATGCCGCGTCGGACGACCCCGAGATCGCGTTGCTTCACTGGACTGCGGCCCGGACGGCGCAAGGCGAGATGAAGGCCCATTTCGACCTCGCCATACGCCTGACTCAAGACGCCTACCGCTTGAAGCCGGAAATGCCCCCCGAGCCGCGCGCGGCGAAACCTCGCCCCGCGGATGGGGCCTGGTCCGCCGGCCTGTCGGCTTCCTGGGCGCCGGAGTATGGGCCGCCGGGTTACCGGGAAATCCGAGGCGCCGACGGCCGGCTTCACTACCTGAGCGTCGATCCCAATGACGCCCCGATATCCGACGACATTTCCGCGTTTACGGACCCGAACGGGCGGGTGACCATCATGCCGTCCCTCTTCGATCGGGTCATCGGCAACGATGAGCCGGGATTATTGGCGAGCACCCTTCACCACGAAGCTCTGCATTACAGGGAACTGATCACGACGGGCTGGGACACGCACGAGCAGCTGGAGATAAGAGCCAACCAGGCAAGTCTCGCAACGGTCGACGTCTTCATGCCACGGCTGTCCGCCAAGGTCCGAGACGAGGTCAAGGATGGTGTGCGAAAACGGATCGCCGACGCCGAGACGCTGGTGGCTTCCGGCGGCACGCATTCCCCTTTTCCAAGTCCCAAGCAAGAGGAGGACTTCGAGAAAAAGTTCAGGCTCCAGGAAAGGCGCGAGCTCGAGTACCACGACCTCGTTCGGCGCGTTGAGCGGCTCGAACGGGATCGCCGTGAGAGCCTGGAGTCCTCGCGCCGCGGCTTCCGCTGGGCGAAGTTCAACCTCTGGACCTTGAACGCCTGCGTCTACATAGACGGGACGAGGCCGAACACCCCCGAATGGGGACGCCCGGACCTCATTGGCGCCCGAGAGCAGGCGCTGCGGGGCTATCTGCGGGGAAACCTCGTCGTGCTGCCGAGCGCCGAGATCGACGCCGGCCTCGCTCGCGGCGACCGCCTCAGGAGCGGCGACGTCGCGCGCTGCCAGGAGCGACTGATCAGCATGATCCGCGACCTGCCTGCGCCCGTCGACGCCGACTGGATGATGGACCGCATCGAGTACGAGCGGCGCGGCGGGCGGGCCGGCGAGATCATCAGCGGCGTGATCGAGTCGGTGCGCCGCGCCATGGCGGACGGCACCGCCGTGCTCGCGAGAGCGGCGTCTCCGGGCACCGCGACGAGGGGCCCCGGTGAACCAGTGCGCGACCCCGGCGGCGGAGACCGCGGCTCGCGCCTGCCGGGCGGAGAGAACCCCCCGCTGGACCGGCTTCGCGGCATCAACGGGGGCGACAGCTGGTGAGCCGCGTCCCGCCCGGTGAACGAGGACTGTAGCTCCGACGAGTGTGCCTGCTTATCCGAGGATTTGGGAAACCCTGCCAAGATCAAAAAGTATAAGAGCAGCGCAACGAAGCCGTGACCTCTTTGTAGGTGTTGGCGATCACGATCTTATCCTTGCTGGTGTTCGCACCCAGGCCGAACGTGACGTTGATCGGCTTGCTGTAATTCCAGGTATACTCCGAGTTGACGGACAGCAAGGTATTGTCGGCCGGCAGGATAGTCGAGGTGTTCTTCGTGGCCGTGTAGGTGCCCCAGAATTGTCCGCTCCAGGCCGCGGAAAACGGGACCGACAGGCCCGGCCCCAGAGATTGGCTCGTGCGCTTGGAACCGTCGTTCTTGTCCTTGGTGGTGGACTGGGTCACGCCCAAGGTCGCCCCCCACTTTCGAGGCAGCTTCCAACTCGAGGAGAAGCCCACCGTCATCGTGTCCAGATTGTGCGCCAGGCGGTTCTTGTCGCGGAACTGGCTGCTTTGAGCGTTGAGTGAGACGCTGTGGCGCTTGATGAGCTGGCCGACGGCAAGGCCGATCGTGGTCGTCTGGTTGTCGATGGCCGTGAGGGGTTTGCCTTTGACGAGGTTGACGGAGCCGTTGAGGCTGAGGCTCGTCGCCGTGGGCAGCTGAAAAGCGTGCGTCATGTTCACGATCCTCTGCGTCGTCGTCGTTTTGTTGGGGTTGTTGGCGAGGTTGTCCGTATACTGGTTGGCGCCCAGGTTCAGGGAGTACCAGGCGGCCGGGAAAAAGCCGAGCTGGAGGTCATAGGTCAGACGGTCGCCGATGATGCCCGGGTTGCCGAAGGCGACGAAGTTGACGCCCGCGCGCTGGTAGTAGGTGCGTATCTTGAAAATCTTGCGCTCCCAGCCGACCTCGAAGCGGGTCGCGGTGTCGTTGGCGGGGCGCCCGCCGGCGTTCACCCAGAACGCGTTCTTCTGATAGGCGACCAAGAATTTCAACTTGGAAACGGGTTCCCAGCCCAGGTCGAGACCGTAGCCGGAGTTCTTCTGCGCGACCAAGGTGGGCCCGCGAAAATTCGCGGATTTAGGGTCGTTGCTGAGCGAGCCGACCTCGTCGGTGCTCACGAAGTAGTTCGCGTTGATCTTGACCTTGCCGCCCGGCGCCAACCCGAGCTTGGCCGAGTACATCGAGCGCGCGAAGCGTCCGTTGGTGGTCGCGGTGCCGGCCTGCGACGTGATGGTTTGCCCGCCCAGCACGGTCCAATCCCATTTCCCATTTCTCTGCTCCAGCATGACGCCGCGCATGCCCTGCCCGGACACGGCCAGCGGGCCGAGATTGGGGGAGATGTCCCCTCCGTAGATCGTCCCCCAGGGCGCGTAAAAATTGGCCACGATGATGAACGGATCGAACACTTGTCCCGGAGCGTGCAGAAGATAGAGATTGATCAGATAAGAGTTGTTCTTGATCTTGCCCACGGTGTTGAAGGTCGTGGTCCCCGAGACCCGCTTCCAGCCCGCGCGGCTGGAGCTGCGCAGTCCCACCGTCAGGTTGCCCTCCATGTGATACGTCACGACCTCGGGCGGCGGCGGTATCGGCTTCTCGACGATCTGAAAGCCCTTGTAATCCGACTCGAGCATAGTCCTATTGTCCTTGACGAGGAAGACGCGGTACAGCCGGCGTCCGGACATCGTCTCCGGGATGGGAAACGGCAGAGAGACGGCCGAAACGGCGCCCGCCGCCACCGCCTCGCGCGGCGACAGCGGGGCGGTGCGGGCGATGAGGTGGTAGTCTAAATCATAGACTTCGCCCACCCAGTAGTAGCTGCCGGGCTCCCACTGGCTCGTGCCGGTATTGACCGCGAGCGCCTGCAGGGAGACGATGTCGCCGGCCTGTGCCGGGTCCGGAGCCGGAACGGTGAACTGCAGGCTGCCCGCGTCGGAGGCAAAGGCGCGCGCGGGCGCCAGGACGAGCGCCGCGAGAAGCATCGCACCGTATCCGGAGTGTCTCAAGGGTAATAGAGTGCGCCGAGTTTATGTCTATTTCTTTTCGAAATTCAGGCGCACCTTCTTCGCTTTCCCGTCCTTGTCCTGCATGTCCAGATCCAAGGTCCGTTCCTTGACGGCGGCGGCATCGAGCAGCTTCAAGCTCTGGTTTAAGTCCGCGGCTTTGAGCGCGTTCTGCCACGTGCCGTAATCCGAGGGGGACATGGCCTTGGCCGCCTGCGGCGCTTGGCCCGCGCCCGCCACCGACGTTTGCTGGCCGGCGCGCAGGGCCGTCGTTCCCTGGTCGTTGGTCACGTCCACGAAGCCCTCGTAGACCTTGACCGTCATCGGGCCCGTTCCGTAGTCCACGTCGGCCTCGGTGCCGCGCACGGCGGCGACGGCGGACGGCGTGCGCACGTTCATGCCGGATTTGCCGTGCAGCAGGCGGGTCCAGGCGTTGCCGAACTGGGTGTACACGCTCGTCGGCTTGTTCCCGCCGCCGCTCTCCATTTTGAAGCTGGAGTCCTCGTTGATGCGCAGTTCGGCGCCGCCCACGAAGGCGACGGCCACGCGCGTCCCGTGGCCGGTTTTCACCGTGTCCCCCTCGCGCAGCATCTCGTTGAACTTCAAGGGCTTGAAGCTCTTCGCGCCCGCGCGCTGCATCTCGGGCTTGCCCTCGACGGATATGACGACGCCCGCCACCGGTGCAACGGCACGCGCGGAAGCCGCCGTTAAGACCAGCAACGCCGCCAACAGGGGAAATATTCGCCTGCCCCAACAGTTATTTTTTATCATCGGAACTCTCCTTTATTCTCACGAAATTGACCTTCAACGACGTGCGCGGAATCGCGACCAGCAGATAGGGGGTGGGCTTGACCTCAGGCGCGGACGGCGCGGTCTTCGCCGCGAACGGTTGCGCGTATGAAATCACCTGGTAGCGCACCGTCAGCGCCGACCCCTGAGATTTCATGTCGTCGATCTGGATGCGGCTGGGGCCGTCGGCACTTCCGGCCATCACGGCGACGACCATGTGCTCGCTGAAGTCGATGAGCGGGACCGGCTCGTCGCTCAGCCTCTGCCAAAGCCTCTTCCAGTTGGACTCATTCTTGATCACCAGGGCCGCCGCGAGCTTCGCCAACGGCGTCGTCACGCCCGACCAGGTTTTCTCGTTAACGACGGTCTTAGGCTGCTCCGCGGCGTCCAGCAGTGCTGCGGGCGGCCCCGCCCCCGCTTTATTGGGCGCGGCGCTCGTCACGGGCGCGGGGGTGGGCAGGATCACGGGGAGCAGCCGCGGGCCGCTGAGACTGGCCCGAGCCTGACCTTGGCGCAGTTGGTCAAGCAAAGCGGAGAGTTCCGCGCACGTTAAAACGCCGTCCATCCCGGTGAAGGTGTAGCCCGCAAGGTCGATGCCTCTATCGCGCAGAATCTGACGGATCGCCAGCCAGATCTGCTCTCCGCCCACGGAGGCGCAATCCGGCGTATACGACATGCTCGAGATCGCCGTGGGCCTGGTCACGCTCACCGTTTTGCAGTTGTTGGTCACGGTGTCGTCGAAAATGTTCAGGCAGGCGATGGCGAGCCCCTCGTTCATGCCCGCGGGTATTGACGCCGTCACGTTGAAGCTCAGGGCATCCGCGGGCGACAGTTGCGGCACCGTGATCGGCGTGTTGGGGGCGGCAAGCCCACCCAAGGTCACGCGCAGGGGCGTGTTCGACTCGGTGGTGTTGCCCTGGTTCTTGACGGTGACGCGAAAGGGGATGTTGCCGGCGGAGTCCATCGGCCCGGTGATCTCGAGCTCGGTGACCGCCAGGTCGCGCGTCAGCGCGGTGTTGGAGACGGAAAAACTGAAGGGAACCTGGCTGGTGGCCACGACGTTGGCGTTGCTGTCGAGTCCCTCGACCTTCCACCAATAGGTTTGCGCGCTCGACAATCTCTGCCGGGGATCGGACGGATTCTGCGGGTAGGTCAGCGAATTGACGCCCGCAGCCGTCGTTTGGACGAAGATGGCGTTGTACAGGGACGGGTTATCGCCCACCGTGACGCGGTAGGTCACCGCTCCGCTCGAGTACCACTGGAAGGTCAGCGGATTGTCGGAGAGGTTCGAGGAGCCGTTGGGCGGGTAGATCAGCAGGATATTGGGCGAGGAAATGGTGAACGTCTGGGTCTGCACGAGCGGGATGCCGTCGAGCGAGGCCGTGGCGTTCAAGGTGTAAAGTCCGGGTCCCTGGGCGAAGCCGGAGATCGCGAGCCCGGCAACCGAGCTCGCGGCGTTGCCCACCGTGCCTCCCACGGAGTTGCCGACGTGGCGGAACACGATGTTCATATTAGGCGCGACGACGGAAAACGAGAAGAACATGCGGTTGGGGCTGGCGACGGCGTTGTTGACGACCTGGGTAAATCCGATTTTTTCATTGGTCGAGAAGGTCGTTCTCGGGGCGCCGGTCTGATCCAGTATGGTCACGCCCTGCCCCGTCAGCAGCGCCGCAACCGCAGGCAACGGCATGAACCACAAAGACACAAAGGCACAAAGAACGGAAACGGATTGAAGGTTAACGGCACGGAAAGACGTTACCATTCTTTCTGTTTTTCTTTGTGACTTTGTGTCTTTGTGGTTTAATTCGTTCATCGGACCACCGCCAGCTTCTTGATCACCTTGGCGCGCTGATTGTCGGTGCCGCCCCTGATCTTGACCATGACGTGATAGACACCGGGAGCCACGCCCTGGCCCCCGGAGTTGCGCAAGTCCCAATTCGCGCGGTAAACCGGGACCGCCGCGCGGCTGATGTCCGAATCCGGGATTTCCTTGACGAGGTTGCCGGAGAGGTCGAAGATCGAGATGCCCGCCTCGAGCGGGAACAGCGCGCTCTCGAAGCGTATCGTCGTCGCGGTGCGGGCGGGGTTGGGGAAGGCGAAGACGGACTCCTCGGGCAGCGGATTGAAGACGAAGCCGAGCACCCGGACCTCGCCATCGAGCAGCACGACGTCCTGGAAGGCGGTGTAGCCCAGGCTCGTGTAGGCCCGGACGGAATAGGTGCCCGGCAGCAGGCCGCCGATAATCCAGCGGCCGCTCGGGTCCGGCGTCGCCCGCGCCACTTCGCGGCCGTTCTGATGAAGCTCGACGAAGCTCCCCATCGCGGCCGCCGCGCTCAGTCCTCCTCCGCCGAAGGAGGACGCCGACAGCGTGGACAAAGTTCCCGTCAAGGTAGCCAGAGCGTAATTGATGTTCAGGTAGAAGTCAACGTTGGTGGAACCCATCGCGATCCCGTCCTGCCAAAGCGAACTCGAGAAGCCGTTGACGGTCCAGGTGACCCGGAGCTTGTAATTGCCGGCCGGCAGCCCATTGACGGTATAAGTGCCGCTGCCGTCGGCCAAGGTGAAGGTCGTGCCCATCAGCGCGGACGCGGCGTTCCAGCATTCGACCATCACGGCCGTGATGCCGATAGTCGAGATGTCGAGGACATGCCCGGTGATCGCGTTCAGCGGAGAAGGCGCGGCGGTCGTCGTCGCCTGGTTGGAGAAGTTCGACCAGTTGAAGTCGCTGTCGGCGAGCGCCAGGCGGACATAATAGGTCACGCTCGGACTCAGACCGCTCAAGGTGTAGGCCTGAAGCGCGCCCGGGGAAACTCCCGCCGTGGCGATGACCACCTGTGCCGCCGACGTGCTGGCCACCGCCGCGATATTAGTCGAGTAGAAGATGCGGTACTCGCCGAGCGCAATCAGGCCGACGCCGGCGTCGTCGCCGGGCGCGGTCCAGGATAGATTAATAAGGCCGGGTGCGGCGCCCTGGGAGGCCGCGAGATCGACGACGGCGGAAGGCGGCGTGACGTCCTGCCAGGTAAAGGTCGCCCCCGACACGAAGAAGTCGCCTTGGTTGGCGGGAAGCGCGTTGTCGGAGGCGCGCACCGCGATGAAGTAGCTGGTCCCGTTGGCGAGGCTCGAGCGCAGCTGCTGCGTCGGAGACAAAGACCAGGCCGCGGTTCCCGCCGTAACCGATGAGATCGCCGCCGGACCCCACACCTGCGTGAACCAGTTCCACCAGAAGCCGTCGGTGTTGCGGCGCAGGCGCACCTCGACGGAGGACAGTCCCGAGGGATTGGGAGCCGGATCGAGCGCCGTGCCGCTGATCTGAGGCAGAACGGCCACGGTGGAATTGGGAGTGGGCGCCAGCACACCGACGGTGGGCGTGGACAGGTCCATGACGAAGGCCGCGGTCGCGTAGATCGTCGAGTAGATGTTGGAAGTCGTCGAGGAGCGGGCCACGGCCTGGTAGGCCCTGCCGTTGATCCACGGAATGCCGGGCGCCAAGGTCCAGGCCGTGGTGCCGGTGGCCGGGATCATGATGGGGACAATCGAGTTGAAGGCCGGTCCGGCCGGGTTCCAGTACAAGACGGTGACCGTGTCCAGCACGCTGACCTCGGTGCCTTTCACGCCGAAGATGCTCGCGGCCGTGCCGCTGAGCACGCCCAACGATGAGTTGAACGACGCGTTGAGCGGCACGGCGATCGCCACGGTGGGTCCGGTGGTGTCCTTGAGCACGTAGAACGCGTCGACTGCGGTCGTCGTGGCGCCGGCTATGTCCCAGGAGCGCACGGAGATGTAGTTGGTCACGCCCGAGATCAGCGCCGCGAAATTGACCGGCCACGGCGTATTGTAGGAGGTCGTGTTGGCCACGACGGCGATGTCCGTCCAGCCGATGACGGCCTGATTGCCGGTCCCGGCCGCGAGGCTCGCGCTGTACTGGAACGCGGCCAGGCCGCTGCTCGGATCGCGCACGCCGACCGTGTAGGTCGTGCCGGGCGCCGAGCGCGCGACGGCGTCGCCGTTTTGGGTGTCGACGATCACGGGAGAGGTCGTGTCCTTTTGGACATAGAAGGCGTCCTGCAGGAAGGTGAAGTTATTCAGCGGCGGACCATTAAAGACCTGCACGGAGATGTAGTTGGTCACGCCCTCGATGAGCGAGTTGAACACGGAGACGGGCAGCGCCCACGGCGTGGCGTAGCTGTCGAGCGGGTCGAGGCCGATGACGACGTCGGTCAGGGGAGCCACATCGCTGCCCAGGCCGCCGACCGTGGTCGAAGCCTTCACCTGGAAGCGCTGGAGGTGCGTGCCGGTAATGTCCTGGAAGGCCACCTGGTAGAGAGAGCCGACATTGCGCCGCCAAACGGCGTCGCCGGTCTGGGAGTTGATGATGAAGGGGAAGAGCGGGCTGGGCAAGGTCAAGGTCGAGCCCAGGTTGACGAAAGCGGAGGCGACTGCGTTGTGGTTGAGCGCGCGTATGCGCAGATAGTAGCTCGTGTTGCCGGCCAAGCCCGTCAGGATCGCGGTCGGGCCGGATACGGGCGTGGTGGTGAAGGTCACCGAGGTCGCGAAGGCGTTGAAGTCGGAGGCGGTCGACAATTGGACCGTATAGGTCGTGATCGAGAGCGGATTGCCGTTGGCGTTCCAGCTGACGGTAAACGAGGTGATCGTGACCGCGCTGAACGTCGAGGCCGCGGTCGCCGGCGCGGCGGCCAAGGTGGACGTGGCGCCATAGGCCGCGAAGGCGCTCGACGTCAGCGGGCCGTTGGCCTGCACGAACAGGAAATAGCTCGTGTTGGGGGTGAGCGGCGGCAGCAGCGCCGTCGCGGTCGTGGTGGCGACCCCGAACGTCGTGCTCGAGGCGGCGACGACCGGCGGATTGGCGGGCAGGAGCGAAGCGACCAAGGTATAGCCGGTCGCTCCGGGCACGAGTCCCCAGGTCGCCGTGATCGAAGTGATGTCCACCGCGGGGAAGCCGGCGAGCGCGGGAACGGCGAGCGGCGCGACAAGAGTCGTCGTTGAGCCGAGAGCGACGAAGTTCGTGAGATTGCCCCCATGATTGAGTGCTTGAACCTGGAAGAAGTACTGCGTGTAGCCGGTCAAACCGGTAAAGGTGGCGCTCGGCCCCGCCGCCGGCCTCGTCGAGAACGTGACCGAGGTCGCAAAGGCGTTGAAATCCGAGGCGGTGGAAATCATGACCGTGTAGGTCGTGATCGAAAGCGCGTTGCCGTTGGCGCTCCAGCTGACCCTAAACGAGGTGATCGAAACCGCGGAGAAGGTCGAGACCACCGTCGCGGGCGCGGCGGCCATAGTCGCCGTGCTTCCCAGAGCCGTGTAGGCGCTCAGGTCCCCGTTCCAGTTCTGCGCGGCCGCGTAGCCGAAGTAGGTTGTGTTGGGAATCAAAGTGCTGGCCGTCGCCGACGGCAGATTCCCCGCCGGGGTCGTTGAGAAAACGACATTGCCCGCGTTTGAGTTGAAGGCGGCGCCGGTCGACATAACGATGCTGTAGGTCGTCACGTCCACGGGGTTGCCGTTGCGCGACCAGGCGAGCGTCACGGAGGACTTATAGACCGAGCCGTAGGTTGGCGCGGCCACGGCGGGCGGCAAGGCCATAGTCGACGTCGAGCCGAGCAGCACATAGTTGGTGCGCACGCCGTTTCTATTGATCGCCGAGACGAAGGCGAAGTAGGTCGTGTTGGCAACGAGGGTCAGCGGCGACGAGGCCGTCGGCAGGACGCCCACCGGCATAGTCGAGGCGAAAACGACGGTGCCGAAGTGGGCATTTGGATAGACGACATCGGTGGACAGCACGACCGTGTAGCTCGTCACCGACACGGGGTTGCCGTTGGGCAGCCAGGACACCGATAGTCCATTTGTCGCGGCGTTGCTGAAGGTCACGGGCGCCTGCGCGGGACCCGCGGCCATAGTCGCCGTGGAGCCGAGTGCGACGAAGGCCGTCTCGATGCCGGGCACGCCGGCGACTCCGTTACGGGCTTTGACGGCGAAGAAGTAGGTCGTGTTCGCAATCAAGGCAAGCGCTCCCGTTGACTGCATCGCGCCCCAATCCGAGGAGACGACCGTCGCTCCGCCGCCGAAGCTGGCCGCCGTGGACGCGCGCGTCTTGAATTCCGTGGTGGGCGGATTGCCGTTGAGCGCCCACGAGAAGGTAACGGAATCGACCTTAACGACGGTGAAGGTGGACGCGGCCGTGGCCGGCAGGGCGGCCCAGGTCCAGGTCGAGACGACGACCGTCTCAGCACTCAAAGTCCCCGTCTGATTGCGCGCCCGAGCCTTAAATCCTGCCTGCGTGTTCGGCGCCAGGCCGGCGAATTTGGTGGCCACGCCCGGGTCGTACTCCTCGTTGACGCCAAGCGAGGTGACACCGCCGTCGGCGCTCCCGCCCAGGGCGTAGATGCGGCCCCCCGCCGCCACGGCGCCCAGGCCCTCGCGCCCCGTGATCATATTGGTGCGCGCGGCCCAAAGATCGGCCGCCGGGTCGTACTCATAGACGGTCTTCGCCGCCGGGACGCCGGCGCCGCCGACGACGTAAATCTTGCCGCCGAGCGAAGCCGCCGCCGCCTTGTCGACCGCCGCAGGCAGCGCGGTTTTGACTGACCAGCTATTGGCGCTCGTGTCATACGCGAAGTTGCCGTTGGCGGGGCCGCTTCCGCCCGCCGCGATGATCAGCCCGGCCGTCGGGCCCGCGGCCGCCGCGGCGGCCGCTTGATGCCGGATGGCCGGGAAATCGGGCCGGACCGTCCACGCGTTGGCCGTCGGGTCGTACTGCGCGTTCTTCATGTTGTCGATGCCGTCGGTCACGCCGCCAAACGCATACAACGCGCCGCCGCCGACCGCGGACAGCTGGTCGCTGCGCACGGCCAGCGCCGCCTTCGTCGACCAGCTGTTGTTCACGGGATCGAATTCCTCATTGACGTTCAGCGAAGTGAAGCCGTCGAACGTGCCGCCGACCGCGTATATCCTGCCTCCGGCGGCCGCAGCGGCGTGAGCGCCGCGCGGGGTCGGCAGAACGGGCAACGCCGTCCAAAGCGTGCTCGCGGGATCATACACCGCGGCCGTGTTCTGGGCGGCGGCGCCGGTAAAGCCCCCGAAGACGTAGACCTTGCCGCTGAAACCCGCCGCGCCGGCCGCCCGAAGTGCCGCCGGCATCGCCGTCGCGGGCGCCCACTGTTCGCCGTGGACGACCTGGTAAACCAGGTTCCTCGCGATCTGCGTCCCGGACAGGCCGACGCCGAGATTGGAGAATAGGGGCGTGGGGGCGTAGGCGGACGCCACGATCGTGTTGCTTGAGATCTCGTCGAAAACGACGGCGGTGGGTGCTGCGATCAAGGTCACCGTCGAGCCCAAAGCGGCGAAGCCGCCGGTGACGCCGTTATGATTGACGCCGGCGACATACAAGAAATACGCCGTGTTGTCGTTGAGCCCGGTGACGCTCGCCGCCGGGCCGGCACCCGCGGGCATCGTTGAAATCATCCGGTTGCCGGCAAAAGCGTTCGGGTAGGACGCGCCCGTGGACAGGACCACGGTGTAGGTCGTCACGCCGACCGGATTGCCGCCGGGCAGCCAGGACACCGTCATCGAGGTGAGGTTGACCGCGGTAAACGTGGTCACCGCGGTGAGCGGAAGATCGGCCATAGTCGAAGTGGCGGGATAGGCCGAGAAGGCCGTGACCGCACCGGGGCCATAGGCCTGAACG
>Ga0209515_10000444_pt1 | contig 76691 bp, 53 predicted proteins | sample Subgroupgradi54m_FD_187454 | JGI IMG/M metagenome (GOLD analysis project Ga0209515, IMG submission 187454) | Subsurface groundwater microbial communities from S. Glens Falls, New York, USA - GMW60B uncontaminated upgradient, 5.4 m (SPAdes)... ...
CCTACATGATGGAAGACCCCAAAAGCATCTCAAGAGCGGTCGATCTTATCCTCATCAGCCGAAACATCGAACGCATCGCCGACCACGCCACCAACATCTCGGAAGACGTGATCTTCATTGTGGAAGGCAAAAATATAAAACACCATCTTCAAGAGGAAGTTTAAGCAGGGTACTTTGAAGTCCTGCGTCTTGGTCAGTGGCGGCATCGAAAGTTCCGCGTTGGTCTTCGACTCGCTACACTATTTCAATTCCGTCACACCCGTTTATGTCCGTCAAAATCTTTTTTGGGAGAAGGCCGAACTTTTTTGGCTAAGACGTTTTCTTAAGACCATCCGCTCCCGCAAGCTTCATCCTCTGCGTGTGCTCGAACTTCCGATGGATGATGTCTACGGATCGCATTGGAGCACTACCGGTAAAAAGATCCCCGGACCGGCGTCAAGAGACTCTGCTGTTTATCTCACGGGCCGGAACATCGTCCTGATCTCCAAAGCTGCCGCGTTCGCAAAGTTGAACGGGATCACAACGATCCGGATCGGAATCCTCAAAGGGAACCCGTTCGCCGACAGCACGGAACTTTTCTTCAAAAAAATTTCAAAAGTCCTTTCGATGGGTTTGAACAGCTTCGTTCGCGTTGAGGCGCCTTTTAGGAAGTTTAAGAAGGAGAAAGTGATCGGCCAATTCCGAAATTTACCCCTTCACTTGACGTTTTCCTGCCTAAAACCCGATGCCAACCATCACTGTGGAAAGTGCAATAAATGCTCCGAAAGAATGAAGGCTTTTGTGAAAGCAGGGGTACCCGATCTGACGCCTTATAAAGTTGGTAAAGAATAGTTAGAAATAATTACAGATTATTAAATTTTTATAGCAAGAAAAATTTCCAAGTTTTCTCTCCATGAGGCATACTTTACACAACATAAATGCCTCGTATTTCAAGCGTTAACTCGTGCCACACAAGCCTTGTCATCCCGAGCGAAGCCGAGGGATCTTGCCTTAAGAGCAAGATTTCTCGACTCCCCCGCCATCTGGCGGGGTCGCTCGAAATGACATAGGGTTTTTTCTGTCAATAACTCAATTCTTTTATAAAGAGCGATGAATACTAAACGACTCACTATAAAGTCTATATCTATAATTTTAATAGCCGCGTTCGTCTGTCAAGACGTCGCGCACGCTGCGCCCGAGATCGGACGCTTGGCGCTGTCTTTGACGCCCATTGTCCGGATCGATCTGCCGCCGTCAGTGGCGCGCATGGACAAGACCCATCGCTCGCCGAATTCTGCAAAGACACTCATCCTCATCGAAGACGCTCACACTAACGAATCGGCACAGCTGAATATCGCGAAGTCGATCGAAAGTATCATCCGTTCAGAAAAAATACGGACCGTGTTCCTCGAAGCCGGCACCGGAGATGATTCGCTTTCAGATCTGCGACGCCTCGCGAGTTTCGAAAAAAGAAAGCAGGTCGCCAAGTCTTACCTAACGCGTGGCTTGATCCAGGGGCCTGACTATCTCGACCTGACTTCAGACATCGATTTCAAACTGTGGGGCGTGGAAGACAAAGCGCTTTATTTCAAAGGTCTTGAACTTTACAGATCCCTGAAGGACCGCCGCGGACATCTGAACTCTTACCTCGACACCGTCCGCCGCGCGATCTGTACCCTTAAAAGAGAAATTTTAAATCCAAGTCTCTTCCAATTCGATCAGCAAAGAGAATGCTATCTTGCGGGGGATCTGCCCCTCACCGAATATTTCTCCGCGCTCGCGAGCCGCGCCAGGAACCTTGATCTGCCGCTCGACCGCTTCGAAAATTTCTCAAAGCTCCAAAAGCTGAAGGATCAAGAATCGAAGATTGATTTCACCAAGGCCACTGAAGAGCAGACTAAAGCTGTCGCATCCCTGAACCTCGAAGACAAAAAAGAGATCTTTAGGATCGATGCCGGCAAGCACGAGATCCAAAAAGCATTCTTCGCATCTTTGGAAGAAAAGATAAAAGATCGCACTGCTTATCCGAATCTTATCGCTTATTTCGACTACCTGAAAGAAGCCGATGATCTGGATGCCCGCGCTCTTTTGATCGAAACCGAAGAGATCGAAGCGGCTCTTTACCGACGCCTTGTTCGTACCGAAGATGAGCGCAAGTTGTTATCCGCGTCAGACTCCCAAACGATCCTAAGAAACCTTTTCAACCTCACCCTCAAAGTCGACGAATTCAAAAAAATAGAAGCCGCCCCCCAAGACTTCAACCTCACCGAGATCGCCGGCTTCCTGAACCGCAAGCTGATGGACTTAAAAGTCCACTACGAAGACGCCGTCTTCCTGGACACGCAAAGCAATGAAGCCTTCCCCAGAGCCGTAGAGTTCTACCGCCTCACCGAACAAAGAGACCAGGCCTTCATCCAAAACGCCCTAAAGAAAATGTCCGAGACAGGGGAGGACAAAGCCATCCTAGTCACCGGCGGCTACCACACCGCGCACCTGACGGACCTCTTGAAAAAATTCGGCATCTCCTACGCAGTCGTCACGCCGCAGATCTATCAAGAAACGAATCAGGAGAAGTATGAGGAGCTGCTTTTGGGAAAGAGCTTGTCTAAAGCAGTTGTTTCCTCTGCTTCGGATCAGTGGGCGGTCCTGCCGGGAAGGGAGTTTGACGCGGTTTATGAGAATTTAAAGCGAGCTTTTGTCATTTCGAGTCCCGTCATCCGACGGGACGAGAAATCTCCGCTTCTGAAAGAGGGGATTTCTCGCTTCGCTCGAAATGACAGCGGGGACCACGCGGCGGCTAGATTGTCAAAAAGCGCGGCAGAAAATCTATCCGATTACGAGATCGAAAAAATTCTTAAGGCTGAGGCCAAAATTTATGCAAGGCGTCTTTTCCCCGAGATCTCCGGACGCCAAGTCGAAAAACTATCGAAGCGAATGGCCGCCGACGTGATATATCACCGGGAAAAAAGTTTTTATTTCTGGACGATGTTCAGATTCATTCCTGCCCAAATGATAATCACGATGTTTATTTCGTTATGGAATATGGGCCGATATTCTAGTCATGATTTCGGACAGTTTCTCGGAGTATCCAAAATAGATACGTGGAATTATTTCGTAAGCGGTTTTGTTCTTGCTGTTCTTTCTAGTCGAGAACTTTCGGTTGCTTTTTATGATCGACTCGGTAAAAAAGTAGTTTTAAATCGTACCAACCTGTCTTCGCAGCTTAGCATCGTCCCGACGGCCGTTCATGAATGGGCGCATTACTTGGGTTTGCGAATTGGTCCTAAACAAAAAATCAAAGAACATTACGACATTGCCACCGCCGCGGAATATTTGCGTCTTGCAGAGCTCTCGGCTTCCCAAGAGCTGATCGATCTTTATCGTCAAAAGTTGATCGATGCTGCGGATGTTTCAATTTTTCTTAAACCCACGATCTATTTTCTGGGGATTTATTCAAGGTTTTTTTTAACGGATGAAAAATTAAAAAAGAACAGAAATTATCGGGAATTGGAAGCGGGTAAAAAAACAATGCAGGCGGTCCTTGAATCCGATAATTTGTCAGAAGCAGCTTCCGCTGCAACTTTTCAAAAAATAACAGCATCTCAGGCATCGAGCCAGACTAAACGGCGGGGTTTTAAATTAAGAAAAGAGGACTACGCTTATTCGACGCACCTTGGCGGGATGGCTTTGGCGCTGAGAGAGCAGTTTCCTGATTACGAAAATGACCCGTCGGGCGGTATCCCTTGGGCATTCTTGAGAGAGATCAGCCGGGGTAAATCAGGAACTGAAGCGTACACGGTCATCCGACCGATGATCATAAAATATTTGCAGGCTAATTCCGGGAACACAATCCTTAAATCCGATACCCCCCCAAAGGCAGGATCCGATGCTCAAGCCGCGCGATTAGCTGGGAAGCGTCAGGATTTAGGGACTGACCCCGATTCTGTTCAAGAAGAGTCGCTCCGGGTCGCGGCGAAGACCGTTCTGCGGGTGCTTGACGACATGCGATACAATTTTACTCCCGTGAATGTAGAAAGTGCCCCCGTCGAGCGCGTGACGCGTTCGCGCCTGCCGTATCCCAATGGGCCCATCGTGGCGCTCTTTCCCCACACGCCTTACGGTCTGGCGCCCATCGTGTATTGGGCAGGACGCCAAAAAACGAAAGGTGTCAATTTTGTCATAGCGCCGTTCTTTGGAAGCCTGCATTTTGGCCAGAAACATCCGGAGATGGCTTTCTTGAGCCGCGGTGTGTTCTTCGACAGCGAGGGGCGGCTCGTCTTGGCGGAGTTCGGCCGACCGGTGGCCGTGGACGCTATTCTGACGGGAGAGCACGAAGATTTCACGCTCCTCGGAGAGCTAGAGCAACGGGGCATTCCCTCCGTCTACAGTGTGGCGGCAGGTCAGCTTGTTCATGACAAACAGCGCTTCGGCAACCTTCTCAAGGAGATAGGACTCGACGTGCCGGATTCGATCATGATCGACCACGGAATGGACTCATCCCGGCTGCGTGAGACGATCTCCGGATTTATGGCCCGCACGGCGCACGGCCACGTGGTTATCAAGCCCGTGAGTGCTCAACAAGGGACGGGCATACGGATCTTCGCGCCCAATGGCTTGGATCTGGCCGTTGCACATGCTCAAAGGCTCTTCGGGATCGGCGAGAAAACGCTCCTATTGCAAGAACGTATCTTGAGCGAGCCTTGGCGAGACGGGTATGGAGAACGTGACACGAACTTCCGTGTGAACACCCTGTGGAAGGACGGCGAACTCATTATCTCACAGGACCTTACGATCGTCCGGTTCCGGTCCGATCCCGGGACCCCCTATCTTCTTCCCGTTAATCTTGCGGCGGGCGCGAAAGCCATGCCGTTGCGGCAATATTTCGTAATCAATAAATTCAGTCCTGAGGAAAGAACTAGCTTCATGCGGGATCTGAGTCGCACGCTGACGGCGGCGCACGAGGGGATCGAAAGCCGTCTCGGGCCCCGCGCCGCTTCTCTGAAGCATCTCGGCTGGACGGGGTGGGATCTGATCCGCGACCGCGATGGTCGGTTCTTTATTTTGGAGGCGAACGTGGGACCGATCGGCGGCCTTGATGTTTTGGAAATGAGCGCTTTCCCCAAGGGCCAGTCGCTTCTCCAGATCACTGAGAGTATCGGAGAGTCTGCGCGCATTTATCGCAGTCTGCATCGACGGATCAGATCGGACAAAGCGGGCGAGGCGCTTCCGAACCTTGAGGGTCCCTTCTCGCTCTTCATGACTTCCCAAGTCTTTGATGAATTTGGCGCGTCCTCCGAGCGGGCTGAAGCGATCGCCAGGCACTCGCTAGAGCAGAAAGAGACCGCTCGCGGACGGAACCAATTGGGAAGGATACTTCAGAAGCAGGACCGAAATTCCGATGCCGAAGCGGAGTACCGTCGGTCCATCGAGCTGGATCCGGACGTATCGCAATTCTGGACCTCCCTGGGTCATCTTCTCGAAGTCGAGGGAAGGCGGAGCGAGAGCGCCGCTACCTACCGCACAGCGCTTGAGCTGAATCCCAACGACGACTTTGCCAGACAGGGCTACAAACGCGTTGCCCGACCCCGTTCCGGAGGGACAGGTAACGCCGCGCGGCTGGCTTCTGATCGCGGGTACGAAAGGTCGGAATCCCAAAAGCTGGGGTACGAGAAAATATTTAAATGGGTCACCGCCTTGATTGGCGTGGCATTTTTTGCGGTGGCAGTTCGATGGATTTGGCCCTGGCTGACGGGTCAGAACAGTGCCACGGATTTCCTGCAAATTCTGCCGCGTTTTTTCTCTTCGATCTTTATGAGCGCTTTTATCGGTTTCTTGCCGTCGATATTGGAAGTTTTCAATCAACGCCGTCTTGAAGATGAACTGCGGGCGTGGATCCAGAATCCGGCAACAACTTTTTATTATTTCCAAGGCTATACCAGCGAGGTAACGGACGAAACCAATGGCGTCATTTACAGGGCCGAAGACCCGCAGGCGCCGGTGGTGATCGCTCCTGATCCTAGGTCCACGAGAGATGTGGAGGGTTTACGGCGCGCGATGTTGTTTGTGAAGAAAAATCTCGGAAATTTATTCGTGCCGTTCACCATCGTGAGGAATGTGACGATCCGATATAAGGATCACCATGATGGGCCATTAAAGACTGCTTTCTATCCATTTGTAGCCGTAGAAGCGCAATGGGATCCGCATCCGCATGCCATAGGTGAGAACCATCCGTTTGTATCTCAAGCTGCCGGCATTATTCAAGCGCTGAATGAAAAAGGCGTTTCTTGGGGCAAGACGATCTACCCCGGTCATTTTAGACTGCATCCAAGGACCCGAGAGCCTTATTTGCGCGTATTTGGCAACAACACCTCATTTACCGGCGATGTCGGCCAAAATGATTTTAATTTCTTGCCGGACCACGTTGAGGGCGGCCCGGAAGTACCCGTGCCTTTTGAAGGCCATCCCGCACTTATGAGAAAGCTTAAGTTTGGTCCGGTGCCCGATGTTTCTGTCCCAACCTCCGCCGCGCGGTTGGCCCAAGAGAATGATCTAAAAAGTGCGATTGTGGTAGTGGCTGTATTGATCTTTGGGCTTCAGAAAGTTTTCGAAGACTTTAATGGATTCTGGGATAGGCCCTTTAATTTTCTTCTGTTAGGCGTAGGGTTTTTTATAGTCAATTGGGTCGCGCATAAGATCCTATGGTATGGACGCTCGCGTCCGGAAGATCCCAAAAACTGGGATTTAAAAAGTTTTGCCGGCCTTATCGGGCCGTCAGCTACGCTTGCGATAGCTACAGCCTTTCTTCCTTTGATCGAAGAAGGCTTCTTCCGGGGGATCCTCCTGAGAGGAATTTCTTGGACTCTCGACAATACTTTTTCTTCGCTTGGATCGAGTCATGTAATTTATTTTGGTATTTCAAAACTCATCGCTTTAATGGTCTCGTCCTATATTTTTGTAAAGCTTCACCCTGAGATCGAAGATGAGCGGACATTTTATGACAGCTTTATAAGCGCATGGGTCTTTGGGGCGGCTTACCTGACCGCCGAAAATATTTATCTACCGGCCATTGTTCATGGTTTGAGCAATTTTAAACCGGTTCATGAAGTGCTTTTCAAGTCAAAGCCCAAAGGCGATCAAGCCGCGCGGTTAGCTTTGAGCCGTCGGGTGGAAGAGAAACCAATTCTGGAATTCAGCACCGGAGACACTCCGGTCAGGGCTGTGGCTGTGTCGCATAACGGTCAATTCATCGCGGCGGCTTCGCAAGATAAGAAACTTCAAATACGAGATTCTTTTTTTACCGACAAAATAAAATGGACCATGACTTTGAGCGGCGGCATCCCCTGGACCATGGAATGGTCCCCGGACGGACGCTATTTGGCGGTAGGGACAGAAGATGGGATGATTTTAATTCTGGAACTGGATAAGGACAAGAGCACTCCAAGCCTGATCCAGCTAATTCCTGCCCACGAAAATGCCGTACGCGGACTGACATTTTCGGAAGACGGTCTGACCGTGGCGTCCGTCTCAGATGATAATTCGATCCGGTTTTTCAACACGCAGACGGGCCAACAAGTAAAATACATTCCCTGGGGCGACAGCGCATTGCACATGCGGTCCTTGGCGCTGAGTCCTGATAAGAAAAATTTTGCGCTGTCCTTTCATACCGGATATTTAAAAGCCTGGAAATTAAGCACATTCGACCAAATGCGTTTTTCGCACCGTCATCACATTCTGATCCATACTTTATTCTTTGAACCGAACGGCCAATATCTGGTCTCAGCGTCCAACGACGGATTGCTCAGCCGGTGGCGTTTAGGTCGATCGGACCCCGTAGACCATTATTACGCCCGCGGGTCTGACGGGGTGTCTTCAAAACTCTCCCGAGATCTGCAATGGCTGGTGATGGGGTATACCAACGGCATGGTCAGGGTTTGGCCCGGGTGGGTGGTCAAGCAGGATGTTCGAGACCAGGCATTGGAAGGATTATCCACGGCCATAGCCAGCATGGGGACTCTCACACAAAATCAATACGCGGGCAGTTTGTTCAACGCTTTTGACTATCTGCCTACTGAATGGGAATGGACTTTGGCTAGAGAAGATGGAGACGCCGAAGGTTGGTTGTACCGTCGACATAAGCGCTACGGTCTGCAGTTTGAATTCAACGCGCATGACGGATCATGGACGCTCCGACGGATCAGTCCACAAGGCAGGGCCGGCAATGAACTGATCATGAACTGGGGTCCATCCGAAGGCTTTCATGTCATCAGTCCCATGGGTTTATCGAGTTTTATCATCAAAGCCAACCCGCTTTTCACTCTGAGAGATGAGGGGCGAGGTCTGATCCTGGGATTTGACGCCAAAGAAACAGATAAAGCTCAAGACAAGTCAGGGTATGCCCTATGGTTCTTGCGTTCTGACGCACAACTCGATTCAACGCAACATTGGGATGTGGAGATCCTTGATCCCAAAGCCGCCGCGCGGTTGGCGAAGAACGGGGGCGGGCAAAAGAATGGGCCGAGGGATTTCAGCAAAGAGATCGAGCAATTTGTGCCGGAGGAGCGGGAGATCTATGAGAGAGCTAGTAAGATCAGAGGTCTCAAGATCGGCTTTGATCTTGAAGGCACGATCTTGGCCAGTCCGGAAAGCGGGCTTCCTCTGGATGCGTATGGATTTAGTCAATTCGCGCGTCCGGGTATCAAACCTCTGCTTCTAGGGCTTCTGGCCGGAGGCAATGACGTTAAGGTCGTCACGGTCTTAAGCCGCCAGCAGGCCCAAAATAAACTTTTCGTCCAGGACTCTCTTTTTGAGAAGATGAACCTTCGCATTCTTGACAGGGCGGAAGTCATGGGGCCCGCTCAAGACAAAGGCGTGTGGAAAAAGGCTTTCAAGGATCCATCCCGTCTTAAGCTGGATATTTTATTCGATGACAACCCATATCTGGAGGATGCCGTCGGAGTGTCAGGATCCGGCAGGGTGAAGACCGTGCCACGCTACGGTTTTCGAAGCAAAAAGGCGGAATGGTACGAATTCAGACTTCAGGACATGCGCCAAGCTAAATCCCTGTTAGCGCCGTATCAGCCTTTGTCGGCACATGGAGAGCAACTTTCAAACACCGATGTTTTTCTAAAAACGCTCCAAGCCGAAGTCAATTTTCGTTCGGGTTGGAACCAATGGCTGATCCGATTGAGCCGTCTATGGGTGATCGGGACATTCTTCCGCCGCTTCGTAAAGAGCCGAGATGTCGACGAACTTGATGTGCGCGTCGAAGAGGACACACTTGACTATGCCGCTCCCACGAAACCAAAAGAAGAAACCCCCGTCGACCTGAAGACGGACCTCACTATCCCTGAGGATCTTCTCGACCGCGGTAAGTTCCAACACCTGCGAGCCGTGCGCGGAGCCGGAAGGATCTTCGCGGTGCCGGACATCCACGCGGATCCGAAAGCTCTGATCTTCTACTTGAACCGAGCCGGTCTTTTGACATTGGAAGGCCTCCCGCCCGCTGATGTCGATACGATCACTCCTGAGCAGGTCCGTAAGATCGCTCAGAACCCCGCTGACTTTCTTAACCTGCGAGCCGGGGACGTGCTCGTATTTTTGGGCGACTATGTAGATACTCATCTGAACAATGGTGACCTCGCGCTGGCGCCCGAGGAAAGGGCCAAAATTTATGGGAGTGACAATCCCAACCGCGATGTTCTGCGCATCGTGGCGGGGATCAACGACGCCGCGCCGTCTAAAAAGGCTACCGTGATCACGATCTTGGGTAATCACGACATGAGGATCCAAAAAACATTCGAAAAGCTCGATAAGGAAATTCAAGAGGAGCTTCAAGGCGTCAGACATTTTGAGTCGGAGATCGTTCGCGCGCGCTGGCTTGAGAGGGCCAAAGAGATCGGCGAGGAGGAGGCGTATTTCGCGTCTTTCAATGAGCACCTTGAAGAGGATGCGGACAAGACGGTCGAAGAATTGTTCGACGCATTTTATCCGAGGGATCTCGCCGATAACGGTGAGGGTATTCGTCGGTTCTTCGACGGTCTCGTGTTTCACGCCTGGGTCGACAATCACGCGTTCACTCACGCGGGACCTCTTCCGGTCGGCGACTCAGAGACGCCCGAAGATTGGGAAATCTCCATCCGCGAAAGATTGGAATCAGAGTATCCTTACGGCATATGGCATGAGATGCACTACCCCGATTCGTGGATCAATGGAGCCGTCGAAACTTTTAAGATATGGAATGGCTTTGAATATTCAGCTGACGAGATTGCCCTGGACGCGCAATACTTCGCCGACCAAAGAGCCCAGCAGCGGAAGCTTATAGTACCGTTATTGGATCTGCCGGATTCGGTGCCCTTATGGATGACCGTCGGACATCAGGCTAAGAACCTGATCCAAACGACCGGAAGTGAAACGAGTTCCGATAATCCCTTTGTGTTTACCGCCGACGCGGGTCTTTCGCATTACTATCGTGCCAACGAAAGCAGAGTGCCGGGGATCCTTATGTTCGACCCCAACGAACAGGCGGCCTTCGCTGTTGAAATAAACGGTTATCGCGCGCTTCCTTTGGGCACGCTCAGGTCCGGTAATATTTTGCACAGCGCTCAAGCGAACCTTCTTCGTCAGATCACCATGGCGGTGCGTCAGACCAGGCCTGAGCTAGGCGGTCATCCGATCGATCGGAGAACTCTCGACGTTCTCCGGCAGTACGTTCAGGTGAGCTACGGAGCCGGCGGCGCCGGTGAAAGAGCGGAGTGGCGAGCTAATGGTCTCGACGAGAATGAAATTTGGACAAAAGCCGTCCTTCGTTATCACGCAAAATATTGGGACAACGCAAAGCTTCTGAGCGGCGAGACCGATCTTGATCCGCTGGCGCACGACACGAGAGTAAGCTACCGGGCCGCGCTTTCAAACGGCGCTTACGATAAGATGACCGCTCTTACCGAAGAGCTCGAACTGATCCGTCTAGCCCAGGGCATCACCACCAACGCCGCCGCGCGGTTGGGCACTGATCCGGATCAGAGTCCGAACGGGAACGGCGCTGTCCAGGATATTCAATTGACGGCCATGGGTCGGGTACGGCAGCAGCAGCTTCTCAACGAAGCGAGGATCCGCCACTCCAATCGCCTCGTGATCAGCGACCCGAGCTCTCTTTATGTGTCGGCTCCTTTCGGAGATGAGAAAGCCCCCAAGAATCCCAAGGATCTCGAAGGCGCTGATTTTACGAACTACCTCAGAGCCCAGGATAATCTAAACAGGATCTTTTCGGCGATCTCCGAAATTTATCCAAGCGACTCCGGACTCTCAGACCGAATTCGAGAAGGCATGGCGATCGTGGCCGTCATGACCGATACTTATCTTCTTGCGCCGATCTCCCTGGGGCCGCAGTACCGCTGGGGTCGCTGGCGCAACAGCCGCTCGAGGCCCATCCTCTACGCGTCTTTCAGAGATCTCTATTCTTTGAGATCCCACGAAGACATCGTGTTGGCGGCCTACGGAGTCGTGCATGGGTGGAGCTGGTACAAGACCTATCGTGAAAATCAAGCCTTGCCCGCGGACGAACTTTCCCAGCTACTGTCTGATTTTGAGGACCGGTCGAATCGGAACGAAAAACCTTATTTGACCCTGCGGTACTATTTGAAGACCGCGTGGCATCTTTTCTGGGATAGAAGGAAACTGAAAAAGGCCCGGGAAAAACAGAGAAAGAATTTCGAATACTACCAAAAGCATCTCAGCACACACGACGCGACGGTCCGCGAGATACTTCAGTCCACAGGCCAGGTCGAAGGTCAAGTCCCCCGCATTACCATAGAAATGGAACACCGCGATAAGCGGGAGATCTTTAAGCCCGTATTCGACCGCTTGAGAGAGTTCACGGATGAGGCGATGGCTCTGGGAGATTTTGATCTGGCTCTTATCATCGCCAAAGAAGCCAAGCGTTTCTTGGCTCACGTGAACATCGTAGAAAGCGGCCAGCTTTCCACGAACGTTTTTATTACTTATTTGAAGCTTTTGATCCGCACGGGGCACTACCGGGAATTCTTAAAATCGCTGAGAGAATTCAAAGAAGGGTTTATCACCGTCGAAGCGCGATGGATCGGCCGTTTGACCGTGCACCAAGAAGAGAAGAGCTGGTTCGTGAAATTGTTGGACATCTTCGAGCCCTGGTTTGACGGCATCGTGCTGAGGAACCTGCAGATCATGAAGAAATCCGAGGACAAGGATAACCTTAGAATGGTCGCCGGCATCACCAAACTCACCCTGGCTGAGATCAAGGAAGAGGTCCGGATCCAAGACATTGCCGGCTCCAAAGAGGCGGCGCGGTTGGCGCAGACAGGTTCTTTCCAAGATCTTAAAAAGCTCGGCAAATCCCATCCTTGGCTGGCCGGAAGTCAACTACAGCCTTACATTTTGTCCAATGAAGCCGGCACGCAGGCTCTTATCCAAAAACTTTCCGCTTCTCAGGGCGTGACGCTTCCACGTGTACACATTGGCTTCTCAGGATTTCTCAATCTTGACATTATGGCGGCAAGGAGATCGGATCACGGAATTTTGTTGGATATAAACGAGCGCCAAATTGAACTTTGGGACCTCGTACGTCGGAGTTTAGAAAATTCGCCGACTCCAAAAGTATTTATGAAAAGATTCAAGATCAAACTCGCCGAAAAAGAATCAAAAGATCCGGGCTATTTTATCCGAAATTTGGAAGGCCGTTCGGCGGAAACGATCAGAGCCGCATTCCACGAATGGACCGGCGATGAGGTCTATTACGAGGGAAGCTGGCTAAGCGATCAGGAACGTTACGACCACATCCGCCGAATGTTCTTGGAAGACCGGGTCGTTTATTTTCAGGCTCACATCCTGGATCATGAAGTGTTCGGGTCCATAGGAGACTGGATCAAAAGAACCGGAGCGGTTGCCGATACCGTTTATACGGCAAATATTCGCGAATGGATCACCGGAAAGCGATTCAAAGACATCTTACCCCTACCGCCAGATCCTGAGGGCCGCAGCCAAGAGATGGATCAGAGCATTGGCTTTGTTTCAGGACCAAACACCTATCTCATAGAGGCCGAGCGTACGCCAAGCTCGCCAAATCAAGCCGTCATTTTCTTAGCTCAGAGCGCCGCGCGGCTGAGCAAAGCGAAGCCAAGTCCTGAGCAAGCGAGCCTGAAAGGCGAGCGCGTCGAAGCGGCGCGGTTGGGCGAAAATGAACAGCAAGAACTAATGAAACTGGGATGGATCCGGTGGTATCAGGGCGTTGTTTTTCTGTGGCGCTATCTCAAGAAAGCGTGGATCGAATGGGGAGTCCGCGCACGCGCGAAAAAGATCCGCCGGATCGAGAGGTCTATTTTAAGATTGCGAGAAGCGGACCTTGAAAGCACGGAAAAGGGACAGGGCGTGCTTAGATCGATCAAACGGATGACCGATAAAGCGTTGAGTCGCGTCCAATTCGGATTGCGTCTGGAAAAATACAATCACAAGACCATCGGGATAGTTTCTGAGGTGGACAGCCCGATCCGTGAAGCCCATGTGACCGATGAGCTCTTTTTTTCTCAAAATTCCATTCAAACGGAAGGTGTTTCACGGTTGTTCTATCGTTTGGACTATGAACAAAGATTTGATGGTGTCTCCACGGGAAGACTCGGACCCTCCTTCGATTCAGCGCCTGATCTCAAGACGCTCTTGTGGATGATAAAGGGCTATCTCACCAACGGGCTCGAGGCCAATGCCGAGGATGTGGAAGTGAGCCTTGACCCGGAAAAAGAGCGGTGGCTTCTCATTCGCATCAAAGGATCCGGTCTTGAGGACCCAAGACTTCAACTGACTTTGCACGTCAAGGTCTCAAAGTACAAGAAGCTTGCTGTGGCCCTGTCGGTCGCCCGGGCGTTTTTTGCCGATACGGTGCTGAATGCGAAAGGGAGATCCGCCCCATCCGAATTTTACAAGAACCGTCTTCGTTGGAGGCCCGAAACCAGCGAACAGTTTCGTCGGACTGTCGAGAAGGAAATTCCGCGTGCGCCGCATTTCGTAGTGGATCAACCCGATAAAACTCCCAAGGTTCGTCTACAGGGAGCCTTTGACGCCCTCGCGGCCTCTGACAAAGCCGCGCGTGAAGCCATCCAAGTTGCTGAAACCTCCACCATGACGAAGGTCGGCTCAGCGCGGATACTTCTCTATCACCAAAGAGAGGTTCAAGAAGAAGCGTTTCGGTTTTTGGTGAGGTACGTCGCAGACTTACCTCCCGGCGCGAAGCTGCGGGTGGATACCCAAACGGTTTTACGTGCTCTCTATGACCTAGAATCGATCAAGGTCGCGCGAACCAACCTCCGCGAGGTACCCGCTGATCTGGTCCGCAAGTTCTCGGATGCGCAACATCTTGTGGAAGCCGACTGGCTCGAAGACGACCCGACAGCCCCAACGATGGAGATCACTTACAGAGGCCCCATCGCTTCCTCTGCGCGGTTGGCTGTGCTGGGTTCGGCCGCAGACGCCAAGCTTGAGTCTTTGAGAATATTTTTTAATGACACTTTGCGGATCTCAGTTGCGCCGTGGAAGAGTCTTCTTCCGGAAACGACCGACGGTGGGGGTCCGCTCGCTGCGCATCTGAAGTTGAACCTTTTATTGTCCGGGCTTTTGGACCATGAGCAGCCTGAGAAGTTGGTGCCGCACATGCCTTATATCATTTCGGAAGTGAATGCCATCCTAAGAAGTTTTGAAAGACCGGAAGATGTGGCGTGGGCCAAAACTCTTCCGGAAGCGGAGCATTGGCTCGCGCGTCAAACGACGGCTGTTTTAGGCCCTCCTTCTTCAGGGTCCGGGTTTGCTCTCTATCAGGAAATGTTTGAAGAACTCTATTTTCAGCGCCTGGTCCATCTATCGATCCTGTCTCCGAAGGCGTCTTGGGTCAGGCTCGCATTTTTGGGCAATCATCTGCGTATGGGCAATACCGCCGGTGTCGATGGCGCGGACTACCGCGCTTATCCCTATTTATTAAAAAGCGTGATGCTGTGGGATGAATTCAAAGAGGCGATGTCCCCAGATCTAAGCCGAGACGCCGATCGCTCGAAATTTCTGAAGGCTAGGCGCCTGGCATCCGGCGCGCTCAACGCCCTTCTTTTTGCGCCCGAGATGGACTTTGGCAGCTTGCCCAAAGGAAGGACGCCTCTACCCGAATATCTGGATGAAACCTATCCGCCCGGAAGCAACGATGCCTCCAAGCACCGGCTGGCCAGGTACAAGGAGCTTTTTAAGCTCTGGACAGCGCCCCTCGACGACGCGGGCATTCCTTGGAGAAAGTACCTGCGAAACATGATCGCGCTGGGCATGGGCGGCCAGAGCGTGAAGCCGGATGAGCTGGAAATTTATTTTTATCCGCAGATCGAAACGGTGACCAGCCAGCAGATCGCAACTCTCGCGAGGTATCACCAAACATCTCCCACTGCTGACCCGATACCGGCGATCGATCTTGTGTCTTTTGCCGAGGATGACCCGGCGCGGCAGAGGGCAAGAAGCTACCGCGATCAACTATATGCGATGAATAAAGAACATTTTCCTGTATTGTTGGCGAATCCCGAATACGTTCAGTCGATCAGCAATGATATCGTCGCGATCGTGGGTTATTTATCGTTTGAATCGTTTATCCAAGGGGTTCCGCCTCCTACGCTTGGAGCCGCGCGACTGACGGGGCCTAAAGAGGTGTGGAGCGATCGATTTTTGGCTGTGTCGGGTGTGTGGTTCAAGACCTGGTTTTGGCTTTTTGTCGTTTCTCATGATCTATTTTCAGAGTTCTTGATGGATCCGGATCATTCGGTCGTTCGGCTGCTCGTGGGTGCCGTCTCGTTTGCGGCGTTCTTTTGGCCGAAACTCGTCCTTTCGGCGGGGCGCGGCATCTATCTCGCTTGCGGTCCCTGGTTCGTGATAAGACCGCGGGACCCGAACCTGCCGTCGAACGTTCTGATATCGCCCAGAACCATGAGTTTTGTCGAGATCATGATCCGGGAAGCCGAAACCCGGGGCGGACAATCCATGGGTTGGGCTATATTCGGGAAGATATCAAGGCTGATCTATATTCTTTTTGACAAGCTTGTCAACAACAAGCGCACAGACATTGTGGACAAGTTTGTCCCGGCTTTTAGAAAATTTCTTGATCGTAAAGCAAAAAGCTATGAGCCGTATCCTTCCGAAGTTGTCCTGGGTCATTTGCGCTTGGCGACCCGCGGCGCGACCACCTGGCACAATGCCCATCCCCATTGGCATGAAGATCCACGCGTAGCTCCCGTGTATTCGAAGGCAAATGCTGCCCATTCCGGCGTTGAAGGCCCCGTGCTTGTGAGCGAGAAAAAGATGGTCGCGAATATGATCGAGCATAACGGGGTCTTGGACGAAGTGATCCTGACGCTGAGTAGCGGAACCGCCGTGGAATCCGTTGTTTTGAGCCGGTCGAAAGCCCGCAAATTTTTCTCGATCATCATGCCGGATTCCACCTCTCGGGCGGACTCAGATTCAAAGACGATCGCCGAGTGGGTGGATTTTGTCCTGACGCAAGGCCAGGTCCACAAGGCCGCGCGTTATGCCTATTTCAGCGCGGTCGCCAATTACGAGGAGGTGCTGAAAGGCAAAGACACTCGCGCGGGCACGGATCGATTGGCCGAGAGGGCGGATGAGGCTATCCGGCGATCGGCCGAGGAACTTGGCGAGGCATTTTTTGATCCGGGAGCGGGCGGGCTGTTGACGTTGAGCGATCGCGGCAAGGAAACCCTCCGGTTAAATCTCTTGGCGCAACTCGAAGAGCAGGACGGCCCCGAGTGGACCGCCGAGGCAAAAGAACGTTTTGCCGGCGTATTTATTCACGCCTTTTTTTATCAGGATCTCACATGGGTGATGCGCCAGGCGACGCGGTCACTTCAAGGGGACTTCGCGCTTCAGGTGTTTACGACCCTCGAAGAAAGGGTGGGTCTCTATGTGCGCGGCCTGTCGTACTCGCTCGGAGAGAACCGCACGACGCATGACATCTTCGGAAGCGCGGAACCTCAGGGTGTCTTGCGTTCATTGGCGCTCAGTGATCCGCAGGACAAACTCCGGCAGGTGTTTCTTGAAGACGGGCAGTACGCGACGGTCGACTACAATGCCGGACCCGGAGAAAACCCGATCAGGATCTACGACCTTCCGTTGACGGTAGAGGAATTGAGGGAGCCCCCGGTGCCCGTCGATCCGGGATCCGTCAGGTGGTTTCCGGTCCGAAATAATCCAAAGATCGATCTGCCTTCGGATCGGGTATACGACGCGAACCAAGAGATCCCGCGCGATCTGCGCGACATTCCTTATGTGCTGGGCCGCGTCGTCCGTTCCTTTGAAGCCGGCGGTGAAAACCGGCAGGCGATGGACCATCTTGCGGGATTATTGCGGGAAAAAGCGATGACGCCGAACAGGACGGCGATCGATGTCGTAGTTCACGGCGAGGATTTTAACGATGATCTGGCGTTCGAAATTGTGGAACTGATGGAAGACGCTTTTCCCGATATGAAGATCGTTGCGATGAATTCCGGCGTGGCGCTCGACAAAATGATAAGCGAAAGGGACGGCACCCTGCTTCCGAAAACCGACAAGCAGACGATCTTCATCGGTATTACAAATTCGGCGCAAACTCACTCCACGCGTGCCGTCAACCGCCGCGCAAAATTGACCCAGGCGGAGGGCCACGTTCTACTGGTTACGCAGCAGAGGTTTAACGCGGCGAGTCGGGACTTGGGGGAGGATTATACAATTGGGGCGGAGACTTTGCCGACGACTTTCGTAAATTTAAGCCACTTCTCATCGGACGGCACGAATGGCCGCCGGTACTCGGAAGCGGCGACGGTGGTGCCCGTGGCCACGATGGCGGTCTTGACGGAGATCATGATCGGGATCACGGAATCGATGCTGGATCTGAGCGAAGAAAAGCGCTTCAAGCCTTTCGGGATGCAGGCGGATATCGAACGCTCAGACATCAACGCGTTCAGAAAATTCCAGGCAGTTTCGTATGGAGAGGAAATTCCCCATCGAGTTGGCTATGGTCCTCAAGGTCCTCTGGAAGCCAAGGCGAGATATCGGGCTCAAAATACCACGGAGTTTGTCAAAGCCTATGCGATCCATTCGATCATTTACATCGGCGTCATAGCGGCGTTTTTCTCAATGCCCCTTTTTAGCGGCGTTTTGCCGTATCTAGTTCCCGTTCTGGCAGGCATCGGTGTCCTCATGTACTTTTTAAAGGCGTTTGACGCCGTATTTTATCTGTCGGGCGTTTGGATATGGGTTCTCATTATTCGTTTGTGGGAAGGAAGACCCATCTTGGACTGGATAGGCCCCAGACCCCTGGTGTTTGTAGACCGGGAATATATCGCAAGAATACTTCAAAGGTACACCGACACGCTTTTTTCCAATGCGCCTCGGTTTGTGACCTCAACCACTCGCGCGGAGGATTTTATTCGGGGCGCCAGGAATCGTCTCTCTATGATCGCGCACCGAGGTGTAGAGGGCGTCATGCGAATCATGGATGAGAGGTTTGGTCAGGAAGCCGCAAATCATGCCGCCATCGCCGAAGAAGGTGTCTCCACGTTCCGTGGGATCGGGCCTCCTTGGGCCCGGCCCCAGGTCCATGACACCGTGCGGGAGGGTTCCCAATATGTAAGGAGCGATCCGGAACAGAGCGGAAACTGGCTGTATCGTTTGTTCCACAGGAGTCCTCCACAGCTAGTCCTGTCGGATGCGATGCAGAATCTCAGAAGAAATCACAATGGCATGGGGTTCACCATGCTCCGGATGGTGAATCGGCGTCTGATCGATCTGAGCGATGGTCTGATCCCGGAATTTGTCATAGGCTATCAACGCGCCGATATCGTGTCCCGGTCCGTAAGCAGTGTGTTGGACGCCTTGTTTCTGTTTTCGGGTCTCGGAAAATGGATCGCGCGCTGGATCGGCGTTGATCGACTTTGGATCGTGGGAACGACCCGAAACCGCACGCTCATCCAAACCACGCCCATCGTGAGAGAAGATCAGTCGAACGTAACCACGATGCGTACGAGAATCGGGCCGGCGGCTTCTACGCCGGAGCCAATAGCGAGACCGATAACGAAAACAACCCAAGTTGCTGTTCAGGTTTCTCTCGTCGAAGATTATATTGAACTAATAACTGCGAAGGGTGGCGAGATCGGTTCGCTTCTGCCTCCCCTGATCCGGATGCGTCGGGCGCGCGGATTTTTTGAGAGGCGCGATCGCGAATATACGGCGAGCACCGAATGGGAGGGGGCTGAGGATATTTTGGTGATCGAAACACCGTTTGGCGGTAAGTTAATCTTAAGACCTTCGTCTTTGGAAGCGGAGGTGAAAGACACGGCGAGGACTTTGGTCCAACGCGTCAAGAATGCTTTAACATCCAACGAGGATTTTGACAGTCAATCCCGCATGGTCGGAATGCGGATGATATTGACATTCATCCCTGAAAGCCCCGCCGCCGCGCGGCTGGCAAAAACTTTTTCGTCGTTGAGGCCGATCGAGAGTGAAGTTGTCCGGATGATCTTGGATTTTCCGGAGCTGGCAAGCCGTCCGGGTGAGCGAAACGATTACGAAGATCTTATCGCGGAGGCTCTGGGACGCGGACAACCGTCGGCGGTCTCCGACGATACGCTTTTGCAAGGCAGGGTCGCGCGGATCGCGGAAGCGATACGGATCCATTTCTTCGACGAGGATTTCAGATCCGATCCGCGTTGGAATACGACGGTAAGTATCCTGCGCGGCTTAGCGCGTCTCAGCCCCCGGGGACTCGTCGACGGACTTAGCTACCCATACTCGGTTCCTCCCGGCGCAAGGGAAGACGTTTATCTGGATGCTATTCGTGCCGGCCTCCGGCAAACGCTCGGTACTTCCGGGTATGCCAAGCTTGAAAGTCTGGCGCAGACGCTCAAAGACCGCGGCAAAAGCAAGATCGTCATCGTGAGCACGGCTCGTGAAGACGACGGTGTGGCCAAAATGTTTCAGAACTTCGGAATACTTTTCAAAGCTTTTGGTCTTGATGTCCGGTGGGTGGCGATCTATCCGCGGAGTGTGAATTTTTTCAAAACGACGCGAAAGATCCATGACCTTTTCCAGGGCGCCGACGATGACTGGGCGGACTCCGACTCAAAGATCTGGCGCGATACGGGCCGGGAGAACGTCGAAATTTACCGCACCCTGCTGGAAGACCCCGGCGTCGCGCGTGTCTTTCTTGAAGATCCTCAGGCGGCGTATTTTGGCGAAAAAGCCAAAGAGGAGGATCCGGATCTGCCGATGTCATGGCGCCTTCATACGAGCGTTGACGGCATCTCCCCCAAAAGAGAGGTCGCTTGGGCGAGATGGGAAGAGATCGTGACCGGTCTTCTGAGAAACTTGAACGAAAATGACGCCGTCATGTTTCAACCGCTTCAAAGACCGGAGGGGCTCGAGCTCAGATCGCCGGTGTTGTCCGTGGCGCCCGGCATCGATCTTCTGGCCGACGAAAATAAGCCTTTGTCCTGGCCCGAAGCGTTGCCGCTTCTTGAAGAGCTCAGCGCGGATAAGACGCGCCTGGGCCCTCCCGTCGACCCCACGCGAGAGACCTGGGTCACGGTGGCAAAATTCGAAAAGTCGAAGGGCATCCTAAGCATTCTCTTTGCCTATGATCTATTTGTCAGCCGTCTTCCTCAGGGAGGGAAAATACCGAATCTTCTTATCGTGGGGGACTCTGCGACAGATGATCATCAAGCTGCCGCTTATTACGATCTGATCCGTAGAGCCATTGCCCAGATTTCCCCCGAGGCAAGAGCGCGCGTGACTCTTGTTTTAAAGCGCGACGCCAAGCTCGTAAGCGCCGCGTATTGGCTTGCGGCGCGCCACCATTTGCCGGTCATTTTATTTTCTCTCGCGGAGGGTTACAACCTCGTGGCTCAGGAAGCCGGGATCCAAGGGGCGGCGTCGCTGGTCACGGACCGCGGAGGCCTAAAACGTTTTGCCAGACCGCTGTTTCGCATCAAGTTGAAGGACGAGGTCGCCCAAAGTGTGGCGACGGATTACGCCGAAAGAATGGGCCAAGTGAAGCGCGGTGCAGATGCTCTCTTCGTAGAAAATTTTCTGGCAGAAAAACTTGATCATCTTTGGCGCGTCCGCCTGACCGAGCCCACTCACTATTATCCGGCGTATAAAGAACAGATAGAATGGGCCGATTACTATACAAGGACCCAGGCTAACCTTGGCGTGATGCTGTCCGAATACCTGCGCCAAAGCGTCGGCCTCGATGCGAACGGCCCCGAGCCTCAACCCGCGTCCAGCGCCAAGCCGATCTCCGCCGCGCGGCTGGCGGCGGGTCCGTTTGAGCGGCCTCCGCTTTTATTGTTAACTCGTGAAATCGATCAATCGTTGACGATCGGGAACTGGAGCTTGAAGGTAACGGCTATTGAAGACCAAAGATCACCGCGCAGCGCGACGGTGCTTCTTGACCGGGGAATCGGCGAACCCGAGGCGTTGACTTTGGAAGTTGGAAAGGATCGGCTCATCAGCTCAGAACCTAGGATCATTCTTGGAGTGAGCAAAAGAAAATGGAAGGCGGGCACCGTTCGTTTGGTGATCATAGCTCCTGAGGATGTCCCGGTCGTGAGAGACAACGCGAAAGTCAAGACCCCCCGTCCGGACAGGGTCCGCGCGGACTCTGCCAAAGCGCGATTGAGGAACTTTCTTGGAACCAATCACGGAAAACCCGTCGGTTCCAAATCGCTTCTGGAGACCATCAACCAAGGTCTCCCGCCGGATCGTACGCTGACGTTGGACGCCGTCGTCGCGGGTTTAACCCAAGCCGGCTATCAGCCGCTAAGCGCCCATTCGACGATGTACGCGAACGCCTCAGCCATCGGGACAAGAAACCCACGATCCAATGCCGCGCGCCTGCCTGAATCTGAGGGGTCTGAATCTGAGGGGTCAAATCTCTTCTTGCCTGCATCTCCAGGCCAAAATGAATCCTCTGGATTAGATGAGGGCAAGGGGAGATTTGACCCCTCTATTGCTCACGATCAAAAAGCGCCGATGCGATGGTTTTCGATGCGCAATAGGCAAGTGCGGCGTCTTATGACCGAGCCTAAAGCAACTTCCTCCGCCGTCCGTACCCAGAGCGTCAGCGTCCACTTGTCGGACGGGCAGGGACAGCCTCCGGCGGCGCGGTTGGCGGCCTTGGACCCGGGATCACAAAAGCCGCTTGAAGACAGCCTACGATCATGGATCCAGGCTCCGGAGACTGTTTTTGATTTTGTCGAAGGTCATACCGCGGAGGTTACTTGGAAAGTCAACGGACTTATCTACCGTGATACCGGCGACCCGCGTATGCCTGTGATCGTCGCGCCTGATCTTGGCGGCGATGTGGAGGGGATACGGCGTTCAATGGAGTTTGTGAAAAAGAATCTTGGGAATTTATTCGTCCCATTCACGATCGTGAAGGATGTGACGGTCAAATATAAAGATCGGGAGGGACGACCGGGAACCGCTTACTATCCATTTGTAGCCGTGGAAGCAAACTTGGATGCGAAGCCATTTCCTTTGGATAAGAACGATCCCTTTGTTTCTCAGGCCTCCGGTATCATTCAAGCGCTCAATACAAAAGGCGTCTCTTATGGGGGAGTAATTTACCCCAACCATTTTGGATTAAACAAAGAGACCCGAGAGCCTTATTTAAGAGTATTTGGCAACGACACGTCATCTTCCGGCAAATCTCCCCAAAACAGTTTTCTTTACTGGGAGGATCATATTGAAGGCGGCCTTGAAGTGCCCGTGCCTTTTAAAGACGGTCCCACGGTCCACCTGAGGGAGCTCACATTCGGCCCCGTCCCGGACGTCGAAGTTCCTGTCTCCGCCGCGCGGTTGGCTAAACCAGCCGCGGGTTTTTCGTTTGCTCCGGAAAAGGACACCCGCCCATCAAGAATTAAGGATGCACTTAAGAAAGCAGAAGCAAAGAAGCATGAAAAAGCGGAACTGGAAAAATATTACCTGGCGATCATAGACATTGTCGGGTCAAATCCAAAAACATGGGCCTCGGCAAAATATGTGCTCGGAGGTCTTAAGATCAAACATCGATTACCGATCAGAGAAACCGCTTTAAGAAAGTATCTCCTGGAATTAAAGAATGTCGAGGTTATCACGATCGGGAAGCGCCTTGTCAAGAAGAAGGACGGTAAGACCAATGGCCGAGTGGTGTTTTACTACTCCTTGACCGAGGCTGGACACCTACTCAAAGGAGCGAAAACTCTCCCGGATCAGTATCGCTCGTATCTGATCGACAATTCAAAGTTAGGGCAAGGGCTGGGCCGGCGACTGAAGAGCAGAGAAGGCGCGCGACTGGCGGTCGGTCGCGAAAATTCTGAAGGCTGGTCGGCATTGCCAATTCTGGGCTCTCAAAAGATCAGCCTACAGTATCGGATGACCGGCGAAGAAAAAGGCGGGCTATCGGTTTACGAAGTCCAGATCCTACGGAAGAATATTGCGCCCGTCTCTATCGTCATGCGGACTGCGGGTAATGAGGCGCAGTTGAGAGGGTTGTTGACACAAGCGGTATCCGAGCTCTCCCAAAAAGTGAAAGCGGACAAACATCCGGATGATTTTGTGAAGGAATTGAGCGCTTTGTTGGCCAAAAAAACCCTTTCAGATCCAAAATTTTATGTGAGATTTGCCGAAGCCATTGATGAGGTAACTCAAGCGATGGTGACGGTCAAGCCCGGAGATCTCACAACGACCGATGAAGCCGATATCGCTGAGCTGCTCCTAAAGCCTGCAAGCGCCGCTTTGGACAGCGCCGCTGTGTCGCTCGCCTCTCTTAAGGGAAGCGCCGGCTACAAGGAAAGAGAAACGACTCTCCAAGTTTCAAAGAACGCCTTAAGCGCGCTTCAAAACGAGATCCTTCTTAGCCGAGAGCGGATCCTTAAGGCGGTCAAACGTCATTTTGATGCAGATCTTTTTACATCAGAACCTGCGATAGTTCGAGAGATCATGAGATCTGTCGGTCTGAAACCGGCAAAAGAGATCAGCGACTTCAATAAATTGAGAGAGCTTGCCGCCTCAGGACGAAAGATCTCAAGACAAGATCTCATAGATCATTTTGTTAAAAATATATCCTCTGGAAGACACAGTTCGGGCAGGCCCATGGCGGAAGTTTTCGCGGATCACTTTCTTTTTGCGGAGAAAACCCAGGCAGACCTCTTGGCGGATATGGAGCGGGAGAGGGCCGAACAGGCCAGACGGATCCGGGATCGGTTCGTAGAAAAGGGGAGTATCGACGATAGAGAGGTCGATTCGTTCCTGCAGAAGGAGAGACTTATGAAAGCGGGCGGTTTCCTATCGGTCGCCGTACTTTCTCTGATGACCGACACGGATTATGATGCCATCGCGCAAAAAGTGCGGTTATCCGGCACTCACCCCATGAATGTAAAATATTTAGAGGAAGTTAGACGTAAAGCCAAATGGCTCCTTGCCAATGACGAAACTTTTCGGGAGCTGGTCGAGAGATACCGGCAGACAAGCCTGGCCATCTCAGCTGCGAAGAACGCATCCTCCGCGAGATTGGCGAACCGCATAGAATTTGCGGTAAACGCAGGCGAGGAGAGAACCATCGCGGTTTCACACTGGAACGAGATCGAGTTTCCTTTGGTGCTCAGATTTTCATGGGATGCGGAGTCCGGCGGCCCTGTCTTTCAGAGGGTCTACACACCGTTCGAAAGAGACGGGAAGATCTATGCTTTGGGGACCGCTCCGGAGTACGTAAAGGGAATCTACGAACTGAGCTTCCAGTATGAAAAAGAGGGAAACAAAGTATTCGCGCAAGAATCTGAGGGGTCAAATCTCTTCTTGCCTGCATCTCCAGGCCAAAATGAATCCTCTGGATTAGATAAGGGCAAGGGGAGATTTGACCCCTCTACAGTCGCGGCCGCCGAAGGCGACCTTCGCTCAGGGCCGGACGCAGTCGTGAGCAAGGGGTCTGAAAGACCCCGCGTCGAATCGGCGCGGTTGGCTTGGAATAACTCCCTTCCAGATCTTATACCCACAAGCGAATTTTGGACTTCCAGGGATCACGCTTTGCCGTTCGAAGTGGTCTTGTCGCCTTGCCTGGGTGTCGTATTTGTGAATAAAGACGGGGATGTTGGGACGGCCCATCTTATCCCATCAGGGCCCATGGAGATTCTCTGGACAACAGGCCTACTGGCAGAGGTGGCGACCTCGGTTTCTTATGGGGCACTGGCTTCTTCGGCTGCATCGGTCCTTGGCAAATTGAGGGACCTATACTTAGCTTTTGTTCTTGGAAATTTAGAAGGAATCCAGTGGGACAAGGCTTTGATCATCGAGTCTCAGCCGACTGAGCTTATTCTTCAGCATTACCCTTGGTTAGATCCGGGGTATTTTGTCACGGCCGGGGATATCGAATCGTATTTAAGGGGGTTCGGAGCATTGGACATTCGAACGACAAGATTCAATGCCGGTTGGGATAATGGACTTCGCTTGATCGTCCGGGCCAGCGGAGACATTGCTGTAAGCGAACTCATCCGAAACGATATTTCTAGCGGCCGGGGTTATCGTCTCAATATGAATGATCAAAATTTTGATGAAGTTAGCCTGTCTGCATCAGCATCCCTTCGACAGACTCTCGAACAGGTTCTTCGGGACATAATAACTAATTTAGGAGAATCTAACACCTCGCCAGATGCTGAACCCGGCGGCACCGGCGCTCGATTGGCCGGAAGTAAGAATTTAAGGGCAGACCCCACCAAAATATCCACCCCCGGGGTGGACATCGGTGATCAAAGTCTCGCCGCCGCGCGGCTTGCCCTGAGCGAGGCAAACGAGTCGAATGGGTTGGCGGACGATGATATTCTTCAGGGGCGGCCATGGGTGGATTGGATAGAGAGGCATAGGGATGATATTTCACAAAAAGGCGAATTTAGGCAGAGACTTTTTGGTTTTCTGCACACGATACTTGCGCCGGACAATCAAAATTTTAATAATCATATTCCCGGGGTTCATCGCGCGTCGTTCATAGATCTTCCGGAAGGGTTGCTGCCTGCGGCAGAAGGAGTCAAAGCCATCGCCAACGCGCTCAGCGGCGCTTGGAATGAAAAGTTCAACGGCTCGATGGCCACGTGGTTTGTTGAAGCTTTCTTTTGGTACGAATTTGATCAGAAACGTCTTCAGGGTAAAGCGGACCAGCTGATGATGCTTCCGGAACCCTTGCTTTTCGACACGCTGTTTTATCTGATCCTGCATTTGACAGCCCACACGAAAAATTTCTCTCACTTTTCGGAGGTGCTTCGAGACGGGACGAGTGGTTTTGTGGATGATGTTATTTTAGTTCAAGTAACTCTGCGGTTTCTGCAGCTTTTCATTGCTACAAGTCAGACTGACCCGGATAAACTGCGCACGATCGTGAACGAGTTTCCCGCCGACCCCAAGAAGGAACCACTCACCTGGGACGATCTATACCTGTACGCTTTCGCCGCGGCTTTAGATCCGCATGTTTATTACCCTTCGAAGCAGTTTACCAACCAAAACGGATATTTAATTCCTCATTATCGTGACGAGGTGATTCAAGGGGTTAAGAGACTACCCGTTAATGACAGGCAAGCGGCGCTGGGTTTGATGCGCCGCATTGCGGAGGACCAAGATCTGTGGAAGAGGTGGAAAGAACACGGACTCCTGATGCCATTCATGAATGTCTTGGATCGGGTTGCGATGCCCAAAAAGCTAATGCATGCCGGACCCTTATCGGACCTACGGTGGGGGTTTTTTGAGAATGTTTATCTTAATACGTTGAGCATCCGGAAACCATGGGATGATCTCTTTCCAGGCCTTTACGTCGAAGAGACCTATTTTGATGAATACACACAGGCCATAAAAATAGACATCGCCGACATAGAAGCCGCCGGGCTTGTCCCGGGAACCGGTCCTCTGGTTACCGAAGGCTCGCGGTTGGCGGTTAATGACTTAAATTTGGTTCAGGAGTCTGCTGACCGGACGTCGTCCCGCAGGGAGAGGTTAAGTTCTCATCCTAACGTCTCCCCGTCGGACGTAGTCCCGTCTACGTCTATAGTCCCGTCTACAAATGATGTTTCGGGACAGGATCCGGTTAGCATTGTCGGATCGAGGCTAGCAAAGAACTCATCCGGAAAAATTACTGAGTTGATCCACCCGGATATTATTGCTCAGTTTAGAGAAAGTGTAAGGGACTGGATCTCTGAAAATCCAAGCAATCACGTGGGTGTGATTATCTTCCTGTCGCAGGGGGATGTTCTTGAAGTTTCCACGGTCAAGAGAACAGAAGATGTTTCTACGACTACTGAAGAGGATATGAAACCAATCTCCGACTGGTTGGAGCCCCACTATCCCGAACGAATGTTTACCACGGGTACATTTATTCTGGACGATAACGAGGCATTTAAAGATATGGCCAAGTATTTTTTGGGGCTGTTCCCTGGAGCTGAGCGCGTAGGGGACGCAAAGTTTCTAGATCCTGCAAAGCCAAGAGCCCTGGATTTTATGGTTCTCACCGGAAACTCGCGGAAAGAGGTGGCTATCACCAAAAGAATTAAAAAGGTCATTGCGCCATCCGCGGCGCGGCTGGCAATTTCTGAGTCTGCTGACCGGACGCCGTCCCGCAGGAAGAGGTTAAGTTCTCATCCTAATGTCTCCCCGTCGGACGTAGTCCCGTCTATGCAATTTGAGCAAGTAGTCAGGGAAAGACTTGACCCCTTTCATCAAGCCGCGCGGTTGGCGAAGGTTCGAGACAAGGGGCATAACAAACGGTATTCAAGTGTTCAAGAGGCTCTGAATGATGATGAAACCAATGACCGGTACCGATTTATTGAATCTTTGGACGTGTGGAGGGTAGGACTAAATAAGCCAGGAATATTAACGCCAAATGGCAGGGAATCCAGTTTTAAAATAAGTAGCGTAGAGATGCTGCTTCGTATCATTGTTGATGAATTGACGAAAAACTGGGAGCACGTCCAGTCAAGCGTCGATGAGAAACATCCGCTTAGAATTACCATGAAAAAGGATGCAGGCAATGTTTTAACCATAAGAGTCATTAACCTGGGGCCCAATTTTGATTTTGAGAAAGGTACGGAGTATGAATTTACAACGGCCTCTGACAATGAAAAATATTCTGGAAAAGGCCTAGGCTTGTATGATGTTCGAGCTTTTTTTGAACAGTGGGGTATGGGCACTTTAAACGTAAGCTCTGGAACAAACCGGTGGATCGTGACCAAAGACAATTTTACCAAGGCAATAGGCCGGAGAGTCGCTGGCACCGTGTTTGACATCCGAATTCCTCTGGCGCCGTACATTGGACTGCCTTCGGGGAGTTCCGGTGACCCCGGCGCCCGATTGGCCGGAAGTCAAGATTTAGGGGCTGACCCCGGGTCTGCAAGAGAACATGAGGTCAAGAAGAGATTTGACCCCTCTACCTTTCAGAGTGCCCATGCGGCTCGTTTCCTCGAGGAAAAGCTTCACAGCTTCGTTCCCGCGTCGTCGGGCATCCTCGATGGTGTCGGCACAGCTAGAGACTCCCAGCTCGGGACAGAAGCTGACGAAGGTGTTGCCTTCCTTAAATATAAGAAGAGTGAATTCGATGCGCATGCCCAAAATATACCACATTTAAACGGACAATACCAATCCGCCGCGCGGTTGGCAGATATGCCGTGGATGGAAATGGATGAACACAACGCGAGACAACTTGTGGATATAACGACCCGGCATGCGGCGGCGGAAGGAGGAATGAAATATTCTTTATTTGTTTTGATTATCGATGCAAAAAATAGAAGGTTTAAATTCAACTCAAGTGAATTTGGTCGCTCTCATGTAGATCAGATGCGCGATTTGGCCGTGAATGATCCTGACTATTTGTATTATAAGGGCCAGCTTACAGGTTTGAGTCTCACTTTGGATGGGGTGGACATTGGTTCAATTCAGGATAAGGAAAAAGTATTTAAGGTAAAAAAGGCTGATCCTATTCTGGTACTCGATCTATTCGCTAGAGGTGGTTTAAGAAAGAGTATTTCAATTTATACAGTAAACATGCTAGAACCCCTTTCGTTGGGAGAAGTTATTGGTTCAGATGATTCTACGGACGCCGAAGATGAGACTGGGAGCAAGGGGGCGCGGCTGGCTGTTTTGCGGTTGGCTTTATCCCGTTTCCTCAATGGGGTAGCGCACGCCGCCGAGCCGAATGTTGTTGGAAAGCAGCTTCCTGTCTCGATCGGTGATGACACGACAGTATTTCAGTACGTCGAATACCGTAACGGCAGGCGAGTGGCGGTGTCGCGGCGGTTGCGGGTGCCGCTTGATTCTAAGCGGACAAGATCTACGGAGGCCGGAGTTATAGAGGTAGGCGGACCAACTGCTCAGGATCTACGTACGCTTCGTGGCGCGATCACTCAGCGGGTGGATGATTCTTTGGATACCGTGACGACTTTAAGCAAAGAACCGGTTGTGATCGAGATGAACCTTGATTTTATGGGCCGTGATCTTTTTGAGTCCGCGGCGGAGGAGATCCTTCTGGAGCTGAAGACCGAGATCGAGAAGGCCTACGCGGAAAATGTTCATATTTTACCCGTTGGAAAACTGGCCAAACGTTTGAGCGCTTTGTCCGGAGCAGAGGGACTTTTCTTGAAAGAAATACCTCAGGAATTGAAAAACGCCCGCAGGATGAAAATGGGCGCTCCGGCCAAAGGGGTGCAGATAGCGGTGAGGCGTCTTTCGGAAGGGCACATCATCACGCTCGCGCCTTTCTTCAAGCTTGCCGTCTATGCCGGAAAGACTGATCTTGAAAATATCCCCGATGGCGTACACGCTGCCTACAAGACCCTCGCCGACCAATCCGTCGACACACCCACTCTCAAGCTGATACTTTCTGGTTTGGCTAGCGTCCGTATTCTCGCGCGCTACGCCCTGAGAGCGATCGCCAAAGTCGACATTAACCTCGCCGCGAAGTTCTACTCCCTCATGAAACGCATGCTTGAGCAGGCGGCTTAAGGAATTTAATTTTCTTTAAGAAATTGTCTGACCTGATCGTGGTTACCCACGAAGACGAGATAGTGGCTGTTGTTTTCCAGGCGGGTAAGAATACGAAGATGTCCTTCCAGATAGGCTTCCCAGATCTGTCCACGCAGTCTCTTAAAGATGAATCGGTAGCTCCGTTCTGCGAATTTAATGACGTGAGGTCGGCCGGTGAGAGGCAGACCCGATTCGAAGGAATGGGTCAGGGCTGAAACAATAAGACCCGCGGTCTCCCTTTGGTGAGCGCTTAACTTTTTAAGACAGCGTTCGTAACTGGGAAGGGTAAAAAGCTGAAAAGGCACTTACTTGCCCGAGTGAGCTTTCTTGATCCATTCACGAGTGACAGGACGTGCGGACTTTTTCTCGCGCTGGTAGGTCTCTTCGACCAGATCGAGATCTTTTTCTGAAAAGACTCTCTCGACTGGATCGATGGGTGTCAGGATGATGTGGTTTCCTCGAATCTCCGCTTTCAAGTAATTGTCCTCACCCAAGCTAAGCGATGCCACGAATGCTGAGGGGAGATTGACCTGCCGATTTCGGTTCATTTTGATGATCGCTGTCATTGTTTGCCTCCATAGGAAGTATGCCTAAATCTAATAATATTGTCAAATTAATATATTGTTAATATTCCCTATTGTGATTCAAGCTTGATATCCCAAATTGTGACATCAAGTGAAAAATGCTACAATACCGCCCATGCCTACAAGTCGTTTAAATCAAAGAAGTTCTGAAGTGACGCAAGGGGATCGTCGTGCGCCCAATCGCGCCATGCTTCGCGCGGTGGGGATGAAGGACGAGGATTTCTCTAAGCCCATCATCGGCATCGCCAGCACCTGGAGCAACCTCACGCCGTGCAACATGCACATCGATGAGCTTGCCCGACGCGCGGACGCAGGCGTCAAAGCGGCTCAAGGCGTTCCTTTAACATTTGGCACCATCACTGTTTCTGACGGGATCTCTATGGGCACGCAGGGGATGAAATATTCTCTCGTAAGCCGCGAAGTCATTGCCGACTCCATTGAGACCGTTTGTAACGCGGAGCGCTTCGACGGCCTTGTCGGTATCGGCGGCTGTGACAAAAATATGCCGGGCTGTCTCATGGCGATGGCGCGGCTCAATATTCCGAGTGTTTTTGTCTACGGGGGTACGATCAAGCCGGGGTGTATCAACGGCAAAGACATCGACATCGTCAGCATTTTCGAGGCCGTGGGTTCCTACGGCGCCAAAAAAATTTCTAAAGAAGAGTTCGCCAAGGTCGAAGCCAATGCCTGTCCGGGCGCCGGCTCCTGCGGGGGAATGTACACGGCCAACACGATGGCTTCCGCGATCGAGGCGTTTGGCATGAGCCTTCCTTTTAGTTCTTCCGCCGACGCCACGAGCGATGCCAAGAAGAACGACACACAGAAAGCCGGCGAAGCGGTCGTCGAGCTCATTAAAAGAAATATCCGGCCCCGCGACATTCTCACCAAAAAAGCTTTTGAGAACGCCATCTCGGTCGTCATGGCTCTCGGCGGCTCGACCAACGCGGTGCTTCATCTGATGGCCATCGCTCACGAAATGGGTGTGAAGCTTGCCCTTGAAGATTTCAACCGTATCAGTAAGAAAGTACCGCATCTGGCGAACTTGAAACCCAGCGGCCAGTACGTCATGTCGGACTTGAACAAAGTCGGCGGAGTTCCCGGCGTGATGAAAATGCTTTTGGACGCGAAACTTCTGCACCCCGACGCTTTAACCGTGACCGGCAAGACGATCGGGGAGAATCTACGCGACGTCAAAGCCGTGTCTGATGAAAAGATCGTTCGACCGCTGTCACGCCCGCTCTATCCCACAGGTCCGATGGTGATCATCAAAGGTAATCTCGCCCCCGAAGGCGCCGTGGCGAAGATCGGCGGTTTAAAAATATTCACTCATCGCGGTCCCGCGCGTATTTTCAACTGCGAAGAAGACGCGCTTGATGCCATCATCAAAGGCAAGGTCAAAAAGAACGACGTTGTCGTCATCCGATACGAAGGCCCCAAGGGCGGCCCCGGCATGCGCGAGATGCTCTCGCCGACGAGCGCTTTGATCGGCGCGGGGCTCGGAGACTCGGTCGCGCTCATCACCGACGGGCGTTTTTCAGGCGGCTCGCACGGATTCGTCGTCGGGCATGTCGCGCCCGAAGCCGCGGACAGAGGCCCGATCGCCGCTTTGAAAGATGGAGACATCATCTCCATCGACTCAAAAAAGCTTTCCATCAGCGTGAATTTAAGCGCCCAAGAGATCAAGGCACGTCTTAAGAAACTTAAGCCCTTCGTTCCGAGTATCCGCACCGGGGTGCTCGCCAAATATTCGAAACTAGTCTCATCCGCGGCTAAGGGAGCCGTGACCTCATGAGCTCTCCGGGGCGTTATGTGGTGGTGGACGTCGAAACCCAGAAAGGTTTCAACGAAGTCGACCGAAAAAAACTTTACCTGCTCAAAGTCTCCGTGGCTTGCGCTTACGACTCTTTGACCGATTCTTACACGGCTTACGAGGAGAAGGAGCTCGCGAAGCTCGAAGCGCTTCTTAAAAGCGCCGACCTTGTCGTGGGATTCAATGTCCGCGATTTCGACCTGGAGGTGCTGGCACCCTACTTTGTTTCCTCCGTGAAGAATCTGTCGATCCTGGACATCCTCGTCGAATTTGAAAAGGTCCGGGGTCACCGCATCAGCCTTCAGAGCGTGGCTCAAGCGACGCTCAAAGCGTCCAAATCCGGCAGCGGCTGGGACGCGCTCCGGCTCTTTAGAGAAAATAAAATGGATGAGCTCAAAGCCTACTGCATGGATGACGTGAAGATCACCAAGGACGTCTACGAATACGGCAACAACCACGGCAAGATCCTCTTCATCTCGAACCGGGACTACCAGACCCACGAAGTGCCCGTTTCCTGGGGCAACGCCCTAGAAGGTCTCAAAGCGCAAAAGAAATCAGAAGAGTCCTTTCCGACGAGTCTCTTCTAGTGAGTTTTTACCTCCGGATCTGGCAGGCCTGCGACATCGCGGAGATCACTAAACACCTTCTCATTGTCGGCGAACTCACCGCGGACTGCGCCGCCTGCCGGGAACTTGGCATCAATTACTCGCAAGCCCACCAGTGCCCGAAATGCGGGGTCGTCTTCCGTTTTATCGCGTCAAGGAACACCGGCAAGCTCGACCGCGGACGCGGCGGGACCGTCAAAAGGATCAAAGACCGCAGGCCGGACTTGACTTTTATCGACTACGAGGACTATAAAGAGATAACCGGTAAGGCACAGGCCCGTGAATTTTTTAGTTAAACAGGAGAACAATATGAAAAAAATAGGAATGGCAGTACTGGCAGTGGCGCTTTTGGCCGGCGGGACGGCTGCTTACGCCGGAAACGCCAGCGATCCCCACTATCAGGAGATGAAGGCGCTCAAGGATAAACAGCGCGCGGAGAGGGAAGCCAACCGAAAGAACCCTCCGGCTGTGAACAAGAACAGCTTCTGGCACAAAGAGGGCGAGCGCTCCGGCCTCGGCGGCACGGGAGAAGGCTTCGGCGCTTTTGTCAAAAAACTCAACCCGGTCCCGTTCTTCAAGAACCAGCAGGAGCAGTACAACGCCCGTAAAACTGCCGGTACGAAGTAATTCTGGAAATGAAACGGATAGGACAGATCGTCCTATCCGTTTTTTTTCTTTCAACGTTCTTTATCCCGCTCGGATCATCGGAAGAGAGCCCATTGGTTGAGGTCCAAAAAATAAATTCCCGCATTCGTGTGGACCTGCGCTACACGACTGAAGATAATTTCATGAAAGAAAGACTTTATCCGGCGGATTCGCGTTGTTTCCTGAGGCGTGAGACGGCGATGAAGCTTTCGCGGGTCCAGGACGCGCTTGAAAAAGAAGGGCTCGGCCTCAAACTGTTCGACGGCTACCGTCCGCTTTCGGTGCAGAAGAAGATGTGGGCCCGCTTTCCGGTCGAAGGGTACGTGGCCAACCCCGCCAAGGGCTCCAACCACAATCGCGGCGCCGCGGTGGACCTGACGCTCGTGGATCCGTCCGGGCACGAGCTCGCGATGCCCTCGGGCTACGATGAATTTTCAGAGCGCGCTCACCGGGATTATCAGCAAGGCTCACGCGCCGCGCTCAAGAACCGCGAGATCCTCCAAAAAGCGATGGAGAAAGAAGGATTCCGCGGGATCACCACCGAGTGGTGGCATTTTGACGATCTGAATTGTAAAACTTATCCACTTTTAGACCTGCCGGTCTCTTCGATCATTCCCGAATCGTGAAGGAAGTCCTGCGGCTGGGTGACGAGGATGCTTTCGTCACGACCCGGCATTTTAGTTTCTTTCTGAAGAATGCGGAAGAACTTGGGGATCCGGAGAACCAAAAGAAATTCCTTAAAAGTCTCGTCGACAATCCTATGAAAGTTCCTCGACGCTTCGTGTATTTGAATCAAGTGCATGGCGGTCAAGTCGCCACACTCGATGCCGCCTCGGAACATTTCACGCGTTTGACCGAAACCGATGCTGTTGTCACTGATCTGAAGGACTTGGGACTCATCGTGATGACGGCTGACTGTCTCAGCGTCTTCTTTTTTGCGGGCGATTGGGTGGGTCTTGCCCATGCCGGCTGGCGTGGCACAAGAGACAGGATCTCAGCGAAGACCCTTCAAACGATCGCCGCAAGATCGGGACTGAAGCCTGAAAACGTGAAGATCATTTTCGGCCCTTGTATCCGCGCTTGTCACTACGAGGTAGGAGAAGAGTTCAGGGGTTTCTTTGGTTCCGATGCCGTTCAGGAATGTGAGGGCCGGCTGGTTTTTGATCTTGCGCTGGAAAACAAAAAGCAGCTTCTCAAAGCCGGAGCCAGTGAACGAAGCATCTCCGACAGCGGGATCTGCACCGTCTGCCAAAACCGTGATTTTTATTCTTACCGCCTCGAGAAGGAATCCGCCGGCCGGATGATCTCCTGGGTCGCCCTTCAATAAAGTGCAACGCAACTCATTTTTTGATAAAATACGGGTCTATTAGGGAGGTTCCACAGATGAAAAAAGGTTTGGTCGTGCTGTTGGGTGTTGTCGGGTTCGTGGTGTTGATCGCGATGTACCTTATGGGAGCCTACAACGGGCTCGTCAGAATGGATGAAGGAGTAAACCAGGCTTGGGCGCAGGTCGAAAACGTTTATCAAAGACGGCTCGACCTCATCCCCAATCTCGTGGAAACCGTGAAGGGTTACGCGGCGCATGAAAAGTCCACTTTTGTCGAAGTGACCGAAGCGCGCTCCAAAGCCGCCGGATCTTTGGCGCCCGGCGTGATCAATGACCCACAGAAATTTGCCCAATTTCAGGAATCTCAGAGCGCCTTAAGTTCAGCGCTGGGGCGCCTCATGGTGATCGTAGAAAAATATCCTGATCTAAAAGCCAATGAAAATTTCCTTGCGCTCCAGGCTCAGCTTGAAGGGACCGAGAACCGGATCGCTGTCGAACGCGGGCGATTCAACGAGGCTGCGCAAAATTTCAATACCCAGTTGCGCCAGTTTCCTACCAATGGGATCGGCGGAATGTTTGGTTTTAAGACCAAAGAATATTTTAAATCGGAACCCCAAGCGAAGGCAGCGCCTAAGGTTACATTTTAGTCGCGGAGCGCAACCCCATGTCATTTCGAGGCCAGAGGCCGAGAAATCTCGCTTTTAAAGATGAGATTTCTCGCTTCGCTCGAAATGACAGTATTTCTGCAATGAGACGTTTCATTTCATCATTTTTTTTGATCTGTTGCATTTTCACTTCGGCATATGCGCTCGAAATTCCCGCCAAACCCGAAGCGTACGTCAATGATTACGCCCACCTTCTGTCTGAACCGGCACGTCAAGAGCTCGAGCGCACCCTCGCCGATTTTGAACAGACCACTTCCAATCAAGTTGTGGTCGCGATCTTTCAGAGTCTTGAAGGTGGATCTCTGGAAGATTTCTCCATCCGGCTGGCTCAAGCCTGGAAGATCGGCTCCAAAAAGAACGACAACGGCGTTATCCTCTTGATCTTCAAGGATGACAGGCAAGTGCGGATCGAGGTCGGTTACGGTCTCGAGGGAGCTCTACCGGATGCCACAGCGGATCTTATTATCCGCAACGAGATCGTTCCGGCTTTCAAGGAAGGCAGCTATGATCGTGGGGTTAAAAACGCCGTGAATTCGATCCTTGCCGCCACCCGCGGAGAGTACAAAGCCGAAGTTTTACCCGAAACGGACCGTTTCAAAGCCGCAGCGCCGATGATCTTTCTGATCCTCATTACGTTTTTTTTGGTTCCGGTCATTTCCTATTTTTTTGTTATTATTTTCTGTGGGTCGGTGATTGGCATGCCGATCGGACTTCTTTTCGGGGCTTTGCTTGTCATCATGATGATGAGCTTACGCGCTTTGTTTAACAGCGGACAAACGATCTCGGGCCGGCGTGGTGGTTTTTGGGGCGGCGGAGGATTTTCCGCCGGAGGCGGATCCGCCTTTAGCGGAGGAGGCGGTTTCGGAGGTGGTGGCGGTGGAAGTTTCGGGGGCGGGGGAGCCAGCGGGCGATGGTAAACTTGAGCGGGAAAGACAAAAAAAAGATCTCCGAGACGATCCGAGAAGCCGAGCGCCTTACCAGCGGCGAGATCCGTGTCCATTTGAAGAAAAAATGTGGCGAAGACACGCTTTTGGAAGCGAAGAAAGTTTTTTTGAAACTTCAAATGCAAAGAACTAAAGAACGGAACGCCGTCTTGATATTTCTCGCTTTGAACAGCCGTCGTTTCGCCATTCTTGGAGACGCGGGGATCGACGCAAAAGTCGGAGGCGCCTTTTGGGACGAGACTCGTGATCGGATGACCAAGCTTTTTTTGGAAGGGCGTATTCCTGAGGGGATACTCGAGGGGGTTTTAAGCGTCGGCAGTAAATTAAAGACACATTTTCCGCACGACAGGGATGACCGCGACGAGCTTTCAAACAAAGTGACGGGTTCATGATCCAGCCCAAACCTATCCTGAAAGCGATGCTTCTCTGCGACCATACGCTCGTCGAAGAGGGCACGCACAAGCGGACATTGATCGGTATCTTCGACCGCATCCAGTCTTCACAAGCGCCGACGGTACATCCGGCCATGAGCATTTACGTTCAGTTCAGGGAGATCGAAGGAATTTTCGATTTCACGCTTGAACTTTTTGACTTGGCGGCGGGGCGCGCCATGCATAAGGCGGTCATTCAGAATTTCAAGGTCCAGGACCGATCGCGCGATTGCGAGCTTGTGTTCAATCTGCTGTCTGTTCGCTTCGACCGGCCGGGCGATTATGAGTTCAGGATCTACGTGGATGACAATATTTTCGGGCAGAAACACTTTAAAGTGGTTCAAAAGGAGAAAACACCATGACCGTTGACGTGAAGCAGTTGGCTGAGAAGATCCAGAAAGAAAGCGAAGGCATCAAAAGGCTCCAGGCCGAAATAGGCCGCGTGATCGTGGGTCAGCAATCCCTGGTGGAGAGGCTTCTCATCAGTCTCCTGGCCGACGGGAACGTTCTTCTTGAAGGCGTGCCGGGTCTGGCCAAGACCCTTTCGGTCAAGACGTTGGCGCAGGCGATCAATACACAGTACCAGAGAATACAGTTCACTCCGGACCTTCTGCCGGCCGATCTTTTGGGGACGCTTGTTTATAATCCTAAAACCGGAGACTTTACGACAAAAAAAGGCCCGCTTTTTGCCAATATCATTTTGGCGGATGAGATCAACCGCGCTCCGGCCAAGGTCCAAAGCGCGCTTCTTGAGGCGATGCAGGAGCGGCAGATCACCCTCGGCGGACACACCTACAAGCTTGATGAGCCTTTTATGGTGCTGGCCACGCAGAACCCCATTGAACAGGAAGGCACGTATCCTCTGCCCGAGGCGCAGGTCGACCGCTTCATGTTGAAGCTCAAGGTCACTTATCCGTCCAAGCAGGAAGAACTGGAGATCATGGACCGCATGGCGGGCGCGGCTCCCATCAGCGTGGATCCGGTCATCCAACCCGAAGACCTCTTGAGGGCCAGGAAGCTCGTGCACGACATTTATCTCGACCCGAAGATCAAACGCTACATCGTCGACATCATCTTTGCCACGCGCGATCCGGAAGGACATGGACTTAAGAATCTTAAAGGGCTCATTCGTTACGGCGCCAGCCCGCGCGCGACGATCTATCTCAACATTGTTTCAAAGGCCTACGCTTTTATCAAGGGCCGTGGCTATGTGGTGCCGGAGGACGTGAAAGCCATCGGCCTCGATGTCTTAAGACATCGCGTCACCCCGACCTACGAGGCTGAAGCGGAAGAAATGACCTCGGAAGACATCATCAAAAAGGTTTTAGACCAAATAGAAGTTCCTTAATGATCCCGAAAGAGCTTCTCAAAAAGATCCGCCTCATCGAGATCAACACGTCTCGATTGGTCAATAATGTCTTCGCCGGTGAGTACCACAGTGTATTCAAAGGCCGCGGAATGGAGTTCAGTGAGGTGCGCGAGTACGACACCCACGACGACCCGCGAGACATCGACTGGAACGTCACGGCCCGGATGGGCCATCCTTACACGAAGATCTTCACTGAAGAGCGCGAGCTTACGGTCTTATTTCTCGTAGACGCGAGCGCTTCGGGTCTTTATGGCACGCGGGGCGGCACCAAATCCGAGGTCATCGCGGAGATCGCCGCGCTCCTGGCTTTTTCCGCGGTAAAAAACCATGACCGCGTCGGACTCATGATCTTCAGCGACCGGGTCGAGAAATTCATCCCGCCGCGTAAGGGCCGGCAGCACGTCCTGCGCGTCATCCGTGAGATCCTCACTTTTCGTCCCAAGCGCCGCTTCACCGACCTTGGCGTCGCGCTTAAAAACCTGAACGATGTCCTGACCAAACGCGCGACAGTCTTTCTTTTCTCGGATTTTATCGCCGAGGGCTACGAGCGCGCGCTCAAGATCGCCCATAAGAAGCACGACCTCGTCGCCATCGTGGTGGAGGATCCCACCGAAAAGAATTTTCCCCGTGTGGGCGGACCCATCGAGCTCGAAGATGCCGAGACAGGCGAAACTTTCTCGCTCTGGACCGGGCCGGGTTTCAAGGACCGGTACCGGAAAGTCTGGGAGAAAAGAAAAGACGTCCGGGACCGGATGTTTCAGTCCATGAGCCTCGACCGGATCGAGATCGAAACGGGCATTCCTTACATCGATTCGCTCATCCGCTTTTTTGAAATGCGCGCCAAAAGACAGCGGCAATGAAAAAATATTTTGCGCTTTGGGTGGGATTTTTTTTATTCCTTACGGCTGTTGTCTGCGCTGAAAACGCGATGGCGGTCAAGACGCGTGCGTGGCCGAAGACCGTGACGATGGGAGACGAGATCCGGGTCCTCGTCCAGGTGACCCGCCTCCAAGGTTTTTCCGTCGAGCCGCCGGCCCCCGGCGATCTGGCGCCTTTCGAGGTGAAGTCCATGCGACAGCTACCTTCCGTGGAAGAACACGGGATCTCCCAAGAAAATTTTGAACTGATCGTGACGACTTTTAAGATAGGCGATCTCAAAATTCCTCCCATACAGATCAAATATGCCGACTCCTCCGGAAATTCCGGAAGTCTTACAACACCCCCCATTAATATCAAAGTCGTCGGCGTTATAAAAGACGCGGGGAAAGACATCCAGCCCATCAAGAATGTGGTCTCTCTGGCGCCCGGCCTCCTGCGCACTCTTATTTTGGGGGGACTGGTCTTTTTTTTGTCCGTCCTTTTGGCCGTCCGGATCGTTTTGAGGAGAAAAAGTAAGGCCGCGTCGGATCCCGAATCTTTGTTGCCGGCCCACGAGCGCGCCGGCCTTGAGCTCGAGCGTCTTCAGCAAAAAGGATGGATCGCCTCGGGCAAAATAAAAGAATACTACAGCGAGCTGTCGGGCATCCTCAAGCGTTATCTCGAAAGGCGTTACGCCCTTCAAATGCTCGACCTTACGACGTCGGAGAGCGTCGTACTTCTGAGGGAAAAGGATTTTGACCTTTCGGTCCGGGACGGAGTCAGGGAGATCCTCGAAGCTTCGGACCTCGTTAAGTTCGCTAACTGGATCCCGCCGCGGAATCTGAGCGACGAGCTTGTAAAAAAACTTTCCGATCTTGTCGAGAGGACCAAAGAGATCGAAACTTCCAAAGATAAGAAAACATGAGATTCGCCGGTCCCGTCCATCTCTTGTGGTTGATCCCGGTTTTCGTCGTTTCCTTTCTTTATTTAGGCGCCAAGATCAGCCGGGAAGCATCGCTGCGTTTTTCAAGTCTTAAGCTTCTTCGAGAAGCGGGCGCCCGGCGCACGACGTCCGGACGCCTGATCCGCACGATCTTAAGATCTTTGGCGCTGGTCTTTTTGATCCTGGCTTTGGCGCGTCCTCAGACCGGCAGCGGACAAGTGAAAACAACCGAACATGTCGTCGACATCATGCTTGCGCTCGATATTTCCGGCAGTATGGCGACACTCGATTTTGAGCCTGACAACCGTCTGACAGCAGCCAAACAAGAAGCCAAACGTTTCATCGAGGGTCGCCCGCATGACCGGATCGGTCTTGTTGTCTTCGCGGGGCAGAGTCTTACGCAGTGCCCGCTCACGACGGATTCGAACGCGATCCAGGCGCTTTTGGATAAAATTCATCTCGGAATGCTCGAGGATGGGACGGCTATCGGCCTGGGCCTCGGGAACGCGCTCAACCGCTTGAAAGAATCGGAAGCTAAGCAAAAAGTGATCATCCTTCTTACGGATGGCGTCAACAACGCCGGAAGCATCAGCCCGCTGACAGCCGGAGGCATCGCCAAGACCCTGGGCATCCGTGTTTATACGATCGGCGTGGGGCGGGAAGGGGAATCGGTGCTGCCGGTGCAGGATCCGCGTTTTGGCACGAGACTCATCAAAGTGCAGACCGAGATCGACGAGAAGATGCTGAAAGAGATCGCCAAACTCACCGGCGGGGAGTATTTCCGCGCGCAAGACCAGAGAGGCCTTCGGGAGATATTCCGGCAGATCGATCGCCTTGAAAAAACAGAGATCACTGTGGAAAGCTTCCTCACTTACGAGGAGCAGTATTTCTGGTTCTTGTGGCCGGCGCTTCTTCTGCTTCTGGCGGAACTTGTCTGGGTGAGCGCCGTCAGCGTAAAACTGCCGTAAAGGAAAAAATGGACTGGGGTTCTCCTCAAAATTTTATCTGGTTGTGGCTCTTACCTGCTGTGTGGGGACTTTTTATTTTCTCCGATTGGCGGCGGGGTCTTGCGATCCGGCGTTTTGGGGACGCGGCGCTGGTGCGCAGGTTGACCCTTTCTCTCGATGCGGGAAGGAGGCTCTTCAAAAGATCTCTGGTTCTTTTTTCAGTTTTCATGATCATTCTTGCGCTTTGCCAGCCGCATTTTAGAAAAAAAGAGATCACCGTAGAGCGAAAAGGAGTGGACGTCATGATCCTTCTCGACGTGTCGCGCAGCATGCTCGCAAAAGACATCGCCCCGACCCGGCTTGATAAAGCCAAGCTTGAGCTTGAGACGCTGGTCGAGAAGCTTGGCGGCGACCGGCTGGGCATCGTGGCTTTCGCGGGAGACGCGTTCATCCAGTGCCCTCTCACCACCGATCACAACGCGGTCAAACTTTTTATTTCCTCGGTGAACCCGGATCTATTGCCCGTGCCGGGGACGATGATCGGCCGCGCGCTTCAGGTAGGCATCCGCGCTTTTATGGACGAGGAAAAAGAATTCAAAGCGATGATCCTTCTAACGGACGGTGAAGACCAGGGTTCCGACCCCCTGACGCAGGTCAAGGCGGCCAAAGAAGCCGGGATCCGAATTTTCACTATCGGCATCGGCACTCCCTCGGGCGGCACGCTGCCTTCCGAGTTTGAACGTGGAGCTCTGAAAAAGGATACGCGAGGAAATATCGTCGTATCCAAACTCGATGAGCCGCTTCTTAAGAAGATCGCCGCAGAGACGGGCGGAGCGTATTACCGCGCTTCACGCGGAGAGATCGAGATCGACGATCTCACGCGGCGCGTTCGCCAAATGACCCAGAAGGGTTTCAAAAAGGACAAGTCTTTCGAATATGAGGAAAACTTCCAACTCTTTCTTCTTTTGGCACTCGCGACTTTGCTTCTTGAGATGTTCCTTTCAGAAAGAAAGGAAGTGAAAGCCTGATGAAAGCGCCTTACAAAATGATGACGCTCGTTGTCCTCTGTCTGCCGCTTTACGGTTTTAACTTCTATTCGAAGCTGAAAAACGAGGAAGGGAACAGCCATTACCGGAAAGGACGTCTTGGCAAGGCCAGATCAGCCTATGAAAAAGCCCTCAAGTCCGAGCCGCGGTCCAATGAGATTGCATTTAACCTTGGGAATACCTATTATAAGGAAGGTTCGTTCGCGGAATCGCTTAAAAACTTCAAAAGCGCCGCCGACAAGGCGTCTTCGCCGGATCTTCAAGCCCACGCGTTTTACAATAGTGGGAACGCGCTTTACCGGCAGGAAGACCTGAACAAAGCGGGGGAGTTTTACAAACAGGCGCTTCGCATTGACCCGGCAGATCAGGACGCCAAATACAATCTTGAGGTCGTCGAGCGGGCTTTGGACAAAAAGAAGGACGAGCCTAAAGACAAAGACAAAAAAGATCAGCAAAAAAAAGAAAACAAAGATCAGAGTCAGAAGGACCAAAACAAAGATCAGGATCAGAAACAAGAACCGAAGGACGGTAAGGAAAAAGAACCGAGATCCGAGCCGGGCCAAAAGGATCAAGGCCAAGACGAACCCAAAGAAGGCGACCAGAAAAAAGACCCGGACCAAAAAGAAGGCGGTTCCGGACAGGGTCAGGAAAACAAAGACTCCGAAGGCGAAGGGGACAATGAAAGTAAAGGCGGCCAGCAGCCGTCTGAGAAAGAAGAATCCTTCGGCGAAGCTCAGGATCAGAAAAAACCTAAATCGGACGCCGATGCGAGGGCGGAGCAGATCTTATCGGCGCTGGAGTCCGGTGAGCAGCAAGCCATGAAAATGCAGGGCTCTCAGAACGGTCCCGGGCCAAAAGTCAGACGGATCACCGAAAAAGATTGGTAAAATGAGAAAGCTATTCCTGATTTTTTTGCTCACGGGTTTATTTTCAAGCGCTGCCTTCGCGGAAGTCGCCATCGAGACGGCGGTCAGCCGCTCACGGCTAGCCGTCGGCGAAGAGCTTCAGCTTGACATCATCATTACCAATGCAGAAGGCAAGATCAACACTCCCGTTGTTTCTTCCATCGACGGGTTCACCTCGTATTCGCAGGGCCGCTCGCAGGAGATCCAGATCGTCAACGGCCGCACGTCCTCCAAAAGCATTTTTAGCTATCTTCTTATTGCCAACTCCATCGGGCCGAAAAATATCGGTCCGTTCGAGATCCAGATCGCCGATAAGACCTATAAAGTGGCTCCGGTCGCGGTGGAAGTCACGCAAAGCTCTGCACCCGGACCGTCCGCGGGTCCGGCGGTTTATTCCCAATCCGCCGTATCCTCGCCGAATCCGCGCGCCCTGCCGACGGCGGGGATCACCAACCAGGATATTTTCATCAAAGTCTGGCTCGACAAGGACAGCGTTTTCGTGAACGAGCCGGCGATGCTTACCTACACGCTGTACACCCGGCTCTCGGCCACGTACCGCGGTTTCGAAAAAGAACCGGAGCTCACCGGTTTTTGGGTGGAAGATTTTCCTCCCGAGAAGACCATCAAGCGCACCGAGCAGGTCCTGAACGGATCGAGGTACGTCGTCGCCGACGTCCGTAAGATCGCCCTTTTTCCGAACCAAAGCGGGGTGTTCACCGTCGATACCGGGGTTTTGGCGGCGGCCGTCGAAATACGGAGTGAGGACACTTTCGACAGTTTTTTTTCTTACAATGTTTTCGGCCGCAGAAATTTTCCGGGCGCGTTCATATCCCAAGTGGTTGAACGGAAAATTCCCGCCGATAAGGTCGTTTTGACGGTCAAAGCGCTTCCGGAAGCCGGCAAACCCGCCGACTTCAAAGGCGCCGTCGGAAATTACCGCATCGAAAGTTCTCTGGATAAGCGCGAGGTGGAGGCCGGGACTCCGGTGACCTTCCGAGTCCGCCTTTCAGGCGAAGGCAATATCGGCACTCTGGAAGTTCCGAAACTCGAAAAACTCGACGGCTTTAAAGTGTATGATTCCTCGACCTCGACCCATATCTCCAAGAACCGACTTCTTGTTGAAGGCGAAAAGATCGTCGAAACCGTGATCGCGCCTAAAAATGAGGGGACTTACACCGTTCCTCCTTTGACTTTCTCTTACTTTGAGCCTCGCACCGGGACGTATAAACAACTCAGGACGACCGCGCAGATCCTTAAAGTCCTTCCTGGCGCTCCCGAAGCTGTCGAAGGCGTGTCACAGACGAACGATGCGCCCTCTTCACTTTCTCCCGCCGCCAAGGAAGACATCGCCCTCCTCGCCAAAGATATTCGATACATCAAAACAACTGACGACGGCCGAAAACTGCCAGACTCTGAGCTTTACCGACGACCGTGGTTCTGGGCTATCAATGCGCTGTTCCTGGCTTTGACGGCGCTCTTTACGACGCTCTCTTTCAAGGCTCCCTCATCGGGATCGGACCTGGCCGCGCGGTCACGGCGCTCAAAGCAGATCGCCGACCAAAGGCTCAAAAAAGCGCGCCATCTTTTAAAAGCTGAAAAGGCCGATGAGTTTTACGCAGAGCTTTCGAAGGCGGTGCATGGTTATTTTTCAGATAAACTCGGTCTTCCGGGTAAATGGGCGGCTTTTGAAGAGGTCGAAAACGTCATGCGGGCGAAGACGGAACCCGCGCTTCTGGATCGCGCGCGAACACTTTTTGATCGCATGGCTGCGGGACGGTTTTCAAGTGCCGGATCGGGTGAGGAAGAGATGCGCGCGCTCTATGAATCCGCCAAGGACGTGATCACGGGGTTCGAAAAGGTGAGGATCCGATGAGCAAGTACGCTGTTTCGCTCTTTTTGTTTCTTCTTGTCGGTACGAATGCGCATTCGGCCGGTTTTAAAGAAGCCAACGCGCTTTACGGATCCGGAAAATTTCACGAAGCGGCGGCGGCTTACGGCTCGATCGCTGAAGAGAAAAAAGGCGGGGTGGCGGTCTTTTACAATCTGGCCAACGCCGAGCTTCGTTCGGGAAATAAAGGCAAAGCGCGGCTCTGGTACGAGCGAGCGCTCAAAATGGACCCGAGGGATCAGGACGTCCTATGGAATCTGCAGGTTTTAAAGAATGCCCTGACCGATCGGATCGAGCCGCCCCTCGACCCTCTGGCGGTCGTCTTTTTTTTAAAAGGTTTCGCCGAGCGTTACACCATCGACGAGGCCGCCGTCTCCGTCTTGGGATCTTTGGCGGCGTTGGCTCTTTTTTCTTTGATGGCCTGGAAGTTTCCCTCGGCTAAAGTTTTTTCAGGGATCCTTCGCGGCCTTCTTCTTTTTTTTCTCGGCGTGTCTCTGTCCCTTTTTGGTCTGAAATGGAGTCAGGTCAAAGACCCCTCGATCATTGTTCTCGCCAAAGAGGTGACGGCGCGCTATGGTCCGACGGACAAGGAGACGAAAGCTTTCCTACTGCATGAAGGCGCCCGCGCCCGCGTTCTCGACCAGACCCAAGACTGGTTTTACGTTCGTTTGGATGACGGCAATGAAGGCTGGCTTCCCAAAAATACATGCGAAGTCCTCTGAGGGTTTCGGTGGTGCTCATCGGCCACGGAAGTAAGGTCAAGGGCTTTGAGGCACCCCTGAAAAAAGTGGCGAAGGACCTCGCAGCTTCAGGCCGATACCGCGACGTCCTGCCGGCCTATCTCGAGATCGCGCCGCCGTCCATCGGGGAGGCGGTCGAGCGATGCGTGAAGCGCGGCGCCACGCGTGTCAAACTTTTGCCGTATTTTCTGCTTCTGGGCGCGCACGTCACCGAAGATTTGCCTGCGATCGCCGCGCAGATACGAAAAAGATTCAAAAAAAATGCCGCGATCGAACTTTGTCCTTATTTGGGGTACGATCCTAAGATCACCGCTGTGGCTGAAAAGAGGCTTAAAACTTGATGAAGGACAAAAAGTCTCACGTCATTCCCTGCGGTGTGGCTCTCATCCGTCGCGACCGTCAGTTTCTCATCTCCCAGCGAAACGAAGCAGACACCTTCGGATCGTATTGGGAGTTTCCCGGAGGCAAAAAAAACGAAGGGGAGAGCTTTGAGGACTGCGTAGTCCGTGAAACGATGGAGGAGCTCGGTGTCTGTGTCGCCGTCGAAAAAAAATTCATGGAGATCAAGAAAAAATACGACCAGAAAGTCATCTGGTTGAATTTTTATCTCTGTTCCTATATTTCCGGGGATCCACGGCCGCTGGATTGCCAAAATGTTCTCTGGGCGGACGTGAAGGACTTGAAAAGCTACCGATTTCCTCCGGCTAATGAGCTTGTGATCGACAATCTCCTTAGAGATTTCGGGCAGCTCGCGTGAGCGCTCCGGCGAAGGGCTTGGTCCTCGTTTATACGGGTGACGGCAAAGGAAAAACCTCCGCGGCGCTCGGAAACGTCTTTCGCGCCCTCGGCCACGGCTGGAAGGTACTCGTCATTCAGTTCTTCAAAGGCGACTGGCCGATCGTCTTTGGCGAGATCGAAAGCGCCAAGGCGCATGCTAATCTCGAGATCCTCCAGCTCGGCAAAGGCTTTGTGAAGATCATGGGGGACAAGAAGCCTTTTTCCGAGCACAAGCTCGCCGCCAAAGAAGCCGTAGAGTTCGCAAAGGAAAAAATTTATTCGGGCAAGTACGATCTCGTCGTTCTTGATGAGATCAACTACGCGATCGATTATCTGGAAATACGGCTTGTCGAGCTCAAAGACGTCCTAGAAATGATCGAGCGTAAACCCGCACACACCCACCTCATTCTCACAGGCCGCAACGCCAAACCCGAAGTCATCGAAAAAGCCGACCTCGTCACGGAGATGAAAGAAATTAAGCACCCCTTCCAAAAAGGCATCCAAGCCCAGAAGGGGATCGATTTTTAAAGTATACTTTAAAGTATACTTGATTATTTGAATGAAATAGGGTATCCTTTGGTGTAGGAGGGAAACCATGGCACAGCTCACAGTCTATATCGACGACAACACGCTAAAGAAAGTAGAAACGGCCGCTCACCGGGAACACAAATCCGTCTCCAAGTGGGTTAAGAAATGCCTCGAAGGCGCTTTGCAAAATAAGTGGCCGGAGAATTATTTTGAAGTCTTCGGCGCTCTGTCTGATGACGAAGATTTTAAAAGACCTGCTCAGGGGGGCTTTTCTCAGGACGTGCGCCGAGCGAAGCTATGAGCCATTATTTCCTAGACACGGATATTTGTGTCTATGCGATCAGGGGAAAGTATCCTCAGATTCAAAAGAGGATAGTCTCGCTTTCACCTGAAAAGATTAAAGTTTCGTCGGTTGTTAAAGCGGAGCTTTTAATGGGTGCCTTACGCAGTCACGAAGCCGACCGGGCGCAGTCTGTTGTGGAGCATTTCCTGAGCCCTTTCGAGATCGTTCCTTTTGATGACACATGCACGGGGGTCTATCCACGGCTCCGATTCGATCTGGAGAGGAGGGGCCAATCCATCGGTCCCCATGATCTTTTGATCGCGGCCACCGTGCTCGCCAACCGTGGAATCCTGATCTCGCACAATACCAAGGAATTTAGTCGAATCCCTGATCTGAAACTTGAGGATTGGACGGATGAAGCGTGAGTAAGGCGTAAGAATGTGAAAAAATATATTCTGGCGCTTGATCTTGGGACGACGGGAAATCGCGCGATCGTTTTTGACCGCCATCAGAAGATTATTTTTACGGTCTATCGGGAATTTACCCAATATTTTCCCAAGCCCGGTTGGGTGGAGCATGATCCTGAGGAGATCTGGCGCTCGGTTCGTTCCATCCTTTCGCTGACGTTCAAAAAAATTTCACCCGGCAAGATCGAAACGGTCGGGATCACCAACCAGCGTGAAACGGTGGTTCTTTGGGACCGCGAAACGGGCAGACCTCTGCACCGTGCGATCGTGTGGCAGGACCGGCGGACGGCCGATGCCTGCGCGCGGTTAAAAAAACTTGGTCTTGAGAAAGCAATTCATCGAAAAACAGGTCTGGTCCTCGACCCTTATTTCAGCGCGACTAAACTTGCCTGGCTTCTCCGGAACGTCAAAGGAGTGGAAGCGGCCGCGCGGCAAGGCCGGGTGTTGGCGGGGACCGTCGATACTTGGATCCTTTGGAAGTTGACGGGCGGCCGTGTTCATGCGACCGACACGTCCAACGCGTCACGAACGCTTCTTTTTGATATTCACAAGCTTCGCTGGGATGAGACGCTCTGCCGGATCTTTGGGGTTCCGAAAAGTATTTTGCCGGAGGTTCTGCCTTCCAGCGGACCGGTTGGCGCCACCGATCCCAAGCTCTTTGGACGTGAAGTCCCCATCACGGCTCTCGTGGGCGACCAGCAGGCAGCGGCTTTCGCGCAGGGCTGTTTTTCTCCTGGGATCGTGAAAAACACTTACGGCACCGGACTTTTCGCCGTTGAAAATACCGGCAGTAAGCCCCGTTTTTCAAAAAATCTTTTGACGACCATCGCCTGGTCCATCGGAGACCTGAAGAATACTGAGTACGCCCTTGAAGGCAGCGTCTTCATCGGAGGCGCGGCCGTTCAGTGGCTGCGCGACGGACTCGGGATCCTAAAGAGAACTTCCGACGTGGAAAAACTTGCGGCGCTTGCTCCGTCAAATGACGGGGTTTATTTTGTCCCGGCGCTTTCGGGGCTCGGCGCGCCTTATTGGGACCCGGCCGCGCGGGGACTTTTGATCGGTTTGACGCGCGGGACGACGCGCGCGCATATCGCGCGCGCCGCTCTGGAAGCGATCGCGTACCAAACTTGTGATATCCTGGAGGTGATGAGGAGAGAAGCTCACACACCCCTTCGGAAGCTTCGAGTGGACGGAGGCGCCAGCGCCAACGACCTTTTGATGCAATTTCAGGCCGACATCCTGGGGATCCCGGTGGAAAGGCCGAAGGTGCTTGAAACCACAGCGCTAGGCGCCGCAGGACTGGCGGGACTTGCGACGGGTTTTTGGAAAAGTAAAGAGGATTTCAATCGGACACGAAAAATGGGTAGAATATTCCATCCGAGAAAATTGCGCGGCAGGGAAGAGCTTACCGTGAAGTGGAAAGAAGCGGTGCGTCGATGTCAGGGCTGGGCGATGATCGTTCTCATTTTTTCGTGCGCGACGCTTTCGGGGTGCGCGACCGCGCCAAAGGTCCGGACGGTCGGGCAAAAGGTCGGAGGTATGGTGGGAGGCGGGATCGATACGGCGATCACCTGGACCTCCAAAGGAATTAAGAAAATTTTAAACAAATCGGTCAGGAGGGCCTCCGATGAAAATAACGCGTGAGTCTTTTTTTATTTTTGCTTTGATCCTGGCAAATTTTCATGTTCTGCCGGCTGAAGCCAAGAACAATTTCTCCTCGGCTCAAAGCCCGAAAGACATGATCGCGACAGCCGAGGCGGCTTTGTCGTCGAACCCAAAAGACGCGAAAGCGCTATACAATCGTGGCACTGCGTATTACCAGCTTGAGGATTTTGACGCGGCGATCCGGGACCTCTCGGCGGCCATCGCGCTTGAACCCTCGGCGCCGGACGTTTACTATAACCGCGGTCTTTCTTACCGCGCGAAGCATCAGGTCGATGAAGCCATTGCCGATTACACGGCTGCCATCGGTCTTTATTCCAAACAGCCGGGCTACTACATCAACCGCTGCAACGCGTACCTCGTCAAAAAGGAATATGAGAACGCCATCAGCGACTGCTCACGGGCCATTGCGCTTGAGCCCGGCGATCCCATGCCGTATTTCCTGCGGGGCCTGGCGCAGATGTTCAAGGGCGACGATACGGAGGCGGTCCGTGACGCCGACCGCGCGCTGAAACTTGACCCCGGATACGCCGATGCCCTCCGGTTGAAAAAAGAAGCCGCCGCTTCAGAGGCCTCCTGATCCGATGATCATTGCTCCCATTCCGCCCAACGAAATAGAGCGTCTCATGTCGCTGCGTGTCCTGAACATCCTGGACACGCCTTCCGAAGAGCGATTTGACCGGATCACGCGCCTTGCTGCCAAATATTTCAATGTGCCCATTGCGTACGTGAGCTTGATCGACAAGGACCGGCAGTGGTTCAAGTCCAAGCAGGGCTTCGACATCTGCGAAACGCCCAGAGACATCTCTTTCTGCAGCCATGCGATCTTAAGGGAAGACGCGCTCATCATCCCCGACGCCACTAAAGACGAGCGTTTTAAAAATAATCCCGTGGTGACCGGGCCTCCCGAACTTCGCTTTTACGCGGGTCAGCCCTTATCGGGCCCGGGCGGTTTTAAGATCGGCTCGCTCTGCGTGCTGGACCTGAAACCGAGGGAGTTCGACGCTGAAAAGGTCAAAGCGCTCAAAGATTTCTCGCTCATGGTGGAGCATGAGTTGAACCTCGTCGACGCGCTCAAGATCCAGAGTGAATTCCTGAAGACCAAGGAAGAGCTTGTCCGAAGTCAGAACTACATTGCTCACGAGATGGCGGAAGCCGCGCAGTACGTGCGGGACCTTTTACCTCCCAGGCTGAGCGGGGAAGTTACGACCGACTGGCAGTTCGTGCCCTCGTCCAATATCGGCGGCGACGCTTTTGGGTACCACTGGATCGACAAGGACCACTTCGCGATCTATCTTCTGGACGTGACCGGACACGGAGTGACGTCCGCGCTTTTGTCGATCAGTGTGACGAACATCCTCCGTTCGCAGTCGCTGCCTCTGACTGATTTTCGCAGGCCGGCCAAGGTGCTGGCCGTTTTGAACGATATTTTTCAGATGGACCTTCACGGTAATAAAAGTTTCACGATGTGGTACGGCGTTTACGAACGTTCTTCACACCGCCTGGTCTATGCCAGTGCCGGTCACCCTCCCGCGATTTTAGCCGGGGTCCCCTCCGCAAAAAAAACCGTTCTACGCCGTCTCGAAAAAGGCGGAGTAATGATCGGCTGCGTACCAGGCATGGAATACGAGGAAGAGACGCTAGACCTCGGCGAATCTGATAAGCTTCTGGTGTTTAGTGACGGTATTTTCGAAGTCAAAATGTCCGATGGTTCACGGGGTACCTTTGTAGATTTTCTAGAGCTTATCGAGCGGTGGGCGGCGGGCGGCCATGAAATGAAATGGCTTTTGGACGAGGCGCGGCTCAAGATGAACGGTTCCAAAGAAAGCTTTGAAGACGACATCTCCATCGTCGAAGTCCGTTTTCCCAAAGCGTCCTTGAGAAAGCCTTCTCAAAGCGATAAGATAGCGACTTATGTCTCTTAAAGAACCTCTTAAGAAGCGTGTCGGCTGGGACGATTATTTCATGAACATAGGCAAGGTTATCGCCAGCCGCTCAACCTGCGATCGCAAGTTCGTCGGGGCCGTCATCGTCCGCGACAAGACGATCCTCTCGACCGGTTACAACGGCAGCATCCGGAAGCTCGAACACTGCGACGAGGCGGGCCATATGATGGAGAACGACCATTGCGTGGCCACGATCCACGCCGAGGCCAATGCGATCCTGCAAGCCGCCAAGAACGGCGTGTGCATCGACGGCGCGACGATCTATACGACCGCGAGCCCTTGCTGGCCGTGCTTTAAAATGATCGCCAACGCGGGGTTGAAACGCATCTGCTACGGTGAATTTTACCGCGACGACCGGATCTTTTCGATCGCCAAAAAGATCGGTATCGAGCTCGTCAAACTGGACACCGCCCAGGCTTAAATCCATGGCCTCTCATTCGTTTTATTTGAAACAATCCGAGATCGGACCGATGGAAAATTTTGTCTATCTCGTGGGAGATGCCGGAACCCGCGAAGTTTTTGTCGTGGATCCGGCCTGGCAAGTTGATACGATCATCCGTACCGCTAAGGAAGAGGATCTTAAGATCGTCGGAGCTCTCATCAGTCATTATCATTTCGATCATACCAATGGGATCGAAGAGTTGCTCCAATACCGTGATTGCCCGGTGTACGTGAATAAAAAAGACGTCCCGTATCTGGGCATCAGCCACGACAATATCAAGGCCGTCGACGAGGGGCATATCGTCAAAGCCGGGGATGTCGAGATCCGGATGGTCCACACGCCGGGCCATACGCCGGGTTCTCAGTGCTTCCATGTCCGCGGACATTTGATCTCAGGCGACACGCTTTTTATCGGGGCCTGTGGGCGGACCGATCTTCCCGGCGGGGATCCTAAGGAGCTGTACTATTCTCTGACCCAGAAGCTCACGAAGTTCAGTGACGATACGATCCTTTGTCCCGGGCACAATTACGCAGAAAAGCCGATGACCACGATGGGAAGCGAGAAAAAAACGAATCCTTATCTGCTTTGCGACTCTCTGCAGAATTTTATGCGCTTCCGCACCGGAGTAGCCGAAAGTCGTTGACGGTTTTTCTCCAAAAGGCTAAACTTTTAACTTCTTATGACGAAATCTGTTGAAGTTTCAAACCGCCCCGGCCAGAAGATCGACTGGGACTCTCTTTCAAGGACCGCGCTTCTGATCCGCCGGGACATCATTAAGATGCTCGGCATTGCCGGCTCCGGCCATCCGGGCGGGTCGCTCTCCTGTACGGACATTCTGACGCTTCTCTATTTTCATTTTTTACGCCACGACCCCAAAAATCCCAAATGGCCCGATCGTGACCGGTTGATCTTCTCCAAAGGCCACGGATGCCCTGCACTTTACTCCGCGCTGGCCCATGCCGGTTATTTCGATCCGAAGATGCTTTTGACCTTACGACAGCTCGGAAGCCCGCTGCAGGGCCATCCCGACGTGCGCCGGCTAGCCGGCATCGAAGCCTCGACCGGCTCTCTCGGCCAGGGACTCTCCGTGGGCATTGGGTGCGCTTTGGCGGCGCGTCTGGACAAAAAAGATTTTTTAACCTATGTCATCATGAGCGACGGTGAGCTCAATGAAGGCCAGACCTGGGAAGCGGCGATGTTCGCTTCGTTTCGCAAGCTGTCCAATCTGATCCTGATCCTCGACATGAACAAATTCCAGCTTTCCGGCGCCACTAAAGAGATCCTCGACATGCACTCGGTTGCCGATAAGTGGAAGTCTTTCGGCTGGGCCGTCCGCGAGATCGATGGTCACTCTCATAAGGAATTGGCGCAGGCGATCGAATGGACCCGTTCCCCGAAGAATGAGCCGAGCGTCATCCTTGCCGATACGGTGAAGGGGAAGGGCGTGTCTTTCATGGAGCACAACAATCATTTTCACGGGGTTGCGCCCAACAAAGATGAAACGGCTCGCGCGCTCAAAGAACTCGGCGAGAACGACGCCGAAATTCAAAGAATTCTGGGGATGATCCCATGAGCTTAGAGAGAAAAATGGGCATGGCCACGCGCGACGCTTACGGCAAGGCGTTGGTCGAGATAGGCCAGATCAACCCTGACGTCATCGTAATGGACGCGGACCTTTCCAAATCCACGAAGACCGAATTTTTCGGGAAGGCTTTTCCGGATCGCTTCATCGACATCGGCATTCAGGAGATGAACCTTGTCGGTATCGCGACGGGTCTGGCGTCTTGCGGGAAGATCCCTTTCATCAGTTCGTTCGCCTGTTTCCTCATGTGCAAAGGCTACGAACAGCTCCGCGTGGGCGTGGCGTTCCCGCACCTGAACGTAAAAGTCGTGACCTCTCACAGCGGGATCAGTGTGGGCGAGGACGGAGCCTCTCAGCAGTCCGTGGAGGACCTGGCGCTCGCGGCGACTCTCGTTGGTTTCGTGGTCATGTCCCCTTCGGATGAATTCCAGACCCGCGCGCTCGTAAAGCTCGCGGCTTCCTACAAAGGGCCCGTCTACATTCGCACAGGCCGTCCCAAAGCACCGGTGATCTACAACGAAAAAACTTCCTTTGAGATCGGGAAGGGGATCCTCTTGCGAAGCGGAAAGGACGTGACCCTCGTGGCGACAGGCCTCATGGTGTTTGAAGCGTTGGAGGCCGCGGAAAATCTGAAGATAAAAGGGATCGACGCTTCCGTGGTGGATATCCACACCATCAAACCCATCGATCGCGACCTCTTGATCAAAGAAGCTCGTAAAACCGGGGCGGTTGTGGTCGCTGAAGAACATCTGATCTGGGGAGGTCTGGGGAGCGCTGTTTCCCAGGCCCTCTCGCAAGCTTGTCCCGTGCCTGTGGAGTTCGTGGGTTTGGACGACACGTACGCCGAGTCGGGCCGCCCCGATGAGCTTCTCGAAAAGTACGGCCTGACCTCAAAAAACATCGCTTCAGTAGCCGAAAAAGTAGTCGCCCGCAAGTCCAAATAATTCTCCTTCGTCGACGAAAAAGTCCTCGCCCCTTTACCCGTTTTTGGTTAGTATAAAAAGTCAAAGAAGCCTTTTTTAAGACGGGGTGTAGCTCAGCTTGGCTAGAGCGCTTGCTTTGGGAGCAAGAAGTCACAGGTTCAAATCCTGTCACCCCGAAAGAATTTGTCCCCGTAGCTCAGTTGGATAGAGCAACGGTTTTCTAAACCGTTGGCCGCGTGTTCGAATCACGCCGGGGACACCATTTTGTAGATTATGATAAAAAAAACGATCGTCACCCTCGTCATTCTCGCGGCGGCCTTCTATTTGGCCTTAAGTCTTTTCGCCCACCGGGCGCCGGGGCTCCTGCGAGAAGCGCTCCAAAGATCGCTCAATAAAAAGGTCAACATTCAGGCGATCCGCTACGACTTTCCCGGTTCTTTCACGCTGGAGTCGTTCGAGATCGAGGAAGACAGACCCTTTGACGGGGAGATCTCTTTTTATGCCGATCGCATCTTTTTGCAAGTTTCTCCTCTGAGTTTCGCCAAAAAAGAGCTGATCATCGATTCGATCGAGGTCGAGAACGCGAAAGTCTTTCTTCGCCACTGGAAGGGCCGCCTGACCCATGCGCTTTCTTCGGTGACCCCGAGATCTCCGGAAACGCCGCCCGACGGCGAGAACAGATCGACCGAACAAAAAAGCGTCAAAGCCCTTCCCCTTGAGATCAAACGATTTCGCCTTACCGGCAGCCAGTTCAAGTACATCGATCTCGATATTCAAGAGGGGGGATTTGTCATCGCGTTCGACGAGATCAAAGCCGATCTGCGCGACATCCGACTTCCGCCTTCAAAGCTCAAAACGCGTTATAAAATTGACGCACGTCTTCTTCAGGGCCGCGACGAGAGACCCGCGACGTTGCACGTTGAAGGGTTGACCCGTTTTGCGGACCTCGAGACCGACGCACGCTGGGACGTCCGGCAGGTCCGCCTGCCTTACTTCAGGCCTTACTATGCGACAGTGACGCCCGCTCAGATCGAACAGGGGGCGCTCGATTCCCGGGCCGTCGTTCGGGTAGAACAAAAAGATCTTACTGCGAATATCGATCTTGAACTTTCGGAACTGGCCTTCGGGGCCTACGAAGCCGAAAACGAGCTTTTTGGCCTCAAAGCGAGCGAGATCCTGTCTTTTTTGAGGGATTCTTCAGGGAGGCTGAAATTCCAGGCAGTCCTCCGATGGAACCTTGCCGACCGGTCGATCCGCGCGCGCGACGTCATTCGCCGGGGCATCGAGCGCTCTCTCAAAGAAACGGTCCTGGGAAATGTGGGAAAGATCCTCAAAAATGCCGTCCAAAAGATCAACGAACAAGGGTTCGAAAAAACCAAAGAAGACCTGGAAACCAAGATCAAGAAGCTCAAGCAGGAGTGGATTAATTTCTGACGGCCGCGCTTTAAATTTGTTATAGTAAGGCTCTTTTGTTCGGTACTGAGGGAAGATCTATGGTGGGTGTAGCTCAGCTGGTTAGAGCGTCTGACTGTGGCTCAGAAGGCCGCGGGTTCAAATCCCGTCACTCACCCCAAGTTTAATAACGAACCAGTGATACAAGCGGGGGCGTCGGGGTTCACGGCGCCCTCGCGTTTCTTTGCCCCCACCACGCCGACCCCAAAATCATTCCGACCCTCCGACAACGGGGATGACGTATCTATAAGAGATACAATCACTTCTAGGGATTCCTTTGAAAAGTTGATTCGGCTGATTGTCTTTTTAAAGAGCAGGCATTTCTCCACTTGAGTCGATTTCTTGATCTTGTTTTTAAAGTTTATCAGTACCTCTGACACCCTTGTAGAGAGCTCTTGGGGGCATACGCCTCTGAGTTCAAATCCCTTTCGGGCACCCGTTTCGTGGGCGATTTTGAAGGCAAGAGTTTCGATATATTGTTTATCTTGGGCAAGTCTCGAAAGGTTGTCTATGAGGAAAGCCTCGATCTTCTCGGCATTGACTGCCTTTAGGCCGCAAGCATTGGCCTCTCGCACCACCTTGTAGCACTTGTAGTAATAATAGCGCCTAGTGGGCTTATTCGAGAAGGATGGGGTCATGTTAGAGCCACATTCAGAACACGCTATCAGTCGCGCGAGTGGGTACTCCTTGTAAAGCCGTTGTTTTATTACTTTTTTATTTCTAAGACTTTTTGCTTGTTCAAATAATTCCTCAGAGATAATTGGCTCATTATCCGTCTTATAAAGCTTTCCAGAATATTTCATATAACCAATGTATCTGGGATTTCTCAAGATATTCCAAAGAGTTGACATAGACATGGGAAGATTTTTACGTCCGGTCTTGATATTCTCAGCTTTTGCAAAATCCAACGTCCTTGCAATGGACTCCGTCAAAACAAAAGTCTCAAAGATCTCCTTGATCTGATTCGCTTTCTCCTTATTAACTAAAAGTTTTCCGCCCTCTAGTTTATAACCAAGAGGAATGCCGCCGCCATTCCAAAGGCCCTTTTCGGCTCTTTGAAGCATTTTGTCTTTGGTTCTCTCAACGATCATTTCTCTTTCAAACTGAGCAAAGGTGAGCATGATGTTGCGTAGAAGACGTCCCGCCGGGGATGAGGTGTCGAAGCGTTCCGTGACTGAAACAAAGGCCACGTTATACTTTTCAAGAAATTCAATCAGAGAATAAAAATCTTTTGAAGATCGTGTGAATCGGTCGATCTTATAAGTGAGAACGCTTTGAATTAGCCCTCTTGAGATGTCCCTTAATAACTCACTTAGAGCGGGCCTCTCAATACTTCCTCCGGAATATCCGGCATCGGAATATTCCTTATAAACTTCAAGGTCTTCTTGGCTTTTAATGTAAGAGAGGATCTTATCTCGTTGTGCCTCGCAGGAATTGTAGTCTTTCTCTGCCTGCATACTTGTTGAAACGCGGGTATAAATGGCGCATTTTTTCATTTCAGTCTCCTGTAACTGGTATATAGCCTTTTCAGAGTATTCCATAATGCTCTGAAAAGGCTGGCATAAAGATCAATTGATTTTTTAGCGTTGCCACAGCTCATATAATTAGAACGCTCTAAATAGCGTGTATATCAATTGTAGCAAGAAATACCTTTCGAATCAATAAAATACGCTATTTATAGCGTGCGGACTACAACAACTATAGAAACATAGAAGCGCTTAAATTTTTTAGGGAAGTGGGGTATTATGAAGACCGCTAGAACTGTGGGGGGTACGCTGACTTGGAAAAAGAGATTTTAGAGACTAGAAGGAAGTTCGCCAGGAGACTACGGCAGCTTCGTAAGAAAAGGGACTGGACACAGAAGGAGCTGGCGGATAAAGCGCTGATCCATGTGCGGCATATTCAAAGGCTCGAGAGCGATAAGCCATCAGCTGTTGAATTGGATTCCATTGTTAAAATTGCCAAGGCGTTCAATATAGCCCCATCAAAGTTATTAAGTCTCTGAACATATGCGACTCAATCCTTATCCAATTTCAAAAAATGATTACAAAAATTTGCAGGCAATATGCCCATTGAATTCGTACAAAGTTGTCTCACCGCATCAAATTCCCGTTGCCTTGCCTGAACAATTAATTGACAAATCGTTTAGGGCCATTGTGGTTAACTCGGGTGATCTTTACGCCGCTGTAACCATGATCAATCTGTTGCGTGTAGATAAGAATGATAAGGCGGTGGACCAACAGCCGTTTATTTGTGCATATTATAACGACGGAAAAAATATCGATTTAACGGCAGGGATAATTCAACATGGTAATTGGTTGGGAAGGACTATTTACCCAGAAGATGCTTTCTTTCGGGCTATCGAAGGAAGCGGTATAATTTTATATTACCCATTCGTTGGGGTTCCTTCAAAGGAATCGGGCCACATTTCAGAACTGACGCCAGACGCCCACAAAGAGGCTTTTTGGAATGGTACAAGATTAATAAAGGGCGACGCTCATAAGAAATTAATTAAGAGAGCACTCCTATGAAAGGATGGATTCAATGAAAAAAATACAGGTGAATGCAAAATAAGACATTTCTCCGCATCAGAAAATTCAAAGATCAAGTAATTGTTTTCGGCTCTGAGGAGGATAATACAAAAGTAAAAAAATGCCTGCTCTTTAAAAAGACAATCAGTCGAATCAACTTTTCAAAGGAATCCCTAGAAGTGATTGTATCTCTTATAGATACGTCATCCCCGTTATCGGAGGGTCGGAATGATTTTGGGGTCGGCGTGGTGGGGGCAAAGAAACGCGAGGGCGCCGTGAACCCCGACGCCCCCGCTTGTATCACTGGTTCGTTATTAAACTTGGGGTCCCTTAAAGTAACCCCTAAAACTTATTCGTTAATTCTACCACACGACCTTCTCACTAGAACACGCTTAAAGGTATAACCGTACCTCTTAGGCACAGTATATATTTGTTTTCAGCGCTTACACGCGTACAGAATAATTTCCCGGCTTAGGAATTTTCTAAAGGCTCCAAAATTCTGGAAGTCCTAAAGATGAAACAACACCAACAACACTCACGTTAAGAAGACAAAGCCAATCGATCCAGGATCAGCTCTCACAAGCCAACATCAAACCCAATCCCTCCTAAAAAAATTAAAGAGCTAACTTTAAAAAATTTAAACTTTCTGTAACCTCCCCAAACAAAATAACTTCTGATTGCCGCTTCGCGGCCCAACAAAAACCCGGCCTCTCGAACTTCAACAGGAGGACTTGTTGCCCCGCTCCGCCTCGGCTTGGGCCTCGGCTCCGCTCCACCGCGAGCTTGGCCGCTCGCTCCTTCTTGCGGCTAGGCCGCCGCACCGCCGCCTTGACAGGCGTCGGACTAGAGAAGAGAGGTTGTCTTGTTGTTCTTTTTAGAACAGGGGGGTGACAAATTCCACTATGCTTTTGGGGCGTCGGGGTTCACGGTGCCCTCGCGTGGGACTTCCGTGATTTTTTCCTTCCAGAGGACGCCTGCTTGCCGGTTTTTGGGTAATTTTTTGAATTTAAGTAATGACTTAATCTGGGGTAGAATAGTTTCGTTTATGGATCGACCTGTTCCTTTTGTAAACGGTACCGTTCAACAGGGGATAGGGAATTGTGTGTGATATAAAAATATGTCCTAGCTATGGCGATAAAATGGATGAGGATTTGGTTCAAGAAGGCATCTATAGGGAGTGCGAAGAAGAGGTTGATTCGGATGAGTTTGAGAAATAATTGAGTTAAAACCTGAGCTTCTCTGCGGGACGGGGCATCCGGTAAATAGTTATCGTAGCAGGAGTAATAAGTGAAGATTATGAACTCATCGATACGTGATAATCATAATAATGGTGCTGTTGGGGATTTTTTGAAGTCATCAATTACTGATGACTCAAAACTTTCAATAGTTTCAGCCTATTTCACTATCTATGCCCATCGCGCATTGGGTTCAAAGCTCAATTCGATTGATAGCTTACGATTTCTTTTTGGTGAACCAACATTCATTAAAGCACTTGATCCAGAAAAAAAGAATAGTCGTGATTTTAAAATCGAAGATGATAGCCTTGTAATTCCTCTTGAAAGCCGTTTACAACAAAAATCAATTGCTCGTGAATGCTATGAGTGGCTAAAAACCAAGGCAGAAATTAAATCCATGGTAAAGCCGAATTTCCTGCATGGGAAAATGTATCACATTCAACAGCCGAGCGGCGTAGAAAAAGCCATAGTTGGAAGCTCTAACTTTACCGTAAATGGTCTCGGTTTGGGTGGCAGTAAAAATATTGAATTAAATATGGTCATAGACAGTGACCGCGATAGACAGGACTTGAAGCAATGGTTTGATGATCTATGGAACGACAATGCAGGTCTTGTAGAAGACGTAAAGGAAGACGTATTAAAGTACATAACACAACTTTATGCGGAAAATGAGCCTGAATTTATTTATTTTAAAACTCTTTTCCATATCTTTGAAAGTTATCTAGACGATCAAAAAAAAGGTGGTCTTCTCAACGAGAGAACCGGGTTTTTTGAAAGCGAAATATGGAATGTCCTCTACGATTTCCAAAAGGATGGTGTAAAGGGCGCGATCAATAAGGTGCTCAAACATAACGGCTGCATTATCGCCGATAGCGTAGGTCTGGGAAAAACCTACGAAGCACTAGCAGTCATTAAGTATTTCGAACTTCTTAACCAAAGAGTCCTTGTTATCTGTCCCAAGAAACTGTCTGGCAACTGGACCATATATCAAGCCAGTCAGAACCACGCATTGAACCCATTCCTGAAAGACCGTTTTAATTACACAGTTCTCTACCATACGGATATGGGAAGGATCAGCGGAAAATCTGATGCAAACGGTATTGAGTTAGATGATTTTAATTGGGGCGCCTATGATCTTGTCGTCATAGATGAATCACATAATTTCAGGGGCAATCCTCTTGAGAGGATAAAAGACGACGGCACCATGAAAATGAACCGGGCTAAGTGGCTTATGGAAAAGGTTATAAAATCCGGAGCCAAAACAAGAGTTCTTATGCTCTCAGCAACACCAGTCAATAACACCCTTAAAGATCTCCGAAATCAGATTGCTCTCATAACGGAAGGTAAAGACGGCGCATTGCAATTGGCGGCGGGCATCAAAAATATTTCCTCTACTTTGGAGATAGCCCAAAGACAATTTACGATTTGGGCGGATCCAAAGAAAAATCCATCAAGGGATTTAAAACAACTTCTTGAGAAGTTAGATTCGGGGTTCTTTAAGCTCCTGGACGAATTAACAATTGCTCGTAGCCGTAAACACATCAAGTCTTTTTATAAACTTGAGTCTATGGGGAAGTTCCCGGAACGACACAAACCTATTTCCGTATATCCGGTTATTGATCGGAAAAATCAATTTCCCACATACGACAAGCTGAATAAAGAAATCTTGAAGTATCAGTTGTCGGTTTTTAATCCGTCAAAATATGTAAAACCAGAAATGAAAAAGAAGTATGAAGATCTTGCAGCGACATCGGGGGTATTGGCATTTACGCAAAGCCAACGTGAACATTATCTTATCGGGATGATGAAAGTAGGTTATCTGAAGCGCCTTGAAAGCTCTATCGAATCATTCGAGATATCTCTTGATAGAACTATCAAAAAAATTGAAGCGCTTGAGGGCAAGATCAATAGTTTTCTTAAAAAGCAGACAAGTGGCCAGGAGGAGACGCTGGGGATTTTCCAACCCGATGAAGATGAGCTCGAAGAATCTGGCGAAGATAGTGAGCAATGGCAGGTTGGTAAAAAACTAAAGTTTGATCTCGCTGATCTACAACTCGAGAAATGGCGCACATCTCTCAAGAGCGATAAAGATGCTCTAGTAGATCTTTATAAGGAAGCCACTTTAGTCACTCCCGATCGTGACGCTAAGCTCCATGATTTGAAGGAGCTCATTATTGATAAAGTCAAAAAACCATTCAATGCTACCAATAAAAAAGTTGTAGTTTTCACAGCGTTTGCAGACACAGCCGAGTATCTCTATAAAAATATTCATAAATGGGCTCAGGATGAGCTGAAGTTAAATTGTGCTCTTGTTTGTGGTTCATACACCCACACAACTTTTGGGAAGAATGATTACGATAGTATCCTGACGAATTTTTCTCCTGTCTCAAAAAACAGAGATCGGCTAATGTCTTCGCCACAAAAGGGTGGAATAGACATTCTAATCGCGACTGACTGTATAAGCGAAGGCCAAAACCTGCAGGATTGCGATTATTTGGTCAACTATGATATTCATTGGAACCCGGTCCGTATTATTCAGCGTTTTGGTCGTATTGACCGTCTGGGCAGCATTAACGCCACAGTGCAGCTTGTCAATTTCTGGCCGACCAAAGACCTGGACAATTACATCAACCTCAAGCAGCGCGTCGAAGCCCGTATGGCGCTTGTGGATGTAACCGCAACGGCAGATGATAATCTTTTGACAAGCGACCAGATCGAAGAGCTTATATCGGATGACCTAAAATACCGCAATCAGCAGCTCAAAAAACTCCGCGATGAAGTGCTGGACCTTGAAGATATGGACGAATCTGTATCTCTGACCGACTTTACTCTTGATGATTTTAGGATAGAACTTTTAGGCTATATTGAAAGCAATCGAGAAAAACTCGAAAATGCACCCTTTGGTCTGTATGGTGTTGTTCCATCACCATCGGGCAACAGCTCTCATCTTTTAGGCAAGCGCGAATTTTCTCCCAGCGAAAAGGAAATCATAAAGCCGGGAGTGATTTATTGCCTTAGGCAAAAGGGTGATGCCGATGGCAACGAAGAAATAAACCCTCTCCACCCGTATTTTCTCGTCTATATTCGTGATGATGGGACGGTCCGCTATAACTACATTAATGCCAAACAGATTCTGGAAATATTCCGCTTACTCTGTCAGGGCCGCCGCGAGCCATACGAAAAACTCTGTGAACTTTTTAACAAAGAAACCGTTAATGGCGAGAAAATGGATAAATATGCTGATCTGTTGAAAAAAGCAGTGTCAGAAATCGCCCATGTATTTAAAAAGCGCGGAGACCATCGCTTAACCATCGATCGTAGCGCTTTGGTGATTCCGAAAGAAAATCAGGCAAGCGATACGGGAAGTTTTGAGCTGGTAACTTGGCTCATAGTGCGATGACAGTGTTGTCGACCGATACGAAGCGCAGTATCAATTCTGCGCTTGCAGCCTTCCAGAAGGGCGATTTATCCCAAAACGCAATAACCCTATTTTCAGCTTTAGGCTATAACACCCGCCGCTCCGCACCACTTTCTAAGCCGGTTTATAGTGAGTTTAAATCGTCGTTTGTTGATGGGAATAGAAGATTTAGTGAAGAAAAGGCGTTGGTCAATAAATGGAAATATGTTGACCTAATTTTTCAGATATCCCATGAAGAAATCACAAATAAAGTCGCTAACTTTAAAAAAGAAGTTGTCACCAAAAAAGATGGTTCCAAAATCTCCATCGAATCTTTTTTATTTTTCGTCATTGAGCTTAAAGACGACTCATACAGTCGATCTGCATTAAGTCACATAACCCGGGAAGTAAATAAACTCTTTCCCATACCCGCGATAGTCCTTTTCAAGCATGACCGTTCGCTAACTTTGGCTGTCATAAACCATCGCTTACATAAACGTGATGAAAATAGGGATGTACTTGAAAAAGTCACACTCATTAAGGACATCGATATTGAGAAGCCACACAGGGCGCACACGGAAATACTATTCGATCTCTCGTTTGATCAGCTTAAGAGTGCACATAAATTTACAAACTTTGTTGAGCTCTATGATGCTTGGGAAAAGACACTAAATACCAAAGAGCTTAGCAAGAAATTCTACAAGGAGCTATCAAACTGGTATTTCTGGGCAATGAACGAGGTAAATTTTCCGGGAGCGTCGCTTTATGCGGATAAGAAAAGTTTGTTCAAAGAAGAGAACAAAGAAAAAGAACATAATGCGCCCAACCTCATATGCTTGCTAACCCGGCTATTGTTTGTATGGTTTGTTAAGGAAAAAGGACTTATTCCTGAAGAGCTTTTTGATGAGAAATATATTGCTGACGAATTGCTTTTGAATTTTCAATCCAAGAAGTCGGGCCACACCACCTCTAAAAAAATGGGGGGCTATTACAGAGCTATTCTTCAAAATCTTTTTTTCGCCACGCTTAATCAAGTTAAAGGTAAGAGAGAATTTCGTAATCCTGGCCAGCATATGAATGTAACGAATCTGATGCGTTATGAACGACATTTTAAGGATCCAAAAAGGTTCATAAAGCTAGTTGAGCAGGTAGTTCCGTTTATGAATGGCGGACTTTTTGAATGCTTAGACAAGCCAGATCCAAATAAACGCGGCAAGCAGGGTGGCGATGTCATTGTATATCTGGATGGATTCTCGGACCGAGATGACAATGTTCTCGAAGTGCCCGACTATATCTTTTTTGGATCAGAAGCAACCGCGGATCTGAGTGAGGCGTATGGCGACAACGCCAAGGAATACACGAGCGCCAAGGTAGAGGGTCTCATTAGTATATTAAAGAAATATAAATTTACCGTGGCAGAAAACACACCACTAGAGGAAGAAGTTGCTCTTGATCCAGAGCTGTTAGGAAAAGTATTTGAGAACCTATTAGCCAGCTATAACCCTGAAACAAAAACAACGGCGCGGAAACAAACAGGCTCATTTTATACACCTAGAGAAATTGTCAACTACATGGTGGATGAATCGTTGTGTGAATATCTAAAACAAAAACTCGAAGGTGCCGGAATTAAGGCTAACTCAGAGGGTAGCCTTCGCGATTTGATCAGCTATTCCGAGAATCCAAATTCCTTTAATCCCAAAGATACCAAGACTCTCATCAGAGCTATTGACAACTGTAAGATCCTTGATCCGGCATGCGGGTCCGGGGCGTTCCCAATGGGTGTTCTGCATAAATTAGTGCATATCCTCCATAAGTTAGATCCCAAAAACACACTTTGGAAACAAAGGCAGATTGAAAAAGCTCAAACTCAGGATGATGTAACAATTCGTGAACAGCTGATTAGCGATATTGAGGTGGCGTTTGAAAACAATGAGCTGGACTATGGACGAAAACTATACCTTATCGAAAACTGCGTATATGGTGTGGATATTCAACCCATCGCAACCCAGATCAGCAAACTCCGTTTTTTTATCTCCCTGATTGTCGACCAAAAAGTTGATTCGGGGAAAGAAAACTTCGGTGTCCGGCCTTTACCCAACCTAGAAGCCAAGTTTGTTTGCGCAAATACTTTGATTAATATTGAAAAAAAGGGCGGCGGCGATCTCTTTGACCTCCCAGAGTTAAATAAACTTGAGGAAAAGCTAAAAGATGTGTGACATCGCCTATTCAGCGCAAAAACCCCCACTACAAAAAGAAAATTAAGAGAAGAGGACTTGTCTTTACGGGAGAGGATGGGGGATCTTTTAATTAACAGTGGGTGGAAAAATGAAACGGCTCGCCAGCTTGCAAGCTGGGATCCTTATGACCAAAATGCGTCTAGTCCGTTTTTTGACTCAGAGTGGATGTTTGGAATTTCAAATGGCTTCGACATAGTTATAGGAAATCCACCTTACGTTGACTCGGAAACCATGACCAGAAATAATGTGGAATTCAGAGATATTTTAAAATCTAAATATGGAACTGCAAAAGGAAATTGGGACCTCTTTGTGATCTTTATTGAGAGAGGGCTGGGCTTAGCTTCATCCATAGGCTCCCTATCCTTTATTGTTCCAAACAAGCTCATTTCTGCAAAATATACGCAAGATTTAAGGCAGTTTTTAAGTAAAAAATCAATTATTGAATTAATTGATTATTCTGCGGTCGACGTCTTCGCAGAAGTTGATGTATACCCAATTGTTTTTTTAATTACAAATAACACGAAGATTCGATCGGATGTAAAAACTAAGGTAATGAGTAGTTTGGGTGAAGCAAAGACGGAGAACATCATCAAAAATGAATTATTTCACAGGGATATATTTTGGGATAAATACTTTTTTGATAAACCAATTTTAGACCTGGTGATAAAAATTAGTGATAATACACCGCTTGGTAAAATATTTCCTGAAATTTTGGGTTCGGCGACGGTAAGTGAGGCGTATGAGATAAAAGAGCATTTGCAGGAGTTGAATAAACAAAAAAACCATCTAAAATTTATTAACACGGGCACAATTGATCCATATTTATCCCACTGGGGACAGCACAAGACTCAGTATATAAAATCTAGCTATTTAGAGCCGATAATTAGTGAAGAAGACCTAAGATCGATAAATTCAAAACGTCTTCAACAATCTAAATCTGCAAAGATCATTATTTCCGGAATGGCTCTTCGTATAGAAGCATTCTATGATAGGGGTGAGTATTGTGCTGGAAAATCAACTTCTATAATTATTGGGGATAAAGAAAACTTAAAAGCAATAACTGGAATTTTGAATTCAAAAGTTATTTCGTTCTGGTTTAGCAAATACTTTAATTCATTATCGATGGCAGGCGGCTATTTCAATATTGGACCCAATGAATTAGGCCAAATACCAATTTCGAAGAATTTAAAACTCCCGTTGTTCGCCATGTCGACATTAGTTGAATATATGATTTGTTTGAGAGATTCTAGTGATAATAAATTTTCTTTTTTCGAAAGCCTTATAGATGCTATTACTTACGAGCTATATTTAAATACCATGATCAAGGCGAGGAATTGTGAGGTAATCAAGCATCTTAATAATTTACCAAAACTGGACGATGCTTGGGCTATTGAGAAGAGGCTATCTCTTGTTGATAAGTTATTCAACGAGCTCTCTAATCCAAAGCATTTGGTAGCCAGAGCTATGGCTATGATGCAGGAGATTGAAGAAGTAAAAATTATTGAAGGCAGAAAATAGCGGAAGTTGTTTAAAAGGTCGAAATAAGGTGCGATTAGAAGATTTTTGTTCTATACTCAAACAATCCAAAGCTAAGAGGTTCATTTGTTAACAGGGCTTGTTCCTCCAATATTCTTCTCAGCCGGTAAGCAAATTGTAGCTAACGGCACCGTCCATACTTTTAATCCCGCCCAACTAACAATCCAATTAGATCAATTAACTTTTGAATTGGAGTTTTTGGCCGCCACAGAAGACAAACAACCCCGTGTTGAGGCAACGGCCAACGACCCGCGCCATGTTAAATATAGGCTTTTCAATTTCGATAATCCTCTTGGGGCTGGCTTAAGAGAACCTCTAAAAGTTGGAAAGTACCATAACAAAGACCTCTATTTTATATTTACAGTATATTCTTTTGATAGCGGCTCGTGCAAAACAGTGCATTATACTTTTTTTTCGGATCCTGAATCATGACCGAATCGAGAAATCGACCTAATGAAAACGAAGTTATTCAACCCGTTGTTTCTCCGAGGTCATTGTCTGGTCCTGAGCAAAAAAGGATCGCCGAATTAGCGTTCGTGTCGTTTGCAATAAAACTTACTTTTGGGGCTGGTTTCGGCATTTGTTTTCTGATGTTTCTTTCTGGGTTTAAGACGGGGACTTTTCCACAGGTTGCTGAATACATTCAACTTTGGAAAGAATTTTTACCCGTTATCACGTTAGAGTTTGGTTACGCTTTTGGCAAAAAGTCCTGATAGTGATTTGGGCAGTTTTAACCTATAGCTTAACTAGACACTGCTCCACTGACTGGAAATGTGGGTTAGTTTCGAGGATATTTTCGTAGAGAAAGCAGTTGCGAAGTTCGTCCAATCGGGGGAGTCAATATTGACGCTCAGACGAACTTTGAGCGATAGTTAATCTAATGATACCGGACTGCGTCCCAAGGGGACACGTTGGAGCAGCTCTAGAAACCCTGCCATACAAGGAGATTTCATGATCTGGCTAAAAGCCGGCGCTCTTTCAATGTTTATTACGATCGCACTCGGCGCTTTCGGTGCGCATGCGCTTAAAAGCCGTCTCGATCCTGCAATGATGGAGATTTATAAGACGGCGGTGTTTTATCAGGCGATCCATGCGTTGGCGCTGGTGATGCTCGATTCGGTGGCGTCGCGGTACGGTGTTCGCGTGACCCCAGCGGGGTGGTTTTTTGTGGCGGGGACAATTTTATTTTCCGGCAGTCTCTACGCTCTCGCGTTCACGGGGCAGAAGATGTGGGGAGCGGTGACGCCGTTGGGCGGGTTGTGTTTTCTTGGGGGGTGGGCGGCAGTTTTCTTTCTCAGAAAATAACGATTAGGGGGCTTTCTTTTCAACCAGACCTTGTCAACGGGTACACGGCAGACAGTTAACCAGAAGGAGACAATCATGTCAGACGTTACAATTCAAGCGCTTAAGAATGGGCCGCTTTTAGTGAAAGGGGTCATTGGGTTAACGGATGCTCAAGGGGCAGAGGTACCGGTGGATAAAGATAAGCTGACGGCGCTTTGTCGGTGTGGACATTCCTCCAAGAAGCCTCTTTGCGATGGCTCTCACCGAAGCGCGAATTTTCAGGGGTAGGCTTTAGTGAACGGTACCGGGTACGCGGGGGACGCGTTGGGAAGTTAAAGAATGGACTCCCGATGGGGTCTGGAATGACAGCGGGAGGAAAACATTGACCGTTGACCGGACGTCGTCCCAGGGGAAGAGGTTAGAATAAAGGGCAAGGTCAATTTTGGAGAGTTAAGTATCATGGGTGACTTTTTCGTAAGTCCGAATTATCGATTGACTCAGGTTGGCGGAGCAGACATTGCGAAGAAAATAGATATTTTTGAAGATCAAATGAATGGGTGGCTTCTCACACAAGCTAGAATGCTCGCTTCGGCTCATAACCCTGGAGAACAACATGCTGGCTATGCTATCTTGGCGCTATGTTTTGTATATGTTGAAGGAATCGCATGTTTTATAAAGGGAGAGAGTAGCAATCACAAATCCCAAGAGTTTTTTCAATTTGGTATGGAGCAAATTTTTTTTGATCTTGATAAGTATCCAAGAAAAATTCTTGATATGTTCTCAAATGAATTTTATGGACAAGCTAGGTCCGGTCTGCTTCATCAAGGTTTAACTAGAGGAAAAATAGCGATCACAAAAAATGCTCGCAACGCATTATGTGCGTCATACGATTTGCAGGCCAACATCAATCAAATAGTTGTTGATCCCTGGTTGTTTCTAAACTACGTTGAGAAGCATTTCAGCGCTTATCTTTCTCTTTTACGTAATCCTAGAGAAGAAAGTAAACGGACTAACTTTGAAAAGTGGTTCGATCAACGGGCATAAAGAATTGGCTGTTATCGGACGTCGTCCTACAAGAAGAGGTTAGTGCTTTAAAATGTCCGAATACTATCACGGCAAACGCTCCAGAAATCTCTTCGATCCCAAAAGCAAAGAGCTATTTAAACTAAGCCGCACCAAGATAGAAATATTTTTAAAATGTCCAAGATGCTTTTACATAGATAGACGTCTTGGTGTTAGTGTTCCTCCAGGGTTTCCCTTTAGCCTCAATTCAGCTGTTGACGCTCTTCTTAAAAAAGAATTCGATATCCATCGCGCCAAGAATACAAGGCATCCGTTCATGAAAGCGTACGGCATTGACGCCCTGCCATTTCAACACGAAAAAATAGAGGAGTGGCGTGATGCAAGAAGCCGAGGGATCACGTATCATTACAAACCGACCCACCTGGTCATTACCGGCGGAATTGACGACGTGTGGGTGAACCCAAAAGGGGAGCTTCATATCGTTGACTATAAGGCGACTTCAAAAGACGGCGAGGTCAGTCTTGACGCTGACTGGCAGATCTCCTACAAATGGCAGATGGAAATCTACCAGTGGCTATTTCGCATGAACGGGTTCAAAGTCTCAAAGACGGGGTATTTCGTCTACTGTAACGGTAAGGCTGATAAGGAAGCGTTCGACGGGAAGCTTGAATTTGATGTGAAGGTCATTCCTTACGATGGGAATGACGCTTGGGTGGAACCAAAAATCATTGAAGCTCACAAGTGTCTTATGGGCCCAGACATTCCGGAGCCTAGCGCGGAATGCGATTACTGCACGTATTACAGTAGCGTTAGAGAAGCGGTATCGCGGGGTAAGTGAGACTCGCTAAAAGATTATTCCAAAATGGGATATTATTTACTATACTAATTGAATGAAGAAAACCCGCTTCGCCAAAGAATACAAGAAACTCGCCCAGAAACTCAAAGACGCCCGAAAGAAAGCCCACCTGGAGCAGACGGAACTGGCCATGAGACTTGGCAAGCATCAGTCCTATATCTCCAAGATCGAAACCGGCCACCGCCACATCGATGTCTTTGAACTCAAAGAACTAAGCCAAATATTAAAAAAGGACATCAACTATTTTCTTAATTAAAGATAGCCAATCTTGAAACTTGCCGTTGTATTGGTCAATAGTGAACGGTGCCGAGTACTTGGGGGACGTCAGGAAGTTAAAGAATGGCTTCCCGATCGAGTCGGGAATGACCGCGGGAGGAGAACGCCATGATTATATGGTCTGGAGTAGGAATATTTGTCCCAATCGCTATGTTTATTCTTGCTTTGGTTGCTAATTTCCTAACTGACATATACACAGGCGGAAGCTCAGAGTATTGGGACACTCATAAATGGCCGCTAGCAATTGCATTGACGATTACGGGTCTGATTTGTCTACTGGTGCATCAGTGCGTAATAAAAAAGGAAGAATCCAGAATACTCATAGATAAACAGACCGGAAAAGAAGTTCAACTTAGAAATAGACACACCTTCTTTTTTGTCCCTGTTTTATACTGGGGACCGATTCTCTTTATTATTTCTGGAGTTTTGGTAGTTAAAGATCTAATTCACAAATAGATGGAGAGGCATATGCAAAAAAGATATTTTAGATGGGTTGCGAGTATATTTTTATTGTGTATTAGTTCAACTCAAGCGATCGCGGAAGATGATTTCTTATCAAGATTTAATCCGCCGGAAGGTTATATTCTAACTAATAAGACTCATCAAGGAGCATCTTATACGAATGAGAAGGACGATTCGCTTTTGGTTATTGCAACAATGGGTAAGTATGTGAGGAATTTTGCTCAGGAACTAAAGGATGAACGTTTTGCGAAAGGAATCATCGATGGACAAATAGAATCTGGGGCCATGGACGCGGTTAGTAGCCATAACAAAGTGCAGCTTGAAGGCATCACAGCCTTAGAGTTAAATGGAACGACTCATATAAAATCTCCAGGCACCACTATTGCAAATAAGAAAATTTTTTTTGTGAAGGATGGAGTTTTATTCTGTGTGAGTCTTATTGGTTTAAGCTCAATTATTAAACAGCAAGATGGCATGTTTGGTTATGTGGTGAGGACTTTATGAGAGGGTGACCGTACTTAGGTTTCAATCTTGTTTATAAACCAGACCTAGTCCCTAGGGGACACGTAGCTTAAAGGAAAATATTTAAAAAATAAACGTATACCGGATCAGGTCCGGATTGACCAAAAAGGGACACGTTAGAATTTTTGAAACCCGAACTCTTACAAACCCTCTTCCGTTCCAAAACAATAAATGGTTGTGTGGACGCAAGAACGAATGGGCGATGGTTCTTAGAGGTGTCGCAAAATTAAGATTTAAGAACGGGTGGTTGGTCAATATGAAAGCCGGCAGCTCACTATTTATTCGTGCTGGAAGAGAGCATCGGGTAGAATGGACCAAGCTTAGATTTAAAACTATTTGGCTGGCGATTCACTTCTAAAATTAAAATCTCAAGGCTCAATGAACTTATATACACCCTTGGAATGGAGAAAACTAAATGGACTCAGATAAGACTGAATCTTTAAAAGAGGCGCTTAAGCATTCGCCGGATAATCCTTCGTTATTGAAGCTCTTTGCAGGCGCATGCATGGAAGACCTCTCCTTTGAAGAGGCAAAGCGGGCTTATGACAAAATTCTTGTCATAAGCCCAGACGATATCGATGCCGCACATGGAGCCGCTTTAAGCCTATTTCATCTTGGAGAGACATCCGAAGCGGCTGTTCGAGCCGAATCTTTATTGAAGAAAAATCCTAAATCATCTATCAGTTTGGCTCTCTTGGCAAAGATCGCGATCAGTGAGCGCAATCTGCAAGAAGCAAGAACCTATTATGAAAAAGCTAAACTGATCGATCCGATGTTTCGTGATGAAACAATTGAACGGGAGCTTCTGGGAGTTGTCAGCAATTCCGCGGAGAAGAGTTCTTCCGAGCTTGTTTCAAAGGCTCCCGATGACTATGAGAAGCCGAATGTAAATTTTTCTCATGTCGGCGGTATGGAAGAAGTCAAAGAAGAAATCCGCATGAAAATCATTTATCCACTAAAGAATCCGGAGCTCTTTAAAAGCTATGGAAAAAAGACGGGCGGAGGTGTGCTTCTTTATGGACCGCCCGGTTGCGGCAAAACTCTCATCAGTCGAGCGACGGCCGGGGAAATCAATGCTTCCTTCTTTTCCATTGGCCTGCACCAAATTTTAGATATGTATGTCGGCAACAGCGAGAAGAATCTGCATGGCTTCTTTGAAGCGGCACGCAACAATAACCCCAGCGTGATCTTCATTGATGAGATCGACGCTCTTGCTGCCGATCGTAAGGACATGAAATACAGCGCCTCAAGGCCCCTTATTAATCAGTTTCTGGCAGAGCTTGACGGCAATATCGGATCAAATGAGGGAGTCTTGATATTGGGCGCTACGAATGCTCCATGGCACATAGACCCGGCATTCAGAAGGCCAGGGCGATTTGACCGTATTATCTTTGTGCCTATCCCTGATGCGCCGGCTCGAGAGGAAATCATTAAAATCATATCCAAAGATAAGCCAATAGCTGATCTTGATTTCTCTCTTTTGGCAAAAAAGACCCAGGGTTTCACGGGCGCCGATATTAAAGCCATGTTCGATGTGGCTATAGAACGCTTGCTTTCAAAGGCGATGAAGCAGAATAAAGTCGTGATCATTAAGACAGAGGATCTTCTCGATGCCGCTAAAGGCATTGTTCCATCCAGCAAGCCCTGGTTCGAAACGGCTAAGAATTATGCGATTCACGCCAATGAAAGCGGATTCTACGATCCCGTTCTTAAATTTCTTCAAATCAAAAAATGAGCGTTCAAACGGCTTTATTCCAGAAAAGTTATGTCCTTGTCGATCAAGGACGTTATAAAGACGCCATCGCGCTTATCAAGCAAAGTCTGAATGAGGATCCGCAAAATGAAGAAGCGCTTGGCATGCTTGCCGCTTGCCAATACGCGCTTTTAGATAATAAGTCGGCTTTACAGAGTATCGAGCAAGCCCTCCGTCTTAATCCCGAAAACCCATTCTTTCATCGACTTAAAGCTTTAATTGTCGCGCAGAAAGGCGAAGTCAAGAAAGCGAGGAAATGCATCGAAGACGCTTTAAAACTGGATTCCGGATCTTCTGACGTATACGCCAACCAATCATTTATTTATATTCATTCGGGTGATTGGCTGAAAGCTGAGGCGGCCGCACGAAAAGCTCTTTCTCTAGATGCCGAACATCTGGAAGCGATGAATTTGCTAGGGCTCGCGCTGCAAATGCAGGGTAAGCTTGATGACTCGCAAGACTTGCTTCAAAGGCTTCTTTCTTTAGACCCCGAAAGCGCGTCTGCTCATTCCATTTACGGCTGGTGGCACTTAAGAAAAAATAATCTAAATAACTCCTTTGAACATTTTAAAGAAGCATTGAGGATTGATCCAAATTTTGAGCCATCTCGAATGGGGCTTCTTGAAACTTATAAAGCAAAATCTCCCGCTTATCGCATTTATCTACAGTACTCTTTTTATACGGCAAAATTGAATATCAAAACAAGATCCGTACTCTCATTTTTGATACTTCTCCTTGGGCGTATGGTTACGCAGGCTTCTTCGAAGCTTCCTGGTAATTGGATGTATATAGGGCTTTCATTTGTAATTTTGTTGTATGGTGCGATGGTTTGGATGTGGATGGCCGAGGGGGTAGGAAAACTCTTCCTCGCGTTAAACCCTGATACGAGAATTCTGCTTAAAAAAACGGAAGCGCAGCAGGGCAGTTATATTACGATTCCGTTGATAGCCATTGCTTTGAGCATAGTCCTTGCAATATTTAAAATATATGAAGCGCTGGGGATGGTTATATTTGCAGTTATGTCCTGGGTTCCATTTGCGACGGCATCCAGTACGTCGCGGGATGATGTAAGAATTCTATGTATTGTAACCGGATATATCATGTTGACCCTGGGTGTTATTTTTTCATTTTCTTTCAGAATTAAAGGATGGGCGGATCTAGGCGGCTATAGTTTGCTAGCAGCTTTTCTTATAATGCCCTTGGGTACGGTGTTTCGAGGACATAAGCAGGTCTCTTAGCGCTGGTGGATGATCACTTGTATGCCGGACGACGTCCGAGTGTTGACTGGACGTCCAAAGGGGAGAGGTTAGAAAGAACATAACGCCTAAGAGGAATTCTATGAAAAAATTAGTCGCAGCCGTAGCAATAACTCTCTTTTTCTCAAGCAACCTCCTTGCCTACCAAACCGACACTCAGTACATCCCCCAAGACCAATACTTCGACACCACCCTAACGGAGATAAGTAATGCCAAATCCTCCATCGTCCTAGCCATGTACCTCATCTCCGCCTTACCCGACCAACCCGACTCCCAGCCCAATCAACTCTTAAACGCCCTCATCAAAGCCAAAGACAGGGGAGTCCAAGTTAAAGTAATCCTCGACCAAAACATCAACTTCGAATCCGACTCTACCGAGGAAGCCTACCAAAACAAAAACCAACAAGCCTACGAGCTCCTAAAGAAAAATAACGTCCCCGTCTTCTACGACACAGCAGAGGTCTACACCCATACCAAAGCCCTAGTCATAGACCAAGAAACCGTCCTCCTAGGCTCCACCAACTGGTCCAAGTCCGCCCTAACCCGTAATAACGAAACCAACGTCCTCATTCGTTCAAAGGATCTAGCCAAAGACCTCCTAGACAGCTTAAATAAAATATCTATTCAAGAAAACATTCCTGCATCCCTCACACCCTCGGTCCCGATTCTAAAAGACTTTCTAACAAAGAAGAACCTCCTCTCCGAAATGTCCTCAAACTCCGACGAACGCACTTTCGACACCTATCTCTACCTCCTTAAAGAATTTAACGGCAATAAAGACAACAAACTAACCCTAGACTACGACAACCTAGCCAAATCAATAAATATCGATCACATGACCAAAGAAGACTACCGAAGACAGATCAACAAGGTCCTAGATAAGCTAAAAGACAAATACAATCTTATAGAATTCAAAAGCCCAAGCCGCAACCAAAACGTCGAACTGAGCCTTAAAAATAATCCGTCGCAAGAATCTATAAAGATTCCCACCACCTACTGGCGTTACGACTGGAACCAAACCTTAAGCTTCCCCGCCAAAGTGATGTACCTAATCAATCTCTCATACTCTCAAAGCTCTCCCCAAGGAACCTTCTCCATCTCAAGAAAAAACCTCTCTAAAGTTCACAACATCTCCGAGTCCTTCATATCCCAAGGCAACCAGGAGCTAAGACGCCTCAATCTCCTAAACATCAAATACAGTGAACTCGAAGATCTTAAATTCAGCCAAAGACAACCCAGCCTCTACACTCTCCAAGAACTCTACGATCCAGAAGTTCTAAAAAAAGAACTAAAGAACTTGGAACAAAAACACGGTCAAGAAAAACTCAACCGAGCCGCCAAAGCGGCAAGCCTAGTCTTCGAAGAAAACAATCCAAAAACCATCAAAGCGCTCATAGACCTCGAAGACCAATACGGCCAAGCCGTTATCGAAGAAGCCGCAAAGAAGATAAGTGAGAAAAACCCCGACAACCCCAAGCGCTCTGCAGGCTATCTCATTAACACCATAAAAAGTATGTCAAAAACAAAGGATAATTTATGACAGGATTTATTTTTTTCTCAATATTATCTGTAGTCTATATTTTAGGTTTCATATACTCGTGCTATCGCGTTTGTAACAAGAATATCCAAAAAAACCGTAGGGATGTTCTTACGGGGATGCTCATACTGCTAATAGGTCATGTAATTTGTTTTTCCTTCCTTTTACTTAACGGATCATCAAATACAATTAATAAATTGATTAATAATTTCGGCATGTATTTATTGGCTGCAGGGGGTTATCAAATTATTTTTGGTGTCCCAATACTCGTCACTTTGATCTTACTTAAAAGGAAAGATGCGCTAACCGGAGTCATGATTGCCTCAGGCCTCGTCGTTTTGGTGTCACTCTCAATCTTGATAGTGGGACCATTACTGTTTAGTAAACATTAAGAAAGTTTCTAAAGTCGTGCCTCTGGCTAGTCTCTAGCCAGAGCCTGACCGCCATAAGCGGGCAGAGGATCTTAAAATAAGATCCCCACGACCCCGTATTTGTCTTCATATCTTCAAGGCTCTTCGGCAAGCAGGCGTCCTCTGGAAGGAAAAAATCACGGAAGTCCCCGTCTCGACCCAGGAAGAAGGGATCCCCTTGGCCAAAGGAGTCAGCATCTTTTTGCTGACTCCGACGCCAAAGAGAATAAAAAACCTTCCCTATCCCTTACCTCCGTGCGCGGGGGAGGGGGTGCTTACCTCGCCCTCTTTATATAGAATCCTTCCATCGAGGTGTTTGGCACCCCCTCCCGTCGAGTTAAACAGGGGGTGAGGGGGCCGCGCAAGTAAAGGACACTCTTCGTGTCTCCTCTAATTACTACGCTTTATCCGTACCTGTCACCCCCATGTCCTAAAAAGAACAACAAGACAGCCTCTCTTCTCTAGTCCGACGCCTGTCAAGGCGGCGGTGCGGCGGCCTAGCCGCAAGAAGGAGCGAGCGGCCAAGCTCGCGGTGGAGCGGAGCCGAGGCCCAAGCCGAGGC